>ENA-OZFB01000488-OZFB01000488.1-human-gut-metagenome-genome-assembly--contig:-NODE-488-length-13515-cov-4.904235_pt1 | contig 13515 bp, 8 predicted proteins | sample MGYA00244614_ERZ653626 | MGnify/ENA primary metagenome ERZ653626 (study PRJEB26926, sample SAMN06164992) | human gut metagenome | biome: ENVO:00009003; feature: ENVO:2100002; material: ENVO:00002003...
AGATGTCTTAGGGTCTCGTGGGCTCGGAGATGTGTATAAGAGACAGATATAAAAGAGAGTGTGTAAGGAACCCTTCTCTTTTATGTCTTTTCTGTTTGTGTATGTAACATCTTTTATTTTAGATAAGCACAGTTGTATTCTGTAAATACCATGAATATGAAAAAACTGATTATGTTGTATTTCTTTCTTGCCGGAGGAATAGCGGCAAATACGAAAAATATAGATTATACTTATTTGAAAATGCAGTCTGCTCCTTTTGAGGTAGATGACGATTACCTCTCCAAACATGATATCGTTTATTTTTCACCTACGCAACTGGAGGCGGAAGGCTTTCCGATGGGTAATGGTGATATAGGCGGCATGGTGTGGAATCATGATAATGGCATCGAATTGCAAATCAATAAAAATGATTTGTGGACAAAGGCACAACCAGAAGAATACGGAATGTCATTGTTGAAGCATGCGGCTCGTCTGAAGATCGATTTTGGTGCACCGGTATTCAGTTGGATGCATTTGGAAGAGTTTGAGGGGCGGTTATCGCTGGCAAATGCCGAGAATACATATCGTGCGGTTACGGGTTATTCTGCTACAACTATTCGTACTTGGTTGGCGCAAGATCGTAATGTATGGATAGTGGAATGTGAAAATATACCTGATCCTGAAATGTTGGGAAATCATTCGGTAGCTACGGTTTCGTTGGAAAGACTGGGGAGCCGTTCCTTTACCGGATGGTATGGAGGTTGGTTTGCGAAGAACCCTTCAGTGGGGCTTGGTAAGATGCGTGCAATGGCTGATGCTCGCGAAATGATATTGGAAGAAACGGATGGTGGACTGCACTTTGCTGTAGCTTGCAGGGTGGTAGAGTCGTCCGAGGAACCGGAAACGGTGAATATGCGTCGTGCCGAATGGCGGACAAATAAATGTAAGTTCACAATTATGGTCAGTGTAGTAACTGATCGCGAAGATAAGGATCCGGTAAATGCAGCAAAGAAATTACTTGATGAGGCAGAAGCGAAGGGGGTAGATGAGTTGCGTCGCGAGAAAGATGAGTGGTATCGCAATTTCTGGTCCAATTCGTTTGTGAAGTTGGGTGATGATTATTTGGAGAATATCTATTACTTGCATCGCTATCTGATGTCTGCTGGTTCGCGAGGTGAGTTTCCGCTGGCTTTTAATGGGGGACTTTGGCGTTGGAACCGTGATGTACTTAATTGGGGGACACCGCATCATTGGAACCAGCAGCAGGAATATTGGGGATTGTGTGCGCAAAACGATTGGCGGCTGATGAAACCTTATCTCGACACTTACTTCAAGATGATACCGTTTGCTGAGAAACTGGCAAAGGAGTATGGAGCGGAGCATGATGCATTGCTCATTACCGAAGCGCATAATTTCAACGGTGTACAATGGGGAAAGGACAAACGCTATCTGAGGAACAATTTTACTCCTGCTTCACAGATAGCTTCTCTCTTTTGGGATTATTACGAATTTACGGGAGACGAGGAATTCTTGAAAGAAAGGGCATATACGTTTATGAAGAAAGCTTCTCATTTTTATTTAGACAGGTTGGAATGGGATGAAGAAAAAAATGAATATTTTTTGAAAGCTTCTTTGTATGAGTCGGCCCCTATCGCTTATGTGAAGAATCCTATCAGTGACCGCAATTGCATCGAAAGGCTTTTCAAAGATTGTATCCGTGCGGCGGAAATATTGAACGTAGACAAAGATGAGGTGAAACAGTGGCGTCACGTACTCAATCATTTATGGGAAAGAGGCTATCAGCAGTTTGGTGAATGTGGCGAAGTAATCTCTCCTGCCGAGGAGTATTATACGGAAAAGCGTTATTCTCCATGGATTTGGGGTAACGGTGGTGCCGTAGCTTTTCCGGCAGGGCTGATTGGTATTGATGATAAAGACACTCGCTTGGGAAAAGCTGTTGTGAATCTGTTGAAACACGATGACGAGTGTAACGCGCATTATCCTTATCCGCAGATAGCCGCTCGAATGGGAGAAGGAGATGTGGCCTTGAAGTATATATGGAACGGGGTGAATGTACATCAGATGTATCCACAAGGATTGATGCACAATGTGACCGGTTATCCTGACAATATTTACGATCTTGCTTCTGTGCACAATCTGTTGAAAGACACGTATATGATACGCTCACATGATTTCTTTCAGTGCGGTATGGAACCCATGAGCAATTATTGCACGGGCATAAATGAAATGATGCTCCAAAGCAACGAGGGGAAAATCAGAGTGTTCCCTGCTGTGCCTGCTGCATGGGATTCTATTCCTATGGCATTTATTTTGTTGGCAAGAGGGGCATTTCTCGTTTCTGCAAGTAGGAATAATTCGGCTGAGGTTACACAAGTAGGTGTGAAGAGTTTAAAAGGGAATCTTTGTCGATTACAGAATCCTTGGGGTGACAAGAAATGTGAAGTGTTGAGATGCAGAGATGGCAGGAAAGTTTCCGTAAAGACAGGAGGGGATGGTGTATTGGCTTTCTCTACCCAAACAGGTGAAGAGTATGTTGTTCGGCTCATTGGTACGGAAACTTTGGTTAAAGAAGTGTATTTTGGCAAGCCTAATATGAAGGTGAAACAATTGGGAAAAAGAAGATTGGGAAAGGTTAGTGGCTGGAATGATTTTCAATGTGGAGGTGAAAAATGAATCTTTACAGTGAAAGTGAAGGCTGAATATGATTATGCACAGAAAAATAAAGCTAATTATTTGTTGAATATTGCTCTTCGCGGAGATGGGTCTATTCATCCTGCTGACCAATCCACTTTGTAAGGTTTTGCTGATCTAAAAGATTGATAGTATACGTGACTGGTTTTGAACAGATAGATTCTTCTTTCTTCCTTTCATCTACTTTTGAAAACGCCCTGCTGACAGGCGTTCCGGTAGTGACAGGACTTCCCGTCATCCCCTTTCAGTTTCCTCCACTCTGTATCTTCACTCCTTCCTGTGAAGGGAGGAGAATCTACAGATGAAACGGGAATGAGGGGAGATCTTACAGTTTTTAACCAATTGATAACTAGTGTGTTTTAAATGAAATGACAGAATGAAAGGAGAAAAGTGAACACCTGCATAGTGAGAGGATAGTGTAATGAACCGACTTGGCTGGTTTGCCGGACATGATAGGCTTGTCCGTCGGACCAGCTAAGCTGGTTCATGAAACATGCCGGCCTTTTCATCAAGACATGCTGACCTTTTAAGTAAAGGTGCTGGCATTTACCAAAAACATAAGGACATTTTAAAAAAACGACCGGTTCTTTTGAAGTAAACGACCAAAGCAACACATCCGGTAACATTAGTAACATGTGACCTGTCACGTTACTGACGTATGAGTCTACACGTATGTATGTGTCGGGCTGTACATACGGTAGCGTATGCCTATATATACGTATGTACTGTGTATCAAGTTCTACCGCAACTTGTACTAAGATGCACTATATCCTGTACCAAGATTCGCCATAACTTGTGCCAAGTTCCGCTACCTTTGCTGAAAATGGTAAAGGCAACTTGCAGGATAATAAGAATAGTTTTTCAGGAGAAATCCCGGCAAAAAAGTGGAATCAGTCCTTTCGACAGCTTCAGCCAGAAAAGCAGAGGAGAATTCTGCTCACTTGAAAGACGTGCAGAAGAAGGCTAAGCCGCATTCCTTGATGCAGGAAGTGACCACCTTTCTCACCTCCCACTACCACTTCTGTTTCAATGTACTGACCGAGGTAACCGAAGTGGCATGTCTGGAAAACGATGTGCCCGACCCCCATCTGCACTATGCTAAAGTTCTACAAACACGTACCCGAAGAGGAGTATTCCGCCTCTGCTTCCGCTTCGCTATGGTAGAGGATGATCTGCAGAAGGTACTGACCTTTTCCGTCACCCAGTTGTTCGGGCGTATGAAATCCATTCATCCTTCGGTCATAAGGAGCATGACCGCTTACAGTCTGAGCCGCATTCTGCCTCTGTTGGGCGGGTGCATACTGTCAAAGGGAATGTATATAGGGTAGTGGAATGCTAGATACCCTTAATTACCACATGGGATAGGAGAATTAGAAGTCCTTTCTTGAAAGTTCGTGAAAAAGCGAACTTTATTCGTTAAATTATGCGGAAAGTTCACAATAAAGAGATTCCTTGATTTAGGAATATCCCCCGCACAATTGCCATTAAATAAAAGACTTTTTGTTTTGCTGTTATTGAAAGCAAAGTGGATATGGACTATAATCTCTATTCTGTTTCCGGTCTGAAAGTAACGTGCGCAAGGTGAGGGATAAGGCATGAGGTTATGCTGTCATCGGTGTGTATAAATCGGATGAATGGAGATAAAAAGCAAGACTTATTCTAAAAATAAATCAATATGAAAAAACTGTTATTATTATTTTTATTCTTGTGCTCGTTGGAAGTAGCACAGGCACAACCGGGTATCTCAACTGCAATACCTTCTGAAAAACCTTCAAAATACCAGAAAGATCAGATCAAGCGCAAGTATGGTATGTTCATTCATTTTGGTATCAATACATTCCATGATGTGGAATGGTCAGACGGATCTTTTCCGGTGGAAACTTATGCCCCTGCGGAGATTGACGCCTGTCAATGGGTGAAGACAGCGAAAGATGCCGGTATGAAGTATATCATCTTGGTGGCAAAACATCATGAGGGCTTTTGTCTTTGGGACAGTAAATATACTGATTATGACGTGGCAAGTTCGGGAAATAAAACGAATGTGATTGAAGCCGTAGCTAGGGAATGTAAGAGACAAGGCATGAAGCTGGGACTGTATTACTCGTTGTGGGACAGGAAAGTCAATGCGGATGTTGACAATGTGGAGTCGGACAGGAAGTACAATACATACATGTTGAAGCAATTGGACGAACTGATGGACATCACGGAAAAATATACTAAAATAATAGTGGAGTTCTGGTTTGATGGAAGTTGGGTGAAACCCGGTTATCGCTGGCCGGTAGAAGGCATATACAGAACCATCAAAAGCCGTGAGCCGCAATGCCAGATCGGAATTAACTGGACGATAGGCGAGGATGCGGATCCCCATAATCCGAATGCGCCGGAGAAATCATATAAAATTATTCCGGAGGAACGGAAGGAAGGGGATCCTATCCGTTATTTTCCCAGTGACTTCCGCTTGGGCGATCCGCTTCTGCCCGCAAGTCTGATAAGAGAGTTTGACTTCAAGAAAAACCGGATGGAGCTGGGGCCCTGCACGCTACAGGTTTCGGAAGGCCCAGCCAGGCGGCATGGACGGAAATCTTTGCGGATGGCCAGCCTCTGCGAATAGCCCGTTGGCCGAATGACTCTACGGTTATGATTGGAAAAATACAGGAATCGGGGATGGCTAAGGAAGGGAAAGAGGCTCCTTTCCCTGTATTCGGATATCAGGAAGAGCGCCCTTCGAGTTGGAAATCGGTAGAGAATATGTGGATAAGCGGATACTTTGCGCACGGTTATGCCGATGACATGATTTGTGTGGAAAGCATTGACACGATACATAAAATGATTCATACAGGGCAGCATACGGTATATGGATTTATGACAGGTGCGCCTTGGCGTCAATGGTTTGCCTTGAACCTGCTGGAGGAGGAGACAGAGCCTCATTGACCTCTGCCGGAAACTATGTGGAGAATTGCCGGATACATGATTATAACCGGATTGAGAAATCCTATCGTCCCGGAATATGGATGGATGGTGTGGGTAACCGCATCTCTAAATGTGACATCTATGATGCGCCCAGCATGGCTATCCTGTTTCATGGAAATAACCATGTGATAGAACTGTGTGACATAACGAATGTGTGTTCTGAAGTCGATGATCAGGGAGCTGTTTATTATGGTCGTGATCCTTCGGAGCAGGGAAATGTTATCCGTTATTGTTATTTTCATGAATTGAGTCCGCGCCATCGTGTAACGGCTACTTATCATGATGACGGAGCTTGCGGAGCGGAAGTTTATGGTAATATTTATCACAAAGCAGGGTCTTTGCCGGTACTAATCGGTGGGGGACATAATAATCATTACCGGCATAATATATTTATAGATTCTCCTGTTGCCATTCATATAGATGCGCGTATGCAGGGCTGGGGCAAATTCATGATAGAGAAAGGTGCGATAATTGACCAGCGTTTGCAAACAGTCAATTATAAAAATCCTCCTTACAGTACGGCCTATCCTTTGCTCGCTGCATATTGGGACAATGACACTTCTTATCCAAAAGGCAATGTGATAGAAGGAAACTTGTTTTATAAGATAGGAAATGTGGTGCGCGGACAGAGCGAATGGCTGGAATTGTATAACAATTGGGCTACCGGTTCGGATCCAGGGTTTGTGGATGCTGCTGATCCGTTGAAGGGATTTAAGGATGATGCGCTCATTTATCAACGGATCAATGGATTCCCCCGGCTTCCATTTGAGAAAATCGGATGCGATTTATCCAAATGAAAGAGTGTGATGATAAACTTTCAAACCTTATAAAAAAATATCTTATTTCTTTAGGAACATTCCTTTCCCGATTGCCATATAAATAGAGAGTACCTTTGTTTGGCGACAAAGGATCAACTTATTTTTAAACTTTAAGTCATTACCATTAAATGGAACATCAAAACAAATTGATTTATGGCGGACTATTGGCGATATCCGCTCTGACCGGCTGTACGGAGCCGGTAACAGAAAAACCTTTGAATATTGTCTATATTATGACGGACGATCATACAGCTCAAATGATGAGTTGCTATGACAAACGTTATATGGATACACCCAATTTGGATCGGATAGCCAATGAGGGGGTACGTTTTACAAACAGTTTTGTCGCAAACTCTCTGAGTGGCCCTAGTCGTGCTTGTATGCTTACGGGCAAACATAGTTGTGAGAATAAATTTTATGATAACTCTACCTGCGTATTTGATTCATCGCAGCAAACTTTTCCGAAACTATTGCAGAAAGCGGGTTATCAGACTGCATTAATTGGGAAATGGCATTTGGAAAGTTTGCCGACAGGCTTTACTTATTGGGAAATAGTTCCCGGACAAGGTGATTATTATAATCCGGATTTCATCACACAAACCAATGATACCATTCAGAGACATGGGTACATCACTAATCTGATTACCGATGATGCCATAGACTGGATGGAAAATAAGCGCGATAAAGAAAAACCTTTCTGTCTGCTTATTCATCATAAGGCTATTCATCGTAATTGGATGGCGGATACCTGTAATCTAGCCTTATACGAAGATAAAGAATTTACTTTACCCGATAATTTCTTTGACGATTATGAGGGCCGTTCCGCAGCTGCGGCTCAGGAGATGAGTATTGTGAAAGATATGGATATGATATATGATCTGAAAATGCTCCGCCCTGACAAGGAATCCCGTTTGAAATCATTGTATGAAAGCTTTATCGGACGTATGGACGAAAGACAGCGTGCCGCGTGGGATGCATTCTACGGTCCTGTGATCGATGATTTTTATCAGAAGAATCCGCAAGGAAAGGATTTGGCTAATTGGAAATTCCAACGTTATATGCGCGACTATATGAAAACAGTCAAATCACTGGATGATAATGTAGGACGTGTGCTCAATTATCTGGAAGAAAACGGGTTGCTGGATAATACATTAGTTGTCTATACATCAGACCAAGGATTTTATATGGGAGAGCACGGATGGTTTGACAAGCGTTTCATGTATGAGGAATCCATGCGTACTCCGTTGATAATGCGTTTGCCGAAAGGATTTGACAGGAAAGGTGATATAACTGAAATGGTACAGAATATAGACTATGCACCTACTTTCCTGGAACTGGCAGGTGTAAAAGTACCCGAAGATATTCAAGGCGAGTCTTTGTTACCTTTATTAAAAGGAAAGAAGCCTGCGGGCTGGCGTAAATCATTATATTATCATTTTTATGAATATCCTGCCGAACACATGGTGAAACGTCACTATGGAGTACGTACAGACCGTTATAAATTGATTCACTTCTACAATGACATTGATGCATGGGAACTTTATGACTTGGAAAAAGACCCTGCCGAGATGCACAATGTAATCAATGATCCTGCTTATAGTGAAGTATTGGCTGATATGCAGGCGGAGTTGAAGAAATTGCAAATCCAATATAACGATACAGACTTTGTAAAATAAAGACAATGAATAAGACATTCTTATTAAGTGTAATACTGGGAGTTTTATGCTTTCCGGTAAAGGCACAGACCTTGCCTGTACCTACACCGGTACAATTGCAATGGCAGCAGATGGAAACAACGGCATTTGTTCATTTTAGCGTGAATACTTATACGGATATGGAGTGGGGATATGGCAACGAGTCCCCTGCCATCTTTAATCCGACTAAGTTAGACTGTCGTCAATGGATACGGACTTGTAAAGAAGCGGGACTGAAAGGAGTGATCCTTACTGCCAAGCATCATGACGGGTTTTGTTTGTGGCCGTCGGCTTATACGGAATACAGTGTGAAGAATTCTCCATGGAAGAACGGAAAAGGCGATTTGGTACGCGAATTTGTGGATGCTTGCCATGAGTATGGGATGAAAGTGGGATTATACCTTTCTCCTTGGGATTGTAACCATCCTGATTATGGAAAACCGGAATACATCACTTACTTCCGCAATCAGTTGCGCGAATTGCTGACTAATTATGGGAAATTGTATGAGTTTTGGTTTGACGGCGCCAACGGGGGACGTGGTTATTATAGTACGGATTCCTTACATACCCGAAAGATTACCGCAGATTACTATCCATGGGAATCTTTGACAGAAATGGTATATGAATTGCAACCCAACTGTGTGGTGCATGGTGGAAGTGCACAGAACATCCGCTGGGTAGGCAATGAGGAAGGGTACGCTTTGGAAGAGCATTGGAGTACAGTGAGAAAGCCGGAATTCTATGATAAGGGGATACCAAATGGTAAACAGTGGATGCGCGGACATGCGGATGGTACGTTATGGATTCCTTCAGAAACTGATGTATCCATCCGTCCCGGTTGGTATTATCATGCTTCGGAAGACCATAAACTGAAATCATTGTCCCAATTGACTGACATTTATTATGAGAGTGTGGGACGTAACAGTTTGTTATTGCTTAATCTGACCCCCAATCAAGAAGGATTGATTCCTGAGCAGGATTCCTTGCGTTTGGTAGAATGGTATCGGCGATATACCTCTGAACTAAAGAAGAATCTCGTTAATCAGAAAATGAAAGTAACGGGCAAGAACCGTAAGAAGTTGAAATATACTTTGGATGGCAACCGAGGTACATATTGGGAAGCTGATACAAAAACGCCTGTACTGGAAGTGGATTTTGGAAAAGAATTAACTTTCAACCGTTTGTTATTGCAAGAGTTTATTGAGAAAGGGCAAAGAGTAAAGCAGTTTGTTGTAGAATATTTTGATAATGGGAATTGGCAGAAATTGGATGAACAGACTACTATCGGTTATAAACGGATTCTGCGTTTTCCCGAAGTCACTGCTTCACGTCTGCGAATACGGATAACAGATGCATGGGAGGCACCTTGTCTGGCAGAAATACAGGTCTTTAAAGCGGAAACTCCGCTGGATGCTCCTGTGATTACCAGAAATAAGAATGGAGAGGTGAAGTTGGTATGCAGCAATAAGGATGCTTCTATCTATTATACTACAGATGGTAAAGAGCCACAACCTGGTGTAAGCCCTCGTTACCAGTCGCCTGTTCCGGCAGACGGTGATCGGATTATTAAAGCGATAGCAGTGGACGGAAAGAAAAAGTCAACAACTGCTACGCGTACTTTTACCGGCAGTAAGGCTCATTGGAGTACCTTGCCTGATAAAGCCGGTATGCTTGTTTTTGATGAAAACCAGCATACAACTTGGGTTGGAAAAGATGTGCTTGAGGTTGACTTGCAATCAGCAAAGGAAATGACCGGTATAAGCTATCTGCCTGATCAGGCACGATGGGCTAATGGAATTGTTGTAAAATATATGATTGAGATCTCTTTGGATGGAATCCGATGGGAAGAGGCAGCCCGTGGAGAGTTTGCCAATATTCAGAACAATCCTGTAGAACAGCAGGTAATTTTCCGGCAGACGCATAAAGGACGCTACATCCGTTTCCATGCCTTGTCAACAGTGGATGGTCAAAAGAGCATGGGGGTAGCGGAATTGGACATTTTATTTTCTAAAAACTGATAAGTAATGAAAAAGTATAACTATGTAGGATGGTGTATGGCCGGTAGCCTTGGTTTGTCCGCTATGTCCGGACAGGCTGCACAACCGGAAAAAAAGCAACCGCATATCATCTTGATAATGACTGACCAACAACGTTGGGATGCATTGGGATGTGCGGGAAATGAAGCTGTGATTTCTCCAAATGTGGATCGCTTGGCAGCCGATGGGCATTTGTTTTGTAATGCCTATACGGCTGCTCCAAGCAGTACTCCGGCACGTGCGGGTATGCTGACGGGTATGTCTCCCTGGCATCATGGCTTGTTAGGATATGGACAGGTGGCAGAGCATTATCCATATGAAATGCCGCAGATGTTGAAAGACTTGGGCTATCACACATTGGGAATAGGAAAGATGCATTGGCATCCGCAGAATGTGTTGCATGGATTCGAAGTGACTATTCTGGATGAAAGCGGACGTGTGGAGTCTCCTTATTTTATGAGTGATTATCGTAAATGGTTCAATACGCAGGCTTTCGGCCTGAATCCCGACAGTACAGGGGTGGAGTGGAATGCCCACGGAGCGAAAGCGTATGCTTTGCCCGAGCGCTTGCATCCTACCGTATGGACAGGAGACAGGGCGGTGGAGGCGATAAAAGGTTATTCTTCTGAACGGCCTTTGTTTTTGAAAGTGTCTTTTGCCCGTCCGCATAGTCCGTATGATCCTCCCCGGCGAATAGTGGATAAGTATGAGGGCAGAAAAATACCCGCTCCCGTTGTAGGTGACTGGTGTAAAGATCTGGCAATAGATACTCATCCCGAAAAAAATCCTGAAGCGGCTGTAGGAAACTATGGAGTGGAATATGCCCGGAATTCCCGTAAGTATTATTACGCTTCGGTTACTTTTATTGATGAGCAGGTAGGGCGCATTGTGGATGAACTGAAAAAGAAAGGAATGTATGACAATGCGCTGATATGCTCTTTGTTGCCGATCATGGCGATATGTTGGGAGATCATCATTTGTGGCGTAAAACGTATGCTTATGAAGGTTCGGCAGCTATTCCTTTTATTATAAAGTTACCCGAAAACATGAAAAGTAGCCTGAAACCCGGTGAAAAAATAGAGGCTCCAGTGGAGTTACGCGACTTGCTTCCTACTTTTCTGGCATTGAACGGCTGCCGGATTCCGGAAGAAATAGACGGTCTGTCTTTACTTCCTTTATTGGAAAAAGGGAAAGCTCCCTGGCGTGAATATATTGATATAGAACATTCCACCGCTTATTGGGCGGATAATTATTGGTGTGCTTTGACGGATGGGAAAATAAAGTATATCTGGTTTTTCCGTACAGGTGAGGAACAATTGTTCGATTTGTCAAAAGACCCATACGAATTGCATGATTTGTCAAAAGCCAAGGCTTCCGGAAAGACATTGGAAAAGATGCGGAAAGCGATGGCCGGACATTTGCAGGAAAGAGGGGAAGAGTGGGTGAAAGACGGCAAGTTGGTCATCCGCAATAAAAATCTTTTATATAGTCCGAATTATCCAACAAATAAAAAATAAACCATGAAGAAATTAATTCTAACCTTTTCATTTTTAGTGTTGTTATTCGGCACTTTGCAGGCATCGGTTTCCATTATCCCGATGCCGCAAAAGTGCATCGAAAAAAGAGGCAATTTTACGGTAAATGACAAAACTGTAATTACGTTGTCAGTAGATAACGAGGAGATGCGCAATGCCGTATCTTTCTGGAATGATTTGTTTGATACGGCTGCCGGGTTCTCATTGGAGGTCTCTTCCACTCCCCGTTCTTCCAATGTGATTTGTTGCCGGCTTAACACAGCTCTTCCCAATGAGGAATCATACAAGCTGACAGTCTCTTCATCTTCTATCCATATAGATGCCAAAACCCCTAAAGGCATTTTCTATGCTTTTCAAACTTTGCGCCAATTATTACCTTCTGCCATTGAAAGTGACAAGCAGGTGGTGGAAAAAATAAAATGGAACATCCCTTGTGTGGTGATAGAAGATTCGCCTGCATTCTCTTATCGCGGAGTGATGCTTGATGTTTCCCGCCACTTCATTCCTAAGGAAGATGTAAAGCGTCACATCGACTTGCTTGCTTTTCATAAATTGAACATCCTTCATTGGCATCTGACTGATGACCAGGGATGGCGTATCGAAATCAAGAAATATCCCAAACTGACTACCGTCGGAGGTTACCGTAAGAAAACGATTGTGGGATATATGTGGGACAATCCTACTGAATGGGATACCAAACGCTATGGTGGATTTTATACACAGGAAGATATCAAAGAAGTGGTGGCGTATGCCAAGAAGCGTTTTGTGGAAATTATTCCTGAGATAGAAATGCCGGGACATAGCGTGGCGGCACTGACTGCTTATCCTGAATATTCTTGTACCGGAGGACCTTTTGAGGTGGAAGGCCGTTGGGGTGTTTTCAATGACATTTATTGTACTAAGGAATCTACTTTTACCTTTATGCAGGATATTCTGGATGAGGTGGTGGAACTTTTCCCCTCCAGCTATATCCATTTAGGTGGGGATGAGGCCCCTCGTATCCGTTGGAAAAATTGTGTACACTGTCAGGAACGGATGAAGCAGGAACATTTGACAAAAGAGGCTGAATTACAGACTTATTTCATCAATCGAATTGAGAACTATCTGAATACCAAAGGAAAGAAAATTATCGGTTGGGATGAAATCTTGGAAGGAGGTATTCTGCAACGTGCTACCGTGATGTCATGGCGGGGAGAGAAAGGGGGAATTCATGCCGCGAAAGCCGGATATGATGTCATTATGTCTCCTAATATTTATATGTATTTCAATTGTCTTCAGTCTAAAGTCAATGAAAAGAAAATTGGAAATCCCAATCGGGTGATTACTTTGAAAAAAGTTTATAATTATCATCCGGTTCCCGAAGTCCTGAGTGCGGATGAGGCCAAACATATTAAAGGAGTACAGGCCAATTTGTGGACGGAGTATATGTCTGCGCTCGATGAGATGGAGTATATGCTTTATCCGCGTGTGGCAGCTTTGTCCGAGGTGGCGTGGAGCAAAAAGGAAAATAAGGATTATGGAAGATTCTGTACCCGTTTGGAGAGCATCCGACGGCATTATGATGTGTTAGGAGTAAATTATTGTAAGAAAATCAGTAATGAATGATCTGTTTGTGATGAATATGAAAAGAAAAATACTATTTGTTTGTCTCGCCTTCCTTGCTTTGTTGCAAGGGTGGGCGCAACATACCTGGCAGGCCGGTCCGGTCAATTTAGAACTTATTCAACGGCTGTCTCTTATACACATCTGACGCTGCCGACGATCGCATAAG
>ENA-OZFB01000494-OZFB01000494.1-human-gut-metagenome-genome-assembly--contig:-NODE-494-length-13353-cov-7.201985_pt1 | contig 13353 bp, 10 predicted proteins | sample MGYA00244614_ERZ653626 | MGnify/ENA primary metagenome ERZ653626 (study PRJEB26926, sample SAMN06164992) | human gut metagenome | biome: ENVO:00009003; feature: ENVO:2100002; material: ENVO:00002003...
GAGATGTCTTAGGGTCTCGTGGGCTCGGAGATGTGTATAAGAGACAGGGTTTGTATGCCCACGAACGACGTTTGTTGGCAGCGTTTACCTGCAATTTCCAACTGTTTCCGTCACCATCGGCATCAATGGCTACCCATTGTGACGCATCTTCATCATTACTGAAATCACAAGTATATGGCAATGCGTTTTTCGGGCCGAGTACCATAGTCTCCGAAGTTACTTGTCCGCCTTGACCTGCCATGTTGTTGGCGATAATGGTATACGAACATGCACGCGGTTTATCAGTTACCTTGTCGGTTATTGTCAACTCTTTGGTATTTTCAGTCACAACGATGCTGTCGTTACGCATCACGCGATACGACACTTCTGCCGGATTGAACCAACCGCCGTTAGTGCTTGCAACAGGTGCATCCCAAGTCAAAGTTACCTGATCAATACCTTCTTTCTTGAGCTTGATATTTTGGGCTTCCGCGGGGGTGTCAACACCAACGAAAGCAGATATTTCGGCAGGGGCACCATTGCCATTAGCGTTCGAAACAACCACACGATAAATCACATTTCCTCCTACAAAGTTATCTTCGATTTTGTCAAGGAATGACGATTTCTCACCAGGATTACCCGCAATGGTTGAAACCAATTTATCATTACGATAGATTGAAATCTTTGTGATTTCAGTAAGAGGTTCGCCGCCAAAGAGTTTTGACGGATTGACCCATTCGAGGGTTGCTTGGGGCTGTCCATTTTCGCCAGCTACAACTTTCAAATCGGTGGCAGCAGCTGGAGTATTGGCTGCAGATGCCGAGAAGGGGATATAAAGACCCACAATTTGACCCTCGTTGCCGATAGCACCTAAGCGGGTTACTTGTGCTGTCAGCGTATCGATGGTAGCCATAAACGATTCGTCTAATTGAACAGGACCTTGCACGGTTGAAGTTTGAGCCGCCCAATAAAGTGTACCCGTGGTGTGATCAAACTCCATGGTTTGCATGTAGTTAGGCGTTTCGTTTAATTGGGCTACTTCGGTCACTTCGCCTGTGGTCTTGTTAATCTTGCATAAGTAACCATCGAAGGAGATGGCAAACAAGTCACCTTGATAAGTACAGGCCAATGTAAAATAACGCTTGGGAAGTGAGAATTTCTTAGTTGCAACAGCTGTATTAAGGTCGATGGTGTAAAGCTCCGAAGCATTATTGTCGCTATTTACGGCAATAGCCCACATGGTAGATGTGGCATAGTCGTATGACATGTCGTTAATTTTCGATGAAAAACCACTGAGTACACCCACACGAGTATATTTACCAGTTTTTACATCCACTCTGAGCAGAGAATCGGGTACTTCTGCACCGATTTCATTTGTTTTAATAGTTTCGGCATAATACGCATCATTTGCGTATGCGCCGGCAAATACATCAGTTTTACCAAACTGAACAATTTGATTGTAGGTCGTAAAGTTTCCTTCTAAAGGAAATGAAACGAGCGAGTTGACCTTACGATACTCTGTTTCGTCAAGAGTAAGGATGCCATAAGCTACCTTATTTTCAGCAAATGCTGAAATGGCTGCTAGAACAACAACAAGTGTGAGTAAGAACTTTTTCATAAAGTGTGGATTAAAAGTAGAACATTCAGGTTTTTAAATACAGATAGGGCCTTAATTCTTTATAATGTGTTATTTGTTTACAGAACTAATAAATCTTATTTCATATTGCAAATATATAAATAATAATTTGTGCCAAAATGATATTCGTTATTTTTTGGAAAAACTTTTACACATAAATCCCATTGATAGTTCTGTTCGTTTCGGTTTTGTGAAGCATCTTAATGAAGTTAGTTTCTAAAAAAAACACTTGGAAACTCATATTTTATAGAGTTTCCAAGTGTGGATAGGTTTCCTAAGAATAAGGTGAGATGTTTGAAGTGGGGGTTAGGCTCTGAACAGTTCCTTCAGTACGGCCAGCGATTTGAGTTCCGGAAAGTTCGGAAGGTGCAGGCGGTAGTAGAGGTTGATGTATTCCAACATACGCGAACGGTCGGCACCCGAGAATTTGAAGAAGCGCATGTTGTCGTAGCGCATACGCATGAGCAGCGGAACGAGGGCTGCATCGCGCGGTTCGAGAAAGTCGGGGTGAAGGGGCTGCTCGGCGGTGAAGTCGGACGAACGGAGGTCGAAGTAATAACCCGGTTGGGCGGTTTCGACATTCGGCATGAAACCCAAAAAGCGCGTGAGCCTGAGTAAGAACACAAGGTGGAAACTGGCAAAGCCGGTTTCGCAGGCATCGAGCCACTCAATGGAGCGTAGCACGTAGGTGAAAATGCTTTGGTGGTCGGGTTCGGACTTTACGGCATGATACAGAAACTCGGCCAGAAAAAGGGCCATCGCGCCTTTGTAGGGGTCGTAGGGCACGGTGCTGAGGTTGAGCAAGGTGTTTGCCGCCGTGGGGCGTTGCAGTTCGGCACGCGGACGTTCCTGCCATTCGACGCTGAGTACTGCTAGAGGCTGAAACAGGGCATGGCGAACTGCTGTACGTTTGGCGCGTGAAATTCTGACGAGCATGCCTACGCAGCCTTGCTGTTCGGTCAGTAGGTTGGCAATGAAGTGTTCATCGTTGTACTTCACCACATTCAGTACAATGGCATTTGAACGCATAGTTTTACGGTTATGGGTTGGAGAAATGCTTACCAGTATTTAAGCAATGGGTTATGCTTCGCGCACAGCCAGTTTGAAACGGATGCGGAAATTCTGACGTTCGGCGTCCCAGTTGGTGCCGAGTAGCAGAAATTCGCCCAATTCGCCGGTGCTCTTGACGTGGGCTCCGATGCAGGGACATACGTCGTAGTTGCCGATGCGCACGAGTCGCAGTGTTTCGCTGGCATTTTCGGGCAAACGGTCGGTTTTTACTTCGTCGGGTACTTCGCTGAGGCTTACATATTCGTAGGTTACGGGCAGGTCGTCCGCAATCAGGCGGTTCATGGTGTCGACAATTTCCTGTACCTTTTCGGCGGATGGTTCCTCAGGCAGTGAAAAGCTGATTTTGCTTTTTTTCCGTTCGATGTGGGCATTGCGCGAGCGTTCGCAGCCAAACATGCGTACCATCGTACGGTTGAGTAAGTGTTCGGCGGTATGCATGGGCGGATATTCCGCCTTGTTGTGTTCGTTGAGTTGCGGTTCGTTCATGAGTGTGTGGCGTTTGTAGCGCGTGTTCGGTGTGTGGTGTGTATGAATGTGGATAATTAACCTGCCGTTCAGTTGATGCTGTCGATTTCTTCTTTCGTCAGTCCTGTAGCTCCCATAATTAACGCTATTGCAGCACCTGATGTTTTCAGAAAGCGAGCCACTTCGATGGCTTTGTTTTTGGCTCCTTCAGCAAGTCCTTCAGCAAGTCCTTTTTCATGTCCTTCGAACCGTCCTTCTTCGCGTTCGGTAATAATATTGTTGCGCAGAATGACGATGTTGTCTAAGTGGCGGTAATAGGCTTTCAGTTCATCGTGGGTCATCATGGCCAGTTTCAATTTTTTGCGCGCTTCGTCCAATCCGGGCGCGGTGGCATTTGAAGGAATATCGCCGGTGTTGAGGTAATAAATCCATTCTTCAAGCGGACTTTTGGCCACTTGGTTGAAACCGTTGACTTTCAGGATGTAGTATTCCGGATAGAGCTGGCTGACCGTATCGGCCTTGAAGGTTTGCCTCTGGAAGGGGGTGAGTTCGAGCAAGTCGTTGGTGTGGATGCCGCGGAACTCGGTTTTGCCGTGGTACATGTAGTCCTTGCCGTGACCCAACGAGAAGTAAACAATGTTGATGCTGTAAACCTTGCGTACTTTGGCGTAATTGTCGCCTCGCTCAATGTATTCCGTCACGAGCTTTGAGGTGCCGAAGAGCATGCGCTGGAAGTAAGCGTACTCGCTGTTGTTCTGTATTTCAATCAGAAAAAGTTCGCCTTTTGAGTCTTCGGCAAGTATGTCGACGCGGTTGTACTTATCGAATTCGTCCTCCTGGTTGCTTTCGCTTTCCAGCAGTTTCTGAATCACAATTTTTTCGCCTAACAGCGTGGTGAGAAAACCTTCCAATACGCTGAAATTGGCCTTGTTCCTGAGCAACCGTTTCATGGCCCAGTCAAAACGAATCACTTGGTTATTCTTGTTGCTGTTCATAACTTTCTAACATATTGGTTTACAATGAACAAAGGTAAGAAGAAATCTCAATATTTACAATAAAATCAACTTGGGTTGGTGGCTTCAAGCAGAAAAAAATGTTGGTTAGCAAGCGTGACGCGACGCATGAAAAATCCCCGTTTCGTCGCTGATGCTTAACAGTGTCAGCGATGAAACGGGGAAAAATGATGTGTGACGCCAGCGCAAAAAATGCGTTTACCAAATGGCGAAGTTCACCTGATTTGTTAGAAAATCATGGCACCAAACGGAAAAACAGGCTGATTATTTTCATAGAAATTTACTTACTCAACGATTTGCTGTTTAACATTTACGGCAAAGGAACCGGTGAGGCTTGGAAGGTTTACCCATACAAAACGTTACAGAAGCAAAAATCCCCCAAAATGAATCCCCGTTTCTTCGTTTTACTCCTTAGCAGAGTTTAGGAAGAAGCGGGGATTTCACAAAGTAAAATTCAACCAGTTTGAAAAGCAAGGGGCTTAATTGGCTTGCGGAATGTAGTCGGTAGCACCTTTGTCCTCTTCGTGACGGATGTGTTCCATTGAACCGTCGAACTGCGTGTGCTGAGGCTGCGATACCTGACGCGCATAGCGACTGACGCTGAGAATCATGCCAATGTAAATACAGTTGATAAGTGTCGACGTACCGCCACGGCTGATGAGCGGAAGCGGCTGGCCGGTTACGGGGAAAAGGCCTACGGCTACCATCATGTTGAGCACTGCCTGCGAAACGATGAGCAGCGTAAGCCCCATGGCAAGCAAGGGCGGGAAACTCCTTTCGCACCTACTGGCTATGCGCCCGGCACGGAACAGCAGCACAATGTAAAGAAAGGCTACAAAGGCAGCTCCAATCAGCCCCAATTCCTCGATGATGATGGCGTAGATAAAGTCGGAAAAAGCCTGGCTCAGAAAGTCGCGCTCAACCGAATTGCCCGGCATCTTACCCACAATGCCGCTCGAAGCAATGGCAATGTTGGCGTGGGCAACTTGTGCGTCGGCATCAATGTCGAAAAGCGAAGGGTCGTTTTTTACGGCTTCGTTATCCTCGCCAAAATGCGATTCAATACGCGACGACCAGGTGCCCAGACGGTGCAAACCCGGCACTTCGCTCAGTTCGCTGTTTGAGCCGATGCCAATAATCAGGCTGATGCCCATCATGCCCAACAGCACGATGACACCCAGCAGCTTGCCGATTTGGATGAGCGATACGCGGCCTATAAACATCATGAGCACCACTACGCCAAAAAGCAGACAGGCTGTTGAAAGGTTTTCGGTGAAAATGAGTCCACAGATGGGTAGCGTGCAGTAAAGAATGTTGCGAAAGGCATATTTGCTTGCGCCCGCTTCAGTTTGCATGCGCGAAAGAATGAGGGCTACGGCAATGACCACGGCTCCTTTGCCAAGTTCGGAGGGTTGGAAGGGAATGCCGAAAAAGTCGTACCAACGGCGGGCACCATTGGTTACGTCGCCCGTGATAGAGGTGACTAACAGCAGAATGAATGCAAGCGGGTAGAGCAGAATGGGAATGGCCTTGAACAGCCGGCAGGGTATTTTGTGAACGAACAGCACAATGATAGTGCCGCCCGTGAGAAACAGTGCCTGCTTGATAAGAGGGTCCCAAAAACTGCCACTGCGGTAGCTGAGCGTGCTGGCGGCACTGAACACCTCGACGAGCGAGATGATGCAGAGCAAAAAGTAAACGGCCCAGACTACGCGGTCGCCCATGAATAATGAACCTAATGATTTCATGCCAAATGATGGGAATGAAGTGTTGAAGGGAAAGGATAGTGAAGTGAAAGCGGTTTCAAATCAGCCTATGCCCGTTCGGCCCAGTTTTTCACCCAGGTCTTGAACTGTTCGCCGCGGTCTTCCATGTTGCGGAACAGGTCGAAGCTGGCGCAGCACGGACTGAGCAGCACGGTATCGCCGGCATGAGCCAACTGAACGGCTTGCTCCATACATTCGGCCATAGAGTGAGTGTCGGCCACGGGTAAACCAAGCGCATCGAACGAAGCATGCAGTTTGGCATTATCAACCCCCATGTAAACCAAAGCACGGCACTTTTCGCGCACCATGGGCACAATGTCGGCATAGTCGTTGCCCTTGTCCTTACCGCCAAGAATCAGCACCACGGGCGTGGTCATGCTTTCAAGGGCGCAGTGGCAGGCATCGACGTTTGTCGCCTTAGAGTCGTTGACAAAATGAATGCCATTGACTGTACCAGCCTTTTCAAGTCGGTGCTCCACACCGGGAAAGTCAGAAAGTCCCTGACGCACCACTTCGGGGTCGACCCCAGCAGCCAGTGTGGCCAAGGCAGCCGCGATGGAGTTGCGCAAGTTGTGTTTGCCCGGCAGCGAGAGTTGGCTGAGCGGCATGCTGAACGGTACGGGACTATTGATTACCAATTCGCCATTCTGCGCCCATGCCACAGCACCTTCCGACGGCTCGTCGGTAAATCCGCAGCGTTTTACTGCAGTTTCTCGCTTGTTCAAGGCCTGCGGCACATAGTTGTCCTCCATCCAGTAAATGAACGAGTCGGTCGGCCCTTGATTTTGCAGAATGCGCATTTTTGAGTTCACATAGTTCTGCATTTCAAAGTTGTAGCGGTCGAGGTGGTCGGGCGTGATGTTCAGCAGCACAGCGATGTCAGCGCGGAACCGATACATATTGTCGAGCTGAAATGACGACAGTTCGATGACGTAGGTGCTGTGCGGAGTTTCGGCCACCTGCAGTGCCAGGCTGTGTCCGATGTTACCAGCCAGTCCCACGTCGGCGCCCGCCTTTTTCAGAATGTGGTAAATGAGCGAAGTGGTAGTAGTTTTACCGTTGCTGCCCGTAATGGCAATCATGCGTGCATCCGTGTAGCGCGCGGCAAATTCAATTTCGCTGAGAATGGGCGTACCCTTTTCAATGAGTCGGGCCACCATGGGAGCCGTGTCGGGAATGCCCGGGCTTTTCACCACCTCGTCGGCATTGAGAATCAGTTCCTCGGTATGTTTGCCTTCTTCAAAAGCTATGTGGTGTTTGCGCAGCATTTCCTGGTAGCGCGGTTTGATGCTACCCATGTCCGAAACGAACACTTCGTAACCTTTTTGCAGTGCCAGAATGGCGGCACCCACGCCGCTTTCGGCGGCACCTAAAACAACTAATCGCATATTTCTTTGCATGCTATTTTTGCGAAACTGCTTTGAAACTGATTCCTTCCTTCAAGGAGCGGACTCTTGATTCAAAGCAGTTTCAGTATGGTTCGTTATCTGATTTTCAGCGTAATGATGGTCAGTGCAGCCAGGATGATGGTAGTAATCCAAAAGCGGACGGTGATTTTCGACTCGTGCCATGCACCATTGGGCCATTTCATCAAGTATTTACACTCAGGGTCGAGCTGTGAGGGCAGCACTCTGAAATTATCGTGAATGGGCGTGCGCTTGAAAATACGCTGTTTCACGCCTTTGCGCTTACCCAGTTTGAAGTATTCCACCTGCAAGATGACGCTGAGGCTTTCAATCAGGAAAATACCGCAAAGAATGGGAATGAGCAGTTCTTTGTGAATAATGATGGCCAGCACGGCAATGATGCCGCCGATGGTCAGCGAGCCCGTATCGCCCATGAATATTTGTGCCGGATAGGCATTGTACCACAGGAAACCGATGAGCGCACCAATCATGGCACAAATAAATATTACCAGTTCCTGCGACCCCGGCACATACATGATGTTCAGGTACGAGGCAAATTCAATGTGGCTCGACACGTAGGCCAATATGCCCAGCGCAATACAGATGATGGCCGAATTACCCGCAGCCATGCCGTCCATACCATCGTTGAGGTTTGCACCGTTCGATACCGCTGTAATCACGAAAATCGTAACCAGCACGAACACCACCCAACCGGCCTCCGTTTTGTATTTTCCGCAAAAGCCTACGAGGTCAGCATAATCGAAGTTGTTGTTTTTGACAAACGGAATGGTGGTAATGGTACTTTTAACCGGTTCGCTTTTATGCACAATTTCGGTGACGTTGCCGCGACGTTGCATTTCGATGTTTTCGCGAATGGTGGCATCAGGGCTCAAGTAGAGCGTCAGTCCCACGAACAAGCCGAGCAGCACTTGTCCCACGATTTTGTATTTGCCCGCAAGTCCGTCTTTGTTTTTCTTGAAAATTTTGATGTAGTCGTCCAAAAAACCCAAGATGCCCAGCCATACGGTGGTGACAATCATGAGAATCATGTAAATGTTTCGCAAACGGCCCAGCAGCAGGCAAGGCACGAGAATGGCCACAATGATGATGATGCCACCCATTGACGGTACATTAATTTTTTGTACCCCGAACGGGTCGATTTTAGCATCGCGCTGTGTTTCGCTGATGTTCCGACGCTTCATCCACTTAATGAAATATTCGCCGAACCAAGCCGAAATAACCAAGGCGAGAATAAGCGCTAACAGCGAACGGAACGAAATGTACGACCACATTCCGGTGCCGGGCAGACCGAACTGTTCGAGATAGCGGAAAAGATAGAATAACATATCGTGCTATTTATATGTATGAGTAAAAATTTAAGCTTCAAGACCGAAGGCACGGCGCACTTCCTCGTGATCGTCGAAGTGATGCTTCACGCCCTGCACATCCTGATAAGGCTCGTGGCCCTTGCCGGCAACGAGAATCACGTCGCCCGGTTGCGCCAACATCACCGCCGTACGGATGGCCTCGCGCCGGTCGCAAATGCTCAGCGTCTTCGCCTTCTGCTCCTCGTCGAGTCCGGCCAGCATGTCGTTGATGATGTCCTGCGGATTTTCGAAGCGCGGATTATCGCTCGTAATGATTACGCGGTCGGAACGCTTGGCAGCCTCCTGCGCCATGAGCGGACGTTTACCCTTGTCGCGGTTGCCACCCGCTCCACACACGGTAATGACCTGCGCCTTTCCACGCACAATTTCGTTGATGGCCGTCAGCACGTTTTCGAGCGCGTCGGGCGTGTGGGCATAATCAATGACCGCGCTGACACCCTTGGGCGAGCGAATGGCCTCGAAACGGCCGTTAACCGGTTTGAGAGCCGACAGGCTGCAAAGCGCAGTGTCGGGCGCAACGCCCAGTTGCAAGGCAGCGGCATACACAGCCAGCAAGTTCGACACGTTGAAGCGACCCACAAAGCGCACGCTCACTTCGCGGTTATCAATGTCGAGGAGCATACCCTCGATGCTTTCCTCCAGGATGCGTCCTTTGTGGTCGGCAACCGTACGCGTTGAGTAAGTCTGCACCTTAGCCTTTGTGTTCTGCACCATGAACAAGCCATTGCGGTCGTCGGCGTTGGTAATGGCAAAGGCATCGCTTTCGAGGTTATCGAAGAAAGCCTTTTTCGCATCGCGGTAATTTTCGAACGTGCCGTGATAGTCCAGGTGGTCGCGTGTGAGATTCGTGAAAATGCCCCCGGTAAAGTGCAAACCACCGATACGCTTTTGATGAATGGCGTGCGACGAACATTCCATGAAAGCATATTCACATCCCGCATCCACCATTTCGGCCAGCAAGCGGTTCAGCGTCACGGGGTCGGGCGTGGTGTGGTCAGCCTCGATGGCCCTACCGTCGATGAAGTTGCACACCGTAGAGCACAAGCCGCACTTGTGTCCCAGCGAGCGGAACAAATCGTAGAGCACAGTGGCAATGGTCGTTTTACCATTGGTACCCGTCACGCCCACCAGTTTCAGTTTGCGTGAGGGGTCGCCGTAAAAGCTCGTAGCCACCTTGCCGATAGCATCTTCGGTGTCGGCCACCTGTACGAGCGTTACGCCCTCAGGCGCATCGGTCGGCAGTGCATTCGTTTGCAGAACAGCCACGGCACCCAGTTCAATAGCCTTGCCGATGTAGGCATGGCCATCGGTTTGCGTACCTTTTACGGCTACAAACAAATTGCCGGGTTTTACTTGGCGTGAATCCATGTTCACGCCCGTTATCTCGCGTTGCAAGTCGCCGGCAGAGGCTACAACGTGAACGGTTTGAAGAATGTCAGACAATTTCATTGTCGTTCGGGATATTTTGTGGAAACTTTCGGGTTCGAGAACATGTGACATGTTCTCCTTCCAGAAAAAGAGGTAGTAAGCAGTTATTGCGCCGCCTTTTTTTCTGCCTTTTTCTGTTTAGCCTTCAGTTCCTGTTTATATTTTTTTTCGTCCTGAAGCGTCGGCGTCAGTTCCGGGTCCTCAGGTTCAGTTCTTTTAGATTTGGGCAGCTGTTCGGCAGCCGTTGTTTGCGGTTTCGGTTCCATTTTGGGCGCTGTTGGCGGATTACTGAGCGTCAGAATGATGGTTTGTCCGCGCGTCAGCTTCGTTCCGGGTTTGATGCTCTGCTTGTTTACGCGGCCCACGCCATAGAGCTGCACTTTCAGTCCCATTTTTTCCAATCGGAAAAGCGCATCGCGCGGACCGTAGCCCGTGACATCGGGCACCACGTCTGTTCCGTCAGCCTCTTCGCGGGTCAGCACCAATCCCGAGCCCGAAGTGTTGCAAGTGCCCCAGTTCGTGCCGTCGGTCTTGCTTTCAGTTTGTTTCCGGTAGCCGATGCCCAGTTGTCCGAGCACCTGAGCCGCCGCCTCGATGTTGCCCGAATTCACAAGCGGCATGAGCACGTTTGTCGTGTCGCGTGCCACACTGTAATCGTTGCTCCGACGCTGCGCCATGATGGTTTCAGCCACCCGCTTGAACACAGGAGCACACATACCGCCGCCCGAAGCCGGTGCACCCTTTTGGATGCAGACGATGCACGAATAAAGCGGCTGTTCCGAAGGAAAGTAGCCCGCAAAGGAAATGAGATACTGCGCCGCAAAACCATTGCGCGTCCAAATCTGCGCCGTACCCGTTTTGCCCGAAGCATGGAAGAATCTGGAACCCGCTTTCTTGCCCAGCCCAACGCTTACTACCGACTCAAGAATGTCCTGAATGTTTTTTACAGCCTCAGGTTTAGCCATTCGTTCACGCAGCACCACGATGGGATATTCCTTCACGATTTCGCCATTTTTCATTACCGCTTTCACCAAGCGCGGCCGGAGCAGTTTACCATTGTTGGCAATGCCGTTGTAAAAGTTGACCGTTGTGATGGGCGGCACCTGCGATTCGTAGCCGATACTCATCCAGGGCAGAGCCGTTTTCGACCAGTTCGAACCATCGGCCTTCGGCATACGGATACGCGGTTTGGCGTAGCCCGGAATCGGAATTTTCAAGTCCTCGTTCACCCCGATGCGGTAAAGCCCTTCGACAAACTTTTGCGGATTGTCGTGATAGTAGCGGTCGATGAGAGTGCTCACGCCCACGTTAAGCGACTTTTGCAGAATTTGCGGCACAGTCACCACGCCACTACCGCCCGAGCGCCAGTTGGCATCGCGCATTTTGGCCCCGTACATATCCTTGATACCGCAGCCCACATCGACCACATCGTCCATGTGAATGAATCCATCGTCCATGCCCACGAGAAACGACATCGGCTTAAACACCGAGCCCGGTTCGTACAGGTTCTTTACAGCGTCGGCATTGATTTCCTGGTAAGTGCCATTAGCCGTTTTTTGCAAACTCGTCATAGCCTTGATGTCGCCGGTGGCCACCTCCATCAGGATGCAGATTCCCGAATTCGCGTCGATTTCGCGCAATTTGTCGGTCAACGCCTTTTCGCAGATGTCCTGCATACCGACGTTGATGGTTGTCACAATATCGTAGCCGTCCTCCGCCGGTTTGTCAACGATGGTCAAGTATCGGTTGCGCACACGCTGTCGGTGAGCAATGCCCGGTTTGCCACGCAGCACGCTGTCGAAGCTCAGTTCCAGTCCAGTTCGTGCCGAGTCCTTACCTTTGTACAAGTCGCCGATGGTTCGCATCGCCAGTTTGCCGTAAGGATTCTTTCGCGTTTTGATTTCCTCAACGTGGAAACCACCCCGGTTCGCCGAAAGTTTGAAGAGCGGCAGTTCCTTCACCTTTCGGTAAGTGATATACGACACCCTTTTGCGGTAGAGCGGCCAGTGGTGGCTTTTTTTAGCCCTTCCGTTGAGCAAGTGCTGTTTGAATTCAGCCGGATTGATATCAGGAATAATGGCGTGCATGCCCTGGCAAATACTGTCGATGGTGGCATGCAGTATGCTGTCGCGTTTGTGTTGTTCTTTTTGTTGCCGTTTCGGATTCTTTTCCCACGACATGAAGTCCATGAACATTTTGTACTCGGGCAGCGAAGCCGCCAGCACCTCGCCGTTATCGGCCAGGATGTTGCCGCGTGTGGGCGGCACCTCGACATTGTTCTTGACAAACCGTTTGCTCACCGACATCCAGTAGTCCTGATCAACGGTCATGGTGAGAAAAGCACGAATCACCACCGCAATACATATTACCACCAGCACAAAGGCCACAAAGGCATAGCGCCGGGTTACTTGTTTGGCAGGGAAGTTCATAAGTCAGAAGTGCGATAGTTTATTCAATTTTCAAGTTAAACGAGGGCGTGTTAGCCGTTTGCAGGGTAGTGTCGACCAAGCTTTCCTCGATGTAGCTGCGTCGCGTTTTCTCCTTCAGCTGGCTTGAGCGCGTCAAGGCCTTGTAGCGTCGGTCGAGCAGCGTGTCGCTGAGTGCTTTGGTTTCGAGCATTTCCTGCTGGCAGTAGTAGCGGTTGCTGATGTAAACAATGAGCATCGCCGTAAGTGTAACGATAAACCAGAACTGCTTACGGAACCATTGACCGCCCAACATGTCGCCACCCAGAATGGCCGACAGTTTTATTTTGCCGTTGTGCGGCATCTGTTCGTCGTTGTCCGACGTCAGGTCGCGCAAGGCCCTGAGCGCATGTTCAGCATCGGCCACATCGCGGTCGCGCGTACTGGCGTAAGTTTCAGTTTCCTCATCCTCGTTATCCGCGTTGTCATCGTTTGTATTTACCTCCGCACCATCGTATTCCTCCTCTTCGTCGCCGAGCAAATTGTCGGTGTCGTTTTCGTCAGTTTCTTCTAAGTCCGTATCGTTGTACTCGTCGGTGTTGTCGTAGTTTTTTTGATTGGCGATAGGTTTTCTTTGTTCGTCATCATCATACGCAGTGTAAGCCATTGTGATGTAAATGTTAGGGAGTATTCTGTGTGTTAAAATCAAGGGCAGGACAATTCCGCAAGCGTTAGCGAGCAAAACCAACGAAGCACCCCCCTTGCAAAATTAAAGCGGGTGCCTGCTGAATGTGGT
>ENA-OZFB01000500-OZFB01000500.1-human-gut-metagenome-genome-assembly--contig:-NODE-500-length-13268-cov-5.205934_pt1 | contig 13268 bp, 10 predicted proteins | sample MGYA00244614_ERZ653626 | MGnify/ENA primary metagenome ERZ653626 (study PRJEB26926, sample SAMN06164992) | human gut metagenome | biome: ENVO:00009003; feature: ENVO:2100002; material: ENVO:00002003...
TTGCTGCATCACCTCCCCGCCGTATTACGCGCTGCGTGATTACGGTGTGGACGGGCAGATCGGCAGAGAGGCAACGCCAAAGGAATACATTTCACGCCTGACCGAAGTTTTCACCGAAGTCAGGCGTGTCCTGCGTTCGGATGGGACGCTCTGGCTCAACATCTCCGACACCTATGCCGGGAAAGGCAATCAGGGCGGCTATGTGGACGCAAAAAATCCCAAGGGCAGAAACGGTCAGGCTGTGGCTCTCAACTACAAGGTTGAGGGCTGCAAGCCCAAGGATATGATCGGTATTCCGTGGATGCTGGCCTTTTCGCTCCGCGACTCCGGCTGGTATCTGCGCAACGACATCATCTGGATGAAAGAAAACCCGATGCCGGAGAGTGTCAAAGACCGCTGCGCCCGCTGCTATGAACACATCTTCTTGTTCTCAAAGTCACGGAAGTATTTCTTTGACTACCGGGCAATCTCCGAGCCGATTGCTCCCGGAACAGCGAGCAGGCTCAAGCGCGGAGTTAAAGGAAGCAACAAATACGGGGAACCGATTCCCGGACAGGCGAAGCAGCAGACCATCAATCTATGCCGGGAACATGGCGAGATCACCGATGACATGATAAACCCGCTGCGCAACAAGCGGGATGTCTGGATTATCAACACTGTCCCCTTCAAAGGCGGTCACTATGCCGCATACCCGCCTAAACTGGTTGAAACCTGTCTGCTTGCCGGATGCCCGAAAGACGGCGTTGTCCTTGATCCCTTCATGGGAAGCGGCACAACCGGCATGGTCGCAAAGCAGCTTGACCGTCACTATGTCGGGATCGAGTTAAATCCTGAATATAAAGAACTTGCCGAGGCGCGGATTGGAGGTGAAATTTGATGCCTCATGATGAATTGAAGCCAAAAGACCGGGTTGTCCTGCGGATGACCAGAGACGGCGCTGTGGAAGAAAACCTTACCGAAGGCACCTCAGAAAATGTGTCAAAACGGCTTGAGGACGCCCAGCTTGTCGCGCCCCATGACACGGAAACCGGCGATATTGCCGAAGAGGTCAAGAAGCGGCGGCAGCTTCGTCCTGATGAGCTGGAAGACGCAGTGAGTCAGGCTCAAGCCGAAACACAGTCCGCAGATGCGGCGCAAGAGTACAATCCGGGCGATCTACCCGTCAACGATGATCCCACATCTCACACTCTGCACTCTGAGACATACCGCACCCATTCCGTTGACTACGGAAAAGCATTTGCCGATACCGCTGTTACCGGTAAGGTCAGCAGACCTCGCGCTGAAAGGCAGATTGATGGAGAGTCCGTTCTGGAAAGAGCGGCGGAAACCTCCGCAGAGATGCCGGACCTTGACGATGATGCCCCAGCTTCCAGACGGATTGAACGGTTGGAGCGAAAATCTCAGAAGGCGCATGAGCGTCTGGATGCCGCCCGTGAGAAGCTGCCCACCAAGAAGGTGTTGAAAAAAGAGCGCGTCTTTGACGAGGAAACCGGTAAAGGCAAAACCCGCCTCTACTTTGAAGACGAGCTGAAAGTCCCCAAGGGACAGAGCAAATTGCAGTTTGAGGCAGACAAGACCGTCCGCAAGGTCGGCGATACGCTTGCCTCTGGCATCCACGGCAAAATCCATGAGGTGGAGCAGGAAAACTCCGGTGTAGAAGCTGCCCATAAGACAGAGATTGCCGCCGAGTCCGTTGTCCGCCACTACCAGCATCATACAGAGCGCAGTGCAAACAAGCCGTTCGAGAAGGTGTCCAAGCTGGAGCAGAAGGCCGAGGCCGCTGACCGGAAGCTCCATTTTGAGAAGACGGTCGCCGAAAATCCTGAGATGAAGACTTCCCGCGCCAATATGAACAGGCATTACCAGAAGCAGCACATCAAGAAGGAATACGCCGCAGCTCGCAAGGCCGGGGCGCAGACTGCATCCACCGCCACCAAATCTACCGGAAAAACCGTCCGGGAGAAAGCGACGGATAAGGTCAAGGACTTTATCTCCAAGAACAAGAAGGTCTTTGCATGGCTGGGCGCGGGGCTGATGATCCTTATCCTGTTGTCTGCTGGGATTAGCTCCTGCACGGCAATGTTCACCTCTACTACCTCTTCTGTGATCGCCACTTCCTACCTCAGTGAGGACGATGCCATGAAGGGTGCGGAGGCGCAGTATTGTCAGATGGAGGCCGAGCTGCAATCGTATCTGGATAACTACGAGAGCACACACGACTACGACGAGTACCATTTTGACCTTGATGAGATCGAGCACGATCCCTATGTGCTGATCTCCATTCTCTCAGCTTTCAATGAGGGCGAGTTCACGCTGGATGAGGTTCAGGGGCTTCTTCAAACGCTCTTTGACCGGCAGTATATCCTCACTGAGGATGTGGAGGTCGAGGTGCGCTACCGCACCGAGACGCGGACAGACAGCGAGGGCAATGAGTATGAGGTCGAAGTCCCGTACAACTACTACATCTGCACCGTCACACTCGAAAACTTCAATCTCTCCCATTTGCCGGTCTACATCATGAATGAAGACCAGCTCTCCATGTACTCGGCGTATATGTCTACCCTTGGCAACCGCGAGGATTTGTTCCCCGGTTCCGGCTATGTGGACAAGTACATTGAAAACCCACCGGATGACTACACGGTCAATGCGGAGTATCTGACGGACGAGAAGTTCGCAACACTCATCACAGAGGCCGAAAAGTACCTTGGCTACCCGTATGTCTGGGGCGGCTCAAACCCGTCCACTTCCTTTGACTGTTCGGGATTTGTCAGCTATGTCCTCACCAACAGCGGACTTGTCAACACCGGGCGGCTGGGTGCGCAGGGGCTTTACAATGTCTGTTCGCCTGTTTCCAGCGCCGATGTGAAGCCAGGGGATCTTGTCTTCTTTGTCGGCACATACGACACACCGGGCGTTTCCCATGTGGGCATCTATGTGGGCGACAATGTGATGTTGCACTGCGGCGATCCCATCCAGTACACATCCATCAACACTTCCTATTGGCAATCCCACTTTTATGCCTTTGGAAGACCCAACTACTAACCGAAAGGAGCGTTTTTATGAACCCGAAATATCAGAAGGTCTGCGCGGAAATCGCCAAAACCGAGAAGAAGGTCGAGGACCTGCAGGGGCAGCTCAAGGAGCTGTACGACAAGAAAACCGAGCTGGAAAACCTTGAAATCGTCAACACCGTCCGTGCAATGGTCATGGACAAGGATCAGATCATGTCCTTCCTTGCCGCGATGAAGGACAGCAAGGCGGAAAAGCCTACCACTACCCAGCAGGAGGTGACGGACAATGACTAAGAGAAAAGGAATCCGCCTTCTGGCGGCACTTGCACTGTGCTTCACGCTTTGTATCTCGTTCACTGTACCCGCATTCGCCTATGCGGATGATACCGAGCAGGAGCTTCCGGTCACGGAGGCGACCCAGCCCGAGGCAACACCGGAAACCGCAGCACCCGAAGAGCCTGATCAGTATGAGGGCGAGCCGATTGACGGTGAAGGCAACGCTTATACCCGCGATCTGCTCTATGACAAGGCGACGAATAAGCAGTTCATCACAGTACAGACCAAGACCGGCAACACCTTCTATGTCGTGATCGATTACGATGCGCCCATTAACGAGGAAGAGGAACAGTACCAGACCTATTTCCTCAACATGGTGGACGAGGCCGATCTGCTTGCCCTGTTGGATGAGGAAACGGCGTCTTCGCTTACTACCTGTAACTGCGATACCCGCTGCGAGGCTGGAGCTGTCAATACGGAATGTCCTGTTTGCAAAACAAACATGAGCGAGTGTACCGGAGCTGTACCTGAGCCGGAAGAGCCGGTCGAGGACGCGGAAGCCGAAGCGCCCGAAGAGCCGGAAAACGCTTCCCCGAACATTGTCCTGATCATCGGTATCATCGCGCTGGTCGGTATCGGCGGCGGTGCGTATTACTATGTCAAGTTCGTTCGTGGCAAGAAGCAGAAGGACGAGGATCTGGATTTCTTCGATGACGAGGGTTATGAGGAAGAGCCGTATATCAACGAGGACGAAGAGCCTGTCATTGCTGACGACGAGGATGACGAGGCCGAAACCAAAGAAACGGAGGAAACGATTTGATCTTAGTGATTGCGGAAAAACCGAGTGTTGGAGCCGCTATCGGGAAGGTGCTGGGCGCATCCTCCCGTAAGGACGGCTATCTCGAAGGAAACAACTACATCGTCTCATGGTGCGTCGGTCATCTTGTGGGGCTTGCGGACGCAAGCTCCTACGATGAACGCTTTGCCAAATGGCGGTACAGCGATCTCCCCATCGTCCCGGAGGAATGGCTGTTTGAAGTCCCGAAGGACAAACAGAAGCAGTTCAAGGTGCTGCGTGACCTTATGCGCGATAAGCGTGTAACCGAGCTTGTCTGCGCCACCGATGCGGGGCGCGAGGGCGAACTGATTTTCCGGTTGGTCTACAAGAAAGCCGGTTGCACGAAGCCTTTCAAGCGCCTGTGGATCAGCTCATTGGAAGACAGCGCAATCCGAGAGGGCTTTGCCCGTCTGCGAGACAGCGGCGATTATGACCGGCTCTATGAAGCCGCGCTTGCCCGTTCCAAGGCAGATTGGATTGTTGGCATCAACGGCACAAGGCTGTTCTCGACACTTTATCATAAGAAGCTGGTGGTCGGACGCGTGCAAACGCCTACGCTGGCAATGCTGGTGGAGCGTGAAGGCAAAATTTCCACCTTCCACAAGGAGAAATACTTCAATGTCCATATCAGCCAAGACAGCCTGACGGCGGACATGGAAAAGGTCAAAACCGAAGACGAGGCGAAGGCGATTGCGGCGGCTTGCAATAAAATGCAAGCCGTCGTTTCTTCTCTCAAGAAGGAGACGAAGACGGTCACCCCGCCGAAGCTTTATGATCTGACCACCTTGCAGCGGGAGGCCAACCGCTACTATGGTTTTACCGCCCAGCAGACGCTCGATCTGGTGCAGTCCCTCTATGAGAAAAAGCTGCTTACCTATCCCCGAACGGACAGTCAGTTCATCACTGAGGATATGGAGAGCACCGCCCGTCAGGTGATCGGCATTGTCTCCCGCAAGGTGCCGCTCTTTGAAGGCATCATCCACGAGCCGGACATCGGGCAAATTACCAACAACGCCAAGGTCACTGACCATCATGCCATTATCCCCACCGTCCAGTTTGAAAAGCAGGACCTCGCCGAGCTGCCGGAGTCGGAGCAGAAAATCATCCGGCTTATCGCCATGCGCCTTCTGAGCGCTACCGGTGAGAAACACATCTATGATGAGACTTCGGTCACGCTCACCTGTGAGGGCTACGAGTTCAAAGCGAAGGGCAAAACGGTCGTGCAGGATGGATGGAAAGCCATTGAGCGCCGCTTCAAGGAAACGCTCAAGAGCAAGGAAAAGGACGAGCCGGAACGCTCGCTGCCTTCTCTGAATGAGAAGGATATTCTCTCTTCTGTCGATTCCAGCGTCACCGAACATTACACATCCCCACCGAAGCCCTACACCGAAGACTCCCTTCTGTCGGCTATGGAGACTGCGGGGAATGCTGAGTTCGACGATGATACCGAAAAGAAAGGGCTTGGCACTCCCGCCACCCGCGCCGGTATCATCGAAAAGCTGGTCAAAGGCGGCTTCGTTGAGCGCAAGGGCAAATCTCTCGTGCCTACAAAGGACGGCAACAACCTTGTATGCGTCCTGCCCGAACAGATCACTTCTCCTTCCATGACGGCGGAATGGGAAAATACCCTGATGCAGATTGAGCGCGGCAATGCGGATGCGGACAAGTTCCTTTCCGGCATTGTGGGGATGACCTCCGAGCTGGTCAAAGCCTATCCCTTCCTCTCTGAGGCTGAGGCAAACCGCTTCGATACCGGCAGAGAGTCCATCGGCAAATGCCCGCGCTGCGGCTCACCGGTCTATGTTGGAAAGGGAAACTACTACTGCTCGAACAAGGAATGCTCTTTCTGTATGTGGGAGGACAACAAGTTCTTTACGAGCAAGAAAAAGAAGCTGACCAAGAAAATCGCTGCCGAACTGCTGGACAAGGGTTGGTGCAGAGTGACCGGGCTTTATACGCCAAAGCGCCCGCAGCTCTATGATGCGGTGATCCGTCTGGATGACACAGGCGGCAAGTATGTCAGCTTCAAGATGGAGTTCGACCGATGACGCGCCCGCGATATATTGCCTCATGCAGCGGAGGCAAGGACAGCGTAGCAACAATTCTTCTTGCTGCGGAGAAAAATGAGCCGCTGGATGAGGTCATATACAGTGAGGTGATGTTTGATCAGGATACAAGCGGCGAGGTCCCGGAGCATCGGGACTTTATCCACCAAAAGCTCAAACCGTTCGTTGAAAATGAACTCGGATGCAAATTCACGGTTCTGCGAAGTGACAAAACTTACGATGATGTGTTCCATCACATTATCACAAGAGGACCTTATAAAGGGCTGATCCGAGGTTTTGTCTGGCCGGGAAAGTGCGCGGTAAATCGGGACTGTAAAATGCCTCCGCTCCGCAAGTACCATAAGACTCAACCTGATGACACCCGCAGCTATGTAGGTATTGCATTGGACGAGCCAAAGCGTCTTGCCAGACTGAATAAGGAGAAGGACATCAGCCTTCTTGCAAAGTATGGCATGACGGAAGCGGATGCTTGGCGGCTATGCGAGAAATACGATATGCTCTCTCCCTGTTATCAACATTCCAAACGCAACGGTTGTTGGTTCTGCCCAAACGCATCGACTTTTGAGCTTTCCCACATGGTCAACCGTCACCCTGACTTATTTGAGAAGTTGATTGAATGGGAACATACAGATAATTTGTATCATCGCAGATTGACCAGAACGGAAACTCCGTCTGAGGTAAAAGCCCGTCTTTGGGGCAAATCTCAGCCGGAGTTTTCTATTTCAAATCAGTAAGATTGGAGGTAAGAAATGGCTGAAAACAGAAACGCCCAGCAAGTCCGGGAAATCACTGACAAGCTGGAACAGGGACTCAAGGAACTGTTTGAATCCGAACGCTTCAAAGAGTACCTGAAAACGATGTCCAAGTTCTACAACTACTCGTTTAACAATACGCTTCTCATCGCCATGCAGAAGCCGGGTGCGACGCTGATCGCCGGTTACACGGCATGGCAGCGCAACTTCGACCGCCATGTGATGAAGGGCGAAAAGGGCATCAAAATCCTTGCTCCTGCGCCCTACAAGGTGCAGGAAGAGCGGGAAAAACTCGACCCGGTAACGCAGAAGCCCGTTCTCGACAAGGACGGCAAGCCGGTCACCGAGACGGTTGAAGTGACCCGTCCCGCCTTCAAGGTGGTGAGCGTCTTCGATGTGTCCCAGACGGACGGCAAAGAACTTCCCGATATTGCCGTAGACGAGCTGACAGGCAGCGTGGAAAACTACGCCGCCTTTTTTGATGCTCTCAAAGAGCTGTCTCCGGTCCCCATTGCCTTTGAAAACATCACCGATGGCGCAAAAGGCTACTTCTCTCATGTAGAAAACCGGATTGCCATTCAGGAGGGCATGAGCGAAATCCAGACCATCAAGACGGCGATCCACGAGATTGCCCATGCCAAGCTCCATGCCGTCACTCCGGGCGAAAAGGTTGCTCCCGAGGACAAGAAAGACCGGCGCACTAAGGAGGTCGAGGCAGAAAGCGTCGCCTATACCGTCTGCCAGCGGTACGGCATTGAGACCTCTGACTATTCCTTCGGCTATATCGCCGGTTGGTCCTCCGATAAGGAGACCAAGGAGCTGAAAGGCTCGCTGGAAACCATCCGCAAAACGGCGGCTGAGATGATCACCGGTATTGATGAAAAGCTCAAAGAGCGGCTTGCCGTGAAAGAACAGGAAGCCCCTACGCCGCTGCGGGATGCGGCTATTCCGGTTTACCGGGAAGCTGCGATGTATGCCTTTGAAGCAGGTGAGCTGGATGCTTACCGTACTTCGATGCAAGCGAACATGGACTGTAAAGAGGCGATTGAGCAGACCATCAACGACTACTACGGCAACAACCGACTTGCGGCGGAGTCCGCCGTTAAGAGCATCCTTGAGAAATTCTCGCCTGAGCGCGTCGCCTATGTCCTCGCGCAAACCATCCAGCAGAAAGACCATGATGGGCGCATTTCCCCGGACTGCAAGGAATGGGCAAAGGGCATGGATGGCAGCCCGGATCATGCTGCTCATCTCATCATTGACAGCGTAAATCCGGGGCTTGTCAGCCTTTTCACCGAAGAGTTTGTCCGGCAGACTGCCATCAGTAGAACGCAGGAACAGGCACCGGCTGAACAGAGCAAACCGGCTGTGCCGGAGAAGGCTCCCGAAGCTCCGGCTCCCAAAGAGCCGGAACAGGCGGCACCGGTGAAGCATCGCCTCACACCGGAGGAAAAGAAAATCAAGGAAGCTGTCATGGACACGCTCAAAGCGCAGATCGCCGGTCGCAACGACGGGATGCTGGCTACCTACCGTTCGTCCAATCAGTCGTTCAAGGTGATGGTGGAATACAAAGTCAGGATTGAGGGCAACACCGTTACCCGGGATGGCGAGCCGATGTTCGCCATTCACCGCCGCCATTCTGCCAAGAAGGTGCAAGGCTGCTATCGAGAGCTGACACCGACGCTTGAATATATCGGCAAAGAGAAGACTCAGGAAGCAGCGCGGGAAAAGCCTTCTATCCGGGAACAGCTCCGTGCTGCGGCAAAGAGCCAGCCTGAGCGGAAAACGCCGGTCAAGCAGAAGTCCCACGATGTCGGTTTGGAGTGATGGCTATGAAGTTTGAAAACATCGATCTTGTGGATGCCCTTCGCCGGATTATGGACATCCATACCCAGAACTACAAAGAGGATTTTGAGCTGGACGCCGGGTTGCTTCACAGCCTTGCCGGTTCCCAATCCCCCGAGGACAAGCACCTTCTCTGGATGTCCCGTCCGAACGGCACTTACCTCCTGCCTGAGCGTGAAGTCTATGTGGAGGATTCCTACGAAAACAAAGTGTGGGAATTTTACCATGAGCAAACCCGCGATCCCATCCTTGCCTATGCAGTCGAGATCAAGGGCGTAGAGGGCGATACCGTCAGAGGCAACCTCATTGAGCTGGACTATGCCGCCCATGTGGAGCGGATGCAAAAGCTCACCGTTCCGGTTGAGACAGTGGCAGTCTCCTTTAAGGACGATGCCACCTTTTATCTGCCTTTCCGCAGCTACCGGCGCGAAGCGATCCCGCTGGAAGAAAAGCATGGCGAGGTCGTGTCGGTGAGCTATCTGCCTGAGAATGCGGTTGAGCTTGACATGATTCTCCGCCGTGAGCGCTTCAAAACGAGCTACCATGCGAAAACCGGCAGTATTGAGGATCACATCCACAAGCTTGCCGTTCAGCATGGCGTGACCGAAAAGCTGGGCATATTGCCCCTTGAAGCGCAGACCGCCTATAATGCCGTCAAGGAAGCCTATCCCGAAGCGATTGTCTGCTTTGCCCAGAACGGCTACTTCGAGATTTACGGCGAAGATGCGAAGAAGGCAGCGCCCGCGCTCGGCACAAAGCTCCTGATGAAAGAGTTAGAAGGCGGCGGACAGGTTGCCGTGACCGGTTTTCGGGAAGATCAGTGGGTTGCCAAGGCTAAGGCGCTGTGGGTGCAAGGCAATGATGTCCTTGTCACGCAGCCCGGTGAAGACGGCAGACAGGAAACCGTCAAGCATCTTCTCGCTGAGGATTACATCCCTGTCGGCACGGTGATGGATATGGACGGCAAAACTGTCCGCGTTGACAAGGTGGACTTTCAAAACGAAGAGGTCAGTCTGACAGACATCACGGACAGGAAAAATCCCGTTCCATTCAGTGAACGGCTGTCTATTGTCCGTTCCTATGTGGAGGACGCCCCGGCAGAAAGCCTATGGAAAGCAATGGATCGCAGAGAGCATCCCTCTCAGAAGAAGATTTCTGTCCTCGCAAAGCTCAAAGAACACGCCCAGACTGCGCCGGACAAAGGCGCTAAAAAGCCTGAGCATACAAAGAAACCGAAATCAAAGGAAATGGAGATGTGATTATGTTTTTTACCGTGGAAGAGACGAATCTGATGTGCTGCTTCGACACTTCCAGCCGCAAGAGGCTGATTGCTGAAATGAAGTCGCTGCCCATCGACGAGCTGGACGATGAGATGGCGGAGCTGCTTTTCCATACCGTTCGGAAGCTTGAGGGCATCACTGACGAGGCGTTTGCCCAGCTCTACATCGCGCCGGACAGTATGATGGACGATTGAAAGGAGGATGCCTATGCCCGTGTTGGATGGCAGTTTTGAAGCCTTTGTGACCAATCTCGGCAAGTACAACGAAGGCGAGCTTGTCGGTGAGTGGGTGCATTTCCCGACCACCGAAGAGGAAATGAAGAAAGTGTTCGAGCGGATCGGCATCGGCTCAAAGGACAAGTTCGGTCAGGTCTATGAGGAGTGGTTTATCACGGATTATGACTGCTCCATTCATGGAGTCAGCAATCTCCTTGGCGAATACGAAAACCTCGATAAGCTCAACTACCTCGCCGCCCGGTTGGATGAGATGTCCCACTCTGAGCTTGAGCATTTCGTGGCAATCATGGATAGCGGCTGCGATGAAGTGAATGACCTCGACGATCTGATCAACCTGACCTACAATCTCGACAACTATGATTTTATCCCCGACATCAAGGACTATGACGATCTCGGCCGTTACTACTTCTTTGAGGGTGGCTACAACATTGACAACAAGTTCGGCAGCTTTGTGGACTACATCGACTTTGAGCGGTACGGTGAAGACTGCGCAATCAATGAAGGCGGCACGCTGACCGACGCCGGGTACATCCGTCCTACCGGCGATAGCTGGAACCGCTATTTTGACGGTACGCTTGAGGATATTCCCGATGAGTACCGTGTCACCGGAAGCGGCGAGGAATTGGAGCCGCCAAGCACGATCACTGTGCTGGTGGTTGAGCCGGACAAGAAGCCCTATGTGAAAGAAATCCCTTCCAGCCTCGAGTCCTTACAACATGAGGTTGGCGGGGACATTGAGGCGGTCTATCCCTTTGAAGAGCCGGTCGCCATTGTCTGCAATGAAGAAGGCAAGATGAACGGTTTGCCTCTCAACCGCGCTCTGCGGGATGACAGCGGTGAAATCTATGATATTGTTGCCGGTACCTTCCTCGTCACGGGGCTGACGGATGACAGCTTCGGCTCACTTTCGCCGAATCTGTTGCGGCAGTTTATGACGGAGTTCAAATTGCCGGAGCAGTTTGCCAAAATCGGAGACAGGATAGTTGCTATCCCGTTGATTTCCGAAGAACAGCAGAAACAGACGGTTCTTGAAGAGAAAAGCTCCATTGTCAACGAAAACACCTCCGGCATGGCGGTGGATGGTCATATCGGCACATGGCACACGATTGACCACAAAGAGATTGATGGTCACACCTTCTGGCTCATGGAGCATGATACCTTTGGGGACGATGCCTCCTGCATCATTGTCGATGAGCGCGGCGAGCTGGTGCTGTCCCATATCTATGACGGTTTCGACGAGACCGCAGTCAATCTGCTCCGTCAGGAGGTCATGCCGGTCGAGAAGATGCCGGATGACAGCATCAGCATCGAGGATATGAAGCAGTACGGCTACAAATGGGGCGGGATGCTGCCCATACGGGAAGAGGCTGCGGCTGAGGTTATGAAGTCGTGCCAGATTTACCGGCTGTACGGCGACGATACCGAGGGGCTGGTTCTGGACGCCAAGGAGATCAAGGAACACGCCGCCAAAGGCGGTATCTTCGGTGTGGAGAAAGCGGATTGGGTAGCCGAGCTGGAAAAGCAGAATCCGCTCAAAGCAGCTGAAATGTCGCTTGAGGATGACTACGGCATGATCGACGGGATCATCAACAACGGTCCGAAGGAAGACAAAGCGAGCGAGAAGGGCGAGAAAACCTCTATCATGGATCGGCTGAAATCCGCCAAAACAGCCCAGCAAACGGATAAGCCTTCTCCCCACAAGGAGAAGAAAAGCGAGCGTGAGTTATGAGCCGGAGTAAGAAATGGAAGCTCGAATGGAGTTTCTTTTTAGGCAGCGACGGACGGCGCAAATACAATGACCTGTGCCGCCGCTGCATTCATCCCTGTAAGCAGAGCTTCCGCGCTGTTATCGTCGCCTGTCCGCATTACTTTTCCAAGCGCTCTGGACAAAGCCAAAATATGTCGGGATAAAGGTTGAGAATCGCTGATTTCCTGCCCTCTGAGCAGAGATGAAGCATTGCCCCGTATGTTTTCCTGTCTAAGCTCAAAACGCCAGAAATGTCAGAATAAAGGTCGAATTTCTATCGAAAGCGAAAAGCCTCGGTCGATGCCCTTGCGGGTGTCGGCTGAGGCTCTTTTTTGCTTTTATGCTCTTAACTGTTTTGCGCTTTGTAACCCTCACCCCATGTCCACATAGCATCCAGAATTGGTTTCAGGCTTTTTCCCAAATCGGTTAGACTGTACTCCACCCTTGGCGGCACCTCTGCATACACATGGCGATTGACAAGCCCCTTTTCTTCCATATCCCTAAGCTGGGCGGTCAATACCTTTTGCGACACGCTGCCAATGGATTTCTTTAACTCCCCAAACCGCTTTGTCCCGGGCAGGAGGTCACGCAGGATTAAGACTTTCCATTTGTCCCCAATCAGCATAAGCGTTGTTTCTACCGGGCAGGCGGGCAACTCTTTGGCTTGCTGCATTGTATCCCTTCCTTTCAATAGTTTCCTTTTGGTAACTACGGCACAATAAAGTGCTTACTTTACAATCGGTGATTACGGATTTATTATAATCTTGCAAGATAAAAATTGCAATCCCCAAAACCACATTCAAAATCAGGAGGTAATTATCATGAATGAAGTCGTAAAGTTTTTGCAGGAAAATCCCGTACAGTATCTCGCTACCGTAGGCCGTGACGGCAAGGCCAAGTGCCGCCCCTTCATGTTTGCCGGTGAGATGGACGGCAAGCTGTGGTTCTGCACCAACAACACCAAGGATGTCTATAAGGATATGCAGCAGAACCCCAACATCGAAGTTTCCGTTTCCAGCCCCGCTTATGCGTGGATTCGACTGAATGGCGAGGCTGTGTTCGAGGACAACATGGCCGCCAAGGAAATGTGCATCCAGAACCCCATCGTCAAGGGGCAGTACGGCGATGCCACCAACCCCATTTTCGAGGTGTTCTATCTGAAAAACGCCCATGCCGTGATTGCTGACTTCTCCGGCAACCCCCCCAAGGAGTACGAC
>ENA-OZFB01000518-OZFB01000518.1-human-gut-metagenome-genome-assembly--contig:-NODE-518-length-12939-cov-6.993170_pt1 | contig 12939 bp, 18 predicted proteins | sample MGYA00244614_ERZ653626 | MGnify/ENA primary metagenome ERZ653626 (study PRJEB26926, sample SAMN06164992) | human gut metagenome | biome: ENVO:00009003; feature: ENVO:2100002; material: ENVO:00002003...
TACACTTATGCGATCGTCGGCAGCGTCAGATGTGTATAAGAGACAGATATAATTAATTGCTGGAATTGTAGATGTCTTATTAAATGAAAGCAACCATGATGCTGAACATCTTGTAGCTTCATCCATACAAGACATTCCTCTCATGCCAAAATCTGCACAAGCCATATTTCCAGGTAATCCGTCTGTTGTCTTGTCATACCAATAATCTGCAATCTCACGATACATATGACCGATAGTTGCATGACAACAAGGTTTCCATAATTCTACCTGAAGAATACATTCAATCCACTGAACAAGCCAAGCAAATTTATCATCCGTATTTGTAATCTCAATACAAGGAACACCCATAGGAACAAGTGTACCTTCTGGCAATGCTCTAATCTCAAGTGGTAAATATCCTAATCTGTGAAGCTCTACAATTTTATCTAAATCATAGTTGTCTCTACCAATCTGTACGTCCATTGAATCTGTATAAAGAGTTAGCATCTCATCTTCCGATAAATCGAAGAAATTTTTCTGAAAATATCCAATTAAATATTCTTTGATAAATGCCTGTAATCCAAAGAAAACCATTTCATTCTGATTCTCTAACATTGATTTTCGAGGCACCCAATACGATACTAACTTGGTTAATCCCTTCGGATACATACGATCATGACACTGTTTATAAGTATCTGATAATAATAAAGCCATTGTGTTATCCATAATTTTAAACCTCCATAACTGTAATTTTTTCATGACTACCATTAAATAAACTGTTTGTGGTAAATAATCTGTTCACAGTATTATTCTCCAAAGATTTGATTAATGTTCCTTTTTCTTTATCAAGAATTGAATTCTCTGTATGTGTGGCATATGCATAAATCTCAGTTACACCATGTTTCTTCAATTCTTCTGCACTATAATAAAGTGAACCACCATATGCAATAATGTCATCAATCATTAACACCGCTTTATCCTTCAAATCAATATCATTTGTTCTAATATCTAATCCAAGGATTTTGCCAGTCTTCCAATCTCTTTTCTTTTCACCATAACAATACGGTAACTCAGGAAATAAATCAGCATATCTCTTAGCTGCACCTGCATCTGGAAAATAAAGTATAAGATTTTTCATACCAATCTTTGAAATAACTTTATCAACGTACTCTTTTGGATTTTCTTTTACACAGTTATTAAGTAATGCAGTAGAAACATCGCTGTGAGCATCTAAAACATAAACTGATGAAAATCCTAACCAATTGATAAAATCGCAAAAATACTTCAATGTGAATACTTCATCATCATTTTTTACTCTATCCATTCTTGCATTAGGAATATATGGAAGAGATAAATAATAATCCACATTAGTAAAAAATCTTTCAAGATGCTTCCTTACTAACATTAGATAAAACATCTCATCGTTGCTCTCATAAATCCATTCAATCCAAATACAAGGAGAACCATCATAAGAGTCTTCCTCAATGTTGTTTATATCAATATTTACTCTTGGTGTTCCATCTGGGAACTTATTGATTGTTACAATATCGCCATTAATTTTAATCATATTCTACTCTCCAATCACTTCGATCTGACACATCTTCATAGTTGCTAATGCAGCTTTATGAGTATCAGGTGTAACACCTGCACAGCAACTTGCATCTACTGTAATATCAATTTCAGGATAATTTGCTCTGATGATAAGTGCATTTGAAATCACACAGATATCAGTGCATAATCCGCAAATCTCAACGCTTTCAAATCCAAAATCCTTCCAGTTTAACCAACCGAATGTAGGCTTATCAATCAGAATATCATTCTCAATATCAAAATCTAACTTATCGGAAATCTGCCAACCAATAGTATTCTTTACGCAGTGAGTGACAGGAAGATGTTTTCCTTCATATGTCTCTAAATAATTTTCAGGATGTGTGTCTCTTGTAAAAATTACCTGCTTCCCAGCATTCTTATACTCCTTAATTTTCTTTGCTACATTTGATACGATCGCCTGTGCTTCCTTTGTGCCAAGTGTTCCATCAATAAAATCATTCTGCATGTCTACAACAATTAATGTTTCTCTCATTTTGTTACCTCTTTTCTTTGTCTTTCATTACCAAATGGGTAAGATTATCCACTTTTATAGTTAATTCTTTATTCTCTTTTTCAAGTGCAACTATTCTATTTCTCAACACATCTTCCGTTGAAAACTTTTGAGTTCCAATCTGCTTATAGTCAGACGAAACAGTTTTAACAGAATAGTTACTAATATAATCTGTTGTTCCATCAGAATATGTAATAGTTGGTTCAAAGAATCCACGCTTCTTACACTCATCACAATGACAAATAGATGAAATATATCCAATTTTGCCATCGTTACTTTCTACATAATCACCTTCATGGAATTGAATGTCTGTTATGCTATTCTTTTCTGGAACAACTGGATCTCTGAATATGAGCTTTAGATATCCTTCACCCACATTTTCTTCACCAACAAATCTATACCCAAGGTTTTCGTATTTCTTAACTGTATCTTTTGCTTCATATATTTTTACACCAACTGTCATTTACTTATTATCCTCATCTTCACCTAATATTTTCTTTCTTAATGAGTTCCAACCATCATCATAACCATCGCAATATTCATTCATATATTCATCATTGTGTGTCTCTTCTGGCAATTCTTTTAATGGACACCAATTTGGTTTTTCTTGACAATATCCATTTTTACTATCAATCATTCTACAAAGAGCATTATCATTTAGTTCATCCATTAATTCACAACACGCTTCAATACCTTCTTGTATTTCTCTACAAAAATTACAATCACAACAAGTTTCAGGCATGTCCATCACTAAAACAGCTTTACTCATGTATTTTTCACCCTTTTCTTTATTTTTATATGTATTTATTCTCTGAAAACTCAGAAGAAATTCCGCTTTCTTATTGTATGTCTTTATTCATTATTCTCAGTTTCTATAAAATAGAGTCCAGTGCAACCGCCTATACCTCCACCATTTGTCGTAATAGAACAGGCAATTCCTTCGCTGCTATAAACTCTATATCCTTGTTTAAAGTTCCTAGATAGTTGTTTGCCGTTATCCAACCATAAGTTACCATCTATACCACCAACAAAAATCAATTCATTCGGTGTATTTTCTGAATTTTTCATCTAACACCAACTTTCTATTGTCATAAATGTTTTCCATACCATAACCATGAGTGCAAGCCATTAATGTGAAACAAATACCCTCTATTCCAATAACTCTACCGCCAATAAGACTATTCTCACTTACAGTTCCAACTCTTTGAACATCGTTTTCATAAGTTACATTTTGAATAGAGGGTAAATTAAAATTTACATTATCATATACAAGCAAAGTCCCACTTCCCATAGCTCCATTACTTCTTGTTGATATTGTAGGAGCAAAATCTTTCACTTCTGTTCCGTTATAAACATCGAAATATTTGGGAAGATAACCTTTTTCTTCATAAAATTTTTTATACTTGTCATTAACCCATTTACTTCTTGTTAATTCAAAATCATTTATATCAGTACATTTATTACCACAAGCAGAACTTAATCCGCTTGTGGCTGATGAAAATTTACCATCTTCTCATCTGTACAAATATATGTATTGTCATACTGAGCCTTATATAAATGCTCAATCAACAAAGAGATGCAAGTTGTTACTATACTGTTATCGCTTTGTTTATATCCCTGAGTATCAGACATTCCAACTGCTTTACAGTTCTCATAATCAACATCATCGAATCCCATAAGCCTATGGCACTCTTTTGGCGTAAGCTTTCTCACAACTCTCAAATTGTCTCTCTCTTCTTCGACCATTGGTTGCCGATTTCCTCCCTGACATGTTGTTATTGTTGGAGAAATATAATCTTTATCCCAAACATTTCCTGCGAATCCAGTTCCTTTATTTTCACCATAAATATTAAAAAGTCTTTTTATATTATTTGAATCAGCAAGAATCTGTTTTGGCTGTTTATAATCAGTCGCCACCAAAGCACCCATTACTGAATCCTGCTGATAGACTAAATCTCTCTGACCGATAGTTCTAAATTCAGGTTTTGTAGTGCCAATAATATTCTTTTCAAATTTTGGATCTGTTATCTGAAGTCTTTTCTGCACTTCATCAGATAAGAAATATTTCTCCAAAACACTGCTATCTGTTTCTAATAAATCCTTTAATCTGATTCCTGTATCAAAAGGCTGTGGAAATTCAAAAGACTTGGTATCAATATCCTTACGAATAGAGATACAGAAGATTCTATTACGATTCTGTGGAATACCTGTATTCTTTGCATTGATTGTCTGATAATACGAGTTATATCCCAAGTTATCAAGTCGAATCAACCAATCCTTAAAACTGTCAATATACTTCTTTGATACAAGAGCATCTACATTCTCCATAAGCAAATACTTTGGTAATGTATTATTCTCTTTTGCTTTTACAAGAAGTCTCTCAACTTCATACAATAAACCTGAACGAGTTGATTTAATGTTGTGGCTGCCACAATTAGGGCATGTATAACGAGTATCTACATCTAATTCTGATGGATCATATTCACAACCACAATCATGACATGTCCACTTTAATCCTTCCTGTTTACCGGCGATTGACAAATCTGTGCATGGAGTCGAGTATGTAAGTAAATCACTATATGGCAGTGACTCAATCTGCATCATATCGCCAAGATTATGTGAAATATGGTCTGCTAACCAATATTTCTCAATACCTTTTGTCTTGTTCTTCTTTCGTGAAAGTTTTTCCCAATCATACGGAACATCTTTCTTAAAATCATATCCAAGTCTCTTATCTGTAAGCTGTCTTACCATTTCTTCTTTGCTTGGATAATCTTCATAGTTTTCAATCATCTCATTAGTCAAACCACAATGCATTGCAGCATAACTAACTACTACTTCTTTGTCTAAATCTGCTGTTGCAATCATATTTGCATTAAATAGATGAGTATTATCAATTCCCTTCATCTGCGCACCAATACCACTACAAAGCTCAATTACACTTAACTCACAATAATTATTTTTTTCTTTATTCTCTGTCAAAATCCTTTAATCTACAGAGATTGCGCAATCATTTTTACCTAGGAGTTACTGTTAAATCCTTTCTTCTTACTTATTTTGTTGTAAAATTCTATGGAATTAACACGTCTGCTAAATCCATAGGAAAAAATATTTCTTGTTACTTTTATTTGGAAATTTTGGCTGAATCGCCAAGATAGAAATTTCTATATATGATTATTCTTCGTCTTGAAATGATTTAATTCGATTTTCTAAATAATCAATCTCATCATTCCAATGGTCTATTAACATGTCTTCGATTTGATGCTTTGCATCTTCTATACTGTCTGCAAATAATGTATCATATTCAACATTTAGTTCTTTTGATACATATATAAATATGTTTTTATCTGTCTCATCTTGTACAAAATCAGCTACTACATTTTCATCATCTTCTTCATAAAATTGACTAAAATGTAATTTATAACATTCCTTACCAAAGTCATTCTTTTCACCTGTTTCCCAATATTTTTCCACTTTATCACCTCGCTTAATTTGGCTGATCAGCCGTGAATAGAATTGCTTCTATATTAGATTATTCTCTACATGCTTTCTAATAAAACTGTTTCCAATTCAATAGAACCCAAATTATTATTTGGTCTAATATAAGCGATTGATAAAACAGAACACTCATAACCAGGAGAATCAAATGCGTCTGTAACATCCAACTTAAAAGAAATGTTCTTCTTAGTTAATTCCTGCTTTAACTCGTCCACGACATCATGATAATTTTCTTCATCTTCTCTGTAACGATGATAATATTCATGTTCTTCATCAAAATACTTGTCCAAAATTTCTTCTATAATATCCATCCATTTCACCTCACTTTAATATTTAATCCAACCATCTGTAATACCAGTCATCCAATAAATAAGATCTTCTCTATCATTTTTTAATCTTCCATCTATTACACGAGTTAAGATTTCATTGAGCCAGTAGCCAACTTCTTTTCCACTTTTAATGAGCATTGTATCCATTACATCCTTACCATTAACTGCTAAATCCTTTAGAGAAAAACATTCATCATCCTGTAAGACTTCTTCTAAGATATATCCGATGTTATCAATTTTCTGTAATCTTGTTTCCTGATTAATATCTGCTTGTGCTTTAATATCAGCTCTACGAACATTTAATAACCTTCTGAACTGTTCTTCTCCAATTTTATTAAGCCATCTCTTGATATATTTCTTTCCAACTTCAAAAGTAGCATCATGATAATAAACTAATTCAACAACTTTCTCTCTTGTGTCATTATCAAATCTTAATCGCTTCATTATTTTATCAGTCATATCAGCACTGACTCTTCCATGACCTTTGAAATGTCTAATGCCGTCCTCACTGTCTTGATAACAATGTGGCTTTCCTATATCATGAAAAAATACAGTCAATCTTGTTACTAAATCATCGGATTCACAATATTCTATTGCATGTACGGTATGATTCCATACATCATAAATGTGATATGGATTATTCTGTTGAAAGCCAAACATATCTTTAATTTCAGGAATGAATAACGAGAATACTTCACGGAATAATCCTATCTGTATATAAAACTCGCTTGATAATGCAATCTTACAGAACTCACTGTTAATTCTCTCAATAGATATATTCTCTAAATTCTTATACATTTTATGAATATTCAAACTTACATCAGAATCAACCACAAATCCCAGTTGTGAAGCAAACCGAATAGCACGTAAAATCCTTAAAGCATCTTCTGAAAATCTATCTTCTGCTCTACCAACACATCTGATTTTATAATGCTCAATATCTTCCATGCCATTAAACGGATCTACAAGACCAACTTCATCATTGTATGCCATCGCATTGATTGTAAAATCTCTACGCTTTAAATCTTCTTTAAGATTTCGTGTAAATGTTACACTATCAGGTCTACGACTATCTGAGTAATTACCGTCAATTCTGTAAGTGGTACATTCATATCCCTCACCGTCAATTACAATGGTAATAGTTCCATGTTGCAAACCAGTTTCAATAATTCTCTTGTCCTTGAATACTTCCATCATTTCATCTGGTGTAGCAGAAGTTGTAATGTCATAATCGTGAATTGGTCTGCCAAGAATACTATCTCTCACACATCCTCCGACTAAGAAAGCTTCATATCCATTATTCTGTAAAGTATGAATAATTTCATTTGCACCAGATGGAATTTCAATTTTCAATCTTTTCATCAAAATTCACCTCAATTTTCGGTTCATCAATAAACTTTGCCAATAGTCCTTCATGGTAGAATACCTTGTCACTTTCAGTAATTTTTTCTCCCAAGAAATATCTAAGTACGAATGGCATCATATAGTTGTCTAAACATTTGAACTCAATATTATATTCTCCATTTTCTTTGTAGATTTTCTTACAGTATCCGTCAGTACCGTTGATTTTGTGAAGCGAAAATAATTCAACTCTGAATGGAATATTAGATTTTGTACTTAATCTTTCTTCAACACAATTTCTCACAAGATTTAACATGTGCAAATTACTTGCCGTTGTCATATCATAAACAATCTCATCATTTGAAAAGAATACAATTCGTTCTTCACCAATGATGTCATATAATAACGATAATGTCTGATCCATAAGGTACTTTTCATATGTGATGTGTCTTTTGGGATTGCAATTACCCAAAATTACCTGACGAATATATTTACTATTTATAATATGTTCATTATCTGTGAATTGAGAAATAAAATCTTCCCATGTATCAGTCCCACGAAATATATTCCTATCATATTCGTGTAAAGATGAAAAATTAGCCTTTCTCATATCAATACTGATAAAAACTCTTCCAGTATTAGTTGGCTTAAATATATCTTTATTAGGTAAATCTTTATGAGTCGTAGTAAATTTATTCATATCTTCCGCATTAAATCTCTGATATGCTTCTGAATTTTTGATGCTTGTAATAGCTGCATCCTTTACACGATTATATTCCTCAAAGTAATCCTGTTCACAATTGTATTGCTGTAATTCACTTGCAAATCTAATCCATTTATTAACTGTTCCATAAAAATTATCAAAGAGTTTAATTCTGTCTGAAAAATATGGTTCTTGGAACAATCTAATTGGTATATTGCAATCCTTACAGAATCTTTCTTTTGCTCTATTTGATATTTCCATCAGATATCTCCTTTCACAATTCTCTCATTTACATACATCTTAAATTCATTGATTTTCTTATGATCTGGTTTATCAGGTAAAGATGTATTTGCTTTTGCATATTCAAAACGTTTTTCATATTCATTCAATAAATCATAGAATTCAGAAATAGGCTGTCTATTCTCGTCTAAATATTCTCCGTTTCTAATACTCATAAGCAAATCGTGTTCATCTGATCTATAAGTGATAATCTCTTCCTTTTCCAGAATATCAATACACATCATATATAATCGAATCAAATGAGCCATATGTTTTCCTAATTTATCATGGGCTACAGCCTTTTCATTTCTTTTACCAAATTTGCTGTAACTACTAACAATGGACTTCATTTCGTTCCACATGCCAGCCCAATCTCTTAACGGATAATGTTGCAAGTTTACATCCATAAAAATCTCACTATCATATCCTTCTTGAACAGCCTTATCAATATATAGTTTCACATCACTATTTTCATGATGGTAATATCTGTTTTTAAATTCATATCTTGCATTGTTGATGCTTTTTAAAATGTTAGCTTCATTTTCTGCCTGACCAACCAATCTTGCAGCCTTGTTCTCCATACGTCTGAGCTGAGAACCCGCATATCCTCCAAAGGTGTGAACACAAATCTGCGAAAGAAACATTTTTCTATTATCCAATAATTCTTTACCAATTTTAGATAAATGTAAATAATGTTCAGGCAGGCAGCCAAGTTGTTCAATTGTATTAGGATTACTTGATGCTAAAAGCTGTATCATTTTATTAAACGAATACATAGTTGTATCTGTATCAACATCTACGACCTGTTCAAAGTCTGTTCCAAGTAAAATATCTGATTTGCTGTTGAGTGCAATACCTCTCACATCTAAATCAGATCCTTCTTTATCCATTCCATATGCATGACTTCCACCAAGAGTTAAGATAATGATATTGTTACCCAAATTCTTATCTGTTCTCAGAAAGTCATACTCTTTTGATTTTAATTTGTCCTTAATCTGTTCAATTGTCATTGTCTTAACCTCCAAAATTTTATATATCTATTTTTACTCGCCCTTTAAAGTTTGGGATATCCTTGTTGTCCTTGTTTCGAGAACGCATTAGATATACATATAAGTTTGACATTATATTTATTCTCCTTACTTATTTAAAACAATCAAAATATTACTTAGATATAAAGCATAGAATACTAAATAGCTACCACCTGCCAAGAACAGCAATTTGAATACAAAGTTAATAACACCATTTTTCGTCCATGCTATCCCAACAATAAGGTTAAAAATTCCCATAATCAATAAAATAATGTTTAAAATATTCATATTTCACCTCCAAATTTCCGCAAGAAATGTGCGTTTCATTTTAATGTAAAATATATACCATATATAGTATATATTACTTATTTTCAATACTATATATGGTATATTCGTAACAATTACTCACTTAATTCTGCAAGTGCCTTATCCAGATCCTCATCAGACATATTTTCAAGTGCCGCATCCTGTCTCTTAGCCTTGATTTCAAGCAATCTCTGTCTCATCTCAGCATTTTTCTTAGCGTCTTCTCTCTTCTTTTTCTCATCCAGCTTCACGTCAACAATATACTTAACAATTTCAATCTTGTTAGAAATTTCCTCGTCTTCCTTTGACTTAGTATTCAGAAGACTCTCTTCCTCAGACTTCTTTACTTCCGCATTGAGTGTCTTAAACACTGAGTCCAGATTTGTGAGAGATAAATCCCACAAATCAATTACATTAATCATTCCTCTAAATGGAAACTGATAGTTTGCTCTTGTTGCATTGATAAATAATTCGTTGTTTGTCATAATAATCTCCTTTTCTAATTAAAACTTAATCTTCATTACACGCTCTGTTGCACCCTTAACCTTAACAACTAAATCTGCTCTCTTTGTCATAGAGAATCCAATTCCTGAAAGCTGATCATCAGTATCTTCTACATGGCACTTAGCACCTAAAGCCTCAAATACTCTCTTATGCTTTTCAAGATCACTCTTTAAGAACTCATTGTAGTATCCATTAGGACTTTCATTATTCACACAATCCTTCAAGAAGAAGAATAAATGTCTATGACCAATTCCATCCTGCTCATCAAAATAGTTTGGGCTGTAACTAATTACTGATACAGGAACAAACTGATTTGTATTTACACCCCAAATCTCACGACTTGAGATAGATGAACTTCCAGACAGCTTTTCCTTAATTGAGAAGTTGCCATTCTCGTCAAGTGTAACTTCTGCCACCTGAACATTCTCGCCAGTTCTCATAGGATTACTATAATCAAATGAATAAATCTCTCCATTGAACTCAACTTCTGCTCTGAATCCATGCCTTACTGCACCTGAATACTGATGTACAAAGAATCTATATATTCCTGGTCTCATTCTTGATAAATTCTGCCATGTAATATTCTCTACTGCAACTTTTCCACGTGGATCAATAACATCGACATCTAACTGACCGCCCATAAAAGTAATTCTTGGTGCTTTGTAACTACCATAATAGATTTCTGTTCCATCTGGCTCAACACAATGGGCATCAAGGTCATAATTGTCATGTCCATCTTCGTTCCACTGAATTGAAAATCTGAGTACACCATCAACATTACCGCCAGCAGCTTTTACATTCTGCTTCATATCAGAGTCAGTAATATTTCCTGAATAAGCCCAAGACAATCCATTATTCCACTTGAACATTGTCTTAGCGTCTGGATTAACAGGTGCAATCATAGAAACAAAGTTCTTCTCATGTTTATTCTCTACAAAAACTTCAATCTCCTTTGCAGTTGGAAGTACCTTATCAATGAAATTCTGTGCTGAAATCTCTTCAACCTTAGAAAACTTCTTAGGACTTACAGCAACATCCTTTTCCATCTGTCCAAAAATATCATCTGCACCAACCATTCTTCTTGCAGCACTCTTATTTGAGAACAGTACATTATTTACAGTAATATCATTCAGATTAGCAAATCTTCTCTGTAATGAATCCATATATCCAAGTTCTGTAATAGTCTTCTTTGCATCCTCAAGCATCTTCTTTGTAAAAATAGCCTTTGGACGCTTATAATTGCTTGGAGCGACAATCTGCTCATACTTCTTAACTGCTGTGTCAAGATCCATATCCTCACTTACATTGATAAGAAGTGTTCCAATGGAATGATTTCTAATCCTACCGATAGCCATACCTGCTGTTACCGACTTCTCCCAAGTATATAAATCCTTTTCAGTATCAGAAGTCAGCTTATCATATTCCTTCTTATACTTCTTGAACTCTGTGAGTACGCCTTTCCACTCTTCGCCCTTGTAAAGTGTATTTGAATTGATAAGTTCAAGAATTGTATCGAGTGCATCCATAGTAATTTCATCAAGAGAACGCTTAAATACATTTCTTGTATCTCTGAACTGTCCTTTAACTTCCTCATTAGAACGACTACTTCTATTTATAAACTTACTTGGAAGCTCTAAGAAGAAATGATCCCACTGATGAGACTTTCCATTGATTTCCTCAAAGTTAAAATCTGTACCAATCTTAGGGAACTTAGTTGTATAAATATCTGTAACTGTATGAGCTTTTACAAAAGCATCAAGTGCATCACATACTGGCTGATATGTTGTATCACCAAGATGTAGTTCCCAAATCGTATGAATCTGGTTATCCTTGATAGTGACAGCAGAACCAATATTCTTAATAAACTGTCTACAACAACTGCAATCATGCTCTCTACGCTCTCTGAAAATCTCATTTGTACCAGCAGGAAAGCTATCAAGATATGTATTCCATAATTCATCCTTATCTACATTTACCTCAAATAAATGTGTTGCCTTTTTCTGCATCTCATTGAAGTGCTTCTGTAAAGCCTTTTTAAACATCATAAATCCATCCATGTTTTGTACCTCTTCTTTCTTATATTTATTTTTGTTAATTGCCTCTACTATTACATTCTCCGTTTATATCAAACCAGTTGCCTTATCTGGATTCTCATTAGCCCATTTTATCCATCTTTCAGCATAAGGTTCAGTCTTATCATTTAACCCAAATACTTCTCTTACAATGATATATCCTTTGCCAATCGACTCTTCCATATCTTTTGTATTGTTATCTACATCATCTGCATCTAATGGATAAAACACTGTCTTTGTAAAATATCTTCTGCCATATTTCTTTGTTGTCGTGATTCTATTTATCTTATCTTTATACAACTTCCATACACCAGATGAATCTTTGTTAATCTGCCCTACATAATCTCCTACGTTTAACATATTGTCTCCTTTCTTAATTTCGCATGAATCGAAGTTTTCTTGTTATCTTTTATATTCTATCCATTTATCTGAACCCTTGAATTTCACTTTTACTTTCGTAGGGCATCCGTCTGGAATAGATTTTAATGATTTATAGTCGCCTATAATTGTTGCTGTTTCCAAAACTTTGTGATTCTTCTCACATTCTATTGCTTTTTCTTTATCTGCATAATCAGTATTACAGAACTGACAAGTATATAATGTCTTTGTAACCATATAAATCTCCTTTCCAATTTACCAAATTCCATTTACTGTCTTATCAATAACTTCTCTCATTACACCACCAGTCATTTTATTCATTGCATCTACAACAAGACCTTTAAACTCGGCTCTTATTCGTCTATTATGTTGAGTCTGTCTCTTATACACATCTCCGAGCCCACGAGACCCTAAGACATCT
>ENA-OZFB01000534-OZFB01000534.1-human-gut-metagenome-genome-assembly--contig:-NODE-534-length-12678-cov-4.511210_pt1 | contig 12678 bp, 8 predicted proteins | sample MGYA00244614_ERZ653626 | MGnify/ENA primary metagenome ERZ653626 (study PRJEB26926, sample SAMN06164992) | human gut metagenome | biome: ENVO:00009003; feature: ENVO:2100002; material: ENVO:00002003...
TCTCGTGGGCTCGGAGATGTGTATAAGAGACAGTACTTGATGAGCTTCGCAACTTCCTCGGCGAGGTCGTCCTGACGCTTCTCAATGCCTTCGCCCTTCTCAAAGCGGGTGTAGTTCACGAGCTTGATGGAAGCGCCGACCTGCTTGGCGACGGCGGCGATGTGCTCCTCAACGGAGACTTTGTCGTCCTTAACGAACGGCTGCTGCAGCAGGCAGATCTCCTTGAAGTACTTGCCGATGCCGCCCATGACAATCTTCTCGATGATGGCGTCGGGCTTCTTGGCGTTCTTCGGATCTTCCTTGGCCTGCGCCAGGCGGATCTCTTTTTCCTTCTCGATGAACTCCTCGGAGACGTCGCTCTTATCCTTGTAGGTCGGGTTCAGAGCCGCGATCTGCATGGCGATGTCCTTGCCCAGCTCGACGACGGCAGCGTCGGTGGACTCGGTCTCGAGGTTGACAAGCACGGCGATGCGGCCGCCCATGTGGACATAGGGGACGTTCAGGCCGGTGTCGTAGCGCGCGAAGCGGCGGACCTTGATGTTCTCGCCGATGACGAGGACCTTGTCGTTCTGCTCCTCGAGCACGGTCTTGCCGTTGCCGTAAGCGCAGGCGTACAGCGCGTCGAGATCAGCCGGGTTCTCCTTGGCGACGACAGCGGCGACGCCCTTGACGTAATCGACGAACAGGTCGTTCTTGGCCACGAAGTCAGACTCCGCGTTGACCTCGACGATCCGCCGATACCATCGACGACGGCGGCGTAAGCCATGCCCTCGGCGGCGATGCGGCCGGCCTTCTTCTGAGCGGCGGCGAGGCCCTTCTCACGGAGCCATTCCACAGCCTTATCAATATCGCCGTCAGCAGCGGTGAGGGCCTTTTTGCAGTCCATCATGCCGACGCCGGTCATTTCACGCAGATTTTTCACATCAGCAGCAGAAAATGCCATAATTCTTTCTCCTTTATTGTTTTATCAGAAGGGCGGGTACGCGGCCCGCCCTTGCAGTTTTTCAATTACTCTTCGACCTTCTGGGCCTCTTCCTCGGAAGCAGCTTCCTCAGCGTCGACGCCCTGACGGCCTTCCTGCACGGCGTTGGCCATGGTGGAAGAGATCAGGCGGATGGCGCGGATCGCGTCATCGTTCGCGGGGATGACGTAGTCGATCTCGTCCGGGTCGCAGTTGGTGTCGACGATGGCGACGATCGGGATGCGCAGCTTGCGGGCCTCGGCGATGGCGTTGTGCTCCTTGCGCGGGTCGATGACGAACAGAGCGCCGGGGAGTTTCTTCATGTCCTTCACGCCGCCGAGATACTTCTCGAGCTTTTCCATGTCGCCCATGAGCTTCATGACTTCCTTCTTGGGAAGCATGTCGAAGGTGCCGTCTTCCTGCATCTTCTTGAGCTGGGCCAGACGCTCGACGCGGGTGCGCATGGTCTTGAAGTTGGTGAGCATGCCGCCGAGCCAGCGGGCATTGACATAGTACATGCCGACGCGGGAAGCCTCTTCCTTCACGGCGTCCGCAGCCTGCTTCTTGGTGCCGACGAAGAGGATGGTCTGGCCATTCTCTGCGAGGGTGCGCACGAAGTTGTAAGCCTCCTCGAGCTTTTTGACGGTCTTCTGCAGGTCAATGATGTAGATGCCATTGCGCTCGCAGTAGATGTACTCCGCCATTTTCGGGTTCCATCTGCGGGTCTGATGACCGAAGTGGACACCGGCCTCGAGAAGCTGTTTCATAGATACGACTGCCATAGTTAATTTCCTCCAAAATTTAGTTTTTTACCCTCCGCATCGCGTACTTGTTTTCTAACCTTTTTACGTGTTACGGCAAAAAAGGCACAAAAAAACAACGCAATGCGTGTGTATTGCTATAGTATAGTAGCACAAGGTGCAGCAAAATGCAAGAACTTTTTTTCATTATGCGAAAATTCTTGCCTGCACGGCGCAAAATATGCACCTTTACAAAAAAATGCGGCCCATATACAGGGCCGCACGGACTTACCGCATCAGATGGAAATCGCCTGTGCCACTTCGATCTCCATCGGGTCAAGGTATTTGTGCATCGACAACGCCACGTTGACATCATAGTCCACGATCTTACCGCCAGACAGGGCAACCACGCGGTTATAAATGCCCTTATCCAGCAGGTCCACTGCATGGTAACCCATCAGGGAGGCATTCACACGGTCACGCACGGTAGGTGAACCGCCGCGCTGGATATGGCCCAGAACAGTTGCACGCGAATCAACACCTGTTGCAGCCTGGATCTGGTTGGCCAGGGTCTGGGCATCGGTAACGCCTTCCGACACAATGATGATGAAGTGCTTTTTGCCGGTAACCTGGGTCTGGCGCATACGCTGGAGAATGTCACGCTCAAAGTCGAACGGACGCTCCGGCAGCAGCACAGCCAAAGCACCGGTAGCAATGCCGACGTTCAGCGCAATATAGCCTGCATGGTGGCCCATAACCTCAACAACACTGCAGCGGTCATGGCTCTGGGTGGTATCACGCAATTTATCAATGGCTTCTACCGCGGTATTCATGGCTGTATCATAGCCAATGGTATACTCGCTGCAGGCAATATCGTTATCAATGGTGCCGGGAATGCCAACGCAGGGAATGCCCTGGTTCGCCAATGCGCGGGCGCCCATGAAAGAACCGTCGCCGCCGATGACCACGAGGGCATCAATGCCAAGTTCCTTACAGCGTGCAAGGCCTTTGGCCTGGCCTTCCTTGGTTTTGAACTCCAGGCAGCGGGCAGTATACAGAATCGTACCGCCGCGGTGGATGATCTCCGACACGCTGCGGACGTTCATCTCGTAGCATTCGCCGTTGATCAGGCCGTTATAACCGCGCTGAATGCCCATCATGCGGTAGCCCTTGGAGATGCCTGCACGGACAATGGCGCGTACCGCTGCATTCATGCCGGGGGCGTCGCCGCCGCTGGTCAGTACACCGATGGTTTTGATTTCCTTAGCCATAAAAATGTCCTCCTGTTATAGTTGAGCCGCGCAGAGCGGCCCAATGAAGAAAACGCAAAACTGGTTTTCCCCGGCAGGCATTTTCCGGCGTACCACCGGGCAACCTGCCTATTTTTTAACATACTCCCCTGTCTGCTATTATACCATACCAGCGGCCCAATTTTATGGATAAAACGTGCAAAGTGCATGGATTTATTTTGCCGCTTGTGCCGTTGTGAACTTTACATGGTCAGCACCCAGGATGCGTTCCAGCTCCTGGCGCAGCAGCGGGTGATCCATGGCCCACATACTTTGCGGCGCACGCACCCGCTGGCCGGAATCTTCAAATTTGAAATATACGGGTGTGGGGCCGTCAAAAATATTTTGCAGCAGGTTTTCCACCTTGTGCATCTGGGCGCATTCCCGCGAGGGCACCAGCAGCCATATGCTTTGGGCAGCCGTATCCCCCGCTGCCGCGCTGATGCGCTGGGAACGGTTCTGGCCAAAGCTTTGGGATGGATCATAACCATCGACCGGCAGTACGCTTTCCACGATCAGGCGGGTGCCTTCATCCTCTTTAACGGAAGCGCGGCCAGTGGTGACAACAACGGCGTTCTCCTGCAAATACGCACGGCAGCTGGTCAGCACGCGGGGGAACACCAACAGCTCCATTGTGCCGGTCAGATCTTCAATGGTAGTAAAGGCCATCAACGTATTGGACTTTGTGGTCATGATCTTGTTTTTGACCACGGTACATACCAAGGTAACCGTCTGGTTATCAAAATTCCTGGCATTCTCTCCCTGCAGCTGAGCGATGGTACAGGTGGAGATTTTTTCGATCTTTTCCCGGTAAGCATCCAACGGGTGGCCGGACAGGTACAGGCCCGAGACCTCTTTTTCCATTTTCAGCAGCTCGCCGGAATCATACTCACGCAGGTTGGGTACCTGATAATCATCGTTCTGGGAGGCTTCCTCGGCACCGGCCATGGCGCTGAACAAATCCAGCTGGCCATCCAGATTCTGGCGGGCATCGTTTTCAACAATGCGCAGTACCGTTTCCACGCTTTCCATCATGCCGTGGCGGCTGGGTTCCAGGGTATCAAAGGCACCGGCTTTGATCAGGTTTTCCAGCGCACGGCGGTTAAGCATGTTGCTGCGCATCCGCTTGCAGAAATCGTACAGGCTGCGGAATGGGCGGCTTTCGCGCTCTTTGATGACCGCTTCAATCAAATCGCGGCCAACGCTTTTGACGGCGTTCAGGCCAAAGCGGATGCTCTGCCCGTCCACCGTAAAGCCGCCGCGGGATACATTGATATCCGGCGGCAAAACCTTGATGCCAAGGCGCTGGCATTCGGACGAATATTCAATCACCTTGGCGGTACTGTCCAGTACGCTGGTCAACAGCGCAGCCATGAACTCGCGCGGGTAATGGCACTTGAGATAGGCTGTCTGGAATGCCACATAGGCATAGCAGGCCGCATGAGATTTGTTGAACGCATAAGAAGCAAAACTGACCATATCGTCATAGATCTCATTGGCCACGGCTTCCGGGATCCCGTTCTTCACACACCCGGCGCACTCTTTGCCCGGCTCAGTACAGCCATGCACAAAGTGCTCTCGCTCGGCTTCCATGACTTTATGCTTCTTTTTGCTCATGGCACGGCGCACGTTATCAGCCTGGCCAAAGCTGAAGCCTGCCAGCTCGCGGCAGATCTGCATGACCTGTTCCTGATAAACGATACAGCCGTTGGTAACATCCAGGATATGGGCCAGCTGGGGTGTTTTATAGGTGACTTTATCCGGCTCCCTGCGGTTGCGCAGATAGGTCGGGATAGAATCCATGGGGCCGGGGCGGTACAGCGAGATGAGGGCGATGACGTCTTCAAGGCTGCGGGGGTGCATACTGACCAGCACCTGGGTCATACCAGTAGATTCAAGCTGGAAGATGCCCTCTGTTTCGCCCCGTTCCAGCATAGCATAAGTAGCGGCATCGTCATAATCCAGATTGGCAATGCGGAAATCCGGTTCATGCAGGCGCACGGCGGCTTCGGTATCATGGATAACGGTCAGGGTGCGCAGGCCAAGGAAGTCCATCTTGAGCAGGCCAAGGCGCTCAATTTCCACCATGTTGAACTGGGTAACCGGCAGACCATCGTTGGTGGAAAGCGGCACATACTCGGTAGCCGGTTCGCGGGTAATCACAACGCCCGCCGCATGAGTGGAAGCGTGACGCGGCATGCCCTCCACTTTCAGCGAGGTATCGATCAGCTCATGCACCTGGGGTTCAGCGTCATACATTGCTTTCAGGTCCGGCGAAACCTCCAGCGCATGGTTCAGCGTCATTTTCAGTTCAGTAGGAATCAGCTTGGCCACCTTATCCACGTCCTGGTACGGCATACCCATCACGCGGCCGACATCGCGCACGGCGGCACGGGCGGCCATAGTTCCAAAGGTCACGATCTGTGCCACATGGTCACGGCCATACTTGCGGTTGACGTAATCAATCACTTCCTGGCGGCGCTCGTAACAAAAGTCAACGTCAAAGTCCGGCATAGAGACACGTTCCGGGTTCAGGAAGCGTTCAAAAATCAAACTGTAGCGGATGGGGTCAATGTCCGTAATACCGACACAATAGGCCGCCAGGCTGCCCGCACCGGAGCCGCGGCCGGGGCCGACCGGGATATCGCGGCTTTTGGCGTAATTGATAAAGTCATACACGATGAGGTAATAGTTGGTGTACCCCATCTTTTTAACCACACCAATCTCGTATTCCAGGCGTTCACGCAAGGCCTCCGTTACCTTGCCGGGGTAGCGGCGTTCCAAGCCCTCATAACAGAGCTTTTCAAAGTATTCCTGGTTTTCCATGCCGTCCGGAGCTTTGAAATACGGGAGCTTGGTATCGCCAAACACAAAGTCAAAGTTGCACTGTTCTGCAATTTTGTTGGTGTTCTCGCAGGCTTCCGGCACCATGGAGAACAGGTCATACATTTCATCGGTGCTTTTTACATAGAATTCCTCGGTCTGAAACTCCATGCGGTCCACATCGTTGACGGTTTTGCCGGTCTGGATGCACAACAGAATGCTCTGCATCTTGGCGTCCTCGCGGGTGATGTAGTGGGAGTCGTTGGTGGCAACCATGGGGATGCCTGTCTCCCGCGAAAGGCGGATAAGCTGCGGCAGAACGGTAGTGTCTTCTTCCAGGCCGTGGTCCTGCAGCTCAATATAATAGTTGCCCTGGCCGAACAGATCGTTATAGTAAAGAGCAATCTGCTTGGCGCGCTCATAGTCCCCTGCCAGAATCGCCTGAGGGACCTCACCGGCAAGGCAGGCGGAAAGGCAGATCAGGCCTTCGTGGTACTGCTCCAGCAGGTCATGGTCAATGCGCGGCTTGGAATAAAAGCCCTCCAAGAAACCGGCAGATACCATTTTGATCAGGTTTTTATACCCGGTTTCATTTTTGCAGAGCAGGATCAGGTGGTTGTTGCCGTCAATACGGTTGACCTTATCAAAGCGGGTGCGGGTGGCAACATACACCTCACAGCCAATGATCGGCTTGATGCCTGCGGCTTTGGCTGCATCATAAAAGGCAACGCAGCCGTACATAACGCCGTGGTCAGTAATGGCAACGGCGGTCTGGCCCAGCTGTTTGATATAGTCAAACAGGCGGTCAATACGGCAGGCGCCATCCAGCAGGCTGTACTCAGTATGCAGGTGCAGGTGGGTGAACTGTCTTTGCGGTTGGTGTGGCGTGGTTTCTGGCATAATGTATCCCTTTGCTGCTGTGGTAAAATGCGGAAAAGCCGCAGCAGTTACGCAGCGGCTTTGCGTGGTTTATTGCGGAGATGGTGCGATGTCCTGTCCTGCTGGTTCCGGCTCTTTAAGATTTTCCTGCTCTTCCGGCTGTGCTGATGCAGCGGCGTTCAGGCGAGCGGCAGCTTCCTGGATCCTCTTGAACCGGTGGGAAAGCCCTGCTTTGCTGACAGGCGGGTCAAACTTTTCGGCCAATTTGGCAAGCGGCATTTCGGGGTACTGCATCCGCAGGCGGGCTGCCTGCTGCAATGGTTTGGGCAGGGTTTCCAGCGCGCCGGCCTCTTCCAGCGTCTCAATCGCAAGGCGCACCTGCACGGCTGCCTGTACGGTTTTGCCCATGTTGGCGGTTTCGCAGTTGGAAAGGCGGTTGGTTTTATTGCGCATATCGTTATACATGCGCTGTTCCATGATGCGCATGGCGGCGTTGCCCGCGCCCATAAAGGTCAGCAGATCTTCCAGATGGTCGCTGGATTTGACATATACGGTGTTGGCCCCCTTGCGCACGGCGCGGTGGGGATTGAACTCATACTGGGCCAGAATGCCCTCCAGCTGCTGCGAAAGCGAGTGCCGGGGCGAAAGGAACTCAATGTTATATTCTTTTTCCGGGTCGGTTGCCGTACCGCAGCATAAAAATGCAGTGGAAATGAAAAATGATCCGCATTTCTGGCATTTGAAGCAGTCCGGCCGGATGCGCAGGGTGGTTTCGCGGCCAGTATGTCCAAACAGGTTCAGCATTTTTTGTACCTGTTCGGGGTCTTTTACGCTGAACTCATAAATCAGGCCGATGCCGCGCTCCTTGGAAATTACGGTACCGGTAATGCCGCAGCGGGCATACAGCTTTTGTGCCAGCTGGGCAATGCCCTCGTTTTCGGTCTGCAAAACCACGCCGCGGTCATCAAAATACTTGCCAAAGCAGGCAACCGCGTAAGCTGCTGCGGTAACACAGCAGCTGCGCACGATTTTGCGGTGCAGTATCTCGTTTTTAACGTCTTGGGAAAAACTCACGTTTGGTGTTCACACTCTCTTTATCGGGAGATTTGGGATGTATCAGGCCGTGCGGCGGGCATCGCGGTGCTGCACGCTGGGCTGGTAACCAAGCTTTGTGCAGTACTCCCCGATCTTGCGGGCAAAAGTGATAGAACGGTGCTTGCCGCCGGTGCAGCCAATGGCGACCATCAGCTGGCTTTTGCCCTCCTTAACATACAGCGGCAGCGCATATTCCAGAAAGCTCTCTATCCGGCGCAGCAGCTCCTGCGATTCAGGGAACTTCATCACATAGTCCACCACTTCCTGGTCCAGGCCAGTCTTTTCTTTCAGCTCTGGCACATAGAACGGGTTGGGCAGGCAGCGCACATCAAACACGATGTCCGCTTCCTGCGGAAGACCGTATTTAAAGCCAAAGGAAACCACGTTGATAGACATGGCACACTGACCTTTTTGCAAAAACAGGCTGGAAACACGTTCCCGGTTTTGTGCGGTAGAAAGCAAAGAGGTATCGATCACATATTTTGCACGTTCCCGCAGGGGCTGCAGTATCTGCCGTTCTTTGGTGATTGCCTCACTGACCGGGATCCCCTCGCTGATGGTCATGGGATGCACACGGCGGGTCTCTTTATAGCGGCGGCGGATGGCGGCATCGCTGGCATCCAGGAACAGGATGTCATAAGGCATTTTCTTTTCGTCCAGCGCTTCCAGTGCCTCATTGGTTTCCTGAACAGAATGCAGGCCGCGGATGTCCATCACGACCGCAACGCGGCTGAGCTGGTTTTCGCCCTGCTGGGCAAAGTCCAGGATACGGGGCAAAAGGCCCGCCGGGATATTATCAATGCAGAAAAATCCGATATCTTCCAGCGCGTTGACCGCCATGGACTTGCCTGCGCCGGAAAGGCCGGTTACGATCAAAAAGTTCATCCTGTTGTTCCTCTCTCATTCAGCGGGGCGGAATACCGTTCCTTGCCTGGCAGGCATCAAGATGCGGCATGGTTATTCCACCACGCGGATCTCGCGTTCCAGGGTGCAGCCGGTTTTTTCCAGCACGATCTGCCGCACCTGCTCCGTCAGGCTGACAACATCCGCGCAAGTGGCATTACCCAGGTTGACCACAAAGCCGCAGTGCTTTTCACTAATGGCTGCCCCGCCCACGCGGAAACCGCGCAGGCCGCAGTCCTCGATTAGCTTGCCGGCAAACTGGCCCACAGGGCGCTTGAAGGTACTGCCGGCGGACGGGTATTCCAGCGGCTGCTTTTCTTTGCGGCGGCGCATATATTCCTGCATGGCGGTATGGATCTCCTGTGCATCACCGGGGTGCAGGGTAAATTCCGCTTCCAGGATGCACCAGGAGCACCGCTCAAAAATGCTGGTGCGATAACCCAGCTGCAGTTCCTGCACAGGCAGGGTTTGCAGATGCAGGTTTTCGTCCAAGAACGTAACGGCTGTCAGCACGTCCTTTATTTCTCCGCCGTAAGCGCCCGCGTTCATATACACAGCCCCGCCCACCGTGCCGGGAATGCCGAAGGCAAATTCCAGCCCGGCCAGGCTTTCCTTCTGGGCGGTGTTGCAAAGAGCGGAAAGCATCATGCCAGCCGGGGCCAGCACCTTGGTGCTGCCATCCGGCTGGGCCTGCATGGAAAAGCGGGAGTTGAGCCCCGTCAGGCAGATAACCGCCCCGCCGAACCCTGCATCCGAAAACAGCGTGTTGGAACCGTTGCCCAGCAGATAGGTGCGGACTTGATATTGGCGGCACAGTTCCAGAATACGGGTCAGCTGCGTTACCGTGGCGGGCACACAAAAAAAGTCTGCATTGCCGCCAATGCGGAACGTTGTATGCCGCCCCAGGGATTCATCAAGGCTGACAGGCAGGTTTTCTGCCTGCAAAGCTGAAAGAAATTGCTCGTTCATAAGCAAACCTCACAAACGGCTCAGATAGAATTTGCCAGGGCTGCCGCGCCGATCACGCCGGCATCGTTGGTCAGCACACAGGCACGAATAGCGGGCATTTTGCCGGTGGTAATGTTTTTGGTTTCTTCCTCCACATACTTGCGGATGGGTGCCAGCAGGGTTTCTCCCTGATTGGAAACACCGCCGCCAATGCAGATGGCTTCCGGCTCAAAGGTATTCACCACGTTGGAAATGCCGCAGGCAACATATTCGATCCAATTATCCACAACAGCCTTGGCGGTTGCATCGCCGGCTTCCATCGCGTCAAAGGGGATCTTGGCGTTCACATGGTCAATATCCCCCGCCAGTTTCCACATCATGCTCTCGGGGTGCCGGGTCATCGCTTCGCGGGCATCCTCCGACAGAGCGCGGGAGGAAGCATAGCGTTCCCAGCAGCCGTAACGGCCACAGTTGCACTTGCGTCCACCCTTTACAATCACGGTATGGCCCATCTCGCCAGCGGCAAAGTTGAATCCGCGCAGAATCTTGCCGCCCAGGATAATGCCGCTGCCAATGCCGGTACCCAGCGTGATAACAACGGCATCCTTGAAGCCCTTTGCGCCGCCTGCGATGTATTCGCCAAATGCTGCTGCGTTGGCATCGTTTTCCACATAGACCTTGCAGCCGAGCAGAGCTTCCAGGTCAGGCCCCAGGTTCCAGTCATAGTAGCCGAAGTTGGTGTTATAGCCCACAAAGCCGGTGGTAAAATTCACACTGCCCGGGGTACCGATGCCCACATAGCTGACATCTGCAAAATCAATCTTGCAGTCTTTGGCAACAGCACGGCACAAATCTGCCAGTGCCTGCTCCAGGTCCTGCGCCGGACGCGGCAGGCGGGTCGGGCGGGTAATTTTGCCCACAATGTTGTAAGCTTCGTCAACAAGGCCTGCCGTCATGGTAGTGCCGCCAAGATCGATACCAATGGTGTATTTCATAAGATTTCTCCTCCTATATATTCTGCACAGATGCGGCCGTGCAGTTTTAGCTCATTTACAAGGTTCTGCCGCGTGGCGTTTACCACAAGTTCCTGCGGGAACTGCATTTCTTCCAGCATCGCCAGCAGCGGGGGCATGTTGCCTTGCAGCTGGGTGGTGCTGTGGGCGTCGGTATCCAGCGCAATATGGCAGCCGTTTTTCAGGCAGGCGGCCAGCAGCAGCTTCATGTTGGGGATACCATCCCGCCGCACATTGACGGAATTGCCGTTGAGCTCCACAACCTTATGGTTTTTGGCGAACGCTTTGGTTACAAGGTCATAGTCATAGCGGTAATTCTGCTGCTCGGAATGGCCAATGCAATCCACATAAGGGTTTTCGGCCACAGCCAGCCACAGGCGGGTGGCTTCTTTTTCGGTCAGCAGACCGGGGATGCAGGGGCTGTGGATGGATGCCACAACCCAATCCAGCGCCCGCAAACGGCTTTGGGCAAAATCCAGCCCGCCGTTTGTGTCCATCACATTGGCCTCCGCACCGTACATCATCGCAACGCCGTGCAGTACCAGCGGCAAAGCCGTCTGGTTGGCAAAATGCCACATGTGCGGAGCATCCGGCATAGCCGGGCCGTGGTCGGTAATGGCCAGCGCCGCATAGCCGAGGGCGGCGGCTTTGGCAGCCATTTCATCTAAGGTATTAAATGCATGGGTAGCGCTTAAAGTATGGGTGTGAAGATCCGCAATGATCTGCATACAGATGGTACTTCCGTTTCTAGTGATAAAATGATAATTTACAGCCAGGCTCAGAACCCGCTCACATCGTTCTGCAAGCCAAGGCGGTTGAGCAGTTCCTGCGCCGCGTTATAGCCCATCTCTTTCTGGCGGTTGTTGATGGCTGCAGTTTCCAGGATAACGGCCAGGTTACGGCCGGGCATAACGGGGATCAGCATACTGGGCACCTTAACGCCAAGGATATCATAGGTGTTGCTTTCCAGGCCGGTGCGGTCATAATTCTTGGTGCGATCCCAGGCTTCCAGCTCAATGACCATTTCCACCTCAACGCTGTTTTTGACCGCGCCGATACCAAACAGACGCGCCACGTTGATGATGCCGATGCCGCGCAGCTCAATAAAGTGGCGGATGTTCTCCGGTGCCATGCCCATGATCTTGCTGCTGGAAACCTTGCGCAGCTCCACAGCATCGTCCGCAATCAGGCGGTGGCCGCGCTTGACCAGCTCAATGGCCGTCTCGCTTTTGCCAACGCCGCTGTCGCCAAGGATCAGGATACCTTCGCCGTATACTTCCACCAACACGCCGTGGCGGGTGATGCGGGGGGCGAGCTCGGTGCTCAGCGCCTGGATCAGGGAGCTCATCAGCGGGGAGGTCATTTCGGCCGACTGCAGCAGTGGTACGCCGTACTTTTGGGCAAACTCCATCATTTCCGGCAACGGCTCAAACCCGCGGGTCAGGATGACTGCCGGCGGCTGGAAAGAGAAAAGCTTTTCGAGATGGGTACGGCGGATCTCCGGGTCCAGCTCATTCAGGTAGGAAAGCTCAGTCAGGCCGATGATCTGGATCCGGGTGCGGTCAAAGTACTGATAGTAACCGGCCAGCATGATGCCGGGGCGGTAAACCTCGGCGGTATAGACCTTGAACTGGTCAAGATCCTTGGGGGTGTAGGCAACGGTCAGATGGGATTCGCGCGCAAGCTTGTCAAGGCTGACGAAAAACTGCTCCACGGAAAATGCGCCCCTTTCCAATTTTAGTTATGGTATATCGTTTTAGGTTTGCGATCAAATGGTTTTGTTAGTATTATAACGTACAGGATTTTTTTTGTACAGTCATAGCCGAAATAATTTTGATTCTTTCCTTGTTCCGGGGGGTGAAACAGCAGGGCTTTCCCTGCCGGTTTTGCCGCACAGGTGTCCGCGGCGCTGCGATATTTCGATCATAATTCACCACAGAAAAAAATGCCCGCAGCAAAGCAGGCATTTTCATCTTAATGCAAATTATGGGGCACGTTATTCCTGTCTCTTATACACATCTGACGCT
>ENA-OZFB01000538-OZFB01000538.1-human-gut-metagenome-genome-assembly--contig:-NODE-538-length-12657-cov-3.973179_pt1 | contig 12657 bp, 9 predicted proteins | sample MGYA00244614_ERZ653626 | MGnify/ENA primary metagenome ERZ653626 (study PRJEB26926, sample SAMN06164992) | human gut metagenome | biome: ENVO:00009003; feature: ENVO:2100002; material: ENVO:00002003...
TCGCAGAGCGTTTTGCCCTTGATGTCGTCGGCATTCCGCTCCATCACGCTGTAAAGCGTCCCGCTCCCGCTCGCATATACGCGGATGCGGTCGAGCACCTCGAAGCCGGCGTCCTTGCGCATCGTCTGGATCTTGGAGATGATTTCGCGCACATTGCCTTCCTCGATGAGCGCCGGCGTGAGATTGGTATCGAGCACGACGGTGATCCCATGGTCGGATAGCGACTCGAAGCCCGGCATCTGCGCGGAATCGATGAGAAGGTCCTCGCGGGCAAGCTCCGCTGTGATATCGCCGAGATCGAGACGGATGACCCGGAGGCGTATATCCGTCAGAAATTTCCGGACAAAAACTTAAAATATGAAAAAACGGTGGAAGCGGACGGATCTCTGGTCTTTGACATTGAGACCTCCGGCATCCGCCAGCGGTTTACGTTTACAGAAATCTGAATCGCGCAGAAAATACCAGAAAAGCGGAGAAAAAAACGATGAGTGAAGAAAAACACACGCATGTGCATGTGCTGGAAGACGGCACCGTGATCGAGCATTCCCACGATCACGCCCACGGGCACCATCATACAAATACAAAAGCAGTCTTAAACCGCCTCTCCCGCGCGATCGGACACATGGAGTCGATCAAGCGGATGGTAGAGGAAGGCCGGGACTGCACTGAGGTTCTGATCCAGCTGTCTGCCGTGAAGGCGGCCATTAACAATACAGGAAAAATTATCCTGGAGGATCACATTGAACATTGCATCGTCGATGCAGTCGAGCATGGGGACACAAAAGCGATTCAGGAGCTGAATAAGGCGATCGACCGCTTTGTCAAATAAGCAAGAAAAACAAGAAAAGAGGAAAGAAACATGGCAAAAGAATGCAGCAATTCGAGCTGTTCCAAAGAAAGCTGCGAAGGATGTCCAAGCAAAGCAGGACAGGGCAAACCGGATTTTCATATTGATCTGAATGCCGATTCTTCGATCAAACATGTCATTGGCGTTGTCAGCGGCAAGGGCGGTGTTGGTAAATCCATGGTAACCGCATCTCTGGCAAACCAGAAAGCAAAAGAGGGCTACAAGGTTGGTATCCTCGATGCCGATATCACAGGACCGTCCATCCCGAAAATGTATGGCCTGAAAGGACCTGCAAACGTAGATGACAAGGGCGTTTACCCGGCAGTTGCAGCAAACGGCGTAAAGGTAATGTCCATCAACCTCCTGCTTCCGGGCGAGGAAGAGCCGGTCATCTGGAGAGGACCTGTCATCGCAGGAACCGTAAAACAGTTCTGGACCGACGTCATCTGGGGCGACCTGGACTATCTCTTCGTCGATATGCCGCCAGGAACCGGTGATGTTCCGCTGACCGTTTTCCAGTCTCTTCCGGTAGACGGCGTAGTGATCGTATCTTCCCCGCAGGATCTGGTGCGCATGATCGTCATGAAAGCCTACAAGATGGCACAGATGATGAGCGTTCCGGTGCTCGGTATCGTAGAGAACTACAGCTACCTCGTATGTCCGGACTGCGGCAAAAAGCTGTCCATTTTCGGCGAAAGCCACATCGATGAGATCGCAGCCGAGATCGGCGTGCCGGTTCTCGGCAAAATGCCGATTCATCCGGAGTTTGCCGAGCTGGTGGACGAAGGAAGATTTGCAGAAGTGGATAACACCGATATTGCAAAGATCAACATCTAATCATTAAATATAGAAGCAAGTAATGGCATGAAAAACTCGTTTTTCCTTGATTTTACAAGGAAAAGCGGGTTTTTTTGACAAGATTTTTACGTTTCTTTTGGCAAAAACTATTTTATTTTAAACGGATTTTGTGTAACCGGTTACACACGACTGCGCAAATGAGACAAAAAGCGACAAATATGAAGGGTTAATGAGAAAAACTTGCATAAAAAACATGCATAATATGGCAAAAACAAGGAAATAAATTCAATATTGACATTTAAAGAGAAAAAGTGCATAATCTACCTCAACGATAGGAAAACAAACAGCTATTGATTAAGAAAGAGGTGAATCGTATGTCACACTGCGTAGTAAGACTCAATGGAACTGAGGAAGTAGAGGAGTTTGTAAAAGCAGCTTCCAAATGTGATTTTGATATTGACATTTTTTACAACCGCGTTATTATTGATGCAAAATCCATTCTTGGCATCCTCAGCATGGATCTGAACCGTGATCTCACCGTACACTGCTATGGTGACAGTCCGGCATTCAATAAAACCCTGCAGAAATTTGCTGTAGCATAAATTTTATTAAGGGAAACGAAAAAAATTCAGCCTGCGCCGCCAGCGAGAGTAGAGACAGAATTTGCGCAGGGGACTTTCTGAAGAAAAACTAATCACACGAGACACATAACTTCAGAGAGAAAAAAGGAGACTGTTGCGGCAGTCTCCTTTTTTCTGTATAATGATAACTATTCAGAGCCATGCGAAATTCCAGAAAAGGACACGAATCATGCTTGCATGAATGAGCGTTCTTTTCTGGAATTTCATATGGCGAGAAGCCACATCGAGATGCAGCGCAGCGGAATCGAGATGGGGCTCTGAATAGTCTGGTTAGAAAAGGAGCGGGCTAGTGGAAGAGAAGAAGAAAGAGATCCGGATTTCCGTGCGGAATCTGGTGGAGTTTATTCTGCGCAGCGGGGATCTGGACAACTCGTCGGGCGGTTTTGGCGAGCGGGATGCCATGCAGGCGGGAACGCGGGTGCATCAGCAGATTCAGAAAAAACGGGGCGCCGATTACCGTGCGGAGGTTCCGCTGGTTCACGAAAAAGAATATGAGCATTTCATCCTGCGCGTCGAGGGAAGAGCAGACGGCATGTACGAGGACGGAACCACGACCGTGATCGAGGAGATCAAGGGAACGTACCGTGACCTCGAAACGATGGAAGAGCCGGTTCCGGTACATCTGGCACAGGCGAAGTGCTACGCTTACATCTACGGCCTTCAGAACCGCAAAGAGGAGATGGGCGTGCTGATGACGTACACCCTGCTCTCCTCCGAGGAGGAAGGCCTTCTGCGCCCGCTCACCAAAGAAGAGGTAAAGCCGGAGCATTCTAACTGGCGCATCCGCCATTTTCTGCAGACGTACAAGCTCCCGGAACTGGAGCAGTGGTTCGATGAGCTACTCGACGCCTGGTTTATCTGGGCGGAATTCCAGTACCAGTGGCAGAAAGCGCGAGATGCCTCAATGCAGCACCTCGAATTCCCCTTCCCGTACCGGAAAGGCCAGCGGGAACTGGTGAGCGGCGTCTACCGTACCATTCTGCGGAAAAAAGAACTCTTCGTCCAGGCGCCGACCGGCATCGGAAAAACAATGTCCACGGTCTTTCCGGCCATCCGCGCGATCGGAGAGGGCTGCGGCGACCGTCTTTTTTATCTGACTGCGAAAACCATCACCCGTACCGTGGCAGAGGAGGCGGTCTCCATTCTAAAAGAGAAGGGACTGCAGTTCAAAGCAATCACGCTGACCGCAAAAGAAAAAATGTGCATCCTCGATGAGCCCGAATGCGATCCGATCCACTGCCCGCGCGCGAAAGGTCATTTTGACCGGATCAACGCGGCGGTGTACGAGATGCTGACGGAATGCGATTCCTACACAAGAGAGGAAGTCCTACGCCAGGCGGAAAAATGGAACGTCTGCCCGCACGAGTTCCAGTTTGATGTGGCTTCGTGGGTGGACGGCGTGATCTGCGATTACAACTATGCGTTTGATCCGACCTCGAAATTAAAACGCTTTTTCGCAGAAGGAACGAAGGGTGACTACATCTTTCTGATCGACGAGGCGCACAACCTGGTCGAGCGGGGCCGCGATATGTTCAGTGCCACGCTCGTCAAAGAGGAGATTTTAAAGGTCCGCCAGCTCCTCCGCCCGTATGCACCGGGCAAAAAGCTCGAGAAGGCGCTGAATCGCTGCAATCACCAGATGCTCGTCTACAAAAGAGAGTGCGATTCCTGCACGGAGCTGGAAAGCGTATCGACGTTTCTTATGATGGTCAATCAGCTGCTGGAAGAACTGGCAGGCTGGCTGGAAGCGCATAAGACAAGCGAAATCCGGAAGCAGGTTCTGGAATTTTACTTTAACTTGCGAAATTTTTCCGAGATTTACAATTTAGTGGATGAAAATTATCTGATCTACACGAGTTATCTCGATAACGGCGATTTTGCACTGCGCCTGTTCTGCGTCAACCCGGCGGAGAATCTGCAGCAGTGTATCAACCAGGGGCGGTCGGCCGTCTTCTTTTCCGCGACGCTGCTGCCGGTGCAGTATTATAAGAAGATGTTCAGCACGAATACGGACGATTACGCGATTTACGTGGAGTCCCCGTTTGATCCCACGAAGCGGTGTCTGGCGATCGGAAGCGAGGTCAGCACGAAGTATCAGCGGAGAAACCGCGCAGAGTTTGAGAAGATCGCCGCTTATCTGAACGAGATGATCCAGAGCCGGAAGGGCAACTATATGGCGTTCTTCCCGTCATACCGCCTGATGCAGGATGTCTATGCGGTCTATGAGGAACTGTATGCAGATGAAAACGTGACCTGCCTGATCCAGGAGTCGGCGATGCGGGAGCAGGAGAGAGAAGCGTTTCTGGAAGCGTTTGCGAAAGACAACGAGAAAACGCTGGTGGGATTCTGTATCATGGGAGGCATTTTCTCGGAGGGAATTGATCTGGACGGGGAAAAGCTGATCGGCGCGGCCGTTGTGGGAGCCGGAATCCCGCAGGTGGGGCCGGAGAGAGAACTTTTAAAGCAATATTTCGACCGCAGCGGAGAGAACGGTTTCGACTACGCGTACCGCTATCCCGGCATGAATAAAGTATTGCAGGCGGCAGGGCGCGTGATCCGTACGACGGAGGACACGGGTGTGATTCTGTTGCTCGACGAGCGGTTCCGAAACCGGGAGTACCGCGAGCTGTTCCCAAGAGAGTGGGAGGACTGCCGGATTGTGCAGCGCAGCAGCCTCCCGGAGGTAATCCATTCGTTTTGGGAGAGGGTGGATTGTGAGAGCGGATCAAAAGCCGGGCAGCAGGAAATGAAATCTCGGTGCAGCGCTGAACGTTACGTGTGATCCGCGCGGTTCCGGTATTCGCTCGGCGAGCAGCCCATCTGCTGCCGGAAAATTTTAGAAAAATAGGCAGGACTGGAAAATCCGGTCTGTTCCGCTACGGAAGTGATACTGGCCTGGCGCTCGAGAAGGAGCGGCAGGCTTTTTTCAATACGGTAATCGAGAAGATAGTCAAACAGGGATTCGTTCATGCATTTCTTGAAAAAACGGCAGCATTCACTGCGGCAGATGTGGATCTGTGCGGCGAGATCCTCGAGCGTCAGATGCTCCATATAATGGCGGTGGATGTAGTCGAGCAGAATGCGGAGCCGCTCAACATCACGCGCTGCCGCCGTGTTCTGGGATTCACCGGAAAACGATGCGTGGCGGTAAATCTCAATCCAGATCGACAGCAGAAGCTCCTGGATTTCCATCTCAAACGCGGACGGCTGTGAAAGCGAGAGGTCGTAGATGCGGTGCATACAGGCAAGTACCTGGTTCTGCCAGTCGATCTCCGGCGAAAAGACGATGGAGGCGAGCTGCATATCCGTCAGCACCGGTTCGACGTAGCGCGTCTGGATCACACTGTTTGAAAAACCATAGAGAAAGCGCGGGGCGAACGTGGTTGAAATATAGACGCAGTCCATCCCGTCGATCATGTGGCCGCTGTGAAGCGCATTCGTGTTGCAGAAAATGCCGTCCCCTTCTTTTAAGACATACGATTTGCCGTTGACCTGATATCCGATCTGCCCCGAGAGGACAAACGTCAGCTCAATTTCCGGGTGCCAGTGCCAGGAAAAGGAGCCGCGCTCGTAGCGGGAGAGCTGTTCGTAACTGATGTTGACAGGAAATTCATAGCTGCCGTGGGCCTTCAGCTCACGGTTTTCTTTATCCATGCGGATCTGCATGAAACGTACCTCCAATCCATAAAATCCGTTAAAAATCATACGATAAGTAAAGTATGCGGCAAAAAGGGAAAAAAAACAAGAAAAAATCGAAGATCATCTCAATATAATTATCGTTTGCCCAAATATTGTTGTTGCAGATGGGCGTATGGCTCACTATAATGATACTTAAGAAGATAAGAAAAAACACACAAACACACAATACACACACAACACACAAAACGAAACCACGAAAACAACACACCAAAAAGAAAAGGAGACAACAAAATGAAACAGCAGGTACTGGATTGTTTTGCAAAACTGTTCGGGGGAGAGGGCGACATCCGCACCTACTTCGCACCTGGACGTGTGAACCTGATCGGTGAGCACACCGATTACAACGGAGGCCACGTATTTCCATGTGCACTGACCATCGGAACCTACATGGCAGCAAGAAAACGAGAGGACAGAAAGCTTCGTTTTTACTCTATGAACTTTGAAAAACTCGGCGTGGTAGAATCTTCCCTTGATGAATTTCAGATGGGCAAAGAAGGCAACTGGACCGCATATCCGAAGGGAATGATGTGGGCATTTTGCCAGAAGGGCTTCCCGGTAGAGCAGGGCTTCGATATCGTGCTCTACGGAAACATTCCGAACGGCTCCGGCCTTTCCTCTTCCGCATCCGTTGAGACCGTAACCGGCGTAATGCTGCGTGACATGTTCGGCTACGACACCATCTCCATGATCGGCATCGCTCTGTACGGCCAGTTCTCCGAGAACAACTACAACGGCGTCAACTGCGGTATCATGGATCAGTTCGCCATCGCCATGGGCAAAAAGGACTGTGCGATCTTCCTTGACACCAGCGATCTGAAATATGAGTACGCACCGGTTAAACTGGAAGGCGCAAGAATTGTCATCTCCTGCAGCAACAAGAAACGCGGCCTTGGCGACTCCAAATACAACGAGCGCCGCAGCGAGTGCGAGACTGCTCTGGCTGAGATTCAGAAAGTCAAAGACATCAAGAGCCTTGGCGAGCTGACCGAGGAAGAGTTTGAGGCAGTGAAAGATGCCATCAAAGATCCGGTCCGCCAGAAACGTGCAAAACATGCTGTTTACGAGAACCAGAGAACCGTTCAGGCCGTTGCAGCTTTAAAGGCAAACGACATCGCAAAATTCGGCGAGCTGATGAACGCATCCCACGTTTCCCTGCGTGATGACTATGAGGTAACCGGCATCGAGCTGGATACTCTTGTGGAAGAAGCATGGAACTGCCCGGGTGTCATCGGATCCCGTATGACAGGCGCAGGCTTCGGCGGATGCACCGTCAGCATCGTAAAAACAGAAGATATTGACAACTTCATCGCAAAAGTAGGCGCAGCTTACAAAGAAAAAATCGGCTATGCCGCAGACTTCTATGTCGTAGACATCGGAGACGGCGCAGGCGTATTAAAATAAGAAATAAAAAAGCTGGATCGGCAGCAGGGAGGAAGCTACAGTGATTAACGAGAGTATTGCAAAACTGGTAAAATATGGAGAAAATGCCGGTCTTGTTTCGGGACTGGATAAAATCTATGCGACAAACCGGATTCTGGAAGTCATGCAGATTTCCGATTACGAAGAGCCGGAGCAGATTCCGGAGACCCCGGATCTGGAAGAGACTTTAAATGAACTGCTTGATGATGCAGCTAAGCGCGGTCTTCTCGAACACAACAGCGTCGTTTACCGCGATCTGTTCGATACGAAACTGATGGACTGCCTGATGCCGCGCCCTGGAGAGGTGGTAAAGAAGTTTGAGGAACTCTATGCGAAGAGCCCGCAGGAGGCAACCGATTACTTCTACAAACTGAGCCAGGATTCCAACTACATCCGCAGATACCGCATCGCAAAGGATATCCGCTGGAGCGTACCGAGTGCCTACGGCGATATCGATATCTCGATCAACCTCTCCAAACCGGAGAAGGACCCGAAGGCGATCGCGGCTGCAAAACTGGCAAAACAGAGCGGTTATCCGAAATGCCTGCTCTGCAAGGAGAATGTGGGCTATGCGGGACGCGTCAACCACCCGGCGCGCCAGAACCACCGCATCATTCCGCTGACGATCAATCAGACGGAGTGGGGATTCCAGTACTCGCCATATGTGTATTACAATGAGCACTGCATCGTGTTCAATTTCCAGCATAACCCGATGAAGATCGAACGCGCGACCTTTGTGAAGCTGTTTGACTTTATCAAGCTGTTTCCGCACTACTTCATCGGTTCCAATGCGGATCTGCCGATCGTGGGAGGCTCCATTTTAAGCCACGATCATTATCAGGGCGGCCACTATACCTTCGCAATGGCGAAAGCGCCGATCGAGCGCCATTTTACCATCAAAGGATACGAGGATGTGGAAACCGGCATCGTCAAATGGCCGCTGTCCGTCATCCGGATCCGCCACAAAGATGAGAAACGGCTGATCGATCTGGCAGAGCATATCCTGAACTGCTGGAGAGGTTACACGGATGAGGATGCGTTTGTATTCGGCGAGACTGACGGAGAGCCGCACAACACGATCACGCCGATCGCAAGAAAAGTGGGCGATACGTTCGAACTCGATCTGGCACTGCGCAACAACATCACGACGGACGAATGCCCGCTCGGTGTTTACCATCCGCATGCACAGTATCATCACATCAAAAAAGAGAACATCGGCCTTATTGAGGTTATGGGACTTGCGATTCTGCCGGCGCGCTTAAAAGATGAGCTGGAAGAGCTTTCCAAATGCCTTGTAGAGGGAAAAGATGTCCGCGCTGTCGCAGAGCTGGAGAAACATGCCGACTGGGTAGACGAATTCCTGCCGCGCCATCCGGAGCTGAACAGCGAAAATGTGATGGATATCCTGAAAGAGGAAGTCGGAAAAGTCTTTGTCGGCGTACTCGAGGATGCCGGCGTTTACAAGTGCACCGAGGAAGGCAGAAGTGCATTTGCAAAATTCATGGAAACGTTGTAGAATAAACTAAATGCTTCAATTAACCCGCTGCGGCAAAAAAGCAGCAGCGAAGGAAAACATGGAGGATACCAAAATGAAAATCTTAGTTACTGGCGGTGCAGGCTATATTGGAAGCCACACCTGTGTGGAACTGCTGAACGCAGGCTATGACGTTGTTGTCATGGACAACCTTTACAATGCAAGCGAGAAAGCCATCGAGCGTGTAGAACAGATTACCGGAAAGAAAGTAACCTTCTACAAAACCGATATGCTGGACCGCGAAGGCGTAAAGAAAATTTTCGACAACGAGAAAATTGACGCTGTCATCCATTTCGCAGGCTTAAAAGCAGTCGGCGAGTCCGTACATAAACCGATTGAATATTATCACAACAACATGACCGGAACCCTGATTCTCTGCGATGAGATGAGAAACCACGGCGTAAAGAACATCATCTTCAGTTCTTCTGCAACCGTATACGGCAATCCGGCACAGATTCCGATCACCGAGGAGTGCCCGAAGGGAACCCCGACCAACCCATACGGCTGGACAAAAAGCATGCTCGAGCAGGTTCTGACCGACATCCACACCGCAGATCCAGAATGGAATGTTATCCTGCTTCGTTACTTCAACCCGATCGGAGCGCATAAGAGCGGCCTTATCGGAGAGGATCCGAAGGGCATCCCGAACAACCTGCTTCCGTATGTCGCACAGGTTGCCATCGGAAAACTCGAGTGCATCGGCGTTTTCGGTGATGACTACGATACTCCGGACGGAACTGGTGTCCGCGATTACATCCATGTTGTTGACCTGGCACGCGGCCATGTAAAAGCCATCCAGAAACTGGCTGACAACGAGGGCGTTTCCATTTACAACCTCGGAACCGGCAAAGGCTACAGCGTACTCGATGTGATCCACGCATTCGAGAAAGCATGCGGCCATCCGCTGAAATACGAAATCAAACCGCGCCGTGATGGTGATATCGCAACCTGCTACTCCAAATGCGACAAAGCAAAAGAGGAGCTTGGCTGGGAGGCTGAGTACGGCATCGAGGAGATGTGTGCCGATTCCTGGAACTGGCAGCAGAAGAATCCGAACGGATATAACGACTAATGTAATGTGAGTGTTATCTGGCGGTCCGCCGATACTTGAAAGAGTGTCGGCGGGCCGTTTTTGTATAGATAAATTCAGTCTTTTTTCACAAAGTCCGGCTTGCTAATTAAGAGGGAATCCGATATAATGTAAGAGTTAAAGTGTCCGTAAAAAAAGAGGGGCGGTTTGACATACAAGGAGGAAAAGCATGGACGATAGAAAAAATCAGAACCGGGAACCAGAAAACGGCTCCGGGGGAGGACCGAAAAACAGACAGACGATACTCATTATCCTGATCTGCCTCCTCGTCAGCCTGATGGTGATGGGACTTCTGAACAATGCCCTTGGGGGAATTACTTCCGAGGATCTTGACTATAGCAAATTCCTGGACATGGTAAACAACGATGGAGTGCAGGAAGTTGTCTTGAAATCGGGAACACTGACCGTAACGCCGAAAGACCAGAAATCGGAGGGAATCACCTATCAGGTAACGATGATGGGAGATGAGCAGGAGCTGGTCGATCTGTTACAGGAGAAAGGCATTACGTACCACAAAGATCCGCCGGATTCTACCGGAACGATCATTTACACATTGCTGACCGTCATTCTGCCGGTTGTGATGCTTGTCGCTGTCATGGTATGGGTGATGCGCAGCATGAACAAAGGCGGCGGAGTCATGGGCGTAGGAAAGAGCAGAGCAAAGGCCTACGTACAGAAAGAAACCGGCGTGACATTCCGCGATGTTGCGGGACAGGACGAGGCAAAAGAATCGCTCCAGGAGGTTGTGGATTTTCTGCATAACCCTGGAAAATACACGACAATCGGTGCAAAACTTCCGAAAGGAGCGCTTCTTGTAGGCCCTCCTGGAACCGGAAAAACACTGCTTGCCAAAGCCGTAGCCGGTGAGGCGCACGTACCGTTTTTCTCGATGTCCGCTTCGGAATTTGTCGAGATGTTCGTCGGTGTCGGTGCATCGCGTGTGCGTGACCTGTTTGAGGAAGCAAAGAAAAACGCACCGTGCATCATCTTTATCGATGAGATCGATGCGATCGGAAAGAGCCGTGACAACAGCTACAACAGCAACGACGAGCGGGAGCAGACGTTAAACCAGCTCCTCGCCGAGATGGACGGATTCGACAGCTCCAAGGGTATTCTAATCCTTGCGGCCACAAACCGCCCGGAGGTTCTTGACCCGGCGCTGCTGCGTCCAGGCCGTTTTGACCGCCGGATTATCGTAGAAAGACCGGACCTGAAAGGCCGTGTGGAAATCCTGAAAGTACACGCCAAGAACGTATCGCTCGATGAGACGGTTGATCTCGACGGCATCGCACTTGCGACATCGGGAGCCGTTGGTTCTGATCTTGCAAATATGATCAACGAGGCAGCGATTCTTGCGGTCAAGAACGGAAGAAAAGCCGTTTCCCAGAAGGATCTTCTCGAGGCAGTCGAGGTTGTCCTCGTCGGAAAAGAGAAGAAGGACCGCATCTTAAGCCAGGAAGAGCGAAAGATCGTTTCCTACCACGAGGTAGGCCACGCACTTGTTACTGCACTGCAGAAGGATTCCGAGCCGGTACAGAAAATCACGATTGTGCCGCGTACGATGGGTGCGCTCGGCTACGTCATGCAGGTGCCGGAGGAGGAGAAATACCTCAACACGAAGAGCGAACTCGAGGCGATGATCGTCGAATGCCTCGGTGGAAGAGCGGCAGAGGAGATCGTATTCGGCAACGTGACAACGGGAGCTTCGAATGATATCGAGAAAGCGACGAAGATTGTCCGCGCGATGATCACGCAGTACGGTATGTCGGAGAAATTCGGTCTGATCGGTCTTGCGACCCAGCAGAATCAGTACCTCGACGGAAGAATGGTCTTTAACTGCGGCGATGCCACAGCAACCGAAATCGACCACGAGGTCATGAAGATCTTGAAAGAGTCGTATGAGCAGGCAAAAGAACTTCTGGCAGCTAACCGCGATGCGATGGATGAAATCGCAGCTTACCTGATCCAGAAAGAGACGATCACCGGAAAAGAATTTATGGAGATTTTTCATCAGGTGATTGCAAAACGGAATGGAAACGCGGAAGAAGCGGTTGAAAATCCAGAAAATACAGAAACAGAAAATACAGCACTTCCGGAGGCGGATTTTACCGTAAACCCAGAAGTATAAAAAGAAAGCGAAAAGGCCCGGCGGGAGCAGAGAAAACGATCTCTGCACGCTGGGCATTTTCAACATTACAGTCCCAAAAAGAGGAGGGTCATATGGCGTTTGATATCCAGGAAGAACTGAAAAAACTGCCGGGGAAACCCGGCGTCTATCTGATGCACGACGCGGACGATACAATTATCTACGTAGGAAAGGCGATTTCGCTGAAAAACCGTGTCCGCCAGTATTTCCAGACGAGCCGCAACAAAGGGCCGAAGATTGAGCGGATGGTCACGCATATCGCCCGTTTTGAGTATATTGTGACGGATTCCGAACTGGAGGCGCTCGTGCTGGAGTGCAACCTTATCAAAGAGCACCGTCCGAAATACAATACGATGCTGAAAGATGACAAGGCGTACCCGTACATTAAGGTGACCGTGAACGAGGATTTTCCACGCATTCTGTTTTCCCATCAGATGAAGAAGGACAAGGCGAAATATTTCGGCCCGTACACGAGCGCCGGAG
>ENA-OZFB01000565-OZFB01000565.1-human-gut-metagenome-genome-assembly--contig:-NODE-565-length-12252-cov-5.313766_pt1 | contig 12252 bp, 8 predicted proteins | sample MGYA00244614_ERZ653626 | MGnify/ENA primary metagenome ERZ653626 (study PRJEB26926, sample SAMN06164992) | human gut metagenome | biome: ENVO:00009003; feature: ENVO:2100002; material: ENVO:00002003...
CTTAGGGTCTCGTGGGCTCGGAGATGTGTATAAGAGACAGGCCCGGGGCCGCCAGATCGATGCCGGCATGCAGCCTGTTGACGCCGGACACCGGATTCTTACGCCAGCCGTACTCGCTGGAAACGCGGGTATAGCTCTTCAGCGGGCAGGCAAAGCCGGTAAAGCTCAGCTGCGGCTTACTGGATGCAGCCGCTGCGATCGACTTCTGGATCTCTTTTTTGACTGCCTCATAGTTCAGCTCGTCCGATTCAATGGCCGCCTGCGCTGCCTTCTGGGCCTTCTGGGCGTCCTGTGCAGAGAGCTGTGCCGCAGAGATGCTGCTGTTCAGCTCGCTCTGCTTGGCCTTCATCTGGTAGTTCTGGGTATCCAGCTCTGCCTTCTGGCCCTTCAGCTCCTTGCGCTGGGCTTCCAGCTCCACCTTATCTGCTTCCAGAGCGCTCTTGGCGGCCTTCATATTGTCCATGATCTCGGTATCTTTGATGGAGATATCCTGCATGACCTCGTTGAAGGTCAGCAGCTCATACAGGTCGTTCACCGCGCTCAGCATGGCCACACTGCCGCCATCGCGCAGCTCCTGCATCGCCGCCATATGCTTTTTGAAATCGTCCCACTGGCCGTCGATCTCGGTCTGCTTCTGGGTGATCTCCGCTTCCTTGGCGCTGATCTTCTGCTCGGTCTGGCCGATGCTGTTCTGCACCGCCGCGATCTGGGTGCTCAGCACACCGATCTGAGACTGAATGACGCCCACGCGCTCCTTCAGCTCACTTTCCAGCGCCTTTGCCGCAGTTTCCTTTTTCTTTGCGTCCGAAAGCTCCTTTTTGTGCTGGTCAATGGATTTGGAAAGGCTGTTCAGCTTGTTCTGCAGGCTGGCCATGCTGGTGGCCGCCGTGGCCGGGTGAAAGCTTACGCTTGCCACAAGACACGCGGCTGCCAGACACAGGCTGACGCCCCGCAGCAGCTTACTGCGGGCAGGCTCCGGCCGGGCATGGCGCGGCGTGTAGCCGGGCATCTGAAGCCGGAAGGGCTTTGCATGAAGTGCTTTTTTCATGTGCGGCTCCTTTCCATCATACATTCAGGTGTTTGCGGATGGAGAACATGCTGCCCAGACCACCCACAACAGCACCGCCGATGAGGCTGTACGGGATGATGGTGGACCAGACGGCGCTCACCGGCACAAGGGCCTGACCCATGATCATTTCCCATACGCCGCCCAGACCATCGGAGGCCTGCACCATATAGGAGTAGCCGCCCAGACTGATCGCTGCAGTGAGTGCACCGGAGATCAGGCCCATGGCCAGACCCTCCACAAAGAAGGGCAGGGTGACAAGGCTGTTGGTGGCGCCCACATACTTCATGATCTCGATCTCGCGGCGGCGGGCAAACACGCTCAGGCGGATGGTGCTGCCCACGGTGATGATGCTGACCACCATCAGCACCAGCACGATACCGCGGCCCACTTTGGTAACAGAGCGCTGCACCTGCACAAAGACGTTGGTCATTTCCACCGGAGCGGTCACGCTGTATACCCCTTGGATGGCCTGCATCTTCTTGCTCATCGCCTCCATCTGGCTCAGGTCTGCGATGGAGACGCGGTAGTTTGCCTTGAAGGGGTTGTCATTTTCAAACTCGTCCCACAGGGAGGAGTAATCTTCCATGTAATTGCGGTAGGTGTTCAGCACGTCCTGCTTGGAGACGAACTGCACATTGGTCACGCCGGGCATGGCAGACAGCTTTTCGCCCACAGCCTGAGCGGTGGCATCGTCGCACTCCGGGTCCAGGTAGACCACGGTCTCGTTCTGGCTGCCCAGATAGTTGACCATGCTGTCCACGTTCACCTCTGCAAGGCTTGCAAAGGTGTTCAGGGTCATACAGACGCTGAGGGACAGGATGCACACACAGGTCATGGCCCAGTGCTTGCCCAGATTGCACACGCCGCGCCGGACCAGGAAGAAGAAGGTAGAAGGTCTCATCATACGGTGGCCGCCTCCTTTTCTACAGTGTTTTTCGGTTCCAGCTCGGTCTCAAACAGGCGCTCCCGGCGCTCTGCCCGCTCCCGGATGGCTTCCTTATCGGCAGGCACGTCCGAAATGATGCGGCCCTTTTTCAGGGTGACGACGCGCTGGTGGAACTGGCGCACCAGCTCGTGCTCATGGGTAACGACCACCACGGTGATGCCCGTTTCGCTCACCCGCTCCAGCAGCTCCATCATTTCCAGACTCAGCTCCGGGTCGATGTTACCGGTGGGCTCGTCCGCAATGACCAGCTTGGGGCCGTGGGCAAGTGCACGGGCCACAGCCACGCGCTGCTGTTCGCCGCCGGAAAGGGTGTCCGGATAAGCCTTGGCCTTATCCTCCAGATGCACCAGTTCCAGCATGTACTCCACACGGTCACGGATCTCCTTGCGCTTGACATTGGTGACATGCATGGCAAAAGCGATGTTCTCGTACACAGTCATGGTGGGGATCAGGCGGAAATCCTGAAAGATAATGCCCATCTGACGGCGCAGATACGGCACCTGATGGCGGTGCAGGCTGGCAACATCCTTGCCCAGCACGGTCACCTTGCCCTCACTGGGCAGCTCTTCGCGCAGCAGCAGCTTGAGCAGGGTGGATTTGCCTGCGCCGGAATGGCCCAGCAGGAACACGAACTCGCCATCGTCCACATGGAGGCTGATGTCGTCCAGTGCAAGCGGTCCGCCCCGTTTATATTCCTTGGAAACGTGTTCTAAATCGATCATAGGGTAATATTAGCTCCTGACATTAAAATCTGTTTTCACAGCAAAAAGAACCGGCCAGCATCGGTTGCGAGCGGCCGGTTCTGCACCGCAGGCAGAGCCTGCAGCCTATTAGTATTTGGCCGGATTGTTGGACAGGTACTTCTTGACCATCAATGCTACCTTGAAGACGATAGCATCGTCGAACTCACGCAGATCCAGGCCAGTCAGCTTTTTGATCTTTTCCAGACGATACACCAGCGTGTTGCGGTGCACGAACAGGCCGCGGCTGGTTTCCGACACATTCAGGTTGTTCTCAAAGAAGCGCTGGATGGTGAACAGGGTCTCCTGATCCAGGCTCTCGATGCTGCCCTGCTTGAACACCTCGCGCAGGAACATCTCGCACACGGTGGTGGGCAGCTGATAGATCAGGCGTGCAATGCCCAGATTATCGTAGCGGATGATCTGCTTTTCGGTGTCGAACACCTTGCTCACTTCCATGGCGATCTGTGCTTCCTTGAAGGAGGTAGCCAGATCCTTCACGTTGGAGATGGGGGTGCCGATGCCCACCACAGCCTTGATGTAGTGCTCGCCGGACAGGGTATCCACAATGCTGGCAGCCAGCTTTTCCATATCGGTGCGGTCGATGCCCTTGCGGATTTCCTTGACCAGCACGGTGTCGGTCTCGCTGATATTGAACACAAAGTCCTTCTGCTTGTCGGGGAACAGGCTGCTGACCACATCGTAGGCGGAGATGTCGCCGCCGGAAGTCACGCGCACGATGAACACCACGCGGGAAACGTCGGTGGCAAAGTGCAGCTCACGGGCCTTGGCGTAGATATCGCCGGGCAGGATGTTGTCCAGCACCACGTTCTTGATAAAGTTGGACTTATCGAACTTTTCGTCGTGGTACTGCTTGATGCTCTGCAGGCTGATGGACAGCATGGCGGCAAACTGACCAGCCGTCTCGTCCACGCCTTCCACGAATACTGCCTAATCATTATGCTTGGCGCTGGAGAACTGCTGATAGGTGTAGCCATCGCGCACGAAGCGGTCCCCCGCCGTCAGGCGCTCTGCCATGAAGCCCTCGCGCACCTCGCCGATCAGGTTCAGCTCCGAGCAGGAAATGACAGCGCCGGTCTCATCCACCACGCCGACCACCCGGTTGATCGCATCTTTCATCTGGTAGATCACGCTTTGAAATACTCTATTGGCCATAATGGATACCCCTTTTCCTCGTTTGTGCAAACCGCAGCGGCAGCCGGTCGTGATTTTTAACAATTTAGCTGCATTACATTTTATATTTTACACAAAAGAATTTACTTTTGCAACATATTTCAACAAAAAAGATAGTTTTTTCTTGTGAATATTATCTCTCAGGGGTTTTTCAAGCCAAAAAAGTGCCTTTTTGCGTGGTTCTGGCCTCTATTTTACCGGCAAAATGTGTTGCTTTTTTGAAATCCGGGTGAAAAGCGCACCCTCTCAGATGGTAATTTTTGACACTTCTTCGGCAGAAAGCTCCCGCCACTGCCCCGGTGCAAGGGCTGCATCCAGCGCAAGGCCGCCGATGGCGTCCCGGTGCAGGCCGTTCACGCCTGCGCCGTACACGCCGAACATCCGCTTGATCTGGTGGTAGACCCCCTGCCGCAGCACCACCCGCACGGTCAGGCCGTCGGCAGAAAGGGCCGTGACCTCCGCAGGCGAAAGCGCTGTGCCGTCCGCCAGCGTGACCCCGGCGGCAAAGCCGGTGCGCATCTCCTCGGTCAGCGGCGTGTCCAGCACCACGGTGTAGGTCTTGGAGACGTGGCGCTTTGGAGCAAGGATGTCGTGGGCAAAGGTGCCGTCATCGGTCAGCAGCACAAAGCCGGTGCTGGTCTTGTCCAGCCGCCCGGCCGGGAACAGCTCCCGCCGGGGATAGGCATCCCCCACCAGATCCACGACCGTCGTGTCCCGCTTGTCGGTGGAGGCGCTGACGACGCCCTCGGGCTTGTTGAGCATAAGGTAGACGAACTGCCGGTAGGCCAGCGCCTTGCCGTCCACTGCCACGGCGTCAGCCTCTTTCAGCTGGGTGTCCCCTTTCTTGCAGACCGCGCCGTTGACCGTGACGCGGCCTTTCGCCAGCAGTGCCTTCGCCTCGCTCCGGGTGCATTGGGCCGTCTCGGCTAAATATTTATCGAGTCTCATGAAAACTCCTTCTGTGTGCAGAAAAGAGGCCGTTGCCTGCGGCAACAGCCTCTTTTCTTGTAAAATCACGTTTAGACGCTCAGGTTTGCGTGCTGTTCCACAGCATCCGGGTTGGCGTCAAAGATGGGCTTGAGGATGTGAGCAATGAACTCCTCCACCTGCTGGGGAGCGCGGCCCACAAAGTTCTCCGGCACAAGGCCCGCCGTGATCTCTTCCTTGGTCAGACCAAAGGCCGGGTCGGCGGCGATGCGGTCCACCATATCGTTGGGCAGACCTTCTTCCTTGACCTGCTTGCCGGCGGCGATGGCGTGCTGGCGCAGACGCTCGTGGAGCTCCTGACGGTTGCCGCCCTTCTCCACGGCCTGCATCATGATGTTCTCGCTGGCCATGAAGGGCAGCTCGGCCATCAGGCGGCTGCGCACCACCTTGGGGTACACCACCAGACCATCGGTGACGTTGAGCATAATGTTCAGGATGGCATCGGTGGCAAGGAAGCCCTCGGCCATAGCCACGCGCTTGTTGGCGCTGTCGTCCAGCGTACGCTCAAACCACTGGGTGCCGGTGGTAAAGCTGGGGTTCAGCACATCCACCATCAGGTAACGGGCAAGGGCGCAGATGCGCTCGCAGCGCATGGGGTTGCGCTTGTAGGGCATCGCAGAGGAACCGATCTGGTTCTTCTCAAAGGGCTCCTCCATCTCCTTGAAGTTTGCCAGCAGGCGCAGGTCGGTGGCAAACTTCATGCAGCTCTGTCCAATACCGGCCAGTGCGTTCAGGATAAAAGCATCCACCTTGCGGCTGTAGGTCTGGCCGGACACCGGCACAACGGCCTTGGGGTCAAAGCCCATCTCCTTTGCAATGGAAGCATCCACGGCACGGATCTTGTCGGCATCGCCCTTGAACAGTTCCATAAAGGAAGCCTGCGTACCGGTGGTGCCCTTGACACCGCGCAGCTGCAGGGTAGCCAGACGATGGTCGATCTCAGCCAGATCCATCACCAGCTCGTTGGCCCACAGGGTAGCGCGCTTGCCCACGGTGGTGGGCTGTGCGGGCTGGCAGTGGGTGTAGGCCATGCAGGGCATATCCTTGTACTCCTTGGCAAAGTGCGCCAGCTTTGCCAGCACACCCACCAGCTTTTTACGCACCAGCTCAAGACCCTGCCGCATCACGATGATGTCGGTGTTATCGCCCACATAGCAGCTGGTGGCACCCAGATGGATGATGCCTGCTGCCTTGGGGCACTGCTGGCCGTAAGCGTAGACGTGGCTCATGACGTCATGACGTACCAGCTTTTCCCGCTCGATGGCCACTTCGTAGTTGATATCGTCCACATGAGCTTCCAGCTCGGCTACCATGTCCGGGGTGATGTTGGTCAGGCCCTGATCCATTTCGGCACGAGCCAGTGCCACCCACAGCCGCCGCCAAGTGCGGAACTTGTTGTCGTCCGAGAAGATATACTGCATTTCATCGGAAGCGTAGCGGGTGGAAAAAGGGCTGATATAGCGATCATGCTGTGACATTGGTTGTTTTCCTCCTATGATCTGACGGAACTCAAGGGCAACAGCTGCCTGCGGTGCGCCCTCATCCGGCGCTTGCGCGCCACCTTCCCCCGGACGGGGGAAGGCTTTACCAGCGCTGCATTGGCGGTTGAAGGCGCTGCCTATATAGGCAGACACCCTTTTGCTTATTTATTCTACCATCAAACCTTGAAATAGTCCACGCCGCCCTCAAAGATCGGCTGGTATTTATCGCCGGTGACGTTCTTGTACAGATACTCGCCGCTGCGCTCCGAGTGACCCATCTTGCCGAACACGCGGCCGTCCGGGCTGGTGATGCCCTCGATAGCCAGCACAGAGCCGTTGGGGTTGAAGCGCTGATCCATGGTGGGCACGCCGGTCAGATCCACATACTGGGTGGCCACCTGACCGTTGCGCAGCATGGTGTCCAGCACCTCCTGCGGCGCTACAAAGCGACCCTCGCCGTGGCTGATGGCGACGGTGTGCATCTCGCCCACCTCACACTTGCTGAGCCACGGACTGCCGGTGGAAGCCACACGGGTGTGCACCAGCATACTCTGGTGACGGCCGATGGTGTTGAAGGTCAGGGTGGGGTCGCAGGCGGTGATGGGGCGGATATCGCCGTAGGGCACCAGACCCAGCTTGATCAGAGCCTGGAAGCCGTTGCAGATGCCCAGCATCAGGCCGTCGCGCTGCTGCAGCAGACGGCGCACAGCCTCGGTGACCGCAGGGTTGCGGAAGAAGGAAGCGATGAACTTGGCGCTGCCGTCCGGCTCGTCGCCGCCGGAGAAGCCGCCGGGCAGCATGACGATCTGGCTGTTGTCGATGGCCTTGACCAGTGCCTTGCAGCTCTCGGCAACGTCGGCGGGGGTCAGGTTGCGCACCACCAGAATTTCGGGGTCGGCACCGGCGCGGGCAAAAGCCTTGGCGGTGTCGTACTCGCAGTTGGTGCCGGGGAACACCGGGATGATAACCTTGGGCTTTGCCACACCGATCTTGGGTGCGGCGGGAGCGGTCAGGCTACCGTTGATCTTTTCCACGGCAGGGCCGGCCTTGCGGTAGGGATACACAGGCTCCAGCTTGCTCTCCCAGATCTCCTGCAGCTCGGCCATATCCAGCTTTTCGCCGCAGGATTCAAATGTGTACTCCTTGGTGGTCTCGCCCAGCAGCATACCGGCGGGAGAATCAGACACCATTTCCAAAATGATGGAGCCATACATGGGCTCAAACATCTGATGGGTGGTCATGTCCGCACGCATCTTGAAGCCGATGCGGTTGCCCAGACCCATCTTGAACAGTGCCTCGGCAATGCCGCCGTAGCCCACGGAGCAGGCGGAGGCGACCATGCCCTCCTCGATCATGTTCTCCACGATCTTGTAGTTGGCCTTCAGGGAGAAGAAGTTGGGGCAGCCGGTCTCCGGGTCAATGATGGGGCGCACGAGCACCACGGTGCTCTCGGGCTTCTTGAACTCGGTGGAGACTACGCGGCTTGCCTTGCCGATGGCAGTGGCAAAAGACACCAGCGTGGGGGGCACATCCAGCTGCTCAAAGGAGCCGGACATGCTGTCCTTGCCGCCGATGGAAGCAATGCCAAGACCGATCTGCGCATCCAGTGCGCCCAGCAGGGCAGCCAGCGGCTTGCCCCAGCGCTCGGGCTTGTTGCCCAGACGCTCGAAGTACTCCTGGAAGGTCAGGTAAGCGTCCTCGTAGCGGAAGCCGGTGGCAACCAGCTTGGTCACGCTCTCAATAACAGCCATCCGTGCACCCACATACTGGTTGGCGCTCATCAGATAGGGGTTATAGCCCCATGCCATGCCGGAGCAGGTGGAGGTCTCGCCGTCCACCGGCAGCTTTGCTACCATGGCGTTCTGGGGGGTCAGCTGGTATGCACCGCCAAAGGGCATGAGCACGGTGGCAGCGCCGATAGTAGAGTCGAACCGCTCAGAAAGACCCTTCTTGCTGCAGACGTTCAGGTCGCCTACCATGGACTTCATCTTCTGGCTGAAGGTCAGGCCGGCCCACTGGGGCTGCCAGACGCTGCCCTTTTCCACATGGACGTTCTGGTGCTTTTCTGCACCGTTGGAGTTCAAAAACTCACGGCTGATGTTCACGATGGAAACACCGTTCCACACCATGTTCAGGCGCTTTTCCTCGGTGACCTTGGCCACAGGGGTAGCCTCGAGGTTCTCCTCGGTGGCAATGGCGATGAACTTGTCCACATCCTCGGGGGCAAGGGCCACAGCCATGCGCTCCTGGCTCTCGCTGATGGCCAGCTCGGTGCCGTCCAGACCCTCGTACTTCTTGGTGACCTTGTTCAGGTCGATGTACAGGCCATCAGCCAGCTCGCCGATGGCAACGGAAACGCCGCCGGCACCAAAGTCGTTGCAGCGCTTGATCATCTTGCAGGCGTCCTCGCGGCGGAACAGGCGCTGCAGCTTGCGCTCGATGGGCGCATTGCCCTTCTGCACCTCGGCACCGCAGTGCTCAAGGCTGTCCAGCTTGTGCGCCTTGGAGGAACCGGTAGCACCGCCGATGCCGTCACGGCCGGTGCGGCCGCCCAGCAGCACGATCACATCGCCGGGAGCGGGGCACTCGCGGCGGACGTGGGAAGCAGGGGTAGCGCCCACAACGGCGCCGATCTCCATGCGCTTTGCCACATAGCCGGGGTGGTAGATCTCGTCCACCTGACCGGTAGCCAGACCGATCTGGTTGCCGTAGGAGGAGTAACCGGCGGCTGCGGTGGTGACCAGCTTGCGCTGGGGCAGCTTGCCGGGCATGGTCTCGCTGACCGGCTTGAGCGGGTCGCCTGCGCCGGTAACGCGCATGGCCTGATAGACGTAGCTGCGGCCGGACAGCGGGTCACGGATGGCACCGCCGATGCAGGTGGCTGCGCCGCCGAAGGGCTCGATCTCGGTGGGGTGGTTGTGGGTCTCGTTCTTGAACAGGAACAGCCAGTCCTCGTCCTTGCCGTTCACATCGCACTTGATCTTGACGGTGCAGGCGTTGATCTCGTCGGACTCGTCCAGATTTTTCAGGATGCCCTGCTTCTTCAGCTCCTTGGCGCCGATGGTGGCAAGATCCATCATGCAGCGGGGCTTGTTCTCCCGGCCCAGATCGGCGCGCATGGCCATGTAGCGGTCAAAGGCCTTCTGCACCACGGCATCGTCGATCTGCACATCGTCCAGAATGGTGCCGAAGGTGGTGTGGCGGCAGTGATCGGACCAGTAGGTGTCGATCATCTTGATCTCGGTGATGGTCGGGTCGCGCTTCTCCGAGCGGAAATACTCCTGGCAGAACTTGATGTCGCCCAGGTCCATGGCGAGGCCCTTCTCGTCGATGAACTTTTTCAGGCCTGCCTCATCCAGCTCGTTGAAGCCGTCCAGCACCTCCACTTCGGTGGGGACGGGATACTCCATCTTCAGGGTATCCTTGGTGTCCAGCGAAGCCTCGCGGGCCTCCACCGGGTTGATGACGTATTTCTTGATCTCAGCCACCTGCTCATCGGTCAGGGTGCCTTCCAGCAGGTAGACGCGGGCAGAGCGCACCAGCGGGCGGTCGCCCTGGCTGATGAGCTGGATGCACTCGGCGGCAGAGTCGGCGCGCTGGTCGAACTGGCCGGGCAGATACTCCACCGCGAAGGACACGCCCTCGGCAGCGGGCAGCTCTGCGTAGGTGTTATCCACCGGCGGCTCGCTGAACACGGTGCTGACGCACTGGTTGAACAGTGCTTCGTCGATGCCTTCCACATCGTAGCGGTTCAGCAGGCGCAGACCGGTCAGGTCCTTGATGCCCAGCAGGCTGGTGAGTTCGTTTTTCAGACCGTTGGCCTCGACATCAAAGCCGGGCTTTTTTTCCACATAAATACGATAGACCATTGGGTAGGTTCCCCCTTTGTATTCTTTGAACCGACCCTCTCAGTCACGGCTTGCGCCGTGACTGAGAGGGTTTTCTTTCTTACTGCTTCTCTGCCAGCGCTTTCAGGGCACGCAGGCCGATATCGCTGCGCTTGTGCAGCTTTTCAAAGCTGATCTTTTCGGCTGCTTCATAGGCGTGGCTCAGGGCGTTGGTCAGGCGCGGGCCGATGGCGGTAACGCCCAGCACGCGACCGCCGTTGGTCACAAGCTGGCCGTCCTCGGTGATGGCAGTGCCGGAGTGGTACACCGTCACGTTCTCCTCGTCGGGCAGCTGGCCGTCCACAAGGCCGGAGATGGGCTTGCCCTTCTCGTAGGCCACAGGGTAGCCGCCGGAGGCCAGAATCACACAGGCCGCAGCACCATCGGAGAACTTGACTTCCTGCTGTGCCAGCGTGCCGTCGGTGCAGGACTGCATGATGTGCAGCAGGTCGCTTTCCAGCAACGGCAGCACCACCTGCGTTTCGGGGTCGCCGAAGCGGCAGTTATACTCGATGACCTTGGGGCCGTCCGGGGTGAGCATGAGGCCGAAGTACAGGCAGCCCTTGAAGGGGCAGCCCTCGGCGTTCATGGCGCGGATGGTAGGCAGGAAGATCTTTTCCATGCACTCCGCAGCCACCTCCGGGGTGTAGTAGGGGTTGGGGGCAATGGTGCCCATGCCGCCGGTGTTCAGGCCGGTGTCGTGGTCGTTGGCGCGCTTATGGTCCATGCTGGAGACCATGGGCTTGACCACCTTGCCGTCCGTAAAGCTCAGCACACTGACCTCCGGCCCGGTGAGGAACTCCTCCACCACCACATGGTTGCCGGATGCGCCGAACTTTTTGTCCAGCATGATCTCCTTGACGCCGTCAGCGGCCTGCTGCTCATTTTCGCAGATGAGCACGCCCTTACCCAGTGCAAGGCCGTCCGCCTTGATGACCACCGGGTACTTGCCCTCGGCGCGGATGTAATCCATGACCTTTGCGGGGTCATCGAAAGTCTCGTACTTTGCGGTGGGGATGCCGTATTTCTTCATCAGGTCCTTGGAGAACACCTTGGAGGCCTCGATGCGGGCAGCGGCCTTGTCCGGGCCGAAGGCGGGGATGCCCACCTTTGCCAGTGCGTCCACCATGCCCAGTGCAAGGGGGTCGTCCTGCGCCACCACAACGTAATCAAACTTTTCTTCCACTGCAAAGCCCACCATGGTATCCACATCGGTGGCCTTGATGTTCTTGCACTTGGCGTCATAGCTGATGCCGCCGTTGCCCGGTGCGCACCAGATCTCGCCGCAGTCGGGGCTCTTTTTCAGTGCCTTGATGATGGCGTGCTCGCGGCCGCCGCCGCCCACTACCAAAATTTTTTCAGCCATATCATTCACCTTCCCGTTTTTGATCTGCCCGCGTATGCGGGCATCCTCTGAAGGCTTCCCCCTCTGGGGGAAGCTGTCTGCGCAGCAGACTGATGAGGGGCAGCTTCCATGCGCCCTCATCCGGCGCTTACGCGCCACCCGTTCCCCGCTCTGTCGCTACCGCGACATCTCTCCCCGGCCGGGGAGAGTCTTTCCCGTCCGGGGGAAGGCTTTTGCTGCGTTGCTCCTGTGCAGAGGAAAATCAGTGATGGAACAGCCGCAGGCCGCAGAAGGCCATGGCGATGCCGTACTTGTTGCAGGTGTCGATAACCTGCTGGTCGCGGATGGAGCCGCCAGGCTGCACGATGGCAGTCACGCCGGAGCGGCGGGCACGCTCGATGTTGTCGCCGAAGGGGAAGAAAGCGTCCGAACCAAGGCACACGCCGGTCACCTTGCTGAGGTAAGCCTTCTTTTCCTCGGCGGTCAGCGGCTCGGGCTGGCGGGTGAAGGTCTCTGCCCAGACGTCATCACCGATAACATCCTCCGGGGTATCGCCGATGTAAACATCAATGGCGTTGTCGCGGTTGGGCTTTGCCACATCGT
>ENA-OZFB01000570-OZFB01000570.1-human-gut-metagenome-genome-assembly--contig:-NODE-570-length-12178-cov-7.832715_pt1 | contig 12178 bp, 4 predicted proteins | sample MGYA00244614_ERZ653626 | MGnify/ENA primary metagenome ERZ653626 (study PRJEB26926, sample SAMN06164992) | human gut metagenome | biome: ENVO:00009003; feature: ENVO:2100002; material: ENVO:00002003...
GCGTTGCCCCTATTTCGACATATTGCCCTTACAGGGCGCGATACCTTTTAAACCCTGTTCATGGGGGGAAACCCAGGGTGTCGTTCACTGCGTTCACTATACCCTGGGCTGAGATACCCTTGCCCTTACAGGGCGCCGCGGCTTCAAAACCGCCGAGGAGCGTTGTCATTGGTTCGGCCTGCTTTGCCCTGGGCTGAGATACCCTTGCCCTTACAGGGCGCCACGGCTTCAAAACCGCCGAACCCGGCTTCAAAACCGCCGAAGGATAAACAGGGCGTCGCGGCTTCAAAACCTCTGAACCCGGCTTCCAAACCACCGAAGGATAAATGGTCATTTTCACGTTAGAACGTCAAGCGCAGCATGCCGCGAATACCCCAACGCTGCGTACCCGGCTCGATGTAAGTCAGGCGGTGCACATATTCAATGTGGAGCAGTTTGAAGATGTTGTGAATACCCGCAACCACCTCCACGTAAGGCGTCTTCTTGTCCATCACACGCGAAATAGGCGTAAAGTTTCCTTCAGCGTCAAATGAACCCGGGAAGTGCAGCAAGCGGTGCGAATCGGCATTCTTAGCCAAGTAAGGATTGTTCTTGCTCGACAGCGTACCCCACAGCACGTTACAACCCAAATACTCACGCCACTTCAACTTCTTCAGCAGCGGAATGCGGTTAAACAATTTGCCGTTCAAGTCCCACGAATACATCAACGACACATAGCGGTCGTTCAAGAACTCCATGTTGTCAATCAACGCAAACATATTGTCCTCCTTGATGTACGAAAGGTTCGCCATTGGCGAAATCAGCAAGGGGTAAGGCACCTTGTTCCACTGCACACCCCCCTTGATGTCAAAGTCCATCTTACCCCACGAACCCAGCCAGAAGCGTTTGTAGATACCCGCCTCCGTCAAGTTGTAGTTATAATCCGCACGCCCAAAGTTATACAAACCCGTTGTATGGCTCAGCGACAGAATGGGCACATCATGGTTCGTAGCAATGCGACGCTGCTTTGTGTTAATCCACGAAGCCCCCGGCTGGAATTTGATACCCGCCGTAAAGTCGTAAGTGCGGATGTAAGGCAAATACAGCCCCCTCTGCTGCGAAGCTGCCCCCGTGCTCAGCGGTTGGTAGAACAAGTCGGCCGTAGGCTTATCCTTCGACGTACGCGCCTGCAAATTGATGCGCAAACCATTCTCCCACTCCTTGTCCCACGTCAGGCGGTAAGTTTCGTAGTACATCATGTGCCGCACATCCGTCCATTTGAACGAAGTAAACACGTTATCCTTGTCCGTAGGCATAAAGCGGTCAGAAGGCGCCATCACGTCGTTCGTATAGTTAAACGTCAGGTTGTTCACCGGGAACTCACGTGGCAAGTAATCCTTTTTGTTAAACGAGTACGTCACCTCGCCCATACCCTTCACCTTCCGGTCCTTAAAGCCGTAAGCCACATAGCCCTTCAGGAACCAGTGCTTACTCAGGTTCGCCGTAGTCTGCGCTGAGGCTCGCAAGCGGAAGCCATCCACAAAGTTTTGCGAAATCATTGTGTTCACCGGACCGATGTCCACCTTCGACGGCCGTTTCGGGTCGACACTCGTTTCCACAAAGTTCTCGATGAAAGCCTTGGCAATCCACAGAATCGGTTTGAAACCCTTGATGTTTTCCAGTTTATGGATAAAGCGGTCCATACTTCCCTCAGCCTTAGTCAGCGAGTCAGCGCGGTGTTCCTCCCAAAAAGCCTCCTCCTGCATTTGCGCGTTCGCCAGCACCCGCTGCGCCCCCTTGAATTTGAACAGGCGGTCGGGCAGTTTGTCAAAGTCAAAGTCCTTGTATTCCGTGACACGCTGCACCTGCAGTTTTTGCAGAAAGTCCACCAGCTTCAGCTGCACAATCATGTTATCCTTCGTCATCACCTGCTCGCCCGAAGGCAGCTGCGTAAACTCCTGAATGATACGCATGTTGTCCACAAAGTTCACATCGCTTCGTTTCGGAATACCCATGTCCACCTTCTTCACGCGGTAAGTACTGTCGTCCACGATGTAAATGCTACCCGAAAACCCAAAGTCCTGCGGGTTGTTCGGTGTAAAGTCCACACGGATGCAACGGTCCGTGTTGTTCACCATCAGCGTGTCGATGATAAAGTAGCGATAAAAGCCAATGGCGTGTCGCGTAGAGATAGGGCTGCAGAAAGGGTATTGCAGCAGTCGCACATTCTCCTGGTAAATGTCCACATCCGTAAAGCAATCCTTCAGCATACCCGTCAGGATGTCGCCTGTGTTGAACAGTTCGTTGATACCATTGCTCCGCTGTCCCGTCACGATGCTCTTTTCCGTTTCCGGGTTTTTGCGGTAAATCAGCTGCGTCACCGTTTCGTCCACCGAAATCGGCAGAATCAGTTTTCCCGTTTCGTTGCACACCTCCACATGCTCTTTCAGGAAAGGCAACCGTTTGAATTTACCCTCCTCGAACACCTTGTCAGTCACCTCGTTAAAGGCCAGCGTCATTTTCGTGTATTTATTGATGCTGTAGTAGTCGTGCTGTTGTTTCAGGTTGCTTTTCTTTTTGGCCGCAATCACCTTTTTCATCAGTTCCACGGCCGGGTTGCTTTTGCGCGAGTATTTTTCCTTTTTACCCGTCACCACCGCCGTCGACAGTGCACTTTCGATAGCTTCTATTTTAAATACGAGCGAGTCGTTGGGTTCTTTCACCGTAAAGTTTCGCGTTTCGTAGCCAATCACCGACACGCGCACCTTTCCGGCGCGGAAGGGCATACTGAAGTGTCCGTTCACGTCGGTTCGGGTGGCCTTGCCCCCAGGGAATACCACATTGGCAAAGGGAATTTTTTCGCCCGTTTTAGCATCTGCCACCCAGCCTTGAATCAAGGCCTGTGCCAATGCAGGGGCAGCAGTGGCAATGAGCATCAGTGCGAGAAGAAGAAAACGTTTAACCATGTCGTAGCGATTAGGAGTGAGGTAATAAGTAGGTAAGTACTATTAAGTAATGTACTATTAGGTAATGTGAGTTAGTTAGTCAGTAGTTTGTGTCAGCAGCCCGTCGGTAGCATAGTAGCCCATGTACCGGGCAAGTCGGTAAGTTTGAAAAGTAAGCGAAAGGAAAACAGCAGGCAAACAGTCCGATACCTATATATAATAATGTATATAGTGAAGTTCGGCCAACCCTCTGTATTCCTTTCGCTCGCAAAGCAAGTGTTTGCTTAAGTAACCCAAGCAATGCTTCAGCGCAAACACCCGCCCAAGGTCAATTAGTCAATTTCCTCATCAGCCTCGTAGCCACCCATTTCGCGGATAGCATTTTTCAGCATCACATACTGCTGGAACAAGTGGTTGATAGGCACCTCGTTCTGCGTGTAGTCGTGCATCGGGCTCTTCAGGAAGAAACTCAAGAAACGCTGCGTACCGTAGCGACCCTTGCGGGCAGCGAGGTCCGAAAGCAGTACCAAGTCGAGCAGCAGCGGCGCAGCCAGGATAGAGTCGCGGCAAAGGAAGTTAATTTTAATCTGCATCGGGTAGCCCATCCAGCCAAAGATGTCGATGTTGTCCCAACCCTCCTTGTCGTCGTTGCGAGGCGGATAGTAGTTGATGCGCACCTTGTGGTAATAGTTGGTGTACAAGTCGGGCTGATTTTCCGGCACCAGAATACTTTCGAGCGTCGACAGTTTCGATACCTCCTTCGTGTGGAAGTTTGCCGGCTCATCAAGCACCAAACCATCGCGGTTACCCAAAATGTTTGTCGAGAACCAACCGCTCAAGCCCAGGCAGCGCGTACCGATAATCGGTGCAAAGCCCGACTTCACAAGCGTCTGGCCCGTCTTAAAGTCCTTACCTGCGATAGGCATCTTCGTTTTTTCGGCCATTTCCCACATAGCCGGAATGTCCACCGTAGTGTTCGGCGCACCCATGATGAACGGCGCACCCTCGGCTAATGCCGCATAAGCGTAGCACATTGACGGAGCCACGTGTTCCGTGTCGTTTGCCTTCATGGCAGCCTCAAGAGCAGCGAGTGAACCATGAATCTGTTCGTCGACGGGTACATAAATTTCGGTCGAAGCCGCCCAGATAACCACGATGCGGTCACACTGGTTGTCGGCCTTGAAGCGGCGAATATCCTCGCGCAGCGCCTCGACCATGTCCCAGCGCGTAGCGCAATCCTTCACGTTGTCGCCATCGAGTCGGCTGGCATAGCGTTTGTCGAACGCCGCCTTCATGGGCACAATGGCTTTCAGTTCATCGCGCACCGGCTCAATGTCTTTGGCTTTCAGCACCTCGGCATTCACTGCACTTTCGTAGGCATTGGCAGGATATACGTCCCAGGCACCGAACACGATGTCGTTGAGCGAAGCAAGCGGAACGATTTCGCCGTAGTGAAGGTACTTCTTGTCCTTACCGCGGCCCACGCGAATTTTATCGTATTGCGTCATTGAGCCAACGGGCTTGGCCAAACCTTTGCGTGTCATCAACACACCGGTCATAAACGTAGTGGTAACGGCACCGAGACCGACGCACATCACACCTAATTTTCCTTTAGCAGGTTCCATAGACATTGTTTTGTATTGTATAAGGTTGTAAGTTGATAATAGTCAGAAGGTAGGGTAGTGGCGGATGAGTGTAAAATTTGTGTACTCAGGTAGGGAGCCAAACGGGCAGCATAGCCCGGGGCATTCAGCTGAATGCCCGGTTGTTCCACTCACCGTTTAAGCCACATCTGCTCTTAAAACTACAAAATTGCAAAAAGTTTTCAAGCACCCAAAAAGTTTCCTCCCCTTTTTTCCTCTCAACTGGTAAATATAGCGGTATTTTCAGATTTTTAGAACATATTTGAAGAACTATCGTCCTGTTGCCCATTAGCCTGTTCGGTCGTCTTGTTCATGGGGCGCGAGCTTGCTTGACGGCATGCGGCAGCAAGCGAGCCGGGATTCTTCACACACTGAAAAAGTTGTATATAATACTGTGAACATCCATTTTCAAACAGATCCTCAGTACCCATTGCGTGCAAATACACCACATTCCGGCAGGAATTCCCCCCTCGCATTCCCTCGTTTCTTCCCTCACGTTGAGGCCATTGTCAAATTTACTCCGCGATTGTGCGAATTAGTTCCGAGTTTGTTGAAATTAGTTCCGAGCTAGTTTGAATTAGTTCCGAGCTAGTTTCGACAATCTTGGAACTATTGATAATCAGCGTTTTCAAAATTCCGCAAAATGCTGAATGACGAAGGCCCGTCACGCCGTGCCGCGAAGCAGCCGCACGGCCTGTCGTTTTAGTCTATGTTGGCAAATAGATACAAGCGTTAAGTCTGGCTTCTTGTCACCCGGCACAGTCGTCCAAGGTCTGCGAACGTAGGCGGGCATCAGTGCGCGCGGCAACCCTGCCAACTCTGCCCCCTTATTTACTCCGTTTCGGCCCCAACTTACGCTCAATTTGCCCCATTCAGCCCCCTAAAAGCCGTTCAGAGGGTGTTAAATTTCATTTTAACATATAGCTTGTGACATGCTCGTAAACAAGCTTTATAGCAACATTCGTTAACATACCGCGAAAGTTCCTAAATCCCCCTATATAAAGCAGTTTTGCTGCATTTTGCCCCCTGTTCGGCAGCCGCCTGAAGCCCCTGTGCAGAATGTGAAAAACACGGGCTGAAAATGTTAAAGTGCTGATTGTCAGCCATAAAGTATTTCGTAGCTAACGAAAATTTCGTAATTTTGCAACCGGAAACCTCACGAGGAGAGGGGCAAACAACGCCATGCGGTTGCCGTGCGCAGCCATTATGCAGTTGACTTGCACGCCGGCTCTGCGCCTTCCTGACGCACGGCCAAAAAGCACCCTCATACCACTGTTGGATGTCACACACGGTGTACGTGCATTCCGGTTCGTACACACCCACATGTAGGATTTTTTCTGAGAAATCCTCACCTTCCGCTGTCTGTGTTCCGCTTCGTCCGGTGCGTTGGTTCGCCCGGGCTTGCAGCGTTGAGCACCTTATGAATTTCAATAGAAGTTGCGCCTGCACTTCCCGTCAGGTGCGCAGCTCGTTTCGCAGTTTCCTTCAAGTCCTACCCCTGGTAGGTTCCGGTTGGTATAGTCTGCGGCCGCATTGTTACAACACATCAGAATGCGGCAGAGCGCCCATGGTGGTGGCGCACAGCTCCGGCTAAGCTGAAGCGTCGACCCCCGCAACGAGATTACCCGACAGTCCTCGTGGCAAAACTTATCAGATGACATTTCAAAAATTAGTACTTTTAGTAGCAACTACAGTAACTCTTATTACTTTTGCCTTTGGCACTCCGGCCTTTGCTCAAACTCAAGGTAAGGCCTCCTACTACGGAAAAAGTTTTCATGGCCGCCGCACCAGCGACGGTTCACGTTACCACCGCGACAGCTTGACCTGCGCACACCGCACCCTTCCCTTTGGAACACTCCTGAAGGTGACCAACAAGGCCAACGGAAAGGATGTGATTGTGCGTGTCACTGACCGTGGCCCCTTCGTGAAGGGCAGAGTGGTCGACCTCTCGTTTGCCGCCGCCAAGGAAATTGGCATGGTTAGCATGGGTGTGGCTCCCGTCGTTGTCGAAACCGTGGGTCGTATTGAAACGAACGACTTGAAGCGCGGTTATTATTACCGACTGCCACAAATTAAATATATTGATCCTGCTACCGGCAAATCGTACACTGCCGACGAATGGAAAAAACGAGGCGATAAAGCACGCATCGCGCACATGGCCGAACTCAAGAAAAAGCAACAGCCGCGTTACCGCATCATGCGTAATCACCTCACTGCCACCTTAACCAACAAAACTGCCAAGTAAACAGCCGCTTTTCAGCAAACATGGCCGATAATGCTGTTTTGAACTTGATTCAAAAAACTAATTCCGACGACAGCGGAAATTGATTTAACGCTATTTGTAAGGCTTCTCCCGTGGAGAGGCCTTTTTTGTTGCCTAAAAACGACTTTAGTTGTCAAAAAAATGGCATTATGTAACTTCGTGTTTACAAATTTGTGAAACCATCGGCAAATCTGTCTGCCTTTTGTCTCAATTTTATCATGCTCAATTTGCAAAAAATCCCACTATTCTTTGCATAGTTCAACAGAAAGGCGTACCTTTACCCCCGAAAAACCTAACAATGAAAATTCTCTCTAATTTATTAACAACTAAATTCTTAACAACTACATGAAAAAGATGTACAATCTTTTGACCATGTTGGTATTGTTCTTGATGGGCTCTACCAGCATGATGGCTCAAGAGGACAATCGCTATCAGGTAGCTGGTGGCTCTACGGGAGCTGGTGGCGAATGGACGATTGATGCTATTGAGCCAGGTACTGACTTCGTACTGCAGTCTGGTAAGGCTCAGATTGCCGGTGAAGTGGACTTCGTGCGTAATTTGGGAAAATCTACTTTCCTGAATGATGAAAACCTCTTCCAATTAGAGGTAGCTGGTGATGATGAAGATGGTGAAACTACTTACTATCTGAAGCAAAAAACTACCGGTAAGTATCTTCAGAACGATTCTTATAGCTTTGATGATTCGAAGGGTCGTGCCTGGAAGTTCCGCATTGTAGAACCTACTGCTTATGCGGCTGACGATTTGAATCAGGTTGGTGAAAATTGTCCGGTAACCAATTGGACCGTAGCAACTTCAGCTGCTGTAGGTGAAGGAAATCACGTAATCTTTACGGATGCCAAGTACACCAACTCAGCTGCAGAAGATACTACAGCTGTAAAGAAAGGCAATGCACGCTTCCTTACAAACGGTAACATCGGTGGTATCGCAGGTTTGGGCAACGATTTCGGTGCAAACACCTGGTTGCTCTTCCCTGTAGAAAAAATGGAAGGAACTGCCTATCTTTTTGATGCTTTGAACGAACTTTTCCCCAACAGCGATCCTAACATCTACAACCCCGGTACTGAACCCGGTCAGATTAGCCAAGCTCTTTATGAAGAATTGATTGGTTCATACGAAGATGCTGTAAAACTGATTGAAGAAGGTACTGCAGATCACGCTGCTTGCGTAGCTGCTTACCAGCGTTGTAAGAAGGCTCTCGAAGCTGCTCGTGCAGGTGCTGTGCCCATCAAGGAAGGTTACTATTTCTTCAAGTCAAGCCGTAGTGCTAACAATGGTACTTATGATGATGGTACTGCTTTGCATTGGACTTATCAGAAGCAATGGTTCGCTCCGCAGGAACGTCCTGAAGGTCAACAGCAGATGACGCTTGATGATGCTCAGTATGTATGGCACATTCAGTCTAACAAAGAAGCTAAAGATGGTTCGTTCTATATTCAGAACTTCTACACCAAGCGTTATGTAGGTACTGCTAAAAACCGTGGTGAAGCCATCAAGACTACTGAAACTGCTGAAGAATCTTTCTTGATTTATCCGCAGGATAAGGAAGACTTCGTGATTGAAAGTGTATCGCGTAAGGAAGATCCTCTGGTAGGTTATCCTAATGAAGGCTCACCTCTTCTGACGGCTCTCCACTGCCAGAAGGATGCTAACGGTGTGGTAATCTGGACTACCGATGCTCCTGCTTCTGGTTGGGTATTCTTGAATGCCAATGCTGATGATATCAAGAGACTCGAAGGTCTGATTGCACAGGATAAACTGAACAAGGCTCTTGCTACTGAACTGACTACGGCTGAAACTACTTACAAGAAGGGCTTCTACTATGACTTCGTAGGTGGTTCACGCGATGGTAAACTCGATATGGAAGGTGATGCTCCTGCAGGTCTCTTGAAGTCTGTTGATCAGTTGAGCTTCAACATGACTGAAACTTCTGAGGGTTCTGAAGAAGCTTTGGTTGACGGTAATATCGAATCTGGTAACTTCTATCACTCTGACTGGAAGGGTACTTATGATCACTCTTTGGCTTATCCCTACATTCAGGTAGACCTGAAGCAGCAGATGGACAGCATCGCTGTGAAGATGTGGGCACGTCGTAATAACGATAGCTACCTCACAGGTAACGCTCCCGGTAACGTAATTGTTTCTGCAACGAACACGCCTGAAGATTCAACTTCATGGAAGGTAATCGGCAATGTACAGCCTACTTATCCTTGGGCACGTCATGCTGTTGCAAGCAATGGTAAAGATTCAACTTACGCTAACAACTCTGTTGGTTTCTTCGAAGTAGCTCTCGGTGCTAAATATCAGCACGTACGTTTCGAAGTAACTCGTCGCCAGTCTAATGGTGCAGACGAAGACTTCAAGAAGATGGGTAATGGCGCAGGTAACTTCAACTTGGGTGAAATGCGCGTATTCCAGTCTAAGTACAACCCTGCTAAGTCACTTATCGAAGCTGTTCCCGCTGCACAGAAGGAAGCTTTGGTTAAGGTTATCGCCGACGCTAAGGCTGCTATCGAAGCAGGCAACGCTACGCAAGAACTCATCGACCAGGTAAAGAAGGCTGTTGAAGACTTCAAGGCTGTTTACCCCGATCCTCAGGTTGTGAAGGATATCCTCGCTGAAGCCAAGGCTCAGTACGAAAAAGCTGAAGAAGGTGCTGAAGTAGGTTACTTCCAGGCTGGTGCCAAGGAAGCACTCAAGAAGGTTATCGACGAGGTTGAACCCACTATCAAGGAAGTGATGACCCTCAGCGAAGTAAATGCTGCTAAGGAACTCTTGAACAATGGTCTCGAAGCATTTGCTGCCAAGCTGAACATTCCTGCTGCCGACAAGTTCTACTACATCGTTAGCGCAACTTCTTCTGAACAGGCTGGTTCTGCCAAGGATGGTAAGATGACTGTTTCTGGTAACGGTTCACGCGTGAAGTGGTACAAGGATTCTGACGACTACATCAGCAACAACAGCATCACCATCGCTGGTAATGCCAAGTATGTTTGGAAGATGATCAAGAAGGGCAACGGCGTGGTATTCCAGAACGTTGCTACCGGCGAATACATGAACAATACGCACAAGAACAACGTAGGTGTGAACATGTCTACCGAAGCTGATACTTGCGCATTCACCTTCCGTTCTGCTAAGAAGCCCGGCTTGCTCAACATCGTTTGCAAGGAAAACGTCTTCTTGAACGCTCAGCCCGCTTCTAACAACCTCGTAACTTGGGGCGAAGCTAATGGCGCCGACAACTCTGCCTTCACTTTCGAAGAAGTAACTGACGAACTCAATAACGAAATTGACTGGTTGGTTAACACGAACAAGAAGACTATCTTGACGCTCCCCGTTAGCGTAACTGCCGACGAACAGTGCTACAGCGTAATCGGACGCAATGGCAACAACCTCGAACTCAAGAGCATTGATGGTACAACCATCGAAGCAGGTACTCCGTTCATCTATATCGATGCTTACGAATCAGAAGCTGTTCGCTTCCAGCTCGCTGAAGCAACTGACTATGACGCTCTCCTCGCTTCTGTAGCTAAGGAAGCTAAGGCTGTTAATGGCTTGCAGGGTACGCTCGCTGCTGTTGACTCTATCGCTCCTAACAACGGTATCCTCTACAATGGTGAATCTATCGTATTGTCTAAGCTCGGCGAAGGTGCTGCTAACAACAGTGGTTACCTCACTTCTGCTCTCCCCACTACGTCTGAAACTGGCGACGCACAAATCCTTATCGACGGTGAAATTACCATCATCGGTGGCGTAGTTGCTCAGCCCGAAGCTCAGGCAGTAGTTAACGTTTACAACCTCTCTGGTGTGAAAGTTCGTGCTAACGTGAAGAGCGTGAACGACCTGAAGGGTCTGCCCGCAGGTATCTACATCATGGGTAACAAGAAAGTACTCGTTAAGTAATCATTGAAAACCCGTTTTTACTCCTCGGAGTAAATAATGACCTTCTTTTAAGCCGCCCGGTTCATTCATTGAGCCGGGCGGCTTTTCGTTTTGTAGCAGTCATTCGGGAGGGGATGAAGTCGCAGTGCGCTCTTGAACCGCATATAATATGCTCTGTTTCTGAAGTTTAGAACCCGTGTCGCCCCCTTTTTAACCGCCAATTTTATGCAATGTTTCGATGGTTTTGGACTCGCGGTGCCCTATTGAGTCGCATATAATATGCTTTGTTTCAATGGTTTTGGACCCTCGGCGCCCTATTGAGTCGCATATAATATGTTTTGTTTCAATGGTTTTGGACCCGCGGCGCCCTGTAAGGGCAATGGTATCTCAGCCCAGGGTAAAGCAGGCCGAAGGTCTGCGACACCCTGGGTTCCCCCCATGAACAGGGTTTAAAAAGTATCGCGCCCTGTAGGGGCAGAATGTCGAGATAGGGGCAACGCCCCTCGACAGCACACGTGCGTAAATCGGGGGTTGGTATGCGTTGGTGAAACAATACGTATTTATATAGGTGTGTTGCGACCGATGTATTGCGCCCGATGTTACACCGATGTATTGTGTCCGATGTTGTGTCCGACGTGTTGTACCCGATGTTGCGCCCGATGTGTTGTACCCGATGTGTTGCGCCCGATTTACGCCTGTGTGTGTCGAGGGGCGTTGCCCCATTTTCGACATATTGCCCCTACAGGGCGCGAATGTAATAAAACCCAGTCGTGGGGGGACCCAGGGTGTCGTTCACTCCGTTCACTATACCCTGGGCTGAGATACCATTGCCTCCGGCGAAGTCAGGCTGCACCTCAGCATAGCTCTTGAGAGCAAGCTCTCGTCGCTCTGCATTCGGTTTGCACAGACATTGCCCTTACAGGGCGCCGCGGTCTCAAAACCATTGAAATACAGCGCATTTTGTTGCATTCCAATTAGAATGAATGCGAGTTTTATGCGCGTTTTGTTGCGTTCCAATCAAAATGAATGCGAATAATACGCGCGTTTTCGCCCGGTTATGAAATGCACGAATGTGGTTTGTATTTGTTGAGCGAGAGAAGGGTATAGCGTACGCATGAAATATGTTGTAATTCAATGGTTTTGAAACCGCGGTGCCCTATCGAAACGCATATGACATGCGATAATTCAATGGTTTTGAATCCGCGGCGCCCTGTAAGGGCAGGGGTATCTCAGCCCAGGGTAAAGTGAACGGAGTGAACGACACCCTGGGTTCCCCAATGACCAGGGTTTAAAAGGTATCGCGCCCTGTAAGGGCAAAACGTCGGAATAGGGGCAACGCCCCCCGACATCCCACGGACGTAAATCGTTGGTTAGCATGCGTTTTGAAAACGATATATATATACTGTCTCTTATACACATCTCCGAGCCCACGAGACCCTAAGACATCT
>ENA-OZFB01000574-OZFB01000574.1-human-gut-metagenome-genome-assembly--contig:-NODE-574-length-12110-cov-3.732476_pt1 | contig 12110 bp, 10 predicted proteins | sample MGYA00244614_ERZ653626 | MGnify/ENA primary metagenome ERZ653626 (study PRJEB26926, sample SAMN06164992) | human gut metagenome | biome: ENVO:00009003; feature: ENVO:2100002; material: ENVO:00002003...
CGTGTTGGGATGTTGCACGTCAGCCCCTCGCTTTCTGCTGCAGCTCAAAGAGCAGGCGCATAGCCTCGAGTGGCGTGATCGTGTTGAGGTCGATGCTGCGCAGCTGCTCGGCGATTTCGTCCCCGGCCGCGTCGCCGAGCGTCATCTGCGCCGCATCCTGCGCCGCGTGGGCGGGCGCGGCCAGCTCCGTCGCGCCGGACTCCAGCTCGCGCAGGTAGGTCTTGGCCTTCGTAATGATCGCGTCGGGCACGCCGGCGAGCTTGGCGACCTCGATGCCGTAGCTGCGGTCGGCGCCGCCGGGGACGATCTTGCGCAGGAAGATGAGCTCGTCGCCGCGCTTTTTAATGGAAATGCTGTAATTCTTCACGCCGGGAAGAATGCCCTCAAGCTCCGTGAGCTCGTGGTAGTGCGTGGCGAACAGCGTCTTGGCACCTAAGCGTTTCGGGTCGGCGCAGAATTCGAGCACCGCGCGGGCGATGCTCATGCCGTCGAACGTCGACGTGCCGCGGCCGATCTCGTCTAAAATCAGCAGCGACCTCGGCGTCGCCTGATGCAGGATCTCTCTCACCTCGGTCATCTCGACCATGAAGGTCGACTGGCCGCCGGCTAAGTCGTCGCTCGCGCCGATGCGCGTGAAGATGCGGTCGACCACGCCGATGCGCGCGCTCTTGGCGGGCACGAACGAGCCGATCTGCGCCATGAGCGTGATGAGCGCGACCTGACGCATGTAGGTCGACTTACCGGCCATGTTGGGGCCGGTGATGATGGCGGCGCGGTCCTCGCGCTCGCCCATATAGGTGTCGTTCGGGACGAAGAGCGCGTCCTTGAGCACGCGCTCGACGACGGGGTGGCGGCCGTCGTGAATTTCGATGACGCCGCTGTCGTCCACGCTCGGACGGCAATAGTTGTTGTTCACCGCGACGGACGCGAGCGAGCAGAGCGTGTCGAGCTCGGCGATGAGCCCCGCCGCGCGCTGGATGCGCACGCTCTCGGCGGTGACGGATTCGCGCAGGGCGGTGAAAATTTCAAATTCGAGCGCCTTGTCGCGATCTCCCGCGGTCAAAATCTCCTGCTCAAGGTTTTTAAGTTCCTCGGTGATGTAGCGCTCACCGTTCACGAGCGTCTGCTTGCGGATGTAAGTGTCGGGGACGAGGTCCTTGAACGAATTCGAGACCTCGATATAGTAGCCGAAGACCTTGTTGTAGCCGATCTTCAGCGTGCGGATGCCGGTCTTTTCCTTCTCGCGCGTCTCGATGTCGGCGAGAAGCCCCTTGCCGCCCGACAAAATCTCGTGCAGGCGGTCGACTTCGGCAATTGTAGCCCTTGCGGATGAAGCCGCCCTCACGCACGGAAAACGGCGGCTCGTCGATGAGCGTGTCGCGGATGCTCTGCGCCACGTCGGTGAGCGTGTCGAGCTCGTTGTCTAACTCATGCAGCCTGCCCGTCGTGAACGCCGTAAGCTGGGCTTTGACCTCCGTGATGCGCTCGATGGAGTTGCGCAGCGACACAAAGTCGCGCCCGCCCGCCGTGCCGTAGGCGATGCGGCCGATGAGGCGCTCCATGTCGCTGATGCCGGAGAGCGATAGAATCAGCTCTTCGCGCGCGACGGTGTTCTTCGTCAGCGCCTCGACCGCGCCAAGTCTGCGCTCGATGGCGGCGACGTCGCGCAGGGGACGCGTCAGCCACGCGCGCAGATTGCGCGCGCCCATGGCGGTCTTCGTCTTGTCGAGCACCCAGAGGAGGCTGCCGCGCTTTTCCTTGGCGCGGATGGTCTCGGTCAGCTCCAGATTGCGCCGCGCGGAGAGGTCAAGCTCCATGAAGCGGCCCTGCTCGTAGTATTCTAAATCCTTGATGTAGGAAAGATCGGTCTTCTGCGTCTCGTGCAGATACGAGAGCAGCGCGCCCAGCGCCAGCGCCGCCGCGGGGTTGTTGCGCGGAAGGCTTGCAAAGCGCTCCTCGCCAAACTGCGCGCGGATGGCTTTTTCGCACGCTTTGAGCTCAAAGCGGTTCTCGCCGCGCTCGACCGCGCAGGACAGCTTATCGCGAAGGTATTCGACCAGCTCACCGTTGTCGTAAGCACCCGCGCTCAGCACCGCCTCGGCGGGGGAGAAACGGGATAACTCGTTATACAGGTGTTCTGCGCGGTCGTCGCCCGAAAAGGCGGTCACGTGCGTGTGGCCGGTCGTCATGTCGCAGAAGGCCGCGCCGGCGTTCTGCCCGTCCAAAAAGATGCCGCAGAGGAAGTTGCCGCGCCGGTCGTCGAGGCATGCGCTGTCGATGACCGTGCCGGGCGTGATGACGCGGATGATATCGCGCTTGACAAGGCCCTTGGCGAGCGCAGGGTCCTCGGTCTGCTCGCAGATGGCGACCTTGTAGCCCTTGGCGATCAGGCGCGCGATGTAGGCATCGCTCGAATGGTAGGGGATGCCGCACATCGGCGTCTGATCCTCCGCCGCCTTGCCGCGGTCGCGGGTCGTCAGCGTCAAATCGAGCTCGCGCGAGGCGAGCTGAGCATCCTCGTTGAACATCTCGTAGAAGTCGCCCAAGCGGAAAAAGAGGATCGAATCCTTATTCTGTTCCTTGATCTCCAAATACTGCTTCATCATCGGTGTGATCTCGGCCATGATTCGTCCTCGCTTTCTTTCTCTCTAAAATCTGAAATTTACACGGTAAAGTCGGAGCCCGCGGGCATTTCGCCGAGGCGGTCGCCGAGCTTACGTTTCAATCTTTCATAGGCTTCCTTGCCCGTGCAGTGGCCCGTGAAGTAGTGCGCGACCTTGTCGCCGCGCAGCTTTTCGCCCACGGCGTCGACCAGCTCGTCCGGCTCGCTCTTGCCGAGCGAGGGGTTATAGAGGTGGAAGCCCGCAAACACCGCGTCGGGCGCTCTGCCGAGCACGTCCTCGGCGCTTTTCAGGATATTCACGATGCCGCAGTGCGCGCAGCCCGCGAACAGCGCGGTCTTTCCGTTTTCCGTGACCAATAGATCCTGCTCGTGGCGGAACGTGTCGCGCGGATAGTCCTCACCGATCTTCTCGCGCAGCGTGTCGTTCGCGCCGCTCCACAGCTCGCGGCCCGGAACGGCGGAGAAAACCGTCAGTTCTTCGTCAAGCTTCTGCACGCCATCGCAGAGAACGAAGCGGTCCTCGTAATTCTTGAGCACCGCGTCCATGCCGATGTAGGCGCACTTGCTGGGCGTGACGACGTAGTACTGGCCCCAGACGGCCTTCTGCATATAGACCTTGGCGCGGTCGTTCAGCTTCAAGAACGCTTCGAGGCCGCCGCAGTGGTCGTTGTGCGCGTGGGACAAAAAGGCGATGTCGACCTGCGTCAAATCGACGCTGAGCGCCTTGACATTGTCGATAAACTGCGCGTCGGGGCCCATGTCGAAAAGAATTTTGTGCTTGTCGGTCTCAATATACATCGACAGGCCGTGCGCGCAGGCGACGGTGTCTCTGCACGTGCTGTTTTCCATCAAAATGACGACTTTCATCAAAAAGCCCCCTTTTCTTTATTCCTCTACCGCTTCGCCGTAGAGCGCCCAGGTGTTGCTGTCGGTGATCTTCGCTTTGGCAAATGTGCCGATCAGGGCCTTGTCGCCCTTCATGCGCACGAGGCGGTTGCCCTCCGTGCGCGCGGCGAGGGGGAAGACCTCGTCGTCGCTCTCGCCGTCGACCAGCACCTTGACCGTCCTGCCGATGTAGGCTGCGTGCTTTTTCGCGCTGATGGCGTTCTGCGCGTCGACGAGCTTTTCAAACCAGACCTGCTTTTCCTCGCGCGAGACGGGGTCGTCCATCTTCGCCGCCGGCGTGCCGGGACGCGGGGAGAAAATAAAGGTGAAGAGCGCGTCGAACTGCGTCTTTTCTACAAGATCGACCGTCTGCATCGCTTCGTCCTCGGTCTCTCCCGGGAAGCCGATGATGACGTCGCTCGTGAGCACCATGCCTGGCATGACGCTTCGCGCGTAGGCGATCATTTCCTCGTACTTTGCGCGCGTATAGGGGCGGTTCATCGCTTTCAGAACGCGGTCGCACCCGGACTGGACGGGGAGGTGGAGCTGCTTTGCAACGTGCTCGCAGCGTGCCATCGTGTCGAAAAGTTTGTTGGTCGCGTCCTTCGGCTGGCTCGACATAAAGCGGAGCCAATAGTCGCCAGGAATGGCGTTGATGGCGGCGAGCAGGTCTGCAAAGTCGTAATCGGTGCCCAAGTCCTTGCCGTAGCTGTTCACGTTCTGGCCGAGGAGGGTGATCTCCTTGTAGCCCTCGGCGATGAGGCCGCGGCATTCCTCGATGATCTTCTCCGGCTCGCGGCTGCGCTCGCGGCCGCGGACGTAGGGCACGATGCAGTACGAGCAGAAGTTATTGCACCCGTACATGATGCTCACCCACGCGCGCACGCCGCCCTCGCGCACGATGGGAAGGTCCTCGGCGATGCGGCCATGCTCGTTCTCGATGGAGAAAACGCGCTTATTCTTCGTGTACACCTCGTGCAGCAGCTCGGGGAGCCGCCATTCGGCCTGGGGGCCAAGCACAAGGTCGACATGATGGTAGGAATTTTTTACCTTGTCGGCCACGACCTTCTGCTGCGCCATGCAGCCGCAGAGGCAGATGATCTGATCGGGCTTTGCGGCCTTCGTGTGGCTGAGGCGGCCCAAGTGGCCGTAAACGCGCTTTTCCGCGTGCTCGCGGATGGCGCAGGTGTTGAGCAGGATGACGTCGGCCTGATTTTCGTCGCGCGTGAGCTCGTAGCCCATCTCGCGCAGCATGCCCATGAGCACCTCGCCGTCTGCCACGTTCTGCTGGCAGCCGAACGTGTCGACCAGCGCGAGCGGCGTGCGGGTGCGGCGGTCGTTCATCTCGCGCATCTTGCGCGTAAATTCCTTCTGACGCGCGAGCTCCTGCTCGCTGACGATGACTTCTTTGCGTTCCAAGGGATGTTTCCTCCCGAATCTCGATAGTTTAGCAATATAGTATATCATGTTCGCGAGAGCGTGGCAAGGCCGCAGCGCGGCTTCCGGCGCGAAAAATCCACAGCTTTTACAATTCCGGTGACTTTTCCGCACCCGTGTGGTATACTATGGAAAACCTGAACTCCAAAGGAGGGCTTTCCATGGCGGCGTTTTATCAAAAATTTCTGCGCAAGCATCTTGACTTATCGTCTCTCAGCGTGATGCGGCGGGAGGACAACGATCCCTATTTCTGCACGCCCAAGGGCGCTTCTATCTTCGGCTGGGCGGGCGTGGACGGCATCCACTTCTGCTTTGTCCGCGGTTTTGGCGAAACGGTCTTCGCCATAAGCCCGATGAACGGTGGCAAGGACTGCGTGCACGTCATCGCGCGCGATTTCAACGATTTTCTGCGCCTGCTGCTCGCGACCGGCGACAGTGCGGCACTCGAGCAGGCGTGGCAGTGGGACGAGGCGCAATTCGACGCCTTCCTTGCCGAGAATCCGCCGACGGACGAGCAGAAGGCGGTGCTCTCGCAGATTTCCACAGTCTTTTCCCTCACGCCGATGGAGCGGCCGTGGCAATACCTGCGCAAGCTGCAAGCGGAGTTCGATCTCAGCAAGCTCAAATTCACCGAGGACTTCTACGACCCCGAAATGAATCCCGACGCGCCCGAACAGAAAGTGGACTGGAAGGTCTATTTTGACGGCAGCTTTTGGGGCCACCACGGGCGCGAGCGCGCGGGCAGGGAAGTGCCTGTACAAAAGTGGTTTTCGTGGGCGGGGCGCGACTGGTTCGTGCCGTCGGTTTACGTTTGTTCAAAGGGCATTGTCGTTGATTTTTGTATGCGCACGGAGGCTTCCGCGCTGCACGGCTTTATGAAAAAGTGGGGGATCGATCCCGAAAGCGACGAGTCCATCGACTTCACGCGCGACGAACGCGAACAGATGGAGCGCGAGCACCCGCTCAGCCTCGGTTTTACCCCCAGCCTCACCTTGAACGGTGCGAAGCTCCGCACGAGCCACGGCTGCGGCGTCATTTTCCTGCCGGAGCAGCCCGGCTTCTGCGCCGACGCAGAGCCCGCCATGGCGCACTACGGCCTTGACCGCGCGTATGGCTGGAGCATCCGCCGCGCGGCGTTCCCGTTCGTCACGAAACGCGCGCCGAAGCTCAAGTCGCTCGCCGTCACGATGACGGCGGACGAGGTGCGCGTCCCCGGCCCGCGCTTTCGCGCGGACAAGGCGGGCGATACGTTTGCCTTCTCCTACCGCGGCACAGAGTATACGCTCGCCGTACAGGAGGTCGAGCCGCAGGAACTGCCGCGCGAGCGGATGAATCTCGACCCGCGGTTCGACTATCCGACGCATTTCACAGCCATCAGCTTTACGCTCACGCCCGAGCCGCCGGAAAACTCGATCTTCGCCGAGGACTGCGCCGAGAGCGACCGCCCGCGCCAGGTCAGACGCGAGACCTCTTCCTTTGCGCCCGAGGCGCAGAACGACTTCTGCGTCGGCATCATCGGCGGCGCGGACGGGCCGGTCGCCATCGTCGTGGGCGAAGCGGCGCAGGGGAAGCTCCACACCGTGTGCTCGTCGCTGCACTTTGCGCCTGTCGGCCATGTCGGCTGGCGCGTCGGCTTCCGCGAAACACCGTGGGAAGCGGGAACGTTCGACCTCCTCTAACTCACTTTTTCTGTGATTTCCGGTACTCCGTCGGCAGGACGCCGAAGGCCTTGTGGAATTCGGTGGAGAACTTGCTCTGGCTCTCGTAGCCGACGGCGCGCGCGACCTGCGCGACGTTCTCGTCGCCCTCGAGCAGCAGCTTTGCCGCGTGCTGCATGCGGTGCTCGCGAATGTGCGAGGCGAGCGAGCTGCCGTAGACGGACTTGAAGAGCGCCTTCATCGTCGAGGGGTTCATCAAAAAGCGGCGCGACAGCTCGTCGATCGTCACGCGGCTTGAAAGGTGCTGCGTCAGATAGTCGTGCACGGCGCGGATGGTCTCGATCTGCTCACTCGTGCCGCCGCCCTCGTACACCTCGGCGTCGAGCGGGGGCAGGTGCGGCGCGCCGGTGGCGGCCTTGCTCTCCTCCTCGGGACAGGAAATCTCCATCGTGCGCTCGATCATGCGGTGCAATAGCTGCGCCTGCTCGTTTTCCGCAGCGCGGTAGTAGACCTCCTTCCCCACGCGGCGCGAGACGAGAAGTCCGCTCTCACGCAGCTGCCTCAAATGGTGCGACACCGCGGGCGAGCTCATGCCGACCATCGCGGAGAGGTCGATGACGCACTCCTCGCAGTGGCACAGCAGCCAGAAAATGCGCACGCGGCTGCTGTCGGAGAGCTGCTTGAACACGTCCGCCACGGTCTGGAAGCTGCCGATTGTCTCCACCGATTCCTGCAGCTCCCGCATCGTGCCCTCGTCGCTGTGCTGGTGGGGTAAATGCACTTCGCTCATCGTTGTTCCGCCTTTCTTTTTGGGGCCTGCGGGCGCGTCCGTATCCCGTTTGGAAGTTTGTTTCGCCCGAACGGAAGAGACATGCGTGCAGCCCTTGACTTTTGCCTTTGCGGACATTATAGTACGGTCATCAAGATTAAACAAGCACTTAATCGTTAAATATTTTGTGCCGAAAAGGAGAAACATACCATGAAAAAGACCTATCAGATCGAAGTCGACTGCGCCAACTGCGCCAACCTCATGGAAGAAGCCACCAAGAAGACCGAGGGCGTTGCCGACGCCGTCGTGAACTTCATGACCCAGAAGATGACCGTCGAGTTCGCCGAGGGTCAAGACCCCAAGGCCGTGATGAAGGCCGTCCTCAAGAATTGCAAGAAGGTCGAGGACGACTGCGAGATCTATCTGTAAGAGAGCTTCTCCCTCTCACGCCCCGGACGAACGCACCGGGGCGCTTTCTTAGGCAAAATTCAAATTCTCCCCCTTCAAGGAGGTCATCTTTATGACGAAAAAGCAAAAAAAGATGCTTTACCGCATCCTGATCGCGGCGGTGCTGTTCCTCGCCGCGAAATTCATTCCCATGCCGACGCTCGTCTCCACCGCGCTCTACTTCGCCGCCTATGTCACCATCGGCTACGACATTCTGCGCAAAGCATGGAAGGGCATCTGCAACCATCAGGTGTTCGACGAAAACTTCCTGATGGCGGTCGCCACGATCGGCGCCATCGCGCTCGCGATCTACGAAAAGAGCGGCGACTATGCCGAGGCCGTGGCGGTCATGCTCTTCTACCAGATCGGTGAGCTGTTCCAGAGCTACGCCGTCGGCAAGTCCCGCCGCAACATCACGGCGCTGATGGACATCCGCCCCGACTACGCGAACATTGAGCGCGACGGCAAGCTCGAACAGGTCGACCCCGACGACGTGGCCGTCGGCACGGTCATCACCGTCCAGCCGGGTGAGAAAATTCCTATCGACGGCGAGATCGTCGAGGGCGCGTCCACGCTCAACACCGCGGCGCTGACGGGCGAGAGCCTCCCGCGCGACGTGATGACCGGCGACGAGGTCATCAGCGGCTGCATCAACATGACGGGTGTTCTGAAGGTCAAGACCACGAAGGCCTTCGGCGAGTCTACGGTGTCCAAGATTTTGGAGCTGATGGAAAACTCCAGCTCGCACAAATCCCGCTCCGAAGCGTTCATCTCCCGGTTTGCCCGCGTCTATACTCCCGCCGTGTGCTACAGCGCGCTGGCGCTGGCCATTCTTCCGCCGGTCATCAATCTTTTGATGGGCAACGCCGCCTCGTGGGGCGTGTGGATCTACCGCGCGCTCACGTTCCTTGTCATCTCGTGTCCCTGCGCGCTGGTCATCAGCATCCCGCTCAGCTTCTTCGCGGGCCTCGGCGGCGCAGGCCACGAGGGCATTCTCATCAAGGGCTCGAACTACTTGGAGGCGCTGTCCAAGACCAAGATCGTTGTCTTCGACAAGACCGGCACGCTCACGCAGGGCGTGTTCGAGGTCACGGGCGTGCACCACAGCCCGATGGAGGACCGCAAGCTGCTTGAATACGCGGCGCTCGCCGAGTGCGCGTCCTCGCACCCCATCAGCAAGAGCTTACAGAAGACCTGCGGCGTGGAGCTCGACCGCTCCCGCGTGACGGACATCGAAGAGCGCAGCGGCCGCGGCGTGGTCGCGACCGTGGACGGCCACAGTGTGGCCGCGGGCAACGGCAAGCTCATGGATGAGCTCGGCGTCAAGTGGCAGGAGTGCCGCAGCGTCGGCACGATCGTCCACATGGCGGTCGACGGCGAGTACGCCGGCCATATCGTGATCTCCGACGTGGTAAAGAGCGACGCGCGCGATGCCATCGCGGCCCTCAAGCGCGCGGGCGTGCAGAAGACCGTCATGCTCACGGGCGACATCAAGAAGGTCGCTGACCACGTCGCGCAGGAGCTCGGCGTCGACGAGGTCCATGCGGAGCTGCTCCCGGGCGACAAGGTCGCGCGCCTCGAGCGCCTGCTGGGTGAAAAGGGCAAGGATGACTGCCTCGCCTTCGTCGGCGACGGCATCAACGACGCGCCCGTGCTCTCCCGCGCGGATATCGGCATCGCGATGGGCGCGATGGGCTCCGACGCCGCCATTGAGGCCGCGGACGTCGTGCTGATGGACGACGATCCGATGAAGATCGCCAAGGGCATCCAGATCTCGCGCAAGTGCATCCGCATCGTGTACGAGAACATCGTCTTCTCGCTCGGCGTGAAGCTGACGTGCCTGCTGCTCGTCGCCATCGGTATCGCCAACATGTGGATGGGCATCTTCGCCGACGTCGGCGTGATGGTCTTAGCGGTTCTCAATGCAATCAGAGCGCTGCGCACTTCAAAAAACTGACAAAGTCAATTTTTTGAGCAGAATTTCACTGCGCTCAGCGCACGCGCCAAAGGCGCGCACGTTCGCTCCGTGCAAAGTGTTTTTTGGCACGCACATGTCGTTCCAAAAAACGATTTCAATTTATTTGCGCCGTGCGCGGCGCAAAGTCTGCGACGCTTTTACAAACGAGAGGACGGCATTTGCCGTCCTCTTTTTGTTGTGCATTGCAATGCAGGCTTTCTTTTCGTATAATGACCGTATCAAAACGATTTTGGAGGACACCACCATGAAGGTCAGCGTGATCCAGATGAATATGCGCTCGCTGGAGAGCAAAGCGAACTTTGACCGCGCGGAGGCGCTCGTGCGCCGCGCTGTCGGGGAAAACGGCCCCGACGTTGTCGTCCTGCCCGAGACGTGGAACACGGGCTTCATGCCCGCGGGCGACCTTGCCGCGGCGTGCGATGAAAACGCGAAAGCCGTCCGCGCGCGCTTTTCCCCGCTCGCGCGCGAGCTGAACGTCAACATCGTCGCGGGAAGCGTGTCGAATCTCCGCAATGGCAAGATCTACAATACCGCCTGCGTCTTCGACCGCGCGGGCGCGTGCATCTCCGAATACGACAAGACCCATCCCTTCACGCCGATGGGCGAGCACGAGGTCTACACCCCCGGCGACCACCTCGTCACCTTCACGCTCGACGGCGTGCGCTGCGGCCTTCTCATCTGCTACGAGGTGCGCTTTCCCGAGCTGTGGCGCACGCTGGCGCTGCGCGGAGCGCAGGTCATGTTCCTGCCCGCCCAGTGGACGGCGGCGCGCCAATACCACTGGGAAACGCTCACCGCCGCCCGCGCGATCGAAAACCAGCTCTTTGTCGTCTCGTGCAACGCCTGCGGCGAGCGCGACGGCACGCTGTATGGCGGTTTTTCGCGCATCATCGACCCGCTGGGCGCGGTCTTAGCCCAAGGCGGCGGGGAAGAGGAGATCGTCACCGCCGACTTGGACCTTTCCTCCATCGCGCCCCTCCGCGCCCGCGTCCCCGTTTTCCACGACCGGCGGCCCGCGCTCTACCGGCTGTAAGGCATCAAAAACCGACAGCAAAAGAGGCATCAACAGAAATGAAGATCACCCTGCTTGCATCGCTTCTCGTCATGGCGGCGTATTTTCTCCTACTGTACGCCGGCGTCGGGCTCATTCAGGAGAAGAAATTCTTCTCCTCCGCGCCGCGTGAGGTCTTCGCCGCCGTTCCTGAGAGAAAAGCCGAGCGCTTCCGCGGCGCGCATATCCTCGGCTGGTGCCTCGGCATCTTGGCGATGCTGCTGTTTCTCGGCGCGGCAGTCCTCGCCGCGTGGGACGGCGTTCGGAACGGTTTCACCTTCGGCGCGTTTTTCACGCGGTATCTCGTGATCCTCTATGTCATGGAGGCCTACGACATTCTCTTTTTCGACTGGGTGCTGCTGTGCCATTCGAACTTCTTTCCTCATTTTTACCCCGAGGTCAAGGGCATCGCCGCCCCGCAGCTGTTCGGGTACAACAAAAAAGCGCATCTTACGCACTTTCTGCTCTACATCCCCCTCTCCGCCGCCCTCGCGTGGGTTTGCACGCTTTTCTGAGGGGCAATTTCACATCAAAACTTAACAGGACAAGGAGACACACACGATGAACCGCAAAAAGAGAAAAACGGCCCTCATTCTTCTGCCCGCCATCCTCTGCGTGATCGTCCTGCTCGGTATCCGCGGGACACGAAAAACCATCGACAAGACCGTCCCCGCAAGGGTCTACGAGGACAACGGTACGACTTACGCGCCCTCCTCCATCACCATTTCCGGCACGCTCAAAAAGGCATGGTCTTCCACCAGCTTCGTCGGGACCTTTGCCATGGAAAGTTACGAGCCCTCGTGCAGAGACGGCGTCGAAGCCAAGATCAACTGGGGGGACAACGAGTATCCGATCCTCACCTTTTTCTACGCGGGCAACTTTTCACAGCTCGACGTGAAAAGCATCGACATCGACAAAGACATGGACCGCATGATGGTCACCCTGAACGACGGCACGATCATCGCCTCAGAAAACTACTTTGTCCCCACAGAAGCAATGAACGGCAACTAACTGTAATTTTTCCCGCCGCCTTTGCCGCCTCCGGCGGCAAACAGGCAAAATCCCTCCCGTGCCGCATTCGCTGCCTCCGGCAGTGAACAGGCCCTCCGCACTAAAAATCGACGCACCAACTTCCGTCTCGCACCCGCCGCATTTTCTGCCCTACGGGCAGAAAACAGGCTCCCCGCGCCGCGCACGGCGGCAAATAAATTTCAATCGTAAATTCCAACGACATGTGCGTTGGAATTTACACTTCTCAGGCC
>ENA-OZFB01000575-OZFB01000575.1-human-gut-metagenome-genome-assembly--contig:-NODE-575-length-12102-cov-5.686976_pt1 | contig 12102 bp, 9 predicted proteins | sample MGYA00244614_ERZ653626 | MGnify/ENA primary metagenome ERZ653626 (study PRJEB26926, sample SAMN06164992) | human gut metagenome | biome: ENVO:00009003; feature: ENVO:2100002; material: ENVO:00002003...
GGTTAATCATATCCACCAGCGTAACGCCGGATATGGCGGCCTCGCCTACCGACGAGACCATGACCGTATCCGCCATGCCCACCAGCACGCTGAGCGTCTGTTCGATAATCAGCGGCCAAAGCAGCGTGAGCAATTCGTGATTGGTAAAAAGTTTTTCCCTTTGTAAAGGCTGCATAGCAGCGCGTCCCCTCTTTATGTGAATATATAGTAAAGTATAGCACAAAGCCGGGGGTGCGTGCAATGCGCAAACGAAGTTCCATCTTGCACAGCGGAAAGCTTTGTGCTATACTGGCGGCAGATAAAAGTTAGAATAATCAAACTTTTTTATAAAAGGACTGAAAAAAATGACACTGGCAGAAATCAAAGTTGGGCAGGATGCGGTACTGCGCACCATCGGCGGCCAGGGCGAGCTGCGCCACCACCTGCTGGATATGGGGCTGACCCCCGGCACCGAGGTAACGTTGCGCAAAACGGCCCCCATGGGGGACCCCATTGAAGTGGAGCTGCGTGGTTATGAGCTGACCCTGCGCCTGGCCGATGCGCAGAAAATTGAAATTGACAGCGTGCACGCAACGGATCGCGCCGCCCCCAGCGAAGAGCGCCACAAGGTGGTAGCCCACCCCGGCGTTGGCGAGCTGGACAAAGCCGCCAGCTACCACGAGCGCAAAGCCGGCGCCCCCATTGCCGCCGGTGCACCGCTGACCTTTGCCCTGGCCGGCAATCAGAACTGCGGCAAAACCACGCTGTTCAACCAGCTGACCGGCTCCAACCAGCATGTGGGCAACTTTCCCGGCGTTACGGTGGACCGCAAGGACGGCGTGATCCGCAACCACAAGGAAGCCACCGTAACGGACCTGCCGGGCATTTATTCCCTGTCCCCTTACTCCAACGAGGAGATTGTCACGCGGGATTTTATCCTGAGCGAGCACCCGTCCGGCATTATCAACATTGTGGATGCTTCCAACATTGAGCGCAACCTGTACCTGACCATGCAGCTGATGGAGCTGGATACCCCCATGGTGCTGGCGCTGAACATGATGGACGAAGTGCGCGCCAACGGCGGCACCATCATGGTAAACCAGCTGGAAGAAATGCTGGGCATTCCGGTTGTTCCCATTTCTGCCGCCAAAAATGAGGGCATTGACGAGCTGATCGAACATGCCATCCATGTGGCGCGCTACCGGGAGCTGCCGGGCCGCATCGACTTCTGCACGGCAGGCAGTGACCCAGCAGACCCCAGGGGCGCGGTGCATCGCTGCATCCATTCTGTCGCACATTTGATTGAGGACCATGCCGCTGCCGCCGGGCTGCCGCTGCGCTTTGCCGCCACCAAGCTGGTGGAGGGGGACACCCTGATTGAAAAAGCCCTGCAGCTGAACCCCAACGAAACAGATATACTGGGCCACGCCATTGCTGAAATGGAAACCGTGACCGGGCTGGACCGCGAAGCCGCCCTTGCGGACATGCGCTTTACCTTTATTGAAAAGCTATGCTCCGCCACGGTGGTGAAGCCGGGCGAAAGCCTGGAGCATAAGCGCAGCGTTGCCATTGATAAGATCCTGACCGGCAAATACACTGCCTTGCCCTGTTTTGCGGGCATTATGGCGCTTGTTTTCTGGCTGACCTTTGGCGTAGTGGGCTCCACCCTTTCGGACTGGATGACCCTTGGCATCGACTGGTTTACCGGCGTTGTGGACCGCGCCCTGACGGCGTATCAGATCAACCCGGTGGTGCACAGCCTTGTGATCGACGGCATTTTTGCCGGTGTGGGCAGCGTGCTGAGCTTTTTGCCCACGATCGTTATCCTGTTCTTCTTTTTGTCCATCCTGGAAGATACCGGTTATATGGCCCGCGTGGCCTTTGTTATGGACAAACTGCTGCGCCGCATTGGGCTTTCGGGCCGCAGCTTTGTGCCCATGCTGGTGGGCTTCGGCTGCTCGGTTCCCGCCATTATGGCAACCCGCACCCTTTCCAGTGAGCGTGACCGCCGCATGACGATTTTGCTGACCCCGTTCATGAGCTGTTCCGCCAAGCTGCCCATTTATGCGCTGTTCACCGCCGCGTTTTTCCCGCGGGTATGGCGTGCACCGGTCATGATTTTCCTCTATCTTTTCGGCATTTTGTGTGGTATACTGTATTCGCTGATCCTCAAGCAGACCTGTTTCCGCGGTGAACCGGTACCCTTTGTGATGGAGCTGCCCAACTACCGCCTGCCTTCGCCCAAAAGCGTCGGCCAGCTGATTTGGGAAAAGGCCCGTGATTTTATTCAGCGTGCCTTTACAATTATCTTTGTTGCAACCGTCGTGATCTGGTTCCTACAGACGTTCGACACCCGCCTGAATGTTGCTGCCACCCCGGATTCCAGCCTTCTGGCTTTGGTTGGCAGCCTGATTACCCCCATCTTCAAGCCCCTTGGCTTTGGCGACTGGCGCATTTCCACTGCGTTGATCACCGGCTTTACCGCCAAGGAAAGCGTTGTTTCCACCCTGACCGTCCTGCTGGGCGGCGATACCGGCGCGCTGAACATGCTGTTCACCCCGTTTACTGCGCTGGTTTTCCTGATCTTTACGCTGTTGTATACCCCCTGTGTTGCAGCCATTGCCGCTGTCAAGCGGGAACTGGGCGGTGGCCGGGCTGCACTGGGTGTGGTACTGATGCAGTGCGGCATTGCCTGGGTTGTGGCGTTTGCCGTGCACTGTGTAGGGGTTTTGCTGGGGTTGGCATAAGGGCAGCGTATTCACCTGTCACTTTGTTTTCGCTTAACCCATAGGGAGGTTTTTTCCATGTCACTTCAAAGTATCCTTGTTCTGGTTATTATTTTTGTTCTGCTCGGCGTTGCCATCGGTTTTATTGCCAACAGCGAAAAGGGCTGGCACGGCGGCTGCACCGGCAACTGCGCCAGCTGCCAGGAACACTGCAATGACAAACAGAAAAAGAACCCGCCCAAGCAGCAGTGATGTCCAGACCGAAGGAGACCGCCGTATGACTGCTGTTCAACAATCCGCCGCTCCGCACCCTGCCGTGCGCCAGCGCATTGACTGGATTGATACCGCCAAAGGTCTGTGCATGATTCTGGTGATTGTGGGGCACACCCTGCCCTATGGCAACCTGATGCGCAATTTCATTTTTTCGTTCCACATGCCGGCCTTTTTCTTTCTGACCGGCTATACGGCCCGCCGCCCGGATACCTGGCAGGGTTTTGCCCGCCGGGTCAGGAAGGACTTTGTTGCACTGATCGTTCCCGTGCTGGGTGTGGTGCAGGTGTTCAACGTTTTGCTGAACTTTTTCCTTTCTGATGACAGAAGCCTGACCAACCTGTGGGATATTGCCCGCTACAATGCCATCACCCTGTTCTGGGCCAGCGGTAACCCTGCCGACGGCATTCCCAGCTGCGGCATGCCATGGTTTTTGTTTGCACTGTTCTGGGGCAAGCTGAGCTGGGAGCTGCTGGGGCTTTTGTTCCCCAAAGGGGATTTTGCCGTCAGTTTCATTGTCATGCTGTTCGGGGCATACATCGGGCAGGTACAGTATCTTCCCCAATGTCTGGATGTTGCAATGGTCGTTGTCATGTACCTCACATTGGGGCAGCTGTTCCGCCAGCATCAGGCACTGTTGGACCGTTACCGGGTCCCGCTTTTCCTTGCCATGCTGATCCCCTGGGCATGGTGCTGCCAGCAGGGCATTTATATTGAACTTGCTTCCCGCACATACTCCAATTACATTTTGTGCGCTTCCATCAGTGTATGCGGCATCTGGATCTTCTGCCATCTGTGCCGTGAACTGAACGCCAATAACGCTTTGCGGCCGGCGCTCAGCTTTTTGGGGCGGCACAGCCTGTGGCTGTTCTTTGTGCACCATATGGATGTGTTTACCAGTGCCATCTGGCAAAAAGACCGCCTTCTGTTCACGCTGCCCTGCCGCATCGGGTGGGACATCCTGCTTTCCCTGCTGCTGCTTGGCTGCTGGACATTGCTGCGCACCGGCTGGCGCAGGCTGACCGCAAAATAAACTCTTTGAACCGTTCTGCATCCCCTGTTCCGGGCCTGCAGGGCGGTTTTTGTTTTGGCAGCGCTTTCTGCACAGTGCAAACATTGTTTTTTACCGCGGATTATGGTACAATGAATTGTCTATAAGTATGTATCGGGGATTCCCCTGAAATATCTATTTTTGAAAGGGCTTTTTATGGCAGAGCAACGCAACCAGACCCCTGCCGGGGATAACACGCAATGGACCACCATCATTCGGCCGCGCACCGGCTGGTTTGATGTGGACCTGGAAGAGCTGTGGCGCTACCGTGACCTGATTGTCATGTTCGTCAAGCGCAACTTTACCGTCATGTACAAGCAGACCATCCTGGGGCCGCTGTGGATCATCCTGAACCCGCTTATCACCACGGTGCTGTTCAACGTGGTGTTCGGCGGCATTGCCGGGCTTTCTACGGACGGTACGCCGAGCTTTTTGTTCTACATGGCAGGCAATACGGTGTGGACCTTTTTTGCCTCCTGCATCAACGGCACGGCCAACACCTTTGTGGCCAACAGCCAGGTGTTCGGCAAGGTGTATTTCCCACGGCTTACCACCCCCATCAGCCAGGTATTGACCAGCCTGATCAACTTCTTTATCCAGTTTGTCATGTACATTCTGTTCTGGGTCTACTTTGCCGTGACTGGGTCCGGTGTACACCTGACGGCCTGGGCGTTTGCCGTGCCGCTGGTGGTGCTGGAAGTCATGCTGCTGGGCCTGGGCGTGGGCATTATCGTTTCCGCCCTGACCACCAAGTACCGTGACCTTGCCATTGCTGTGAGCTTTGGCGTGCAGCTGTGGATGTACATTTCTCCTGTGGTCTATCCCCTTTCCAGCTTGGAGGAATCCCCCCGGCTGCAGATGCTGATGCGCTTGAACCCGATGACTGCACCAATCGAGGTGTTCCGCATGGGTACCCTTGGCACCGGCACCGTGGAAGTGGGCAGCCTGATCTACAGCCTGATTGTTACCGCAGCCGCCCTTGTGCTGGGCGTGGTGCTGTTCAGCCGCATTGAAAAGACCTTTATGGATACCGTGTAAGGAGGGGCGCAGATGGAAAACCAGACACATGCACAAAACCAGCGCGTACCCGTCATTCAGGTATCGGGCTTGAAAAAGCAATACAAACTGGGCCAGATCGGCGGCGGCACTTTGACGCACGACCTGCAAAGCTGGTGGGCCCGTGTGCGCGGCAAAGAGGACCCCAACACCGTGATTGGCACGGACGCCCGCCTGTTTGGCAAAACCTTTATGGCGCTGAACGGCGTGGACCTGACCGTGTACAAAGGCGAAGCGCTGGGCATTATCGGCCGCAACGGCGCAGGCAAATCCACCCTGCTCAAAATTTTGTCCCGCATTACCGCCCCCACCGAGGGCGAGATCCGGCTGCGCGGGCGGGTGGCTTCCATGCTGGAAGTGGGCACCGGCTTTAACAACGAGATGACCGGCCGCGAGAACATCTACATGAACGGCGCTATTCTGGGCATGACCCGCGCCGAGGTCGATTCCAAGATTGACCAGATCATTGAATTTTCGGAGTGCGGCGATTTTATTGATACCCCCGTCAAGCGGTATTCCAGCGGCATGTTCGTCAAGCTGGCGTTTTCCGTTGCCGCCCACCTGGACAGCGAGATCATGGTAATGGACGAAGTGCTGGCCGTGGGCGATATGAAGTTCCAGCAGAAATGCCTGGGCAAAATGAGCGATGTTGCCGGGCAGGAGGGCCGCACCGTCCTGTACGTCAGCCACAACATGAGCACCATCCGCCAACTGTGCACCCGCTGCGTGGTGCTGGACCAGGGCCGCGTGATCTTTGACGGCGATGTAGAACAGGCCATTGCCGTGTATATGGAAACCACCGATGTGAACGTGGTCCACTATGACCTGCTGGATGTTTCCCGCATGAACGCCAGCGCAGGCAAGCGGATGCGGCTGGAAACGCTGGACTTTGTGGGCAAGGAATCCAGTGTGTTTGCGGACACCGAAAAAATTCGGGTGCGCATTACCTGGCGTGTTTCGGAGCCGTTTGCCGGGGTACACTTAAAGCTGAACCTGCATTTCCGGGATTCGACCCCCGTGGGCATTACCCACCCGGTCAACCTGGGCGCCGCCGTGCCCGGCAAGCTGTATACCACCGAGTTTGAGTTTGACCCCAGCCTGCTGGGCGAAGGCCAGTATTTCTTCTATGTGGATGTGTTTGACGGCGTGCTGACCCAGGCTGTCTGCCTGGACAAGCCAGTGACCGAGTTTGCGTTTGAGGTAACCTCCGGCGATTTGACCATGCCGGAATGGGCACCGGGCTGGGGCCGCATCCACTTCCCGCCGGTCAATGTGTTGGAGAATGGATACGATGGGTGATATTTTCATCTGCCACACGCTGTATCATGTGTTAATCGCGCTGGTGCGCGCGCTGCGCAGCCGCCCCGGCAAGTCCACCCTTGTGCTGAGCACCTGTGTGCCGGAAGCCGAACCCCTGCGCGCTAAATTGCTGGACACCGCGCCGGATCTGTGGGACGCTGTTTTGATCGTGGACGAGGAAAAGCTGGACGCACAGAACAGCGAAAGCGACTTTTACCGCCTGCGCCACCCGTTCCGCAAGCCGTATTTTACGCTGCCCAAGGGGCATGTGTACATCAGCAATGACTGGAGCGCTTTAGGGCGCTACCTGCAGCGGGAGCGCCGGGTTTATACCCTGTGCGAAGATACCTTTGGCGGCACGTTGGACCCTGACCAGCACCTGCTGGACGAGCAGCGCACCAACCCCCGCGGCCCCTACCGCTACTGGGGCGACAGCCCCTGCTGCCGCACGGTGGAAAGCGAAGACGCCGCGCGGTGCAGCATTTTTGGCGTAGACAAGCTGGTAACGGTATCCAAAGCGCAGCTACTGGAAAGCCTGATGGAGGAAGAAAAAGCCATCATCCGCCGGGTGTTTTTGGCCGTTCCCCTGCCGGAGCATGTGCAGGGTGCCTGCCTGCTTTTGCCCCGCAGCTTTGTGCTGGACGGCCTGATGGATCAGCCCACCCAGGACGCCATGTTTGCGGCTGTTGCCAAGAAATACTGCACAGAACCGCTGTTTATCAAAACCCACCCGCGGGATACCACGGATTATTCCAAGCTGTTCCCTACTGCTGTTATCCTGCCCCGCACCATGCCAAGCGAGGTTCTCAATTTCTGCCTGCCCTTCAAATTCCAGCGCGCCGTCACCGTGCAAAGCTGGGTCCTGCGCGGCTTTACCGCCGCGGAAGAAAAGGTGTTTGTGGGGCTGGAAGAGGCAGAAAAGTTGGTGCAGGGGTAATGCCTCCCCTTGAAAATACCTGTTCAGGTGATTCCATGGAGCTGAAACAACGTAAAAATCTGCGGCTGCAAAGTTTCGATTATTCTTCCGCAAAGTATTACTTTGTGACCATCTGCACCAAAAATCGCGCCCGTCTGTTTGGGCAGATTGTAGGGAACGGTCTTGACCGTTCCGCCGCCATGGAATTATCTTCACTTGGAAAGACTGCCGAGAAAATGCTGTTGGAAGTTCCTGTGCATTTCACTTCCACTGCGCTGGATGCTTATGTCATTATGCCAAACCACATCCACTGCATTTTAGCAATCGGCTGTAACGAGCTTTCGGAACGGTCGAGACCGTTCCCTACACTGCCAACCATAATTGGGCAATATAAGTCCGGGGTGTCTCGCGCAGCAGGGTTCCCCGTATGGCAAAAATCCTACCACGACCATATTATTCGCAACCACTTTGACTATGAGGAAATCTGGCTTTATATTCAACAAAATCCCCAGAAATGGTTGAATGACCTGTTTTACACTGAATTTTGATATAAAGAAGGTTACTATATGAAACTTATCGGCGTTATTCCCGCCCGTTATGCCAGCACGCGGATGCCGGGCAAGCCGCTGGCGGATATTTTGGGCAAGCCCATGATCTGGTGGGTGTACCAGGAAGCCAAAAAGTGCAAAAAGCTCGATGATGTGTTTATCGCCACCGACGATGAGCGCATTGCCGAAGCCTGCCGCACCTACGGCATGGAATACTGCATGACCAGCCCCGACCATGACACCCCCACCGGGCGCATCTGGGAGGTTTCCACCAAAGTAGAAGCCGACCTGTATCTGCAGATCATGGGTGACGAGCCGCTGATCAACGTAAAGGCGTTTGATTTGATTCTGCCGGATACCCTGCCGGAGGACCCGTATTATGTCGCCGTGCTGACCAACCGGATGGAGCACCCCGCGGATGTGATCGATTTTTCCAACCAGAAGGTCGTGACCAACGCCGCACGGGAAATTTTGATGATCTCCCGCAGCCCCATTCCCTACCCCAAAGGCACGCTGGATTTTGAATACGAGAAGGTGACCGGCATCCAGCTGTACTCCCGCCGGGCGCTGGCGTTCTACCACGAAACACCGAAGTCCATTCTGGAAAAAGCCGAAGAGAACGATATGATGCGCTTTGTGGAAAACGGCCACAAGGTACATGCCATCGTCAGCCCATACAAGACTGTGAGCGTTGACACCCCCAAGGACCTTGCCCTTGTGAGCGAAATCCTGAAAGGAAAAGAATAAATGCCCGATATTAAACTGTTGGACTGCACCCTGCGTGACGGCGGCTATGTGAACAGCTGGAACTGGGGCTTTGCTGCAGCCAAAGATATTATCGCCTCGCTGACCCGTGCCGGGACTGACATTGTGGAAGTGGGCTTTCTGCGCAATGTGGATGGCTACAACCCCGATGTGACCGTCTGCAACACCATTGAAGAGCTGAACAGACTGCTGCCTGCCCACACCGGCAGCACCATGTACAGCGGCATGGCCATGCGCTCCAATTATGATATTGCCAAGCTGTCCCCTTATGAGGGGCACGGCATTGAGATGCTGCGCATTACCGCCCACGATTACGATATCCGCGAAGGCATGGATTTTGCCCGCGAAGTCAAGGCCCGCGGGTACAAGCTGTCCATCAACCCCATCAACATTATGGGCTATGCCGACAAAGACTTGCTGTGGATTTTAGACCAGGTAAACGAGATTCACCCGTACCAGTTCTCCATTGTGGATACCTTCGGCAGCATGCGGCGGCGTGACTTAGAGCGCATCGTCAGCCTGGTGGACCACAACCTGGCCCCGGATATCCGCGTGGGGCTGCACCTGCATGAGAACATGGCGCTCTCTTTCTGCCTGGCGCAGGAATTTCTGGACAAGCACCTGGGCCGCGATACCACTGTGGACGGCAGCCTGATGGGCATGGGGCGCATTCCCGGCAACCTGCCCATTGAGCTGATTGCCGACTATATGAACGAGACCCTTGGCTGCCATTATGACATTGACGAGATGATGGACGCCATCCAGGACCATATCGCCCCGCTGAAAGGCGAGACAGCCTGGGGTTACACCCCGGCTTACTTCCTGAGCGCACGGTACAACCTGCACCGCGATTACGCCGAGCATTATCTGGACAAAGGCGATTTGACCAACCGGGACATCAACCATATTCTGGCCGGTTTTGACCGCAGCAAGGCCACCGCATACGATAAAGACTATGCCGACCGCCTGTACCGCGAATACCAGAACCGCGCCATTGACGACACCGCCGCGCTGGATACCCTGCGCACCGCGTTTGGCGGCAAGACCGTGCTGGTGCTGGCCCCCGGTGCCAGCTTGGCGGAGGAAGCTGGGCGCAATGCTGTGACCGCCGCCAAGGCGGACTGCATTGTTTCAGCCAATTTCTGCCCGGAATTCTGCCAGCCGGATTACGCATTTTTTACCAACAGCAAGCGGTTTGAAAAGCTGGACCTTGCTGCCCTGCCCTGCCCTGTTGTGCTCACCTCCAACCTGCGGCCGCTGCCGCAGGGGGCGCTGGCGGTCAATTATGACCGGCTGGCTGCCCCGGATGTGCAGAATGCATCCCTCGGCAGCAACAGCGTGCTGATGCTGCTGCGGCTGCTGCGGCTGTGCGGTGCCAAGGCCGTGCTGCTGGCCGGGGCCGATGGCTACAAGCCCGGTACCCCCGCCTATGCCGACAGCCTGCTGCACGCTCACACCGGGCGCGGTGCCGCGTTCAACACCGCCATGGCAGGTGCCATCAAAGCCTGCGGGCTGGATGTGACCTTTATCACCCCAAGCGAATACGCAAAATAACGAGGTTTGCCCATGATTCGACTTTTGGTTCTGGATGTAGACGGCACCATGACAGACGGCGGCGTGTACTATGATTCCGCCGGCAACGAGCTGAAAAAGTTTGCCATCAAAGATGGGGCCGGGATTGTGCTGGCCCACGCGGCAGGGATGCAGGTTATGATCTGCACCGGGCGCGAATGTGAAGCCGTGCACCACCGTGCCCAGGACCTGCACATTGACTATCTGTTCCAGAACGTACACGACAAAGCCGCCTTTTTGAGCAGGTTTATGGCTGAGCACAGCCTGACCAAGCAGGATGTTGCCTATTGCGGCGATGACCTGAACGATTTGACCGCCATGGCCCTGTGTGGCTTTGTGGCCTGCCCGGCCGATGCTGCCGGCCCTGTGCTGGGGCGGGCGGATTTCATCTGCCGCCAAAAAGGCGGCGAGGGCGCTGTGCGCGGCACGGTGGAAGAGATCCTGCTGCGGGACGGCCGCCTGCCTGCCGCCGTTAAAAAAGCCTTTGGCGCAGAGATTTGATGGGTGCGGCTGAAACGTTAAATATTCCGGTGTTTGTTTTGGACACCCCCTGAACGCTGAACCACCAAAACCGGGAGGAGCCCGTATGAGCAAAATAAAGGATTTTCTGAAAAGCCCGCTGGGCACCGCCTTGTGCGCCGCTGCTGCCTGCTTGCTGGCCGTGGTGCTGGTTTGGTTGGCCGCGGTGCGCCCCAACAATGACAAGAGCCTGTCGGAGCGCATCAGCGATGATTACAGCCAGTACAGCGCCGAGCTGGACGAAGCCAACGGCGCTGCCCAGACCTTTGATACCGACAATGACCTGCTGGCCATGGCCTTTGTGTTTGGCACCAGCAACGGCCAACCCACCGGTGAGCTGCACCTGGAACTTGCCGATGCCGACACCGGCGAGGTGCTGGCCCGCTCCACCGGCGATATGGCGAACATTGTGGCCGGGCAGTACACCGGCATGGGGCTGGATACCCCCGTGACCGGCAGCGCAGGCCGCCGCTACCGCGTGACCCTGAAACCGGAGTATACCGGTTCCGGCCGGTTGACCGTGGGCTGCAGCAACGGCGCTGTGCTGTGGAACGATACCTTTACCGTAAACGGCGAGGCCGTGGACGGCACGCTGGCGCTGCTGGTGACTTACAAACAGATCGGCGGATTTTTGACCCGGTTCTTTTTGCTGGTCGGGCTGCTGGCCAGCGTTGTGGCGTTCCTTGGCATTTATTTTGCCATGCGGGGCCGCATGCCGCTGCACCGGCTGGTGTTTGTGCTGGTGCTCTGCTTTGGCATACTGTACAGCTTTGTGCTGCCACCCTATGCCGCACCGGACGAAAAATACCACATCAACCAGTCCTTTACTTTAGCCTGCAAATGGGCCAACATGCTCTCGCCGGATGAATGGCGGATGGGCAATGTGCCGCTGGATATGACCTACCGCCGCGAGCACGACTTTGACCCCCTGCTGCAAAACGAAAAGACCACCGTGTTCAGCTGGCAGGAACTGAGCGAAAATCTGTTCACCACCACCCCTGACAGTTTTGACAGCCACACGGCGCTGGAAGAACTGCAGACCGACCGCAATCCCACGCTGTATCTGTTCAGCGCGACGGCGGTGTTCCTGGCATATGTTTTTCACCTTGGCTTTGTTCCGGCGCTGATGCTGGGGCGCACAGCAAATTTAATTGTGTTCGCTTTGTTAGCGACGCTGGCCGTTAAAGCCGCGCCGTTTGGCAAGCGGGTATTCGCTGCGGCGGCCCTGCTGCCCATGACGCTGCATCTGGCGGCTTCTTTCAGCCGGGATTCCCTGCTGCTGGGGCTGGCGTTTGCCTTTACTGCGCTGTGCATGCAGGCGATTTTTGGCTGCAAGGACGGCACGGTGCTGCCCTGTCTCTTATACACATCTCCGAGCCCACGAGACCCTAAGACATCTCG
>ENA-OZFB01000591-OZFB01000591.1-human-gut-metagenome-genome-assembly--contig:-NODE-591-length-11877-cov-8.545255_pt1 | contig 11877 bp, 13 predicted proteins | sample MGYA00244614_ERZ653626 | MGnify/ENA primary metagenome ERZ653626 (study PRJEB26926, sample SAMN06164992) | human gut metagenome | biome: ENVO:00009003; feature: ENVO:2100002; material: ENVO:00002003...
GTTCATGTCATTCATAAGTAAGTTCTCCCTTCAAAAAAACTCCTTCAGTCAACACCTGACGGTGCTGACAGCTCCCTCTAAGAGGGAGCCTTATCAAAACGGTAAGTCACGGCCGTCCAGGATCATCTGCAGCACCTGCGGCCATGCGGCCACCAGACAGCCCTCTACGAAATCAGCCGGGTAATCCCGGATGGGCATGTCCTCCGGGAAATACCCGCGCTGGCCCACAACGGCCTGCAGTTCTTCCGGGGTGACGTTGTTGGCGCTCATGAGTGGGGCCAGCTTTTCCGGCACGCCCAGCGCGATCAGGTCCGGCGTGAGCAGAGCGGGCGGCACTTCCTCGCGGGGCGGCTGGGGCTGCGGCTGAGCAGTGCCGCCCCCACCGCCAGCCCCAGCAGCACCAGCGAGAAAGTGCGCATGGGTCGTCTCCTCCTTTCTGTGCGCATGGGTCAGTCTCCTTCCCTTGCCGTGGGGGGTAGAATGGTCATTCTGCCGTCCACCACCGCGTCCAGCATCTCGTGCTCCCGGAAATACTCCATCAGGATATCCTGACAGGAGGTTGCCACGCTACGGGGCTTCTGGAGCTTGCAAAGGGTGTCGTAGGAGATGTTGAAAAAGCTTTCGATGTTTTTAAAGTGGTAGTTCTGCATGCCCACGGTGAACAGGGCGTCATCGCCGATCTCCTTGCCCACCTCTCTGCCGCAGTAGGTAAAGTAATCAAAATCGCCCTTGCGGCGGTCGTACCGCAGGCGCAGGGTGGAGGGCAGCTGGTAGAACTCCGTATGGCCGGTGTAGGCTTCCTCCCGCAGCATGTAATGGAGCATCTGACGCAGCTGCTGGCCGGTCACCTTGAACATGAATACGCCGTCATCGTAGGGGAAGCCCTCGATAAGGTCGCCGTAGGTAACGATGGGGCCCAGCTTTTCGGCCCGGATGCTGCCGGAGCCGATCAGCATCACATCCACCCCAAGGCTGCGGGTAAAGATATCGGCAAACAGGTTGCCAAGCTCGGTCTCCTGCGTGCGCTGGGGGTGGGTAAGCTCCCGGCGGAAGCGCCCTACGATGTGGCTGTACTTTTCGTCCACCTGACTGGTGAAGCGGTGCAGCACCTGCTCCATGGCGGGGTTGCGGGGGCAGGTCTCGGCGCAGATGGGCACGGTGCGCCATGTGTAGGAATCGATGCAGTTGTTGTCCGTGTCCACGATGATGTCAAAGCGCCCGATCTGGTCGGTGCCGGTGCCCGCCTGCGCAATGACCACGCCGTTTTCCTCCACCGCGTGCTCCGGCAGGGTGTGGCTGTGCCCGCCGATGATCAGATCCACTCCCCACGCCGGGTCCAGCTGGCGCGCCAGATGGCGGTCCTCCTCAAAGCCGATGTGGGTCAGCAGCACGGTAAAATCAATATCGATGCTGTTGTGGGCGTTGCAGATCTTGCCCACCTCGGCGGCTGCTGCGGCGGTGTCCACAAAGGAGCCTACCAGAGATTCGGATTTGGTCTGGTTGATCACGTCCTGCGTGATGATGCCGATGAACAGGATGTTCATGCCGTCCATCCGCAGGATCTTGTAGGGGGTAAACAGCCGGGTGGAGGTGTTTTTGATGTAGAGGTTTGCGTTGATGATGGGAAAGCGCGCGCATTTCTCGATGAACAGCAGATGCGCGATGCCGTAGTCCACCTCGTGGTTGCCTATGGTGACCACGTCCGGGGCAAGGGCGTTCATGATCTCGATGGTGGAAAGCCCCTTGTATTCGGAATCAATGACCGAGCCCCGGAACATATCACCTGCAATGGCGTAGATGGTGTTGGGCTGTTCTGCCCGCACCTTTTCGATGTAGCCGGACAGCATGGAAACGCCGCCCACCAGTTTTTCGTCCACCTGCTCTGCCAGAAAGTCTCCGTGCAGATCATTGGAGTGGAGGATGGTGATCTTTTTGGTGTGTTTCATGGTGCATTCCTCCCGGTGTTGGTGTGCGCGCCGGTCAGCCCATGGCCTCCTGCCGTGCAAAGTAGACCGTGTTGACAAGGCTCAGGTAGCTCTCCCCGCCGTCCAGATAGAACTTCAGGGCAAGGGTGTCCTCGTCCTCCAGCGTGACGGCGTAGCGGGAGCCGTCCTCCCCGGTAAAGGTGGCGTACCACTCCTGATTGGAGCGGAAGGGTACCTCCGGGGTGCCCTCCTGATAGAACAGGTCGGCTTCCTCCACGTTCAGCTCCGGGTAGGGGGTGATGTAGCTGGCGGTCAGGGGCAGCTGGCTGCCCTCGGTGTCGGCATCGGTGGGCAAAAAGCACATCCGGTCGGCGTCTGCGGGGTCGGTGTCAAAATAGCCCTCGTCGGTGTCGCGGGCGGTCTCTAGCCAGTTGCCTTCCAGCGACCACGGGCTGGTGTCGGTCTCCCAGTCGTCCCCTTCCGGGTAGATGGTAAAATCGCACACGCCCTCGGCTTCCACCACATGGCCGTTCTCGCCGGAAAGGAAGGGGCTGAATACCAGCTCTTCGCCGGTGCTGGGGTACAGTTCCACTTCGGTGTTGGGGGCGATATCGCTGATGTTGCACAGCAGCAGGATGGGCTGGCCGTCCTCACTGTAATAAAGCTGTTTGCCGCGCTGGAGCGGGTTTTCGGCATCGTCTGTCAGGCTCGTCTCGTAGACGAACAGGGTGGCCTGCGCCTCCTGCGGGAAGATGCAGTACAGGTCGCACCCGCCATCCGGTGCCACGACCCAGTGATCCTGCGGGATGTCATAGACGAAGCCCCACAGCTGGCGTAAGTCCGGCTGGCTGTCCAGCACCTTCTGCACATCGGTGGTCACCTCGTAGGAGCCGCCCAGATACAGCACACAGGCGCGGTATTCGTCCTCCCCTGCCAGAAGGCGCATATAGGCCACGTCCTCCGGCTCTTCGTATTCCTGCTCTTGGGTGCTGGGTGCGGTCATGCCGTCACCGTCCAGCTTATTTTTGGATGCAGAACTGGCCGGGCTGCCGCCCTTGGACGACCCGCCGCAGCCTGCAAGGCCGATGGTCAGCGCCAGCAGGGCTGCCAGAAGTTTCAGTCGTTTCATAAGTTCTCCTTTCTCATGCCCTGCCGGGGCGCACCTCAGGGGGCAGCGCCGGGCGTTGGGTGTTGGGAAAAATCGTCTACGCCCTCCACCGGCACAGGGCGGCCGGTCTCGGCGGAAAGCTGCGGGTTCCAGTCCAGTGAGCGACCGGTGCTACAATAGACCATTACCATGGTGTCGGTGTCCTCCCTGCTGCCGTTGCACAGCAGCAGAATGGGCTGGCCACCCTGCCTGCCGTAAAGCTCCTTGCCCGTCTCGTTCGGGTACTGAGGATCCTGCTTTTCATAGACAAAAAGTGTATCCTCCCTGCGCACGGCAAAGATGCAGTACAGCTCCCGCCCGCCGCCCGGCGCTGCGACCCAGCGGTCTGCCGGGATGTCCGCAACAAACTGCCACGACTGTTCCGGTAAGCTGTCCAGCACGGCGTGCACATCGGTGGTGCGCTCCGGGACGCTGCCCAGATAGAGCACCCCGGCAAGGTCTCCGTTTTCCCCGGCCAGCTGCCGCAGCGCGGCAAGCTGCTCCGGCTCAGCAGAATCAGCACCGGAAGCCGCTGTGCTGCTGCCCCGCCCGGCGCTGCCGGGGGCGGGGCGGACGGGATCGCCGTCCACCGCACCGCACCCTGCCAGACTGAAAGCCAGTGCAAGCAGTGCTGCAAAAGTTTTCATGGCTTTCATGTCAGCCCCTTTGTTTTATGCCCACGGGTCGGCCGATGTCGGGATGCGGATACCGGTCATCAGGTATTGCTCCCACAAGAACCACTGCCCGTCGCCCTTGCGGCGCAGCTTGATGGGGCGGGGGCTGTCGGCACCGCCGCAGGGGATGAACAGCTTGCAGTAGCCCTCCTCGGTGTTGGAGGTGTGGTTGCTGCCCACCAGCAGGGTGAAGGGCTGGCGGGGGGTATAGCCGTTTTCCGGCGACGCACCCACAAAGTAGGAGAACGGGATATAGCTCTTGCCGTCCCGGAAGCGGTCGTTCAGGAAGGAAATCTCCTGCCCGTTCATGGGGCGGGGGCCGCGCAGCCAGTTGAGCATCTCCAGCCCGATGTTTTTATCGGCACCGTAGGCGCACAGTGCGCAGACGGTGAGGGCTGCGGTCTTGAAGGGGGTGTCCAGACTGGCCTCCGGCAGTGCCTGCATCTGGGCAAGGCTTTCCGGCAGAGCCTGAAAGGTAAAGGTGACGGTCTGGTTGCCGCCGGTGGCAGCCGTGGCCTGCTTCATCTTATCAAAAAGTCCCATGAAAATACTCCTTTCTGTTTCAGCCGTAAAGGGTTCAGCCCCGGTTCAGGTCATGGCGGGACACGGTCCGCCTGCGGACGATCTTCTGGTTCAGATCCAGACTGAGGTTTACAAAATAACCGTTTTCAAAATACCATGCAAGGTCCTTTGTGTCCATGCCAACGCTGTTGCATAGCCACCGCAGGGGCACCTCCGGCCCGGAGTAGCTCTTCACCCTGCGGGCGATGGTTCTTGCATGGTAGCGGCGTTTTTCGTTGCGTGCGAACCGAACAAGGGGCACTGCGCCCACCACGATCCAGAACACATACCCGACAACGTGGGAGGTGTCCTTGGCCTGCAGGTCCAGACAGAGGGTATACAGCCCGCCGACAGAGCAGAACACGCAGAAGGCAAGCCCCGCGTTCCGCAGCCATTTGAGGACACGGGGAATCTCGCCGCGGGCTTTTTCCGAAAGATAAGGGTTCATAAACATGCTCCTTTCAGAACGAGCCGCCTCCACCGCCGTGGGTGGTGCCGCTGGAAGAGGTGTGGGTGGAGCTGCCGCCGGAATCTCTGGAGCTGGACTCCTTCGGTCGCTCGGTGCGGTGCACGTCACGGTACAGGAACAGCTCCCGGCTGTTGGTCAGATTCATGCTGCCCTCCCGCACATAGCTGGCGGCATTCTCCTGGAACGCCACGCTGCGCAGCTGGCTTTTCATTACGCTGACGACGACCCATGCCAGCACAAGGCCGATGCCCAGCGCAAGGAACAGGTACATGAGAGACAGCGGCTCCCGGGGCAGGTTATTCACATCATAGGGGTGGCCCGCCCGGGCAGCGTCGATGTAGGTATCCGACCATTGGACAAAGGTGCGGAAGGCACCGGCGTAGTCTCCATCGGCCATGAAGGGGGTCATCTGCTCGCCAAGGTACTGGATGCCGGCATCCGTAAAGGCGGTGATGCCGTAGCCGCAGGTGGAGATGTGCCATTTGCGGTCGCCTACGCTCACCAGCAGCACGCCGTCCATCTCCGGGCCGTAGCCGTACTGGCAGTAGTCATACAGATCATCGGCAAACTGCTCCATGCTGTCGGCACCAACGCTTTCCATCGACTCAATGGTGGCAATGGTCACATCGAAGCTCTGGCGCAGGCTCAGCTCTTCCAGTGCGTCCTCCAGCTCGTTGTCCTCGTCCTCGGTCAGCACCTCAGCGTCGTCGAACATGCGGTAGTACAGGTCGGCAAAGCCGCCCTCCACCGCAAAGGCCGGAACAGCCAGCGCCGCCGCAAGAATCAGTGCTGCCAGCGCCGCAAAGAGGGAGTGCAGTCGGTTGGAAGTCTTTTTCATCGTTCGTCCCTCCTTTACAGGATCCGTGCCAGCCACAGCAGCCACATCACGCCGTAGGACGCGGCGGAAAGGGCAGCCGTAAGGCCCAGCATCCACTTGCGGGCAGCGCCCTTGTCCACGGGCAGGTCACCCACGAATTTGCCGGTCTGACCGTTCATGGCAAACAGATAGTTTTCACCCCGCCAGCTGGTGCTCAACAGCCAGACCGGGAACAGCGCGTACTTTGCCTTGCCGCCGTGCAGCTGGATGCTGCTGTTATCCACCTTGACCGAATCGTAGCCGGTAACGGTCTGCTGGAACGTCTCCTCAGTGGAGCGGCGGATGCGCTTGTTGGCCCGCTCGATGCTGTCCTCGGCGCTCACATCGTATTTGTCCGCCACATAGCCCGCCAGATAGGCGGTCTGGAAGGGGATGGCGTCCTGCATGGCAAAGGGCTCGATGGATTCCATCAGGTCGTCCTCGATCTTGGACGAGCCGTCCACCGGCACGGCATCAAAACCCAAGGTGCCGTCCCGCCGGACGGAGTAGTAGTTGGTCTCGGTATAGTCGTATTTGCTGTCCGACCAGCAGCGGGTTCGGGTGGCGGTGAACCGCAGCTGAGCGTCGGCGTCGCTGTCAAAGAGCCAGAAGGGCACATACACACCCTTGATCTCGTCGATGTGGTTCTGGCTGCGGAACACCCGGGGCAGCAGAGTCTTGCCCTTGAGGTGCTCCTGCAGCTTTGCCTTGGCGGCCTTTTTGTCCAGCTTGAAGGGGATGATGAGGTCGGGCCGCAGGGCCCCGGCAAACTGTCCGGTGAGGACGATGGGGTTGCCGCAGAAGGGGCAGGCGGACGCGGCCATGGTGTCGTCGCCCACGATCTCGCCGCCGCAGCTCTTGCAGCTGTAAGTATGCAGACCGGCGGTCTCTCCTTCTGCCCAGCTGCCGCCGGGGGTCGCCCACTCCATTTCGCTGGGCTTTTCGTCCTTCAGCTCCTCGTCATAGCCCTTGAGGGTATCCACGTCGAACTCGGTGTCGCAGTAGGGGCATTTCATCTTCTGGGTGGCGCTGTCAAATTGGATGGCGCCATCGCAGCAGGGGCACTTATATTCCAGCATTCCTGCCATAGCGTTTCCTCCTGTTGTTCCAAAGGGGGCCGAGGGCTTTTCCCCGGCCCCGCTGTTTTTGCGTTGGTCTTCCCGCCGAAGCGGTCGGCTCAGAAATCCGTAGTGATGCGGAACACCACCGGCTCGTCCGGCTCGGTGGCTTTGCCGTGGTGGCCCACTGCAAGGAAAGCGTTTTCTTCCAGCGGCAGGAAAACATCAAAGGTGCAGAAGTCGCCGCACAGCTGGCACAGGGTCTCGCGCTCACCCACGGGAAGGGACTTTTCCAAAAAAGTGCCGTCCGGCGCGTACAGCTCCCACATATAGCCCGTGTCCAGCAGATAGCCGTTGGGGCGCTTCATCATCACGGCGTCAAAGCTGCCCACCGGCTGCGAGCTGCGGGCCAGCTCATTGCCGTCCAGATCAAAGGCAGCAAAGTAATCATCGCCGCTGGATTCCAGCTCGCCCACCGTCAGCAGCTCGTCCCCGCTGAGGTTCAGGGAAGGCATGCTGCAGAAGGGGCCGATCTCGTTATCGCCCTCCAGCGTCAGCTCGGTGTACTCGCCGTCCTGCACCAGCACCGGCGCGGAGTTGGTCCAGTAGATCACGGTCAGATCCCGGTCCTTGGAGGAATAGCAGCTGCCCGAGTAGTCCAGTGCGTCGCTGGGCTCCTCCGGGTCGCTGCTGTTCAGATCGTAGCAGTAGACATCAAAGTTGTCCATGGCGTACAGGATGCCATTGCGGTCGATGCTGAGGGCGTTGCTGCCGTCAATGTTGTACTCTTCCACCGGGGTCAGCCGGTCGTCCTTGATGGCATACTCGAAGATCTTGGCAGACTGCTCTTCATCGTCCTCGTTGTAGAAGCTGAAGAAGTAATTGCCCCGGTAGCTGTCCGCATGGATGCAGTGATGCGCTCCGTCCAGTTCCCGGCGGACGTCAAAGGGGATGTATTCTGCCTTAAAGGTATAGTCGCCGATCTTCAGTTCCCCGGTCTGGAACTGGGTCACAGGGGCCCCTGCAGGGGCGGCTTTGTCCTCTGCTGATTCCGGCTGTGCCGAAGCGGACGGGGCACTGCTGCTGGAAGCCGGTGCGCTGGAAACGCTGGATGCGCTGGCAGCACCGGAGCCGCCGCAGGCGGTCAGCCCGAGGGCGGCGGTGGTAAGGCCCATGGCCTTGAGGAAATCTCTGCGCTGGATCTTTCTCATATTCGTTCCTCCTTTTGGGGTCACTGCACTTTTGCAAAGGCTTCGTCAGCACGGCGGCTGTACAATGCCATGCCGCCGGTCTGGGCGTCGTTTGCCAGATTGATGTTCTCCACAAAGCGGGCCTTTTCCTGCTCAGAGAGCTGCCCGCCCTTCATGGCGGCAGATGCCACGGCACCCATGGCACCGATCATGCCCATCTGGCCCTTCAGCTCCCGTTCCTCGGCCTTGGACATCCGGCGGCCGAACATGCTGGTCTCATTATCGTGGACCCCGAAGATGTGGTCCAGATGCTGCCGTGCGATGTGGGCATAGCCGATCTCCCGCCGGTCCCGCTTGCTGAAGCAGATGACCAGCTCCTGCTTGATGTAGGGGTGGGGCTGCAGACCCCGTCTGGTCTCTGCCTCGGTAATGCCGCGGGGCTGCACCAGCTTCAGCTTCAGGCCGCCGCCGTTGAGGGTGGGTTCCTGGCCCGGCTCCTTGGCGGGGGTCTCGTCCAGATACTCCTCATAGCTGGCGATCTGGTCGTAGCGGATCAGCTCCGGCATCTTGCCCCGTCCGCCGGTGCGGTCGTCGATGTACAGCATTCCAAGCTCATCGCAGAACACCAGCCCCATTTGCGTCGGGGTGGAGGGGTATGCGTTGACCCGGAACTCGGTCTTGTCGAACACCTCGTCGAACACCCGCTTCATCCGGGCCATATACTCCATGTGCTCCTTGGCCTCGTCCAGCGTCAGCTCGCTGAGCCGGATATATTTGGAGCACTTGTTGCCGCAGTCATCGCAGAGGAACTGTCCGTCCCGCAGCTTGGAGCGGTGCAGGGTGCCGCACTCCTTGCCGCAGACGGCGCAGTTCTGTTTTGCGAACAGGTTGGAAAAGAATCCCATCATGGTATGCTCCTTTCATTGCTCTGTATTTGTCAGATCAGGTCTGGTCGCTGTCGTCAAAGGGGTCGCCGCACTCCGGGCAGAACTTGGGCGGGTGAGCGGGGTCTGCCGGCTCCCAGCCGCATTTGTCGCACTTATACTTGGGCGTACCGGCGGGCTTGGGTTTGCCGCACTCGGAGCAGAACTTGCCTTTGTTCACCGCGCCGCAGCTGCAAGTCCAGCCTTCTGCTGCCGCCGGGCGGGGCTTGCCGCACTCCGGGCAGAACTTGCCCGTAACGGTAGCACCACAGCTGCAGGTCCAGCTGTCCGCAGCGGGCTTCGGCTCCGGCTTTTTGCTGCCGCATTCCGGGCAGAATTTGCCGGTAACGGTAGCGCCGCAGCTGCACTGCCAGCTGTCCGCCGGGGCGGGTGCGGGACGGCTGACCTGCTGGGGCGCGTCCACGCTGTCCGGACGGGCCTGCTGGCCCATAGCGAACAGGTTCTGGGCGCTCATGCCGCCCATACCGCCTGCACCGGCTGCCATGCCCATGCCCATAAAGCCGGTCATGGCACCGGCGGTGTTGCCGGCGGCGGTCTTCATGGCGTCGATCTGACCGCCCACCAGACGGGCGGCAGCGGTGGTGGGATCGGTGGTCATGGCGTTCTCTTCCCACTCGGTGATCTTCTTCTGCTGCTCCTCCGGGATGGACAGGGAGTTGATGTTGAAGGAGAACACTTCAATGCCGCGCTTTTTGCGCCAGACATTGGACAGCTGCTCGTTGAGCGCCTCGGAGATCTCCAGCGTGTGGGCGGGGATCTCGTAATACTGCACCTTGTTGGCAGAAAGAGTAGCCAGCGCAGGCTGCAAAGCGTTCAGCAACTCACTCTTCAGGCGGGGAGCAATCTCGGATGCGTCATACTGGGTAGAGACGTTGCTGCACACGTTGGTGTAGAACAGCAGCGGGTCGCAGATGCGGCAGGTGAAGCTGCCGTTGCACCGCAGATTGACCGAGAGCTTGTAGCCCCGCTCCTCGCTGACCACTACGCGGAACGGGATAGGCGTTGCGGTGCCGTACAGGATCTCGCCCAGCTCCTTGGTGTTGATGTAGTACACCCGCTGATCCTTGCCGGTGTCGCCGCCGTAGGTAAAGCGCTTGCCGATGGTCTGGAAGGTGGCGCGGACGCTGTCTCCCAGATTGCCGGAGAAGATGGAGGGCTCCGTGGAGGTGTCGTATGTAAATTCGCCGGGCTCGGCGCAGATCTCCACCACCTTGCCCTGCTCCACAATGATCATGCACTGCCCGTCGGCCACGGCGATACCGGAGCCGTTGGAAATAATGTTGTCGCTCCCCTTCGTATTGGAGGACCTGCCGCTGACGCGCTTTTGTCCCTTGGTGACCAGCACCTCCTTGGGCATAGACTCGCAGTAGAAAAATTCCTTCCACTGGTCGGCAAGAGTGCCACCCAATGCACCGATACCCGCTTTAATAAGTCCCATAATAAAAGCTCCTTTCCAATTGTGAGAATGATCCATATACTTTTCCGACCGGAGCCGGCAGATCACTTCTTTTTTCCGTGGACCCCCACGGAATATGAATGATTGTTCTCCCCTTGTTTTTATTGCCGCCCGACAGTAGACCATGTATCGCTTATGGCATCGTAGCTATAGACGAGATTGTCGCACACGCCGTAATAACGTTCTCTGACAAACTGATCCTCGCTGTCGGTTCCCAGGGCAAACAGCAGGCAGGGGCGCCCCTCGATCCACTGGGTATTTCCGGTATACATAACCTTCATTCCCTGCATGACCGCCTGCTTTACCTCGTCCGTTTCCAGAAGAAGCTCTGTTGCGATTTGAATGGATCGCTCATCGGGCACTTCCTCGTATGTTGAGAAATCGTACACCCCTGCGATCTCCTGCAGGTGCCCGTTTTCCATGGACAGCGACGGGCGGAAGTCCATGGCCCCGCCGCCGTCAGTAGCGGCAATCAGCACATTGGAGTATATCTCGCTGAGGTTGCACCGCAGCAACAGCGGCTCGCCGGGCTCCCCCACGTGGAGGGGATTGCTCTTGTCGTCGGCATACTCGCCGTCTTCGGTCATCATGGATGGGTACACGATTATCGTTCCCTTGTCATTCGGCGGTATAATTGCATACAGCTCCTGTCCCTCAGCCATGTAAAGCGGCGCGCGGGATAGGCTGGGATATTCCTTTCCCGTTTCGCTGCCCGCAACATAGGCGCGCAGGTCCGCCTCAGAGCTCTCGCTATCCACATAGCCGATAAAGGCAACGGCGACTGCGCTGCCGCTCTGTGCGATTTTCTTTTGCAGCGCCGCAAAAGCGGCCTCCTCTGTGTTTTTATCATCCGGATCCTTCGCGGTGTTGCCCCCGGGGATCGTGCTCCCGCCTGGGATAGAAGGGTTTTTTTCGGGTGAAGCCGAACATCCGCACAAAGAGCAAATGAATAACATTACTGTGCAAAACAGCAGCACAATTCTTTTCATATGGACCTCCTCTTTCTTATTCCGAAGTATTCCTGTGGCACAATGCATCCCTGCCTGTTTTCCATAGATACGCCCTGAATGAAATTCTCACCCTTCCGAAAGACGATGCGTTTTTTATCTGTTCATCGCCTTTCGGAAAGGGGCTTTTACAAGCCCTTTCCAAATAGTAAGGTGCGGTGGTACAGATAGCTTTATCTTCTTAAGCCTCGGTCCCTGCCCTATGCAGGCATAGGGCAGGAGCTGAGGTGTTGAAGCAAACTCAATCAGACTACCAAAGCAAAGACTTTCCTTTCATATGAAGGTTCGCTCTGTTGACATCGCTGATCGTGACCTTGCCGTCGCCGTTGATGTCTGCGCAGGCAAATTCATACAGAGTCAATTTACTCTTTCCCTTTGCATGAAGGTTTGCTCTGTTGACATCGCCGATCGTGACCTTGCCGTCGCCGTTGATGTCCCCCTTCAGGTGAATTTTCACATTCTGCGTCACCGCTTCTCCGCTCACCGTCACGGTATACTCCCGGGTGACATGATTTTTCTTCAGCACCCGCATGGTATAGGTACTGTCTCTTATACACATCTGACGCTGCCGACGATCGCATAAGTGTAGA
>ENA-OZFB01000597-OZFB01000597.1-human-gut-metagenome-genome-assembly--contig:-NODE-597-length-11818-cov-4.709173_pt1 | contig 11818 bp, 10 predicted proteins | sample MGYA00244614_ERZ653626 | MGnify/ENA primary metagenome ERZ653626 (study PRJEB26926, sample SAMN06164992) | human gut metagenome | biome: ENVO:00009003; feature: ENVO:2100002; material: ENVO:00002003...
TCTACACTTATGCGATCGTCGGCAGCGTCAGATGTGTATAAGAGACAGCCTTGACCTGCTGGAGATACTGGTTGCCGTCCTGATTCGCAAAGCCGTCCTCGTCCATGTTCGCGGCGTAGATGATGGGCTTGAGGCTCAAAAGATCGGCGGTCGCGATGAGCTCAGCGTCGTCGGACGAAACCTCGAACGTGCGCGCGCTCTTGCCCGCGTCGAGGTGCTTGGCAAGAGCAGAGAAGAGCTCGACCTCGTGCAGGAACTTCTTGTCGCCCTTGGCCATCTTCGTCGCCTTTTCGACGCGGCGGTTGACCATCTCAAGGTCTGCCATGATGAGCTCCAGGTCGATGGTCTCAATGTCGCCCAGGGGGTCGACGGGGACGTTCGTGCTCGCGTCGGCCACGACGTGCATGATATTTTCATCGTCGAAGCAGCGCACAACGTGCACGATGGCGTCCGTGCGGCGGATGTTCTCAAGGAACTTGTTGCCGAGACCCGCACCCTGGCTTGCGCCCTTGACAAGACCCGCGATGTCGACAAATTCGATGACGGCGGGAGTCTTCTTCTTGGGGTGGTACATCTCGGCGAGCTTGTCGAGGCGCTCATCGGGGACAGCCACCATGCCGACGTTCGGCTCGATGGTGCAGAAGGGGTAGTTGGCGCTTTCCGCGCCCGCGTTGGTGATCGCGTTGAAGAGAGTGGACTTGCCGACATTCGGCAGTCCGACGATACCTAATTTCATAGTTTTCTCTATCTCCTTAAAATGTCTTGATTTTCAAGGGTTTCCGGAAATCGGCGCGTTTGGCTTACGCCATTTTTACGCCATTTCCGCATGGACTTATATGCTAGGAAACCCTGCCTGATTCAAATTGCCGCACAGCCTGATCCAAGGATTCAGATGTGACATGGACGTATCTGTCCATCGTTGTTTTTATACTTGCGTGACCAAGCAGCTTTTGCAGCACCTTGGGCTGTACGCCGCATTCAATCGCTCTTGTGGCGTAGGTATGGCGTAAAGCGTGCATACAGAATTTTTCAATTCCTGCTTCGTCACATAGCTTGTAAAGGTGGGTATCATAGGAACTGTTCTTCGCCGGTTCCCCGGTACGCCAGTTGATAAAGACAAGATCACGCATGACCAGCCGGGAGATTGCCCCCGTTCGCCGGTCGATATATTCCAGTGTTTGCGAGAGCAGCGGAGATTCCTTTTGCCAAGGGCGCTTGTCCTTGATTTCTTTCAGAATTTCATAGGCCCGATCCGTCAGCGGGATGGTGCGATAGCTCTGCTGCGTTTTCGGTGGTCCTGCGCGCCACACCTTCTGTTTATGCCGAAACTCCAGCATCTTATTTACCGTAAGAGTTCTTGCTTTCCAGTCGATGGCATCCCATGTCAGCCCGATCACTTCACCTGTCCGCAGCCCTGTTTCTAAAATCAGGGCATACTGCGCATAGTTGTGGGAGCGTTTGGCTGCCTCCATAAATTTCTGCTGCTCATCCGTTGTAAGACATTTGATGTCGTCCACAGCGCGGACGGGCTTGGTAAACCGCACACCGTCCATTGGGTGCTTGGTAATCAGGTCATTCATCTTCGCAGCCTTGAACATCGTACCCATTGTGATATAGGTCTGCCGGATGGTAGAACCTGCATAATCCGCATCCATGGAAAGCAGCACTTTTTTGCAGTGCATGGGCTTCACATCGGAAAGGAGCATTGTGCCGATGATGGGCTGGATGCTCTGCTTGTATCGCTCCCGATAATTTCGCAGGGTGTTGGGTGCCAAATCACCCACAATATTCTCGATCCAAAATGAAAACCACACGTCTACCGTCGTGTCCGAGGGACAAAACACATCTTCGTGCTTGTCGGCATATTTCGCCTGCTCGATCCAGTTACGCGCCTCGGGAATCGTCTGGAAATATTTCTCATGTCGTTTTCCTGCTTTGTCTACAAAACGTGCGTGATATAAACCGTCCTTTCTCTGGCAGATACCCTTGCCGCATTCTTTGCCTCGTAAACTTTTACCCATTCGGAAGCTCCTTTCCCACTATGAGAAGAAGCCCCTATGCATTTTATAATTGTAGCACAAGGGCTTTCTTTTCTCAATAGTGAACTTACTGTCAAATCATCAACTTATGGCTGATATATTGCTCGAACTCCCTGCGTTTGACCAGCTTTTTGGACCCAACATAGAGAACAAACTGGCAATTCGGACTGCGCAGCATACTCTCGATCTTGTTGATCCCAATGTTGCTGTATGCTGCGGCTTCCTTAATCGTCAGCGTCATTTTGAGATGGATCGGCACTTGCAATTCCTCGACCATACTGTTACCACCTGTGTGTTACATTCCGGACTGTTGACTTAGAAACGTAGCATTTGGGGAAAGTAAGAGTTCGTCTGAGCTATCATCTCTTTCCGTATCCAAGTCCAGCAGCCATTTGTCTGGGATCGTGATCAGATTGTGTCCTGTGTTGCAGATCCGTTTTACAACATCTGCCTGGCACGAAAACAATGCGCCTCTATCCAGCTCTGCCCGCATTTGCTTCCCCTTTTTCAAGGCATACGCCTCCGAAAGCAGCTCCAAACTGAACAGATACATCGGAAGCATAGATGCTTTGCAAATGCCGTTTTGCTGCAAGTACCGCTGAAACCGATACAGCGCCATTTCATCCAGCGCCAGCTTCATCAGCCGCAGGCCCATCTCATCGACGGTGAAATAATGAAAGCTGCTGTTCTTGCTGAAACGGATCAGACGGCTACGCGGGTTTACCCCGTGAGCCATTTTTGCGTCCTTTTGTGGAAGAATGAAATTCTTCCTTCCGCCGCTCTCCATGGCCATGCAGAAATAGAGAAACCGGCTGCCGGTGCTGAGTGCGTGGAACTGCTAGGAGAGGAGCAGTGAGTTTCCAACCTGAATGAATCGTTTTTCTTTGTTATCCACCTTGGCGGATAAGGCCGGTACAATCGTAGGTCCGTGTTTTCGTTTGCTCAAATCAAATTCCTTCTTTCGTGTGAGAATAGGGGGTGGATGTCTCATCCCTTCGTAATCAATGTAGAAAACCGACCCTGTTTGACCACCCATTCAAGGCAGAAAAAATTACACTCAATGTAAACTTTCGTAAACACAGAATGGTCTGAATCTACATTAGGTCTACACTGAGTGTAATGCTTGTGAGTATGTTTACTTATTTCAACATTAAGCGTAGTGCGGCATCGAATGGGTATCTTCCGGTACACAGCCAAGAAAGGCGACTCTTTTTGCGAATCGGTCGCGGAACACTTCTCCGGCAGGATCTGCGCCGCATGCTCAGCTGCCAATATCCAGCTCGTAGGTGCAGAGGTAGAACAGGAACGACGTCATCTGGTAGCGGCTGATGCGGGTGCCAGCGGATGCCAGCAGCTCGTCAAGGCTGCTGTCCCGGGTGGTAATGTCCTTTTCATCGCACCAGAGCATCGCTTTGGCTGCCTCTCTGCCAAGATCGGGGGCATCCCGAAGAAGCTGCCTGAGCTGCGTCTGATCCACGCCGGTATCGACGCCTGCCATGATCGCGTAGCGGCGGATCAGTACGCACGCCGTCTGATAGTCCACCTTGTCATCGTATTCGGTATTGGGATCATTTTGCCGGAGCAGCCTTGTCTGATAGGCCCAGCAGATGGCGTTATAATAGGGATGGGCCGCGTTGAATTCCTCGTTCTCGTAGTCAGCCGGAAGGGCGGTATTGTCCGTTTCCGGACGGCCCGCGATGCGGTAGAGCACATCGATGAACTCGCCCAGCCTTGCCGCGGCCTTGCCGCCGAAGGTATCCGGTGTCTCCGGCTCCACATAGCCCTTGCGGTACATATAGAGAACGCTGGCCTGATTGAAAATGCTCTTGATGTCCGTGAATACCACCGTGTCCGCAAGGCTTCCGCCGCTGGACTCCCTGGCAAAGACGTGGGCGTAGTAATCGCTGTTGAGGATGTTGCCGGAGAGCTGGAACCTGCTGTCCACATAGAGCCGGTAGGCTTCCGCCAGCTTGTCGGAGACTGTGGTATTCTCGTCGGCGGGGATCACGGTTTCCGTACCGGCGTCATAGCGGAAGGTCTTCGTCAGAAAGGACTTATCCGACAGCACCGCTACATGGAGGCCGCTGGAGAGTACATCGGTGCCCGCCAGCAGGCGGGAATCGTAGTCCACGCCGAAGAGATTCAGCAGTGTCGGCAAGATATCCGCCGTGGAGCAGTATTCATCCACCACGATGTTCTCTGAAAGGCCGGGAACATAGCAGATGAAGCTGTTGCGGTACTTCTCAAAGGTGGTGTCCAGCGTCTGCCCTGCCAGCTCGTTGTACTCGTCTTCGGTCAGGCCGTAGGGGTAGTGGTCGTTGGTCAGGACGATGCAGGTCTTGTCGGCAACGCCAGCTTCCTCCAGCCGCTGCATCAGGTACTCCAGTGCGTATTCCAGCTCCAGATTGCAGGCAATGTACGCCTTCACCGGCTCAGAATAGGGCAGATCTTTCACCGCGTCGCGGTTTTTGGCGCTCATGGCGTTGTCCCAGTTGTACTGGTAGTGACCGCTGAAGGTCATGTAATAGGCGTGGAAGGGTTCTCCGCTGTTGATGTAGTCGTCCACGGAGGCCTCCATCATCTCCAGATCGGAGGAGGGCCAGTCGATCTTCATGGCCAGACCGGAATCCGCCGCCTTGAACGTGTAGCCCATGTTGGCGTGGGTGATGTTCCGGTTGTAGAAATCCCCGATGTAGTCGTGATAGCCCCAGGCTTGATAGCCCATGCCCTTGAGCGCATTGCCCAGGCAGAACGGCAGATAGTTGGTGCCTGCCACATTGAAGCTGGAATCCGTCTTCGTGCGGGACATATCCGGATAAAGCCCCATGCACATGGTGTATTCGCCGTTGGTGGTGACGGACTGGAACGTGCCGTAGTAATTTTCAAAGAGAATCCCCGTATGGCTCAGCTTGTAGAGCGTCGGCGTCAGCTCCTCGCTGATAAACCACGGGCAGAAGCTCTCGGCGCAGATGGTGATGAGGTTATAGTCCTTAAGAAGTCCTGTGTAGTTGTTTTTGCGGGTGGGTGTTGCATTTGATAGATACTCGTCTGTGGCCTTGAGAATATCGCTGTCGGTACTGTCTGCAAGAGCCGTAAAATCGATGCTTTCGATCACGTTATAGGAGTTGCTGCTGTATGTCCGCGGAACATCGCTTATATTCAAGGACGACGGCGTGATCATAATGCTGCCGCTGCCGCTGAAGAGCATGTATCGAAGCTCCTGCGCCGTGGTGGCCAGCATACCGATTTTTTTATAACTGCTGTCGGTGGAGGTGTTCACATTGGTGAAGGTACGATAGACGGAAAAGGCGTTGTCCCGTCCAACATACATGAGTCCCGTGACCGTCAGCAGCAGTGCGAGGAGCACGGCAAAGGAGGCCATAGTCTGTTTCCAGCGCAGCCGCAGCTTCAGAGCCTGCGCCCTTCGCAGGGCAAGGCAGAGGATCACGGCAATCAGCGGCAGCAGGAGGAGCAGGATCTTCAGCAGATTTTGGCGGATCCCATAGAGAAGCTGCGAGTTGAAATTGACGACCACATTTCCGCCCATGCCGATCTGGCTGACGGGCATGAAATCTCCGAAGATGCAGTGATAGACCAGCTGCACCTCGGCCAGCAGCACCTGTGCTGCGACCAGGAAAACCCCTGTGATCTGGCGCAGAACCTTTGGCAGGCTTGAGACTACCAGCGTGCAGAGTGCGCCCCCCAGCAGGCCAAACAGGACAGGATATCCCGCGTACCGGTCCATCGAGCCGAATACGCACAGATGCAGGCACAGCTCCACATAAACGCCGGTCAGGCAGAACAGCAGGAGATTTTTGCGCCACGTATTCCAAAGGCCATGGCTCATGGGCACTGCCGCTTCAGCAGCAGTGCCAGAGCCTTGATTTGTATTTGTCATGGATACATCGGATGTTTTTTCTTTGAGCATATTAGTTCTCCCGTTGGGGCTTTTTTAAAAAGCTTCGTAGAATTTCAGCTGAATATGACAGATAGAGAGCTTATCTTAAAACAAATATTGAAAAAAGGCAACGGTTCCTGTAAAAAATTAGGAAAGATTTACAGGTCACGCGGAGAATTCTATGCACCAAAGTCTGTCAACCGCAGCTTTGCAGCCCGCCTCTGGGCTGCAAATAAGGACTCTGCACCTGAAAATTTTACAAAATACATACAGACACATTGCAAAAGCCGTGCTATACTGTACGGAAAATTGAGAGTACCATTGTTTCAAGGAGGTGTGTGATGTGACGGAGACTGTGTTTCGCTTAAAGCGGCATTTGACTTCTTTTCAAATCATGATCCTCGGCTTTGCGGGCGTGATCCTGCTGGGGGCGCTGGTGCTGATGCTGCCTATCGCCTCAGTGCAGCGGATATGGACACCGTTCCATGAAGCGTTGTTTACTTCTACTTCCGCTGTCTGCGTGACGGGGCTGGTGGTGCAGGATACCGGCAGTTACTGGTCCGCCTTCGGTCAAACAGTCATATTGCTGCTGATCCAGATTGGCGGGCTGGGGGTGATCACCGGTGCGGTGACCTTCCTGATGCTCGCCGGGCGGAACATCACGCTCAAGGAGCGCAGCGCCATGCAGGACGCCATCTCCGCCCCTGCGGTGGGCGGCATCGTGCGCCTGACGAGATTTATCCTCAAGGGGACCTTTCTGGTCGAGCTGCTGGGCGCGCTGGCGCTGCTGCCAGCCTTTTGCCGGGACTATGGACTGCGGGGCGTATGGATGTCCGTTTTCCATTCCGTTTCCGCCTTCTGCAATGCGGGCTTCGATATTCTGGGGCGGACGGATTCCCTCTACCCCTCGCTGACGGCGTATGCCGCCGACCCGCTGGTCAACATCGTTATCATGCTGCTGATCATCGTGGGCGGCATCGGCTTTCTAACGTGGGACGATGTCTGTACGCACGGTCTGCACCTGCGGCGTTACCGGATGCAGAGCAAGGTCATTCTGAGCGCGACGGCGCTTTTGATCACGATTCCGGCGGTCCTCTTTTATCTGACGGACTTTGCGGACCTCCCCGTGGGAGAGCGGATATTGGCCTCCCTTTTTCAGTCGGTCACGCCGCGGACGGCCGGCTATAACACAGTGGATCTGACGGAGATGACGGATGCCTCTCAGGCGGTCACCATTTTGCTGATGCTCACCGGCGGAGCACCCGGCTCCACGGCGGGCGGCATGAAGGTCACGACGCTGGCAGTTCTCATTGCCAACGCCATTGCCGCCTTCCGCAGGCGAGAGGATCTGCAGCTCTTCCACCGCAGATTGGAGACATCCACTGTCCGCAACGCCGCCGCCATTCTGCTGCTGTATCTGGGGCTGACCTTTGCGGGGGCGGCGGTCATCAGCACAGCGGAGGAGCTTCCCCTCGGTGCCTGTCTCTATGAAACAGCGTCCGCCGCCGGTACGGTGGGCCTGACGCTGGGGCTGACGCCGCAGCTGGGAGTCCTGTCGCAGAGCATTCTCATCCTGCTGATGTATTTTGGGCGCGTCGGCGGATTGACCTTGATCTACGCCGCATTCTCTGGGCATGATCTGACTTACGCCCGCTATCCGCAGGAGAAAATTACCGTAGGCTGAAAGGAGCACACGATGAAAACGGTATTATTGATCGGACTGGGCCGCTTCGGGCGGCATCTTGCCATGCAGCTCAACGAGCTGGGCCATCAGGTGATGGCAGTGGACAAAGACGAGGAGCGCGTCAACGAGTGCATGTCCTTTGTCACCAACGCGCAGATCGGCGACAGCACCCGTGTGGACTTTCTGCGCTCGCTGGGCGTGAGCAATTACGATGTCTGCTATGTCACCATCAGCGGAAATTTTCAGAATTCGCTGGAGACGACGTCGCTGCTCAAGGAGCTGGGAGCAAAATATGTGGTATCCCGCGCCGAGCGGGATGTGCAGGCGAAATTTCTGCTGCGCAACGGCGCGGACGCGGTCGCCTACCCGGAAAAGCAGCTGGCGAAGTGGGCGGCCATCCGCTATACCTCCAACCATATTTTCAGCTACATTGAGCTGGACGAGCAGCACGCCATTATCGAGGTTGCCGTGCCGGAGGATTGGCAGGGCCGCAGCATCGGCGAGCTGGACATCCGCAGAAAATACGGCGTCAATATCCTCGGCGTAAAGCGGAACGGCAAAACCGATGTGAACATCTCCCCGGAAACTGTGCTGGACGCTGATATGACGCTGCTGGTGCTGGGGGAAAACCAAGAACTTAAGAAGCACTTCCGGCTGTAAAGCAACATAGCGTCTTGCACGTATAAGGGCTTTACGCGCCGGAGAGGCATCTCAACAAAAGCGCGCAGGTTTGCGGAGGAGGATTCCGCGTTGCGCAAAAACAGCAAAAAATGAGGGAGGACGGCTCTGTCCTCCCTCATTTTTGCCCTGCGCTTTCGCCCTTCTCCGTCAGCTGTTTTTCCAGTGCGGTCTGTCTGGCCAGGATGGCATTGACCTTGTCGTAGAGGTCCTCGATCATGATCTCTGTCTTGAGGTTGACCTTATAATCGTTCTCTGCACGGCGGCGGTCCTTTTCCTCCTGCCGGTTCTGGCTCATCATGATGAGCGGTGCCTGAATGGCCGCCACGCAAGAGAGCACCAGATTGAGCAGGATGAAGGGGTACGGGTCGAACGCCTTTGCCGCCAGCAGCGTGTTGACAAGCATCCACAAAATCAGCACGCCGGTAAAGGAAAAGATGAACGCCCAGCTGCCCGCGAATTTAGCAATGGCGTCTGCCGCCCGCTGGCCGAGGGTGTATTTTTCCTTCTCACCCGCGGGATTTTCGGAAATTTTGCTGTCCGCCAGCAGGTTCAGCACTTCCTCGTCCGTCATATCGCGGCGGATGTCCTTGAGGACTTCTCTCAAAAGCTTACGGTTTTCTTTCATTGTGATATCATCCTTTTCTGTTTGCGAAAGTTTTGGCGTATTATCATGACGAAGGACCCGACGTATCTCGACCTGGCTCACTGCTCGGCCGCGCCGTGCCGCGAGTTCCTGTTCGGCACGGACACGATGGGACGCGATATCTTCTCGATGATCTGGTACGGCGGGCGGCTGTCGCTGTTCATCGGCGTCGGCTCGACCGTCATTTCGACGCTGCTCGCGATTTTATTCGGCGCGGTCAGCGGACTTGCGCCCAAATGGCTTGACGCGCTGCTGATGCGCCTGACCGAAATTCTTCTCAGCGTGCCGAACCTGCTGCTTGTCATCTTCCTGCAGGCAGTCATCGGCACGCCGAGCGCGTGGAGCATCGCGCTCGTCATCGGACTCACAAGCTGGACGAGTATCGCCAAGGTCGTGCGCACCGAGGTGCAGCAGCTGCGCGCGAGCGAGTATGTCATCGCGGCGAAGTGCATGGGCGGCAGCTTTTTCCACATTCTGCGGTGTCACCTTGCGCCGAATTTCTTCTCGTCCATCCTCTTCATGGTGGTGATGAATGTGCGCAGCGCCATCATCGCCGAATCGACGCTCAGCTTCATGGGCCTCGGCCTGCCCATCGAGGTCGTGACCTGGGGCAGCATGCTCTCGCTCGCGGAAAAGGCGCTGATGACCGACGCGTGGTGGATCCTGCTCATCCCGGGCGCATTTTTAGTCGTGACGCTCCTTTGCATCACAAACCTCGGCGACTACCTGCGCAGCCGCACGAGCAGAAAAGAAAGCAACCTGTAAATAGCAAAAAGAAGGCACAGCCGCTCGGCTGTGCCTTCCTTTTTCTGCGGATTATTTTTCGTTTACGATCTTCATGAACTCTTCGCCCGTGATGGTCTCCTTCTCGTAGAGGTACTGCGCCAGCTCATCGAGCTTCGCGCGGTTCTCGGTGAGGATATGGATGGCCTTTTCGTGCTGTTTTTTCACCAGCTCCACAACGCGCTGGTCGATCTTCGTCTGCGTCTTGGCAGAGCACGCAAGCGACGCGTCGCCGCCGAGATACTGATTGTTGACCGTTTCAAGCGCGACCATGTCGAAGTCGTCGCTCATGCCGTAGCGCGTGATCATCGCTCGGGCGAGCTTCGTCGCCTGCTCAATATCGTTCGATGCGCCGGTCGTGACGGAGTGGAACACGACCTCCTCCGCGGCGCGGCCGCCGGTCAGCGTGGCGATCTTGTTCTCCATCTCGGTTCTGCTCATGAGATAATGGTTGCCCTCTTCGATCTGCATCGTATAGCCCAGCGCGCCCGAGGTGCGCGGCACAATGGTGATCTTCTGCACGGGGGCGGAGTGCGTCTGCATCGCCGCCACGAGCGCGTGGCCGATCTCGTGGTAGGAAACGATCTTCTTCTCCTCGTCGGTCATGATGGCGTTCTTCTTCTGGTAGCCCGCGATGACGACCTCGATGCTTTCCTCAAGGTCTGCCTGCGTGGCAAAGCGGCGGCCGTCGCGCACGGCGCGCAGCGCCGCTTCGTTCACAATGTTGGCAAGCTCCGCGCCGGAAGCGCCGGAGGCCATGCGCGCGATCTTGTTGAAGTCAACGTCCTCGGCGACCTTGATCTTCTTGGCGTGGACCTGCAAGATAGCCTCGCGTCCCTTGAGATCGGGCAGCTCCACCGGCACGCGGCGGTCAAAGCGTCCGGGACGGGTCAGGGCCGGGTCCAGCGAATCCGGGCGGTTGGTGGCCGCCAGAATGATGACGCCGGTGTTGCCCTCAAAGCCGTCCATCTCGGTCAGCAGCTGGTTCAGGGTCTGCTCCCGCTCATCGTTGCCCCCCAGATTGCCGCTGTTGCGCTTCTGGCCAATGGCGTCTATCTCGTCGATGAACACGATGCAGGGGGCTTTTTCCTTGGCCTGCTTGAACAGATCACGGACTTTGGACGCGCCCATGCCCACGAACATCTCCACGAACTCCGAGCCGGAGATGGAGAAGAACGGCACGTTGGATTCGCCCGCCACGGCCTTTGCCAGCATGGTCTTGCCGGTACCCGGAGGGCCGACGAGCAGGATGCCCTTGGGCATCGAGGCACCGATCTCTTCGTATTTCTTGGGGTCGTGCAGATAATCTACGATTTCCTGTAAGTTCTCTTTGGCCTCATCTTCGCCGGCCACATCCGCAAAGCGGATGCCGTGGGTGGACTGGACGTAGACTTTGGCGTTGGACTTGCCCACGCCGCCGAACATCATTGAGTTCGCGCCGCCGGCCTTTTCCATGAGCTTTTTGTTCATGAAATTGCCCAGCCAGACGAAGAGGACGATGGGCAGCACAAAGCTCAGCAGAAAGCTCAGCAGCGGCGAAGCCTGCTCGACGATCTCACTGGAAAACTGTGCGCCTGCGTCGTAGAGGCGCTGGGTCAGGTCAGGGTCGTTCATCAGGCCGGTCTTGTAAATTTGCTTTTCGTCTTTATCAGTAAAGATGATCTGGTTCGATTCCACATCCACCCGGCCGATGTCTTTGTCCTCGGTCATAGACATGAAGGTGCCGTAGTCCACTTCTTTTACCTGCCGTTCGCTCATCCACGGCACGAGCACGAAGTTGAGCAGCATCAGCACCAGTAATACAATGGCGTAGTAAATAGCCAATGGCTTTTTGGGGGTCTTGACTTCTTTCATGGGGGTCCCTCCTTACGTTGCAAACAGCATACCACGACGCCATTTCAGAAACCAGCGTTTCGAGGCGAACTTTGCAAAAACTTCGCAGATTCTTAACAAAGCAAAGAATCCACCCGCAAATTTTGAAAATTTATGCTGCTATTTATGTGAAATCGTTTCATTTTCAATGTGAGTCAAACTGCTTGACAGCTGTCTCTTATACACATCTCCGAGCCCACGAGACCCTAAGACATCTC
>ENA-OZFB01000607-OZFB01000607.1-human-gut-metagenome-genome-assembly--contig:-NODE-607-length-11681-cov-4.668244_pt1 | contig 11681 bp, 10 predicted proteins | sample MGYA00244614_ERZ653626 | MGnify/ENA primary metagenome ERZ653626 (study PRJEB26926, sample SAMN06164992) | human gut metagenome | biome: ENVO:00009003; feature: ENVO:2100002; material: ENVO:00002003...
CAGCAAGTACGCCTCCGCTGCCGCCCAGGATGAGCGACACCGCGTCGATAAGCCCCGAATCCACGCTGATCTCACGCACATCCACTGCCGCGCCGATGCCGAACGCCGAGAAGAGGTAGATGGCCGCGATGACGATGCCGCCGGTCACGATAGACTGCGGGATCTGCTTTTTCGGGTCGCTCATGTTGTTTGCGTACGTGCACACGACCTCAAAGCCGAGGAAGTTGAAGATGATGACGGAGATATACGAGAGGCTGTTTAAGTCGAACGACGGCAGAAATGTCCGCGCCGACATGTCGTTGACAAAGCCGTAACGGCTGATATACCACACGCCGAGCCCGCCGACCAGCAGCGCCAGCACGATCTTGATGACAGCGCTCACGTTCAGGATAATGATGCTGTCGCACACGGGATAGCACGCGATGAGCGTGACGATCCAGATGAACAGCAGCTCGACCACGAGCGAGCCGAACGTCCCGAGGCTCCGCCCCGTGATGAACGTGATGAGCTCGGGACACATCACCGCAAGCGATGCCATCCACAGTGGAAAATTGATCCAGTAGTACCACGAGGCGCGCGCCGCCCACTTGCCGTTCGGATACGCCGCGTGGATCCAGTCATAGAGCCCGCCGTCGCCCGCGTAGGCCGTGCCGAGCTCGGCGGCGATGAGGCCGTAGGGCAGCAGAAACGCCAATATCATAAAGATCCACCAGAAATACTGGCTGTTGCCGATCGACGCGACCGGCGCCGCCGCCTCGGCGACAAACACCACGCAGATGACCGACAAAATGACGTCTGCGAGCCGGAATTGATTCTTCTCCATGGCTTATCTCAGCTCTTTTCCGCTTTCGAAACGCCGCAGTAGGCCTCGACGCAGCCGAGCTTGTCGCAGAGCACTTTGTCAAGCTCCTCCTTCGCCGCCGCGATCTGAAGACCGCTCGGCTCCTTGCGGCAGCGTGTAAAGTAGACAAGAAGGCCGCGCATGGCCGTCAGGCGGTTGCCTGCCTCCTCCCAGCAGAGGGAGGCGTCGCTGTCGGCGACCTCGTCGGTCACGTCCTCGCCGCGCGTCGCGGGCAGGCAGTGCATGAATTTGCAGCCGAGGTTCCCCAGCTGCATCAGCTCGCGGTTGACCTGATAGTCGTGGAAGACGCGCACGCGCTCTTCCTTCGGCATCTCGTTTTCGTAGAGACCGTACCACACATCGGTATAGATGAAGTCCGCGCCGCGTACGCTCTCGCGGTCATCGGTGACAAGGTAGCTGCCGCCGGAGAGCGCGCAGTTCCTCTTCATGATCTCCTTGTGCTGCTCATTCAGCTGGTGGCCCTGGGGGCCGTACTGGACAAAGTGCATACCGAGCTTCGTCGTGATAAAGCCGAGCGACGCGCACACCTGCGTTGCGTCGCCCACGAACACGACCTTGCAGTCCTCTAACTTTTTCCCCTGCGGAAGGTTCTCCACGATCGTGCAGAGGTCGCCGATCTCCTGCGTGGGGTGGTTGTAGTCCGACATGCCGTTGATGACGGGGATGGTGCAGCTTTTTGCGAGCTCTTCGATCGTCTTGTGCTCGATGACGCGCGCCATCACGACATCGACAAGCTTTGAGAGTACCTTGCCCGTGTCGCCGATGGTCTCATGCCCGCCGAGCTGGATCATACCGGGGCCTAAATACTGCGCGTGCCCGCCCATCTGGCTCATCGCGGTCTCAAACGAGACGCGCGTGCGCGTAGAGGACTGCTGGAAGATCATGCCGAGCGTCATGTTGCGCATCAGGGGCGGATAGTAGCCCGCCTTAATGGCCTTTTTGATGGCGAGCGACAAGTCGATGATGTCGAGCAGTTCCTGCTTCGTGAATTCATTGGTGTCGATAAAGTCTTTTTTCATACGATTCCTCCGACATTTCAAGTTGCTTTTTGCCGCGGAGGCAGACGCCGCGGCGAATGCTGCGCTTAGTGTCTGCACTTTTTTCCAGTTCATGCGGAAAAAAACTGTGCAACATGACACAAATCACGCCGCATTCCGTCGCTGCTGTGTATTTTACATAGATTTTACAATTCTCCTCTGGCAGTTTTGACATTTGGCGCGTAAACTATTACTTGGTTATAAATAGGGTCTCAAAAAAGAAAAAAGGAAAGATAGAAAATATGGATATTTTCAATGTGCTCACGATGATCGGCGGGCTGTGCCTGTTCCTCTTCGGCATGAACCTGATGGGCCAGGCGCTCGAGCGCCGCGCGGGCGGCAAGCTCCGCTCTCTTCTCGACAAGATGACCGGCAGCGTATTCGCCGGATTTTTAACGGGCCTTGGCATCACGGCCATCATCCAGAGCTCGTCCGCCACCACGGTCATGGTGGTCGGCTTTGTCAACTCGGGCCTGATGACGCTGCGTCAGGCCATCAACGTCATCATGGGCGCCAACGTCGGCACGACCGTCACGGCCTGGCTTTTGAGCCTTGGCGGCATCGACTCCGGCAACTTCTGGATCAAGCTCTTAAAGCCCTCATCCTTCACTCCCGTCCTTGCGCTCATCGGCATCATCTACTACATGTTCTGCAAGGACAACAAGAAAAAGGACACCGGCATGATCCTGCTCGGCTTTGCCACGCTCATGTTCGGCATGGAGACGATGAGCGGCGCGGTCGCGGGCCTCAAGGACGTCCCCGCGTTCACGAATCTCTTTGTTGCCTTTCAGAATCCCCTCCTCGGCGTGCTTGCCGGCGCGCTGCTCACGGCCATCATCCAGTCGAGCTCCGCGTCCGTCGGTATTTTGCAGGCGCTCGCCGTCACGGGTTCTGTGAGCTATGCTGCGGCCATTCCCATCATCATGGGCCAGAACATCGGCACCTGTGTCACCGCGTTGATCTCCTCTGTGGGTGCCAACAAGAATGCACGCCGTGCTGCCATGGTTCACCTGTACTTCAACATCATCGGTGTAAGCATCTTCCTTGTCGGTTTTTACGGCCTGAATACGGTCTGCCACTTTGCTTTTGTGAATACCACCATCGAGGCATGGGGCATCGCTGTGGTGCACTCGGTGTTCAATATCGTGGCAACGCTGGTGCTGCTGCCCTTCGCAAGCCTGCTGGAAAAGCTGGCCATCCTCACCATTCCGGACGATGCCGAAAAAGAGAGCTTTGCTCTGCTGGATGAGCGCCTGCTGAACACTCCCGCCGTGGCTGTGGAGCGTGCCCGCGCCGCCACTGCAGACATGGCCGAGCTGGCTCGTGTGGGCGTAGTGCAGGCCATGAGCCTGACCCACAAGTGGGACGATTCCCTTGCCCAGAAGGTGCGGGAGGAAGAGGAAAAGGTGGACAAATATGAGGATGCACTGGGCACCTATCTCGTCAAGCTGTCCAGCCGTGAAATGAGCCATGCCGACAGCCAGAGTGTAAACACCTTGCTCCACACCATCAGCGATTTTGAACGCATCAGCGATCACTCTGTAAATGTTCTGAGCTCCGCCGAAGAGATCCACGCCAAGAGCATTGAGTTTTCCAAGGATGCACAGGAGGAACTGCAGGTGCTGGAGGGTGCCGTGCAGGATGTGCTGAGCCGCACCACCGATGCATTCCGCAAGGGTGACCTGCACCTGGCCGGCAAGGTCGAGCCGCTGGAGACCGTTGTGGATGAACTGGTGCGTGCCATCAAGGCCCGCCATGTGGCCCGCCTGCAGACCGGCAGCTGTTCCATTGAATATGGTTTTGTTCTGGAAGATCTGCTGACCAACTATGAGCGTGTCTGCGACCACTGCAGCAATGTGGCTGTTGCCCAGATCGAGGTGGCACAGGACAGCTTTGATACCCACGCTTATCTGAACGATCTGCGCCACGGCAACGACACCAAGGAAAGTGAAGAATTCCACCGCCGTCTGGGCCGCTACCGTGAGCGGTATCTGTTCCCGGACGGACAGACTGCTGAGGAGAACTGAGTTATGATCTATATTGTAGAGGACGACGCTTCCATCCGCGAACTGGAGCAGTACGCCCTGCAATCCAACGGCTACGAGGTGCAGGGCTTTGAGAGCGCCGAGCCCTTCTGGCAGGCCATGCGTGCCGCTGAGCCGGAGCTGGTGATCTTAGACGTGATGCTGCCCGGCGAGGATGGCTTTTCCATCCTGAAAAAGCTGCGCAACACCCCTTCCCTGCGCAAGCTGCCCATCATTATGGTCACTGCAAAATCCAGCGAGCTGGACACCGTGCGCGGGCTGGACTGCGGCGCGGACGACTACATTGCAAAGCCCTTTGGCATTATGGAGTTTCTCAGCCGGGTGCGTGTGGCGCTGCGGCGCTCTGCCCCGGAGGTAAGGCCGGATGTGCTGGTTTTCCACGAGATCCAGCTGGATAACCCCCGCCACAGCGTTACGGTAAACAGCACCCCTGTGGAGCTGACCTACAAGGAATACTGCCTGCTGCGTCTGCTGCTGGAAAACACCAGTCTGGTGGTGACCCGCGAGACCATTTTGCAGGTAGTGTGGGGCACCGACATCTCGGTGGAAAGCCGTACCGTGGATATGCACATCCGCACCCTGCGCAAAAAGCTGGGCGATGCGGGGCGTTACATCTGTACCGTGCGCAAGGTGGGCTACAAGCTGACCGATGAGGAGGCCGAAGAAGAATGAAGCTGCGCAGCATGGAAGAAAAGATCAGCTACCGGTTGTTCCTGATGGGCTTTCTGGGGCTTATATTCACCGCTGCGCTGTGCATTTTTGTATTCCATAAAGCCTTTACGGCGCAGGCATGGTCTGGGCTGGAGCGCGAAACCGATCTTGTGCGCGCCGGGTACGAGCAGACCGGAGACCCCACACAGCTGAGTGCCTTTGTGACCGATGATCTGCGCGTGACGTTGATCAGTCGGGACGGCAGCGTGCTGTTTGAATCTGCCACCGACCAGCCCATGGAAAACCACCTGACCCGCCCGGAGATCCGCGATGCCATTGCAAACGGCGAGGGCCGGGACATCCGCGATTCCCAGACTATGGGCTATGAGACCTATTACTATGCGCTCCGGCTTTCCGGCGGGGATGTGCTGCGCGTGGCACAGGACGCCGAGACCGTGTGGTCCATCTATGATGCCACTATCCCGGCCATCGTGCTGAGCTGCGTGGCGCTGATGCTGGCTGCTGCGGTGCTGGCCGCCCTGCTGACCAAAGCACTGGTACAGCCGGTGCTGAACATGACTGAGGATCTGGATCACATTCAGGAAAATGTGCCCTACCGGGAACTGATCCCCTTTGCAGAGAGCATCCACTCCGACCGCATTCTGCGAGAAAACAACGAGAAAATGCGGCAGGAGTTTACTGCCAATGTCAGCCATGAGCTCAAGACCCCGCTGACCAGCATTTCCGGCTATGCAGAGTTGATTGAGACCGGCATTGCAAAGCCGGAGGATGTGCCGGATTTCGGCCGCAAGATCCACAGCGAGGCCACCCGCATGATCCAGCTGGTCAACGATATTTTGCAGCTTTCCAAGTTGGACACTGTAAGCGAGACCGGGGACACCCCCGTAATGGAAACGGTAGACCTTTTGGAGGTTGCCAAGGAGTGTGTGGAGCGCCAGAAACTGAACGCCCGCCGCGCCTATATCTCCCTGACTTATCTGGGCGAGAGCGCCCCGGTGCTTGGCAGCCGCGCGCTGCTGGATGAACTGTGCCAGAATCTGTGCGACAACGCCATCCGCTACAACCGCCCGGGCGGTAAGGTACAAATCATCACCACCTGCAACCGGGACGGACACTGCTCCCTGACCGTGGCCGACAACGGCATCGGCATCCCGCGGGAAGCTCAGGCCAGCGTGTTCGAGCGCTTCTACCGGGTGGACAAGAGCCGTAGCAAGGCCACCGGCGGCACCGGGCTTGGGCTTGCCATCGTCAAGCACATTGCCCGCATCCACAACGCCCGCATCAAACTGGAAAGTCAGGTGGACGTTGGCACCACCATTACCGTCACCTTTCCTACTGCCTCTTAATACAGCATGAAATGCACGTCTGTCCGCCATTGCGGGCAGGCGTTTTTTGTTGGGTCAAAGCTTGCGCCGCTGCCGCTCCGCAGCGCTGCCCGGGCTTGCAGGTGCAGCACATCCACGCCCTGCTGCCAGCAGCTTTGCAAAAGTGCGGTGCACTGCGCCGCAAGCTGTTGCCGCTGCGCCTGCGTGGGCAATGGGCTGTGGGCAGCGCGTTGACAGTCCAGCCGCACAAGCACCTGCGCCTTTTGCAAGGTGACTGAAACGATGCAGCGCCGGATGCCGATGCGCTCCCCTTCCAGCCAGAGCTGCCGGGTGCCGCCCTGCCCGGTAAGCAGCCGGTAGACCTCGGCCTGCTCCGAGGACAAGGGCGTATCGCCCGCTACGGTGTGCAGAACACCGCCCTCCTGTATCGTTATCTCTTCCGCGTTCCACCGGAGAATGGGCAGAAGCCCCGGCTCTGTATGCTGATACAGCCGGGGTGCGGTGGGTGCTGCGGCCTTTATTTGTGCCATCAGAGCATCCGGCAGGGCGGCCCGTGTGGCAAGGTGGCCTGTCTCTCCTTCTGCGCAAAGCAGCCTTGCCGCCGTGCGTCCGCAGCCGCGCCGCAGCACCAGCTGCTCGTACTCTGTTAGTAATGGCTCTTCCGCTTTTGGCAGCAGCAGATAATCACACAGGCGGTAGCTTGCGGTTTGGGGCAGTGCCTGCTCTGCCGCAGCCAGCGCCTGTTCCATCGTTTGCCCCTCTGCCTGCACAAACTGTAACGCGGCAGAGGCTTCGGCGGCATCGGCGGCGGCCTGCGGTGCCTGATAGAGCAGCCCTGCCTGATACCCCTGCCCTGTCTGTGAAAGATACACCGCCCGCACCATGCTTTTCTCGGTGCTTTCGCAGCGCAGGAATAAAAGGCACCATCCTGTTAGAAGCAAATACAGCATCGGTTTGCAAGATTTCTGTTTTCTCATGGTTGCACCTCGGCTTCCGGCTGCTGCCAGAGCAAGCGGATAGCGGCACACAGCATGGCTGCCCGGTAGACAGCGCACAGCAGCCACAGCAGCAAAAGCAGCGCATCCATGCGGGAAAAGCTGCCGCTACTCCACGCCCGCAGCAACTCCAGCCGGGGGTAGGTTTCGCTGCCAAACAGCAAAGCACTGCCCAGCAAAGCCGCAGCCTGCACCGCAAAGCCCCATACCGGCAGCCAGACCGTGCGGCGGGCAGACCGTGCACTGCACAGAAGGGCTCCTGCAAAATATTCAGCGTAGACCGGTATGTCCCAGTTTGCTGCAGTCGGCTGTGCCGGGGTAAACAGCCGGTACCAGTGCAGCTGCCCTGCAAGCCCCAACAGGCAGACCACGCCGCCCACAGCGGCAAACCACCACAGCACCCGCGCCGAAGCGTTCCAGCTTGCAGGAGGGACAGCCCACCCCGCCCAGAGCAGCAGCGGCAGAAAGCCCAGCAGCGCCATGGAGGAAAACTCTGCCGTGCACAGCCCTTGTGCCTGCACGAGGGTGTGCATCAGTTCCATAAAAAGCCCAGCTGTCAGTGCCAGCCGCACCGCAAGGGAGGGCGCTTTGTTCTGCAACATTGCCACTGCCAGCGCCGAAAGGATGCACAGGCACACCGCGCTGACCACGCCCAGCCACAGCGCCCGGCGCACCGGAACGCTTTGCGGGATGCCGTCTGCCAGCGCTGCAGTTACCAAACTGAGGGTCAACGCCGCCGGGGTAAAACGTTCTGTTTGCTGCTTCATGACCGCCGTTTCCCCCTCTCCCGCTTTTGCCAGATATTGAACCCCTGCCGGGACAGCTGCCGGTAGTTGCGGCGCAGAACGCCGTCCTCGGAAAGCGGCTGCTGCGGGAAGGGGTGCGGCGCAAGATACGGCACACCCAATGCTTCGGTGCTGACGAGGCTGAGCAAAAAGCCGAAAAACGCTGCTGCCAGTCCCACTGGTCCGGCAAGCCCTGCCAACAGCACCGTGCCGATGCGCAGCAGGGTGGCAGGCTCGTACAGACCCGGGGTGACAAAGACTGCAATGGCCGTGATGCTGGCCACAAAGATGACCGGGGTGCTCATAAGCCCGGTGGCAATGGCGGCATCGCCAATGATGAGCGCCGACACCAGACTGACCGAGTGCCCCAGCGACTGCGGCATCCGCAGCCCGGCCTCCCGGATAATCTCTAAGAGTAGGATCACCAGCAGCATCTCGGCAAACAGGGGCAGCGGGGTGGCCTTTTCGGCTGCTTCGATCTTATACAGCAGCTGCGGGGGCAGCAGCTCCGGCAGATGCACCGCCACGCACACAAAGACCCCCGGCAAAAACACCGTAAGGTAGAAAGAAAAGTACTTCAGCACCCGCAGAAAAGAGGAAAACATCGCTGTGGAAGCGTAGTCGTCCAGACACTCGAACTGCTCGCTGAACAAAGCGGGCAGCACCAGCGCCGAGGGGCTGCCGTTGACTAAAATTACCAGCTTGCCCTCGCAGAGCTTGGCGGCAGCGACCGCCGGGCGCTCGGTGTAGTGCACCGGGGTAAACAGCCGCGCCTTGCCGGGCAGCAGCCACGGTACAAAATAGCTGGAATCCAGCAGCAGCTCCGGCCGTGCGCTTTGCAAAATGGTGCGCACCCGGCGCACCATGGCGGGGTCGGCACGGTCCTTGCAGTAGCAAAGAGCATACTCTGTATTGCAGCAGGTGTGCGCCTGTGCGGCCTCCTGCATAAGGGTATCGGTACGGACAAGGCGGCGCAGAAGGCTCAGATTCACCCGCAGAAGGTCGGTAAAGCCTTCCCTGCTGCCGCGCAGATTGCCCTCGGCGGATGGCTCTTCCACGGAGCGGAATTTGAGCCCCTGCACTGAAAAAACAATACCACTGCTGCAGCCCTCTAAAAGCAGCACCGCCATGCCCGCCGTCAGCCGCGCTACGAGCTGCGACATATCCTGCACCGGAGTGCTCTCGGCCGGAAACGCCGAGCCGTGCAGGATATGCGCATAAGCTTGCGTACCAGTAAGCCGGACAGAAGCAGACTGCCGCCCGGCGGCGTCCAGCAAGAGTTCCCAGAGTGAATCGAGACTTGCCATGCCGTCAAACATTACGATGCACCCTGGGCAGCCATACAAAACGATCTTCTTCGCATAATAGTCCGCCGACTGACCAAACCTAGCATCAAGCGCGGACAGGTTTTCCGCAAGGCTTTGCGAAAGCTGCTGCACATCCATCACTCCTTTGTGTGTGCAGTATGCCCGCTTTGCCGCAGCGGAATACGCCGCGCACACCACCATGGAGGGTTTGTGCATGAAACTTCTGCTTTGCCGCACTATTATTTTGTATCTCTGCGTTTTGTTTGCCATGCGGCTGATGGGCAAGCGTCAGCTGGGAGAGCTGCAGCCGGAGGAGCTGGTATCCACCATCCTGATCTCTAATCTGGCGTCCATCTCCATTGAATCGGAGGATGTCCCCATCACCGCCAGCCTCATCCCGCTGTTCCTCATTGCGGCACTGGAGCTGCTGGGGTCGGTGGTGAGTTTCCGCAGCCAGAAGTTCTTCAATTTTCTCTCCGGGCGTCCCAAAACGGTCATTCTGGACGGAAAGATCGACCAGAACGCTTTGCGGATGCTGCGGCTGACCACCGCCGACCTGATGGAGGCGTTGCGCGGCAAGGATATCTTTGACCCGCGCAAGGTGTCCTATGCCGTAATTGAAACAAACGGCACACTGTCGGCGGCGCTGCGCCCGGAGCAGGAAGCAGCCACCCTCTCCGATTTACAGTTGAAAGTACAGCAGACACAGGCCACCATCCCCTTTGTGCTGGACGGGCAGGTACTGGAGGATAATCTGCGCTGGTGCGGCAAGGACCGTGCGTGGCTGGAACGCACCGCCACGGCAAACACGGTGCTGCCACAGGAGATCTTACTGCTTATCGGCAACGAGACCGAGGACTATTTTCTGCTGAAGAAGGAAGGCCGCCAGCCGGGAGGAAAGCGATGAAGCGGATCTATGCGTGTATCCTGATTGTGGCGGCGCTGCTGGCAGTATCCCTTTACAGCAGCGGACGGGTGCAGAGCTTTGCACAGGATATTTCAGCCGATTTGGACTGTGCCCTTGAGGCCGTACGGCAGAAGGACTTCCCCACCGCGCGGCAGGCGCTTGCCGAGGGTGCAGAACTGTGCGATACCATGCGGGAAACTATGAGCCATCTGCTGCGCACGGCCGACTACACGGAGCTGGAAGCTGCACTGCGGGCGGCAGACGGATACCTTGAGCAGCAAGCCACAGAGGAGGCACTGGGTGAGTTGCGCCGTGCACAGGTGGAGGTGGAGCGGCTGGAATGGCTTGCCCGGCGGCTGGTATAAGATGAGCAAAAAAGGACACTGCACAGTGTTTCGTGCAGTGTCCTTTTTTTCATGATAGCTTACTGATTTTCCTTGCGGTCGCCCACAAGCTTTTTCAGTTCGTCAAGGAAGCTTTCCACGTCCGCAAACTGGCGGTAGACCGAGGCAAAGCGGATATAGGCCACCTCATCGATCTTTTTCAGTTCCTCCATGGTCAGCTCGCCGATGCGCACACTGGGGATCTCGCGGTCGTAGGAGCTGAACAAAGCCTGCTCAATGCTGCTGACAGCACGTTCCAGCGTTTCGTAGCTGACAGGACGCTTGGCACAGGCGCGCAGCATGGCGTTGAACAGCTTCTGCCGGTCAAAGGGTTCGCGGGAGTTATCCTTTTTGATGACCACCAGCGGCACCGTTTCCACTACCTCGTAGGTGGTAAAGCGCATGTGGCAGTTCAGGCACTCGCGGCGGCGGCGGATGCGCTCGTTATCTTCCGTGGGGCGGGAGTCGATCACCTTGGATTCCTCCGCGCCGCAATAAGGGCACTTCATCTCTTGTTCCTCCGCCTCAGTTTTTCTTTTTGCTGCGTTCGCTCCACAGCACCCATGCCGAGGTGGAAACGCACAGAGAGGTGTACACACCGCTGATCATACCCATCATCAGCGGGAATGCAAAGGTAAAGATGCTGTCCAGACCGTAGAGCTTTGCCACGATGCACATCACACCCAGTGCCATCACGGTGGTGATGGTGGTGATCAGGGTACGGCGGGCAGACTGATTGACCGACTGGTTGACCAGCTCCTCAAAGCTGCCCTTTTTGCCCATGAGAGCGCGGTTCTCACGGATACGGTCGTACACCACAACGGTATCGTTGATGGAGTAGCCGAGGATGGTGAGCATGGCGGCGATAAAGTTGCCGTCCAGTGCGGTGCGCAGCAGCACAAAGGTGCCAAACACCACCATCAGGTCGTTGACCAGCGCCAGCACTGCCATCATACCGCCGGTCAGACCGCCGATGTTCTTGAAACGCAGGGCGATATACAGCAGAATGAGCACCAGTGCAAACACCACAGCTACCAAGCTCTTCTGCAGGAACTTGGTGCCCATGGCCGCGCTGACATTGCTCAGGGACAGCTGGGCAAACTGGTTGTCCGGGTAGTTCTCGTTCAGGGAGTCCAGCAGGTTCTCCACCTGCTCGGTGGTCACGGTCTCGGTGCCGGGCATGGAGATCTTCAGAGTCTGGTCGCCGGTGGCCACATTCTCGCCGGTCTGCAGGGTCAGGCCGGTGTTTTCCAGCGCCGCAGCAGCGGTCTTTTGCACAGCGGACTGGTCAAAGCTTCCCTCATAGGACAGGGTGATCATGGCACCGCCGGTGAACTCAGTATCCAGATGCACACCGAACACT
>ENA-OZFB01000619-OZFB01000619.1-human-gut-metagenome-genome-assembly--contig:-NODE-619-length-11568-cov-4.394858_pt1 | contig 11568 bp, 10 predicted proteins | sample MGYA00244614_ERZ653626 | MGnify/ENA primary metagenome ERZ653626 (study PRJEB26926, sample SAMN06164992) | human gut metagenome | biome: ENVO:00009003; feature: ENVO:2100002; material: ENVO:00002003...
GAGATGTCTTAGGGTCTCGTGGGCTCGGAGATGTGTATAAGAGACAGATACAGCAGCATTAATCCTAAAAGCAGCATCGGCAGACCGCCGATAACATAACGATATTCGGCCGGCGCAGTGATCGTCAGAAAATCATAACCAATAATCGCTATCGGCACAAGAATGATCTGCGAATAACGGCTTGCAGAACTCGTCGTCCCCATAAGACGGATCACCAGTCCGTAAGCCAGGAAGGCCACAGCAAAAGACACAAAAGACATAAAGCATAAGAAAATAAAAAATTCCATAACAGCTCTCCTCGTTTAACGTTCTTCCCTGTCATAAGGCTGTCCCAGCGCCTGAGGCGCTGCCAGACGGCCCCCTTTGCGGGCCAGAACCAAAATCAAAACCACTATCGTAAAAATATATGGAAGCATATTCAGAATAAAAACAGATACGGGCAGGCCAACGACCTGCAAATGAAACCCTAAAGCATCAATACCGCCGAAAAGATATGAACCAAGCAGCGCACGCCAGGGATCCCACAGAGCAAAAATTACAAGTGCCACCGCGATCCAGCCGCGTCCGGCCGTCATATTTTCCAGCCAGCAGGGAGCATAAGCCAGCGACAAATACGCGCCGCCCAAACCGGCTAAAGCACCGCCCATGATCACATATAAATACCGCAGTCCAAAAACATTGACGCCTACAGCATCTACAGCAGCCGGATTTTCTCCCAAAGCCCTCATAAACAGCCCTGCTCTTGTACGGTACAGATAAAAAGCAACAACAGCCACTAAAATATAACTGCAGTAAACCAGCAGATCCTGCCTGAACAGTACCGGCCCCAGCACCGGAATCTCACTGAGCCCAGGTACAGCCAGCTTACTGAAAACAACAGTCGCCTGCTGCCCCACATAATCCAAACCCAGATAACCGGATAGACCCGTGCCAAACAAGGTCAGCGCCAAACCGCTGACGACCTGGTTTGCCCGCAGGGTGACAGTCAGAAAAGCGTGTATCAGCGCCATCAATGAACCTGCCAGCAGCGCCATCCCAACACCACTTAGAAGACTGCCCGTCTGCTGAGCGGCAATGAACCCGGCACAGGCACCGACCAGCATCATCCCGTCCACACCCAGATTGGTAACACCAGCTCGCTCGGAAATCAGTTCACCCAGCGCAGCAAACAAAATAGGGGTACCGGCCGTAATAGAGGCAGCTAAAATCGAAATGAGCAACGTCTCATTCACTATCTTCGCCTCCTTCATTTTTGATCAGACGTAGCTGATAATTGGTAAAGATATCAGCACCGATGACAAAAAATAAAATAGCACCCTGAAGCATCGTTGCCACAGCCGAAGGAATCCCCAGCGTCTGCACCATAAACACACCGACATGGATGATCGCAAACAAAAAAGCTACTACGATAATCGCTGCCGGATGCAGCCGCGCCAGCCAGGCCACAATAATTGCCGTATAACCATAACCGGGACTGATACCCGGCTGCAGCTTGCCAACGATGCCGCTGACTTCAATCATGCCGCCCATACCGCAGACAGCGCCGCTAAGCAGCATCACCAGTAAAACATTTCTGGGAATATTGATTCCGGCATAACGGGCAGCCGTAGGATTGGAACCAATAACAAGTGTCTCGTACCCCCAGCGGGAATCACGAAAAACTACTGCCAGAACTGCCGCTAAAACAAATACAATAATGATACCGGCATGTACCCGCAGATCGCCGAAAGAGGGCAGCAAAGCCGACTCGCTGAAGGCCGCTGTCAATGGAAAATTCAAGCCCTTAGGATCACGCCACGCACCATAAACCAGATAATTTACCCATAAAATTGCAATATAATTCATCATCAGCGTCGTGATCAGTTCGCTGACCAGCCATTTAGTTTTGAACCACCCGGCTAAAAGTCCCCACATACCGCCTGCCGCAGCACCCAGCAGCAGCATACCCGGCAGCATGATCATAGAAGGCAGATCAGGATAAGTCAGCGGCAGCCAGCTGGCCGCACAGGCGCCCATATAAAACTGCCCTTCAGCGCCGATATTCCAGATCTGCATCCTGAAGGCAATGGCAATGCCTAATCCGCACATCGCCAGTGGTATCATTTTGACGATCGTTTCCGAAATACCATACTCAGAACCTAACGCACCGCTGAACATGGCATAATATACCTCAAAAGGATCGCGCCCCGTCACTGCAAAAAAAATCCCGCAGAAAACCAGAGCTGCGAAAGCTGCCACCACCGGCACAAGCGAGCGCATCAGCGAACTGGGCGCCAGACGTTTTTCCATTACCAGCTTCATACGTCCGCACCTCCCGTTTCGGTAATACCCGCCATCAAAGCGCCGATTTTTTCTGTATCCATTTCGCTGACAGGGAATTCACCTAAAATCTGCCCGGCAAACATAACGCCTACACGATCAGCCAGCTTTGCGATTTCCTCCAGCTCTTCCGATACCAGAATGATCGCAGTCTGTTCTTCTTTCAGCTGCAGCAGCAGCTTGTGCACCGCTTCGATAGCACCTATATCCAAGCCGCGTACCGGATACAGTACGATCATCAGCTTGGGTTTAGCGGCTATCTCACGTCCCAGCAACAGTTTTTGCAGATTGCCGCCACTCATCATCTTCACCGGCTGGAAAATCGATCCCAGCTTCACATCAAAATCTTCTACGATACGTTTTGTCGCCGCTACAGCAGCTTCACGCCGAATCCGCCAGCCTTTGGAAAATTTACCGTCATATTCCTTCAGGATCACGTTATTGACCGAATCCAGATTTGGCACCAGACCCATACCCAGACGATCCTCCGGCACATAACTGATACCTGCTTCGATCATTTCCTTCGGTTTTTTATTGGTAAGGTCCTGTCCGTAAAAAATTATTTTACCGCCCATCGACGGGCGCAGTCCGGCAAGTACCTCAGCCAGCTCGCGCTGACCGTTGCCCGATACTCCGGCGATACCATAAATCTCACCCGCTCTGACTGCAAGCCTGATATTGTTCAGCCCAACAGTATTCATATCATTGAGAGCTGAAACCTGCTCCAGCTGCAGCACCACTTCACCGCAGTGCTCGCAGTTTTTTTCATAGGTATTCAGCACCTCGCGGCCGATCATCATCTGCACCAGCTTGTCGCGACGCATATCTTCTTTTACGGCGCTGCCGGTTACACAGCCGCCGCGCAAAACAGTTACTCGGTCGGCCAGTTCCTCGACTTCATTGAGTTTGTGGGAAATAAAAACTACCGCACAGCCGTCATCTGCCATCTTTCTCAGATTGACGAACAACTCGCGTGTCTCCTGCGGCGTCAGAACAGCCGTGGGTTCATCCAGGATCAACACCCTGCTGCGATGGTAAAGCATGCGCAAGATCTCCACGCGCTGTTTTTCTCCCACACCAAGCTGCCAGACATAGGCCCGCGGATCTACCTGCAGTCCATATTTCTCACCCAGACTTTCAATATCTGCTATGATCTGCTCCGGTTTCAGCAAAAAACCGCCTTTACTCTGGCTCAGAACGATATTCTCAGCTACCGTAAAAGATTCGATCAGTTTAAAATGCTGATGCACCATCCCGATACCGCTGGCAATGGCGTCAGCGGGCGAAGCAAACTTTACTTCCTCCCCCCCAACCATAATGCAGCCTTCTGTAGGCTTGTAAAGACCTGTAAGGATACTCATCAAAGTACTTTTACCGCTACCGTTTTCACCCAAGAGCGCATGTATCTCACCGGGATACAATTCCAAATTTATTTTATTGTTGGCGATAACGCCGGGAAACCGTTTCGTTATCTGCCGCATACTGATAAGAGGCAAGGTCATGACTTTGCTCCGTTCATCATAAAATTAATCCGCTCCTCCGCATAGCCGCGCGCCGATCTGGCGGGCAACATAGACTCCGCTCGCACTGGCCTGTGACAACCCCCTGGTGATACCGGCGCCGTCGCCGACGGCAAACAGGTTCGGGATCTTAGTTTCCAGCTTATCATCAAGTTCCAGACGCGCGCTGTAGAATTTCACCTCTACGCCGTAAAGCAGGGTATCGGCATTAGCCATCCCCGGCGCCACCTTATCCAGCGCATAAATCATTTCGATAATATTATCCAAATGGCGTTTAGGCAGCACCAGGCTCAGATCGCCGGGCGTAGCCGACAAGGTAGGCTTAGTAAAGCTCTTTTCCAGACGTCTTTCATTAGTGCGCCGTCCTTTGATCAAATCGCCGAAACGCTGCAGCAGCACGCCGCCGCCCAGCATATTGGAAAAAGAAGCGATACGTTTGCCGTATTGATGCGGTTCAGTAAACGGTTCTGTAAATTTATTGCTGACCAGTAAAGCAAAATTCGTATTATGACTGTGCAGCTTGGGATCGCGGAAGCTGTGCCCGTTGACTGTAATGATGCCGTCAGTATTTTCGGCCACTACATAACCGTTGGGATTCATGCAGAAAGTACGGACCAGATCATTATACTGCCGTGTCCGGTAGACCAGCTTAGCTTCATAGACTTCGTCAGTAATGTGTTTAAAGACCTGCGCCGGCACCTCTACCCGCACGCCTACGTCGACCTGATTGTTAATAAAGGACAATCCCAGTACGCGGCACTGTTCAGTAAACCATTCCGCACCGGCACGTCCGGGAGCAGCGATCAGATAATCACAGCGAATATCAGCTTTATCCTCGCCGCGCACGCCCAGCTCAAAACCGTCACCGTGCCGTTTGATAGTTTCCACATGGGTATTACAGCGGATCTCCATCCGCTCGGCCAGATATTTATAAATATGCTCCATAATAATAAGGTTATTTTCAGTCCCCAGATGCCGGACCTTGGCGTTTAAAAGGTGCAGATCATGTCCCAGCGCCAGACCGCCGATAGTACTGTTCTTTGTACTGAAATATTCTCCGGGAGCGCCATGACGGCAATTAAGCTCATCAACATAATCAATCAGCTCGATCACAGTCTTTTCCGGAATATACTCGCTCAGCCAGCCGCCGAATTCAGTCGTAAAATTATACTTACCGTCCGAAAAAGCACCGGCACCGCCAAAACCGCGCATGATATCACAAGGGACACAACGCAGGCAATGATCCACTTTTTTTGCGGCAAGCGGACATTGACGCCGTTCGATTGGATTGCCTTCCTCCAGCATGATCAGCCTGACCGTCGGATATTTCAGAGTAAATTCATAAGCTGCGAAAACAGCCGCAGGGCCACCGCCGATAATCGCTACATCATAGTTCTCGTACATAAAGGACCTCCATTCATTATGGTTTGATCACAAATCGTATTTTTTACTTTCATCACCCAGTGGTTCATCTTTTTTAGGGTCATTTTTAAAAAGCTCAATATTTTTCTTTGCTTCACGCAAAGCATCATCATACACAGTTTTAAACGGACTCAGGTCCGCCGGTTTACCAGCCTTCAGCCATTCTGTAACGACCCGTCCCAGCGCATAGGTAGTCCCTACCGCTACAGGTATCTGCAAGGGTGCAAACGGGATAAGTGTAGTCAGCGTACTGCCCACAAAATAAGCTCCTAAAGAACTCAGCAGGCTTACGGCCGCCTTTTCTCCGATTTCTTCTTCATAAACACTGCCTAATTTTATCACCAGATACACATCATTAGCAATCAGCGCCATTGTTCCAAGCAACGGAGCAACAACGATAACCCCGGCGCGGGCAGCAGCCCAGCGGCACAAAGTTTCAGCTTCCTCCTGACGCAGCCGGTCGTCAATGACAGTGACCTTAGTTTCCTGATTCATATCCATTTGCATACCCTCCTTCAGGCATAGTAAACCACTTATTATTATTCGCAATCTTCCCGAAAAATCCTGCTAAGTCCTGCCGATAAATACGCTGTCGGGCATAAAAAACCGCAGGCTGTAAAACCTGCGGCCAAATTTTTTTATAAGGGCAAAACTTATTTTTCCAGCCCGTCAGCCTGACGTTTGGCAATCACCTGACGCATATAGTCAGTAACCAAAGCCGTACTTTCTTCAAACAACACCAGCGCATGCGTAGCCTTTTTCTCTAAAAACGGGATCAGCTTTTCCAAATTTTCTTTCTGATCGACGATCGTCACCAAAACAGGCAGGTTGGAAACACCGGTAAAAAGTGATACCGGACGACGGTCGATCCCACGCACTTCGGTCGCATAACCTTCGATACCTTTAATGACGGTAGCGCCGGCGATCTTTAAACGGCGGGCTTCTTCAAGAATCGTTCTGTACAGGGGATCGTTGCCTACTATAACGTCCTCGCCCGTATAAATTTTAAGCATCCAGCATTTTTTGAATTCTGCCGTCATATAACTCACACCTTCCCATAAATTATTATTTTTCTTGTTACTTTAATTATAGCACGCAGTTTCTGAAAATTCATGTTTTAGAGTATAAATAATAATAAATAATTTTTGTAACACTAGCTACACTTTATTCGGCCGCTTAAATTTCCTGCTGCCGAGTATTGGAATTTGATATAATAAAATAAGCATTTGACTATTCGACCACAAGGAGGCCTACCATGTCTGTTACCTGTCAGGATCTATTGACTTTAAAATATTTTGAACGTATCAAGCTGGTTGCCGGGCCAAACGGCCTGGACCGTACGGTCACCTGGCCCTACGTAGGACAGACTTCAACTGTCTCGCAATGGGTACACGGCGGCGAGTTGCTGTTTATTACCGGCATTGTGCACAGCGCCGATAAACTTAAGGATCTCATTTTAGAATGTATCCAGAAAAAATTAGCCGGTCTTGTAATCTTGGTCGGCAATGAATATATCAACTCTATTCCAGAAGAACTGCTGTCCCAGGCCGACGCAGCCGATTTCCCGCTTTTTGAAATGCCCTGGGACGTAAAGCTGATTGATGTAACGCGCGAAATAACCGACCTAATAATGCGTGATAAATTTGAAATCAAAAAGTCAAAAAACTTTCTGGGCCGCCTGCTTTTTGCTTCCGATGTTGATTACCGGCAAATGCTTGATACAGCGATCATCAACGATATCCACTTACTGGAATATAAATTTATTGCTGTTTTTAACGTCAGTCACCCCGCTGATGAAATCATGACAGATGCAGGCCATGACAGCCTTGAAGATAAACTGCAGCATTCTGTCGACAGTCTTTGTAAAGAGAAACAGCTGCCGGTCACCACATTGGTCTACGGCAATAATGTGATCTGCCTTGCCAGCGCGCCTACACAGGAAAAAGCAGCTGAGGCGGCAGCTTATCTGGAAACTGTCTGCGGTCTTTTAAGCCAGCTCTACAGCGGCCGCAACCTTTACCTCAGCTTTGGCCGTCCTTACGCCGATGTCGAACAGATCAAAATCAGTTATCAGGAAGCGCAGAAAGCGCTGCTGCTCTGGAAAAAGATGGGACGCAGCAATCACATTGTCTACTATTCCCAGCTTGGTTTATACCGCCTGCTGTTTAAAATCGATGATAAAGAAGAAATCCGCGAATACTATCACTATAATCTCGGTGTGCTCCTGCAGCATGACAGCAAAAATAATTCGGAGCTGCTGGAAACGCTGCGTCAGTACTTATACTGCAACGGCAATCTTGTTAAAACATCACAGGCACTGTTTATTCACCGTAATACACTTTTATACCGTCTTAACCAGATCCGTGATCTGCTGGGGCGCGATATCGACGATGCCCTGGTACGACTTGAGCTGCTGAGCAGCATCGTAGCCAAAGACTACCTGGAAGAATAGCAAAGGACCGGACCCTCAAGCAGCGGTCCGGTCCTTTGCTGTATTTTATTTACAGGAGGATTTGTAAGTTTACTCAAATTTATCAGCCTTCCGGAACGGTAACTGCCTCTTCCGGAGGCTTTTTTTGTTTTGCCAGTGACAGTGTAACTACGCCCGTCATAATCAGAGCACAGGCAACGATCTTGATCGTAGTCACTGTTTCTCCCAAAAGCAGTACGCCGCAGATAATGCTGGTAATAGGCTCGAAGGTAGTCAAAATAGCGGCAGTAGAAGCACCGACATGCTTGATGCCTATCTGCAGCAGCGAGAGGGCTACCACCGTACACAGCAATGCAAACACAGTGGAAATAAACCAGGCCTGCGGCGTCAGAGTCGTCAAAGTCAATTCACCTGTTCCTATGCCAAAGATCCCCATAGCGATCGAAGACATCAGTGCTACATAAAAAGAAATTTTAAAAACAGGCTGATTTTTCAAACCGCTTTTATCCATATAAATGATATAAAAAGCATACGTAACGCCGGAAGCGACCGCTAAAAACAGCCCCAGAAAAGTCCCGCCGCTGAAACCAGCGCTCATATCCACACCCAGAAAAAAGCAGGCAATCCCGGCAGTAGCGATCAGCAGAGCAATAAATTTCTGCAGTCCCAGCCGTTCTTTATAAAAAAGTACGCAGCCGATAGTCACAAAAACAGGATAAATAAAGTGGATCGTTGTTGCTACGCCTACGTCGATCAATGAAAAGGCAATAAACAACATCAGCGTAGTCACAGCATTACCGATACCGCCTAAAATAGTCAGGCTCCACAATTCTTTGGCGCTGACCTGTAAAGATATGCCCTGATACCAAAGAATCGCCAAAAGCACCGGTAAGCTCAAAAAATTACGCAAAAAGGTCAGGGTCACCGGATTGCTGCCAGCCTCGCCATAGGTCATCGGCCCTAGAGTAAAGGCAAATCCGAAGGTAACAGCCGACAGCATCGTCAGTAAAATACCCCTGGTACTTGTATTAGCCATGATAGTTCTCCTTTATGGAAGACAAAGCGGCAAATCCGCCGCTTTGTCTAAACCGGAATTAAAATTCTTTATCGCAGATTTTTACCAACTCATCTAAAACACTGTCAATGATCAGCTGTCCGCGGGCAGCTGAAGAAGAACGCGCCGGAGCAAGTACACCCGTAGGCGGAACCGCATCTTTAGGCACAGGATAGATATGATACGGACAGGGAGTCGCGCCCTGGGTATCGACCATTCTTTCTTCATGCACCAATTCAGGGGCGAAAGCCATCATCAGAGATGTTTCCGTAACAGCTGCGTGCTCAAAAGCCCAGCCCGGGAACGGTACTTCGTCAAACACTTTATCGATGATCTCTGCCGGCATCGGGTCCCACCAGTTAGCGATCAAAATCTTGGCCTGTTCGCCATATTTTTGAGCTATCAGGTCGACTGCTTCGCAGACAAAAGCTTCATTTTCAAAGTGACAGCTAAGCACCATGATTTTTTTCACGCCGTCTTTAATAAGCTCTTCCAGAACATCATAGGTCAAACGGACAAGAGTATCACCGTTCAAATCAACAGTTCCCGGGAACAGGGGGCCGCCGCCGGAAAGAGGTTTAGATTTATAACCATAGTTGATTGCCGGCGCTACCATACCGCCAACACGCTGCGCCAGTCTTTCGGCAAAGCCGTTAGCCAGAACCGTATCTACACACAGCGGCAGATGGGGGCCATGCTGTTCGCAGGCGCCGATAGGCAGAATAGTGATCGCTCCTTCGTCGATTTTCGCTTTAAATTCCATCCAGGTCATTTCGTTCATTCTGATCATGATTCATCGCTCCTTTAATATCCATATTTTAATGTTCCATATTTTAATGTCGTTTACCTGCATTTTTCCTTGTTGCTTTGTTCTTTTAAGAAAGAAAGTTGTGAGGACCTGCGGCAGTGCCGCATTTAATTAGGAACTTACTTGACTAAGAGTTTTCGTTCTGTCCCCGGGCCGTTTATTTTTGTGCAGCAGCTAGCTTTACTGTGCTTTCAGTATACCCCCGCTTCAGCCTTGTACACAACGTACAAAAAGGCCAAAAACATTCCAGCCTGCAAGTGCATTTTTTGCACAAGTCAGTACTGCTCTTTTTGTATCATTCATACAGTGCTTTTTATATTTCGACTTGCTATACTGATTGCGACAAGAGTTTTCGTTACGAAGCTCCTCCGCCACAACATTAAGTTTGTAAAGGAGACTTTATAATGAAAAGCATATTATTCACCAACGCCAAATTAAAAGGTCAGAACGGCCTGCAGGACATTTATATAACTGATGGTAAATTTAAAGAGATAGGCCCCGGTCTTGCCGCAAAAGTAACAGCTGAGAAGGTCGTAGATCTTGAAGGCAAACTCGCCGTACCGCCTTATGTCGATCCCCACATTCATCTTGATTACGTTTTCACTGCACTTAATCCGGCGGCAGCCAACAAAACCGGTTCTTTATTTGAAGGCATCCAGCGCTGGTCTGAAACTAAAGGCAGGCTGACCAAAGAAGAAATCAAAGAACGCGCCCGTCAGGCCATGAAACAGGAGATCCTTACCGGCGTGCAATATATCCGCACCCATGTCGACGTGACTGATCCCAAGCTTACAGCCCTGCAGGCCATGCTGGAGCTGCGCGAAGAAGTCAAAGATACCTGCACCATGCAAATCATTGCCTTCCCGCAGGAAGGGATGTATGCTTATCAGGGCGGTGATAAATTAGTTGAAGAAGCTCTCACTATGGGCGCTGACCTGGTCGGAGCCATCCCCCATTTTGAATATACACGTGAAGACGGCGTTAAAAGCGTCCAGAAAGCTTTCGAACTGGCAGTAAAATACGATAAAATGGTCGATATCCACTGCGATGAAACTGACGACGACCAGTCCCGCTTTATTGAAGTCCTGGCCGCCGAAGCACTGCGCAGCGGCATCGCTGAAAAAGCCACTGCCAGCCATACCTGTGCCATGCATTCTTACAACAATGCCTATACTTATAAGCTATTCAAATTACTGGGGCTTTCCAAAGTCAATTTTATTTCCTGCCCTACCGAAAACATCCATCTGCAGGGACGTTTTGACAACTACCCCAAACGCCGCGGCCTGACGCGTGTCAAGGAATTGAACGAAGCCGGCATCAACGTCTGCTTTGCCCAGGATTCGATGAGCGATCCCTGGTATCCTGTCGGCAACGGTAATCTGATGAATATTCTTGACGCCGGTATACACATCGCGCAAATGATGAGTATCGAAGAAATCAGCAACTCCCTCGACCTGATTACAGTCAACGGCGCCCGCACCCTGAATATTCTCGATCAATACGGTATCGAAGCCGGCAAACCGGCCAACTTTATCGTTCTCAATGCCAAAGGCGAATTTGAAGCAGTCTGCAATCGCGTTTCCGTTGCCTGTTCCGTCCGCGACGGCGAATTTCTTTTTGAACGTGCCCCCGAAGTTATTACTACAACCAACGGGCTCTTAAAATAATATTCCCGGCCCCTTAACAAATAACAAAAAGCACTGCCGTTATTAAATACGTCAGTGCTTTTTATCTGCAGAAAGAAACCTGAAAACCAGCATTTTCTGTAATATTTTTCGCAAAAATTTTACTGGTTTCAACAGCTCACGAAGCAGGATTTTTGATCCGTTTGTAGAAGTAAGTATATACAAAAAGAAAACAAGATGTCATCTGAAAATCATCTAAATTTTAACCTGACTTTTGCGGAGTGTTACCACTACCGCCTGTAACATTTCCGATCTGATTTATAGGCGCGGATGTTTTAAGGCTGTCTCTTATACACATCTCCGAGCCCACGAGACCCTAAGACATCTCG
>ENA-OZFB01000633-OZFB01000633.1-human-gut-metagenome-genome-assembly--contig:-NODE-633-length-11428-cov-7.218148_pt1 | contig 11428 bp, 15 predicted proteins | sample MGYA00244614_ERZ653626 | MGnify/ENA primary metagenome ERZ653626 (study PRJEB26926, sample SAMN06164992) | human gut metagenome | biome: ENVO:00009003; feature: ENVO:2100002; material: ENVO:00002003...
ACGAGATGTCTTAGGGTCTCGTGGGCTCGGAGATGTGTATAAGAGACAGACAGCGACCCGATGACCGACCATTTCCACACCAACTTCTACCTCACGTTAGGGATAGGCAGTTACAGACAGCCATACAGAGTGGAACTGCCCGGACTCAAGAGCAAAGACAAACCGCAAGCGTTCAAGCATCCGGAAGGTCCGGCACACAAGGCTCTGCGGCAGGCATTGGGCAAAGCACGCTTTGACTTCATTACCAGCCTCAGGTTTTCCGGAAAACTGATTCTCGGAGAGGATGCCTACGGCTCTACGGGAGAACACTATTTCTGGCCGAAGCAGTATTCCAGTGCCAGAAACGCACAGAAACGGATGGACAAACTCTCGGAAGCCGGCATACAGTGCCGACTGACGGGGTATAATGGAGGCTATATCGAGTTCCTTGGCTATACGCCTGAAACGGAAAACCTTTTAGAACAGGAACGAGAGGAATACACCCGGGCATACCGGGCATGGGCATCAGAGCAAAATACATCCCAAAAGATGAAGGCGATAAAATACATGAATCATTCAAATCAAATCCAACAGCAACAACCATGAAAAAGAAGGAAATCATACAAGAACTGAAACGCTACGGCTACAGCCGTGTGAACATTGACACGGACAGAAGGACCTCTAAAACATTCTATACCTATCGTGGAGGTATTCACATCAACGGTACGGAAAATCTGTCATTCCACATCGTTCCGCCACCGGAAAGTTTCGGACTGGGACGGTTTGCCATATGCGCTACACGGAACGGAGAAAGTTCACAGCTGGGAACAGACCATGCTCCGTTCTTTTTCCGGCGGCTGTTCTCCTTTATAAAAGGTGAGAGAACGGAGCATGAGATGATAGATGAAATATGCAATAACCGTCCAACTCGAATAGCAGAGTTGCCCAACTCGCCACGCTGAGTTGCCCAACTCACGATTTCAAGTTGCCCGACTCACGGAAATGGGTTGGGCAATTTGTCTTTCCGTGCCTCACAATTCACGGTTCAGCACCATTGCCAGCGGGAACATAAACTGGTTATAGGCTTTCAGTTTTTGCAGGTTCAGCACATATCCGGCATAAGGATTGGTCAAATCGGTATAGAAGAACACATCGGTAAATCCGGCGTGTTCCTCCACAATTTCACCCGCCAATGGTATCTCCTCCACATTGAACAGTTCCAGAGGCAGTTCCTCCAGACGGGCCTGTTCCGCATTTCCCAACACATTGAGGTTGCGGTTAAACAGGACGAAACCTTTCTTCCTGTAATCCAAACGCATACCGTACGGACGCTCCACAAGAAAAGCATCCGTCGCTTTCTTTATATAGTTTTCCATGATTCTGAAATTAGAAATTGCAAAAATACATCTTTTGTCCGGCAATGGCGAACAAATCAGGAAGAGAATTGCCACAGCCCATGCAAAGCACACTACCGTGTATTTTATTTCCCACCCTGCAAAGGTAGTCCCGTGTCCGGTGTACCCGGCCAAGGTCAGGCCCCTGCGGGGTTGGCTGAAAGAAAATCATCCTCGCCTGACGGCTGCGGTATTTTCTTTCGCCAAACCTTGCGGGTACTGCCACGGGACAGTCAGGCAGGTGAGAAATAAAAATACCGGCTCCCGGAGCCGGACATGTTTAACAGATAAATGGAAATGAATCATGCAAATCCTGAATCAAGAACATTTCGAGAATGTAAAGCGTTATGCCGAATCCATCGGTGACACCTCACTCCGGAAATGCCTGGAACGGTTGAAGAGCTGGGAGGAAAATCCTGACTGTCCCAGCGAAATTTCACTCTACTATGACCATGCCCCATACTCGTTCGGCTTCACCCAACACTATCCCGACGGAAGGACAGGCATCGTGGGCGGTCTGCTCTATCACGGAATACCGGACCGTTCTTTCGCCGTGACACTACAGCCGTTCCATGGATGGCAGATACACACCTGATGAGAGGCAAACGACAGTATTAACTTTATAAAATTCAATTCAATATGGAAACGACATTGGCAGTAATGGAAAGACAACAGCAGTTTGACTTCCAAAAAAACGGAATTGAAGTGATGAACTTCGAGACACTTCAACGCACCTATAAAGAAAATGACATCTACAACAATCCGGTGCAGGGCATCTACCATTACCAGGTCATCCGGCGCATGATGGACATCTGCGAGAAATACAATCTCGATTATGAGGTGGAAGAAATCTTCGCTGCCCAGAATAGAAACAAGACACAGCCGGGAGTGAGCATCCTCCCGCAGGTAGAACAGACACATGGTGAAAAAGCCGTGGAAGCCCATATCCTGCGCCGTATCTTCGCTACTATCCGGATCAAGGATTGGGAGACAGACGAGCTGACGACTACACTGGTCGTTGCCTACCATCAGGACGGCATACAGGCAGCCATAGGCCCTTGCGTGAAGATATGCCATAACCAGTGCATCCTCTCACCGCAGCGGAGCATCTGCAATTACGGGAAAAAGAAGGTGACAACCGATGCGCTCTTCGAAACCGTGGACGGCTGGCTGGCCAATTTCAAAGTGAACATGAACGAGGACATCGAGCGGATACAGCGGTTGAAACGCCGGATTGTTCCGATGGAAGAAATCTACCTGTATATCGGCCTGCTGACAGCCTTGCGCGTTTCTCATGACAGTTCGGACAGAAACCTGTCATCCACTGTGGAAACCTACCCGCTGAATCAGAGCCAGATTTCCATCTTCACGGAAGAGGTGCTGAAACTGGCCATGAGCAAGGGACAGATTACCGCATGGGATTTGTACAACGTGGCCACTGAAATATATAAGCCCGGAAAGACAGACTTTCCGGCTCTCATTCCGCAGAACGGAGCCATGGCGGAACTCCTGCTTTCCCGTCTCTCCGAAGAGGTGGAAGTGCAGGATGCCGTTCCGATAAACTGACATGCGAACTTCTCAAATAATCGTACAAAACCAAAAAATAAGGGAGAACCTGACAGTGATAACGACTGAAAGATTCTCCCTTTTTTCATTTACTCTTCAAAAAGCAGCATGAATTCCACCTTCCTTCTCCGTTCGATGCTCGGAACCACTTTTCCTTTATAGCACCTGAAAGAGACATATTCCTTGTAAATATTACGGTCTCCCGACTCCAGTTTCTTTAACAGACTGCTCTTTGGTCTTTTCCCATAGCCTTTTAATCTGTAGGGCCCGACATTATATGAAAGGACTGCTGCCAACAAAGAATCACGCCCCAGATAACTGAACATGCGGCACAGCTTACGGAGGTCTTCCCTCAGAATGGAGTCTCCCTGCGCTTTGGAGATGCTGTTGGTAAACCTCTCCCCGGGAAGAACCTTGTGACCCCACCCGACATAAGGCCAATGCTTTTTCTCTCCATGCCAGCCCTCGAATCGCTTGACACACTCGACCGCAAGAGTGAACCTGTCCGGATTGGCTTTGACCGGGTTCTCCGCCCTTGACGGCATACCCGGAAAAAAGACGGTGGCACAAAGCACCGTAAACCATATTGATTTTAACCTCATAGGCAGAATCGGCTTAGTGTCTGATTCTTGTGACAGACAGTTGCTTACCTCCAATAGGTACTATTGGACCTATTGGTTCTATAGGTATGATAGGTCCTATAGGTATGATGGTATCTTTTTCCTCCGTCTCGTTGTTGAAGTCAAAGGTCAGCCTGCAAAACTGTGCCGGCTCGCTGTTATCCTCAAAATAGATGTCGATTGTCTGCTGATCTTCGCATTCAGAAGTGTAGTATAACCTGAACACTTCCCTGTCAAGGGGATAGCGGTCATTGGGCAACAGCACCATCCCGTCATCCATGCGGAGCGTACCCTTGCCGTCCGGCTGGAAATAGCGGATGGTGTAGCGGGCATCGGAAAAATGTCCTTCACGTTTGAGTTCACAGCGTATTTCCACCGTCTCGCCTTTCACAATACTTGTGGGAACCGGCAGGGTCTCCACCTTGAACGGGTAAGACTGCTGTACTTCCATTTCATCAGAACAGGCGGACAACAGCAAAACCGCCAGACCCAGGAACAGGACTGCCACCATTCCGGCCAATCCTCTTTTTTTATTCATTGCATTCATATTCTATCAGATTTTAATACGTTATACTTTATTCGATACTTACAGGAACTTATGTTGCAGGTATTCGTTCAGGTCCTTGTAACCTTTGTACAAAGAGGAACAATCCACCAGTTTATCCGCATAGCGTTTACGGAGCGCCTCCAGCGTACGCCGTCCGGCTTCATCCCGGTCCAGATAACAGTTGATCCTCTCGTACCTGTCAAGAATAGGGAACGAGCGTTCCAGCAATGACACTGAGTTCAACACAAGATAGTCGTCTCCATATCCCAGACCGAGTTCCAGCCACGAAAGGCAGTCGATAAACCCCTCGAAGAGGTTGCATGTGTCCGAACCGTTATCCATCAGTGAAATGTCCTTAGGTGACAGGCTGGCCTTGAAAAAACGGTTGCGCAACTCGTATCCGTCGCTGACATTCCTGAATCCGATGGCGAAATACCGTTTCCCGTGCAAGGTATATCTGACTTCCCGACAGTTCGGTACAGCCACATCGCTGCTAATGCCGCGTTCTGCCAGATATCGGAGCAGGACTCTGTTGTATAGAGGCCCGAAGCGTACATCCGTGAAACTCTCCTTCTTGAGGAGATCCTCCCTGTTATTCCCATCAGTGCGGGAAACGGTCTTGTGCTCGGGGGCGAGGCCGCCCCATGTCTCTGTGATGAACCTGGCCTGCGCCTTGAAATCCCCGCTGCCGATAAACTCCCCGGCAAGATTGAATATGTCACCTCCCTGCCCGGTGCCGAAGTCATGCCAGATTTCCTTTCGTACATTCACCTGGAACGAGGCGGTGCGTTCCTCCCGATACGGGGCCAGATACCAGTATTCGTCACCCCGTCTTCTTGCCGGTTCATATCCCATCCTTGCCAGAAAAGCGGCGATAGGGATAGCTTTTATCTCTTCTATAGTCATAGATGGTACAGTTTTAATGGATAATGAATTTGATTCCCAATCCGAATTGGGTTGTAAACAGATCCAGGGAACTTCCCCACAAGGCACGTTCCCGGATATTGGCAAGCAGGACAATACGGTCTGTCAGGTAAGTCTCAAGCTCCAGGGTTATCGCACCGCCATAAACAAACGCATCCTTGGCGAGCAGCGTTGAACCGTCAAACAGCATCCTGTCTCCCCAATTTACGGTTTCATAGCCGGCCAGTGCGGAACCGCCGATGGAGAGAAAGACCGTCCTGGACGGGTCCGACAGGAATTTCAGGTAATAGCCGCCTTCTGCCGTGAACTGTGCGCAGGGCACATTCACGTTCCGGTACCCGTAATTCTTCATCAGATACTCGACACCTATGACCCAACGGTCGGCTCTTTTGGTATATCCTGAAACGGCAAATCCGGCATAATGATTCAAGGGGGATTTCGAGCCGTTCGCAAATCCTCCGCGCAGTTCCACGCCCTTCATTCCGGGCAGGTACCGCTGGGCATGTGCCCGCCCCGGGAACAGGGCAAGCGACACGGCTGTAACGAATAGGAACAGATACTTCTTCATGACTACTTTACTTTAAGTCCGTTTATAACTCTGGCTCTCACGATATCTTCACTTTCCACGGTGAAGGTCTGGTGCCTTCCACCGCTTTTCTCATGCATTTCCACCACCAGCACCTTGTCCGAGGGAATGGTGAATTTGTCCAGGACGAAGACGGTGCGCCCGTCCTTTTTCCCTGCGACAGTTGTTACATAGTCGTAAGCACGCAAAGGAAATATCACCTGTTCTTGGATGGCGGTACGTTTCATCACCTTCTTGTCCACAATCTTGAATGTCACGAAATCCACTTCATAAGGCACGTTGGACCGGTTCCTGATTTGTGTATGAAAGTACAGCAGCCCGTTATGGGTGTAAAGACCGCGCAGCAGATACTGGATGCCGAACGCCTTGCTCCCGATATGCTTGATGTGCCTTTTGTTGTCCTTGTGGACGGACTTCGAAATGAGATATACCAGTTTCGGAGACTCGCTGCCGAGTTCCTTCAGGTAAATGTCAAGGGCGTTGTTGGGACGGTTCACTTCGCTTCCGTCATGGATGAAATCCTTCATCTCGATGTTCAGCAACAACGGTTCTTCCGCATACTTTACATTGAATGTATAGAAACTTCCGCTTTCGGTTATCACGGACATGTTGGTCTCCTCACGGAAATTCTTTACGGTAGCCTTTACACGAATGACATTTTCCGCACCGTCCGCCTTGCCTGCAATGAGGTTCAGCGATCCGAGGTCCACATAACGCACCGAAGACGGGAAGATGATATGCGTGGTCTTGTCGTAAGTCACTTCCAGACCGTACGGCGGTATCATCCGGTCGAAAGTGAGTTTTCGGGTCAGCCCGTGATAGAGGTCCCCGTCTTCCTCTTTTTGGGGATACACTTCCTTGACCGGTGTGATTCCTTTGTTTACTACCGCTGCGCTGTCGGTTTCAGTCTGGGCAAAGGCGCCCATGGTGCCCCATGCAAGGGCAAGCATTACAAATAACTTTTTCATGTTGATTGAATTTTAATGGGTTGTCATTGATTGTCATTCTGATAAAGCATCAGGGTATAGCCGGATTTGAGATGCACCTTCTCTTCACGCATCTTCCGGGAGATGTACTGTGAAACACCCTGTATGGCACCCTTCCCGAGTTCGGAAAGTAGCTGGTTGCCTGCCGACTGGTTGGTGATGGAGATGCTCGTGCCGAGATTCTGCCCCAGATTGGCGGCAACCTCCTTGACAGCGTTTGCTTCCATGGATCCCGGAATGAAGATGCCTTCCTGTCCGTCATTGTCATACACGGCAAGTTTCACGGGGATGATGGTACCGCCATATTCAACCTGAAGGATATTGACGTGAAGCCTTTCTCCCTGTATGCGCCCTTCTCCGATGAGCAAGGAGTTTTTGGGAAGGACATGCTTTCCTACACGCATCGCTTCCAGAAGTCTCATCTTCACACCCTGACCACTGATTACAGTCTGGTTCCCGTGGATGCAGGCCCGTATGGTATTCCTCACGTCTTTTTCATCCCTGTGGCCAATCGGGGTATGGAATCTTTCCGCCAATGTCCTTCCCGTTAATGACACGGAATCCCAGACCGATTGCGGCAACGATGATACTACAGGTGTGGAGACCAGCCCGACGGGAACGGCTTTCATGTTTCCATCCCGTCCTCTTTCTCCATCATCCGGATGGTTTTCCTTGTTTTTGCCGCCATTGCCCGGCATGTACTTGGCCGCGAGCTCGTATGACTTTTCCAAAAGTGCCACCTGTTCCTCATAGCCCGGCTGTGCATTCTGTACGGCAGCCGCCTGCTTCAGTTGTTCCACCTCGGCTTTCAAGGCCTCCTTTTCCGGGTCTTCCTGCGGTGACTCGTAAAAGTTGCCGAGAGTCCTGTTGATGTCATTGTAGGTGGAGACGGATGAAGAGCGGGCTTCATTCCTACTGTCACTTGCACGTGGACTGCCATCCTTGGTATCCGCATCCGATGACAATGCCACGACAGCTCCGGAGTTTTCATCCGCAACACCTGAGAAGTCTCCCAGTGTACGCATTTTTTCCGCCTGTTTGCGCTTTATGTCAGCCTGCTCGTAGGCGGCAATCTTGTCTTCCTCTATGTCGGCTCCTCTCGGGTCAGGCAGTTCGGTGTTGAAGCCCGCATTTTTCTCCTCCTTTTGTTTGTCCTCTTCGGACGGTGCGAAAATGAACCACATCGCACCGAGGAAGAGAAGGAACATCCCGGCAAAAACCAGGTATTTCCTGATTTCCAGCCTCTGTTTTAATTTATTAATATCATTACTCATTTTCTTTCTGATTGAATCGGTTAAAAAACTCTTCCATCTCCTGCACCCTTTTATCCGGGAGTGTATCGGCAGGAACGATATCCGGAATGTCCAACGGGGCTATCTCAATGATGTCCCGCTGTACATCTTCCCGCCCGATGTCATAGATGGCGCGGAAAATCAGATAGAAATTTCCGAGAGCAAACAGGATAGCCGGCACGATGACTGCCAGCATTCTCTTTTCCGGAGAAAGCCCGGCACACAAACCCCGAAGCTTTTCTGCAACGGTTTCCTTGATTCTTACAAACATCTGTTTCATACATTCGAAATTTTAACGGTCATACACTCTGATATCCCTGTTCTCCACCACACGGAAGGCTTCAAGGATGAAACCGTGCGGATTATTGTCGCTGCGGGTGGAGTTCAGCAGCCTGCCACGTGTGACAAGGCTGCGTTCGGTCACACTCTTCTCCCTGATAATGGAGAGTTTCGCATAGGTCACGACCTCATACGGATAGGTATTGAAATCGCACCTGACACTGTCAATCCCAATCCGCTGGCTCATGTTTCCCGAAATGATCCGGTTGTAATATCCCTGCTCTGCCAGATCCACATAATGGGCATAGGCAGAACGGTCGCAGAGGAACATCGCCCGTTGGATATTACCCTCAATCGCGCTTTTGTCGGGAGACAGCGTAAAGAACAGTTCATGAAACCTCCTGACATGTTCCCTCGCTTCCACCGGGCGGTTCTGTTCCAAGTCTTGTGAAAGGGCCAGCATCAACGACTTTCCCTCATCCAGAACATAGATCTTCTCCCGTTGCGCTTCCGCAAAGCTGTAAGCCTTCCATACTGAAAATCCCACAAGAAGCGTACAGACACACAGATAGATAATTCCGAACAGGCGGAGGTGTCTGAAACTTGTCTCGATATTCTTCAATGATTTGAATTCCATTCTGTAAATGTTTTATACTGTTATTACCTAAACTCACTTGACCAGCCTTCCGGCAATGTTTCCCACCGCCGCTCCGGCACTTCCTGCCACCACAGAGCCGGTCTTGGATGCCGCCTGATTCACGTTCTTTCCATAATTGCCCGCACCGCCTCCGGCCTGCACAATCCAATTGGATACGGTCGGGATGGTGAAATACCCGATAATGCCGATTATCAGAAACGTGATGTAAACTGCGTTTGAACTGTCAGGGATGAAGTCCGGATCGGAAAGCTGCTCGATGTCCCTTTGTAGCATCAGCACCTGGATTCTCGCCAGCACACTGCTGAACAGGTCGCTGACAGGAAGCCAAAGGTAGATGCTGATGTAGCGGACAAACCACTGGCTGAGAGATGCCTGGAACCCGTCCCAGCAGGAAAGGGCAAAGGAAACGGGACCGAGTATCGAAAGGACGATCAGGAAGAATGTCCTCAGCGTATCAATGACCAGTGCCGCAGCATTGAAAAGGAGTTCCAGCAGTTCCCGGAAAAAATCCTGTACAGACTTTTTCATGTTATACATGGCACGGTCCACATACATTCCGCAGGCCTCTATCGCATCCAATGCGCCCAGTTCGTCCAGTTTGTTGTCAAAAGCCTCCTTGTCCACCAGATAGGCAGTCTCGGGATTCCGTTTCATAGCCTCCATCTCCAGCTTGTCCTTCTGTGCCCGGTACTCGTTCATGTCAAAGGTCTGGCTTTCGAGAATCGTATGCGTGCCTTTCACGACCGGTGACAGAATGCTGTTCAGCGTACCCAGTACAAGTGTCGGAAAGAACATGATACAGAGTCCCAGAGCGAACGGACGAAGAAGCGGAAAGACATCCACGGGTTCGGCACGGGCCAGAGCCTGCCATACACGATATGCCACATAGAAAAGAGCACCCAGCCCGGCAAGCCCTCGGGCGACACCGGTCATCTGTGAGCAGAGCGGCATCATTTCCACATACAGATTCTGTAAAATCTGATGCAGGTTGTCAAAATCTATAGCCAACAATAACATAATGAAAGCGGATTAGGAATTACCAATAACGTTCGTTCGGTGAGCCGTAGAGTGCCATCACGCGGTCTAGGTCGTTCTGTTTCTTGGCGCGCAGGTAGGACACCCCGATGTTCTTGTTGGTGTAATACTGTACCAGACTGCGGTTTTGCAACATGTCGTTGTAGCAGCGGTCGATGATATCCATCCTTTCCTTGTCGTTCATGGAAAGCCCGTTCTCGTTGACCACCGTCTTCAGATCATTCAGCAGATGGGCACTTTCTTCCAGCAGTTTGGTGTATCCCAAAGCAATCGCGCTCAGTTCTTCCGGCGTAAAATACGGGTCGCTGAGCATACGCTCGAAGCTGGTGACATAGATGTCCGTGATATCGCCCACCATCAGGATGGTCTGCTGGACTTTGCGGGCATCACGGACAAGGTTCTTGACCTTGCGAAGCCCGTCGTAATACTCCTTGCCCTGCTGGTAGATTTTCACGGTTTCCTGAAAACTATTCGCCATATTGGTGGCAGTGGAGGATGTGTGAACGATGTTCTTGGCAGCATTGATGATTCCCTGCGCCAGATTGCCCGGGTCGCTCACTACCCATTGGGCTTTCGCTGTGAGGCTGACAAGGAAGCAGCCCATGCACAGCATAAGAATTTTCTTTTTCATGATGTTTCTATTTTTAATTGTGAATAATTCTGTTAAAAGTCAGATTCCCATTTTCCGCCCTTTGGACGGCGGGTTCCGGAGGATGGTCCGTTGCGCCTGTCTCGGTCGGTTCTCTATTCCGGAATTCTCCCTCTTGCGTCTGATGGAGGCGAAGAGTTCGTCTGCATACGGCCTGCGTCCGGTCATTCTGACGAAACGGGCATCCAGCTCCCGGTAGGCTTTCTCTGCCTGACACGAGCGTTCCGTCGCGGAAACGTTCTTGTCTATGCCGTACTTGGCGAGAAAATCAGGACTGATTTGCAGGATGTCGTGAACCACATCCGGTGAGGCCGCAATCCGTCCCAAAATCTCCAGTTCTCCATCCAGTCTTTCCAAATAGAAATCCGGCAGACGGACATCCTTGATGCTTTCCGCAGCCTTTTCCGCATTCCTGCACAGACGGCTTTCCAATATCACCCCCTCATCATATGCTGGTTCCGGCCCGGAACGGTTCAGCCTGTCAAGCCTGTCATAATCATCCGCAAGCCCGTACCTGAGTGCCACATACCGTGAAGGTGGCATAAGATGCACGGCCAGGTTGCAGAGTTCCCACATGTCGCTCTCTTTCCGATGGAAGTCCAGAATCCGGACAGATGACCGCACTTCTTGCGGTGACGGACGTTCCTGCTTGCTTTCCGGATTTTCCTTCGAGTAAACATCCTGCATGAATGTGTACATGGCAAGCATTCGGTGGACAGGGACGGCTTCTTCAGGTCTGATATCCATAAGCCGGGAACCGTTCTTCTCCATGAAATAAGTATCTTTCAATGCCTCCATCAGTTCCGACCTGTCCGTTTCCGCCGTTTTTTCCGGTGTCGGGAACAGGTACGAGGCTGACAACAGGCAGGAGACTTGGGTAATCACATCCTCCGACTTCCTGTACCGCCTGACC
>ENA-OZFB01000639-OZFB01000639.1-human-gut-metagenome-genome-assembly--contig:-NODE-639-length-11357-cov-5.436029_pt1 | contig 11357 bp, 9 predicted proteins | sample MGYA00244614_ERZ653626 | MGnify/ENA primary metagenome ERZ653626 (study PRJEB26926, sample SAMN06164992) | human gut metagenome | biome: ENVO:00009003; feature: ENVO:2100002; material: ENVO:00002003...
ACGAGATGTCTTAGGGTCTCGTGGGCTCGGAGATGTGTATAAGAGACAGGGGTCGGTGTAGTTGGTGACTTCCAACCCATCGAAGCCTACGACCGAGTAGTCTTTTGGCACTTTATAGCCCAGTTCTTTCAGCCCCTCGATCGTGCCAATGGCCAGCATATCGCTCATGCAGAGGAACGCCGTGGCGCTGTCCGGGCTGTGGGTTCGGAAGTATTCCTTCACACCGTCGCGGGCTTCCTCCCGCCCGAAGTTGGTGTAGATGATGTTGTCGCGGGGCAGCTCCAAACCATTGCGCTGCATAGCTTGGTACGCACCCACAAGGCGCTGCATACTGACCATAGCCAGCTTGCGGCCATGTACCACCACGATCTTGCGGTGTCCCTTGTCGATGAGGTATTGGGTCAGCTCGTCAAACGCTTTGATGTCGTCCATCATCACACAGCTGACATTCGGACCGGGAACCTCAATATCAATGGTCACGCAGGGGTATTTGCTTTTCGCCAGCAGTTCGCAGTAAGGGTCGTTGGTTCTCAAACCCATCAGGATCGCGCCGGCGATGTTGTGCTCATAGCAGAGCTGTTCAAAACTTTTTTCGGTCTGGATCTTGGTGTTGATAACCTGAATGGACATTTCCACATCGTTGTTGACTGTGTAGTGGAAGCAGCCTTTCATCAGCAGTGCATCAAAATCGTTGATAAGCTCTTCTTCCAGAAAGCCGGAAAGCACCAGCGCGATATTGTGATTGTGCTTGGAGGAAAGGTTGCGCGCCATCTGGTTGGGGTGATACCCCAGCCGCTGCGCGGTCTCCACGATGCGCTCCCGTGTGGTAGGGCTGACATCTGGGTAGTTGTTGAGTGCGCGGGAAACCGTACCGACCGTGACTCCGGCTTCCCGTGCAATGTCGCGGATCGAAACTGCCATGCCTGCTCACTCCTGATCCTCTTTTCAACCAAAACCGTTTTCGGTACCGTGTATACCGCTGTGTTCCAAAAACGTTTTTGTTGTGATTTCTTTATACTCTAATTCCCCTGTTTTGTCAACACTCTCCGCCCACTTTCTACATCTTGCAAAAGAATCCGGTTGTGGTTTTGTGTAGCTTGCACAAGTGCAAAAGGCAGAAGAGGGGGCGGTATTTTTTTTGGGGAAAAATTGCAGATTTTTCTCCAACATCGAGCAGATGTGCGATGCCCTGCGAATCAGCACCAAAACGGGGTACAAGCTGTTGCACGAGGGCAAAATTCCAGCAATGAAAATCGGGCGCTCGTATCGCATTCCCAAAGCCCACCTGTTTACCTACCTTCAGATTTGCGGTCAACACTGTCGAGCAGAGAATCGACAGTGTTGATTGTTTTGCGCCGATGCGTTATGCTGTTCTTGTCAACAGCAGATCGGGGGCGACCCAAACCGAAGGAGGTATTTATTTATGGTCGCAGGACATCTGCAAGAAAAAAATGGTATCTATTATGTGGTATTAACCTACAAAACTTATGACGGCAAACGCAAAACCAAATGGCAATCCACGGGCTTGCCCATCAAGGGCAACAAACGGCGCGCCGAGGCGATGATGCGTGAGCTGCAAGACGACTTTGAGCCACCCGTTGACCCCAACGGTCCGCCCAGCAAAGCCATGCTGTTTGCGGATTATCTGGTGCAATGGCTGGAAATCGCAAAGTCAACCGTCAAGCTGACAACCTACGCAAGCTACAAAGAACTGTCGAACAGCAGGATCATTCCTTACTTTAGAAATCTCGGCGTTACGCTGGGCGACCTGAAAGCGGTTCATATCCAAGCATTTTATCAGGAGCAGTTGGAGCGTGTGAAGCCCAATACGGTCATTCACTATCATGCGGTTATCCACCGCGCCTTGAAATACGCAGTGAAAACAGACCTGATCGATGTGAACCCTGCCGACAAGGTAGACCGCCCAAAGAAAAACGAATTTACCGGGAACTTTTACAGCAAGGACGAAATGAACGCGCTGTTCGACGCTGTGCGCGGCAGTAAAATTGAGGTGGCAGTTATGTTGACCGCCTTTTATGGTCTGCGCCGCAGCGAGGTTGTAGGGCTGAAATGGGCTGCTGTGGACTTTGAGCAGAACACGATTGAAATCTGCCACACGGTCACAACGGTTCGGCTGGATGGAAAAGAAGTGCTTGTAGAATCCAATGGCACAAAAACCAAATCCAGCAAGCGCACCTTGCCGCTTGTACCGGTTTTCCGGGAACGGCTACTGGCCTTGCAGGAGGAACAGAAAGAAAACCGCAAGCTGTGCGGTAGGTGCTACAACAAAAAATACGCAGACTACATCTGCGTAGACGCAATGGGCAATCTGCTCAAGCCGGATTATCTCTCCAATTCGTTCCAGATTATCTTGCAAAATTATCATCTGCGGCGCATCCGCTTTCACGATTTGCGCCACTCTTGCGCCAGTTTGCTTTTGGCAAACGGTGTCCCGATGAAGATGATTCAGGAGTGGCTGGGACACAGCGATTTCTCTACCACCGCGAATATTTATTCGCATTTGGACTACGCTTCCAAGGTTTCTTCGGCAGAAGCGATGCTGAACGGGCTTGGAATGGGTTCAAATCCGGGAAATGACACTTAAAAAAGTGTGATTTCTCTCCAAAACAGGGCGCTTTCTCTCCTGTTATGAAATTGTCAAACTCAAAAATACCGTTTTTTGCATAAAAAAAACGGTACAAAGTGCTTAAAAAAGCACGCTGTACCGTTGATTGGCGGAGCATCAGAGATTTGAACTCTGGCGGCGCTACAAACGCCCTATCGCATTTCGAGTGCGACCCCTTCGACCTCTTGGGTAATGCTCCCTATAGTAATCCTCCAAAATCTTCTCCGGAAAAAGGAGAGAAAAGTAGGAGAGAACAGCAAATATTCAATTGTAGAAAATGGTGCGTTTTTGACGATGGGTCGTTAGAAAATCAGCAGTAACTTCCAAAATGCCTGCTTGATTTCGAGTCAATCTCGTTACGACCGCTTCGATACGTCTGCTTATTTAGTTTTTATCGCACCGCCTCGCACAGCGTTTGGAAAAATGCGAGATTTCGATGCAAGATAACGATGAAAAGTTGGGTACGCGACACCCGATAAAGCCCGCCGTTATAGGATTTCCTGCGGACAAGGTGACCTGCCGGATGCAAACTTTCGAGTGCTCCCTCTTACGACCTCTTGAGTACATCTGCCTATTTAATTTTGTTGCAAGGAGCTTCCCGCAGGGTGTGATTTCGAGTGCTCCCTCTTACGACCTCTTGGGGAATGCTCCATGTTCTGGGTTCCTGCCGGATACTAAATTAGTATAGCAAAAATGCCGTCCCGCGTCAAGATGCGGGGCGGCATAATTCCTGTATGCTGGGGGATATCTCATGTACATCAGAACAAATGCTGTTTCTGCACCGGGCCGGGGGCAAAGGGGGTATCCTCGTGGTGGCGCACCACGGTCACCTCGCGGGTCTTTTCCTCCACATGGCCGTTGGCTTTGGGCACACTGTAAAAGCTGCGGGTAATGTTATAATAGCCGCGCATGTGCTGCACCAGGTATTCGGCCACAGCGGGCAAACAGTCGGTATCCTCAATGTTTTCATAGTTATAGTCTGCATACAAAAATGCCGTGTGCTCCCCCTTGCAGACCAGCGTGATTCCCGATTCGTCCAGATGCAGTTCATCCACAGCGCACTGCTTCAGGCCGCTCAGGCCGCTTTCGCTGGCAAGTTGGGTGGCGCGGCGACGCATAGCCAATGGAACGGACTGCGGGTCCAGCGCTTCGTTGCCGCGCTGGCCGATCTCCAGCAGGATGTCCCGCATCATGCGGCTTTCCAGCAGCGGGCGGATCTTTTCCTTCACGCGGGCTTCCTCGGTTTTTGCCTGAATTTTTTGCAGCAGTCCCATTCTTTTTCCTCACTAAACACATATCATTGCCCCGCGCACATCCGCATCGGCATCAGGGGCATCTTACTTTTTCATCGTGTAACTAATATTATATTATAGCATACCTTTTCATCCTGTGCCAGCGTGGAAGATAACTTTTACACCAAATTCATTCTGGTAAATCTTTTTAGCTGTGTGCTTTTTTGTATTCAGCTTTCATTCTTTTTTCTCCGTCAAAAGCACAAATTCAATCCCCGTTTTTTGTCTATTTTACTCTTTGCCTCATGCCATTCATTCTTATTTTTCTTTCCTCCGCTCTTTCCCGTTGCACCCTGCCAGTTTCTGCATTATACTGATAAAAAAGTGCACCGGCAGGTTTCCCCCGCCGGCAGCCGGACAGGAGTGCGGCCTATGAACATTACCGCGTTTGCCCAATATGCCGGGGTATCCAAGGCAGCAGTCAGCCGCTATTTTAACGGCGGGTACTTAAGCGCCGAAAAGCGCGCCCAGATTGCCGCTGCGGTGGAAGCCACCGGCTACCGCCCCAGTATGCAGGCCCAGATGCTGCGCACCCGCCGCACGCGGCAGATCGGGGTGATCATGCCGCGGCTGAGCAGCGAAAGCTGCGCCCGCATGGTGGAGGGCATCAGCCGGGTACTGGACGACCAGAACTACCAGCTGCTGCTGATCAACACCGCCAACGACAACACCCGCGAAGTGCGCGCGCTGGATACCCTGCGGCATGATACGGTGGACGGCATTATCCTGATTGCCACCATGTTTACCCCGGAACACCATGCGGTGCTGCAAAGCCTGCATGTGCCGGTGGTAATCGTGGGGCAGCAGTATCCCGGGTTCAGCTGCGTGTTCCACGATGATTTCGGCGCGGCGCAGGCAGCCACCGCCCACATGCTGCAAAAGGGGCGGCGCAAGCCGGGCTACCTGGGCGTGACCCTGCTGGACAAAGCCGTCGGCCTTGCCCGGCGCGAAGGCTTTGACAGTGCGCTGCGGGATGCAGGTCTCGTGCCCCAGCCGCAGCGAATGAGCATTGCCAAGTTCAACATGGAATCCGGCTACCACCAGGCGGACCAGCTGTTTGGCCGTGCGCCGGGGCTGGACTGCCTGTTCTGCGCGACCGACTCCATCGCCCTGGGTGCGCTGCAATACTGCCGCAGCCACAGTCTGCGGGTGCCGGAGGACATCATGATTGCCGCTGTGGGCGACAACCGCATTGGCCGCGTTGCCTATGTGCCGCTGACCAGCGCCCATCTGCATTACCGCACCGCCGGGGACAAAGCCGCCCGCCTGCTGCTGGACATGCTGGCGGCCCCCCATGCCGAGCCGCAGATGATTAAGCTGGATTATGAGTTAAAATGCCGGGCCTCCACCGGGGATGACAACTCAGATGAAAATGTCTGGTCGCTATAACAGGCATCCTTTGCGCCACACTTCCCTGCATCACTGCGGGGAAGTTTTTGTTTTGTGCACCCTTTCCATGCAGCCCCCTGTTTTTTGTGCATTTTACCAAAGAACGGTGTGAAACTGTGTGAAATCGATAACAGATTCTTTGCAAGTTGGGTCGTTTGGTCAATAGAAAAAGCACTCACCTTCGTATATAATAAAGCTGTCAAATGAAACAGGCCCCGGAACCTCCTACCGGGCCAACAGATAAAAGAAGGAGCGTGCAACATGGATTACAAGAAAGCAGCCCAGCAGGTACTGGACAACATCGGCGGTGCTTCCAACATTGTATCGGCCGCACACTGCGCAACCCGCCTGCGCCTGGTGATTGCGGATAATTCCAAGGTGAACAAAAAAGAGCTTGAAAATGCTGAGGGCGCCAAGGGCGTATTTGAAGCCCAGGGCCAGCTGCAGATCATCTTCGGCACCGGTATTGTGAACAAGGTGTATGACGAGTTCACCGCCCTGGCCGGAATCACCGGTGCCAGCAAGGAGGAAGTCAAACAGGCTGCCGCTTCCAAAGCGCCGTGGTACCAGCGGGCCATCAAGACGCTGGGCGATATCTTTGTTCCCATCATTCCGGCCATCGTGGCTTCCGGCTTTTTGATGGGCATTATGGAAGCGCTGAACTTTATGGTCAACAACGGCTTCCTGAACATTGATACCAGCGGTTCCATCTATGTGTTTGCCCAGCTGTTCTCCAACACGGCGTACACCTTCCTGCCTATCCTGATCGCCTTCTCCGCCGCAAAGGTGTTTGGTGGCAACCAGTTCCTGGGTGCTGTCATCGGCATGATCATGATTCACCCCAACCTGCAGAACGCCTGGACCGTTGCTTCTGAGGGCGTGCAGACCTACCAATCGGTGTTTGGCGGGCTGTACAAAATTCCGCTGGTCGGCTACCAGGGCCACGTTATCCCCGTTATTATTGCCGTGTGGCTGATGTGCCAGATTGAAAAGCGGCTGCACAAAGTTGTGCCTGCCATGATCGACCTGTTTGTTACCCCGCTGGTCTCCGTTTTCGTTACCGGTTATCTCACCCTCGCTGTCATCGGCCCAATCTTCACCACGCTGGAGGACGGCATCATCAACGGCGTTCAGGCTTTAATTCAGCTGCCGTTCGGCATCGGTTCCTTCATCATGGGCGGTTTGTACGCCGTCACCGTTGTGGCCGGTATCCACCATATGTACACCCTGATCGACCTTGGCCAGCTGGCCAAGTTTGGCTTCACCTACTGGCTGCCCCTGGCCAGTGCCGCCAACGTTGCCCAGGGCGGTGCCGCTTTTGCCGTTGCCCTCAAGAGCAAGAACGCCAAAGTTAAGTCTATGGCCCTGCCCTCCGCCCTTTCTGCCTGCATGGGCATTACCGAGCCCGCCATCTTCGGCGTCAACCTGCGCTACTTTAAGCCCTTTATCGGCGGTCTGGTCGGCGGTGCCTGTGGCGCTTTGTATGCCAGCGTGACCGGCCTGGGTGCCACCGGCACCGGCGTGACCGGCATCTTCGGCATCCTGCTGCATCTGCACATGCCGCTGCAGTACCTCATCATGATGGCAATTTCCTTCGGCGTTTCCTTCGCTGTGACCTGGGTGATCTGGACCCCCGAAGCCGAGGAAGCCAAAGCCTGATGTTTTCCCCTCTCAATCAATAAGGAGCTACCTGTTATGAATGCCTTGCAGCGTGATTTGAAGCGTCTTGTCCCCATGGTGGAAGCCGCCGGGGCCGCCCGTGTGGCGGCGGATCCCCACCGGCAGAAGCTGCATGTTCAACCCCCTGTGGGCTGGCTGAACGACCCCAACGGGCTGTGCCAGATCGGCGATGAATACCATGTATTTTATCAGTACGGCCCGTTTGACCCCACGGGAGGGGTCAAGCACTGGGGGCACGTGCGCAGCCGCGATTTGTTCCACTGGGAACGCCTGCCCGTAATGCTGTACCCGGACGAACCGTTTGACTGCCATGGCGTTTATTCCGGCTCCGCTCTGGTGGAGGACGGCATGCTGTACCTGTACTATACCGGCAATGTCAAGCACCCCGGCGAATATGACTACATCAAGCAGGGGCGCGGGCACAATGTCTGCCTTGCCACCAGCCGCGATGCCATCCATCTGGACAACAAGCGCTGCCTGATGTACAACCAGGATTATCCCGCCGGGCTGACCTGCCATGTGCGCGATCCCAAAGTGTTTGCACTGGATGGGCGCTACTATATGGTGCTGGGTGCCCGAACACTGGACGACCATGGCGAAGTGCTGGTGTTTGAAAGCGCCGACAAGCTGCATTGGAACCACATCAACACCATTACCACCCCCGAACCCTTTGGCTATATGTGGGAATGCCCCGACCTGTTTGAGCTGGACGGCCAGTGGTTTTTGGCGGTATCGCCCCAGGGCATTGCCTGCCAGAACGTGTACGGCTGCGGTTACTTTGCCCTGCAGGGTGACTGGCGCACCGATTGCACATTGAGCGAATTCCACGCCCTGGACGATGGCTTTGACTATTACGCGCCCCAAAGCTTTGCCGCCGCGGATGGCCGCCGCATCCAGTTTGGCTGGATGGGCATGCCGGATGCCGATTACACCAACCCCACCGTGGAGTATGGCTGGCAACACTGCCTGACCCTGCCCCGCGTGTTGACCCAGGACGGCAATGGCTGCCTGCTGCAAGCCCCCGCCGCCGAGCTGAACGCCCTGCGCGGCGAAGCCCGCCAGCCGGCAGACGGCGAAACGGTTGAAACGGACCCCTGCTTTGACCTGACCGCCGTCCCCGCCGGGGATTTTGTCCTGACCATTGCCAACGGCCTGACCCTGACTTACACCGAAACGGACCGCACCTGTACCCTGCGCTTTACCGATGCAGCGATTGCCGCCGGGCGCACCGAGCGCAAGGCTGTGCTGGATGCCCCCTGCCGCAGCCTGCGTGTTGTGGGGGATGCTTCCTCGCTGGAAATATTCCTGAACGACGGTGCCGCGGTGCTTTCCACCCGGTATTACCCGGCAGCGGGCAAGGTTGCCGTGCAGCTTTGCGGCGCAGGCAGCACCCTGTATTCCCTTTCGATTTAACGGAGGACATTCCATGGCACATGATACCTTGTATGCGATCGGCGAAGCGCTGATCGATATGATTCCGTCCAAAACCGGCTGTTCCTTTGCCGAGGTTCCCTCTTTCAGCCCCCGTGTGGGCGGCGCGCCCGCCAACGTGTGCGGTGCTTATGCCCGCCTGGGTGGGGATTCTGCCCTGCTGACCCAGCTGGGAGATGACCCGTTCGGCCACAAGATCATTGATGAACTGGCTGCCTGCGGCATTGATACCAGCCACATCTGTTTGACGGACAAAGCCAACACCGCCCTGGCCTTTGTTTCGCTGGAAGCGGACGGCAACCGAACGTTCAGTTTTTACCGCAAGCCCTCAGCCGATTTGCTGTACGCCCCGGAGCAGGTGGATACCAGCCTGTTTGCCAACGCCTATGCCCTGCATTTTTGCAGCGTTGCCCTGGTGGAAAGCCCCATGCGGGAAGCCCACAAAACTGCCATTGCCGCAGCCCGCAGCGCCGGGACTATCATTGACTTTGACCCCAACCTGCGCTTTCCGCTGTGGCCGGACCGTGATGCTTTGCGCCGCACGGTGCTGGAGTTCCTGCCGCTGGCCGATGTGGTCAAAATCTCGGACGAAGAGCTGGAATTTCTGACCGACACCAGTGATATTGAAGCCGCCCTGCCCAGCCTGTTTGTGGGCCATGTACAGCTGGTGCTCTACACCTGCGGCAGCGCCGGTGCCCACGCTTACACCCGCACCGCCCACGGCTTTTCCGCCAGCAAGCCGGTAAAGGCCGTGGATACCACCGGCGCCGGGGACGGGTTCATCGGCTCGTTCTTGTGGCAGCTGCACAAAAACGGGGTGGACCGCGCCGCCCTGCCCGCTCTGCAGGCGGAGCAGCTGAACCAGTGGCTGGATTTTTCCAACCGGTTCTGCGGTTACAGTGTGCAGCGCTACGGTGCCATTGACAGCTACCCCACCATCGACCAGCTGTAACTTTCTGCCATTCTCTGCTATTTCATCATAAAGCAACCGCCCGGTACAGGATTTGTACCGGGCGGTTGCTTTACGGTATAGATTTTTCTTTTCTATATTCGCTTTATACAAGTCTTAGGATTATAAACTTCAACGTTGCTTCATCCGCAACATTTATTCATCAATTTTAGATTCCAAGCTCTTAAGTGTATGTCCATCAGCATCCTTCCAGCTTGTCAGTCCATTCGCACTCTTGCCAATCACAAACATTGCAGCATAGGAAGGACTGGTAAACAGCAAATTCTCTATCAGTTTCCCGTCAGCATCAAAAGTAGTCTTTTTTCTTTTTTCTTTGATAACTTCCGGAATCGTATCATCGTCCGATGGAGAGATGTGGCTTCCCGCCAAAACCACAAAGCCTTCTGCAGTCTGCATTCCAACGGCTTCGACCGTACCGATTGTTTTAATGGTTCTTTTCAGATACAACTTCCCGATATCATCCGCCTGTTTTTCTTCAACTTCCGTTTTTACTTCAACTGGCTTGGTAATAGGTTCAAACAGCTTATGCCCCAAGGTTCCCATGATTACTTTTGCATAATCAATGAACTCCTCCAGTTCGCATTCTTTTTCTTCTGTAATATTACCCGGCGTAGGATCATTTCCATTTTTGACCTCATAGCGATTCGCTTGCAGTGCCAAATTACAGAAACGGTTTTCAAGATAGCTTATCTCAGTGGGTCCAAATGAATTATTGGATGTGGTAAATGCGATGGCTTCTGTCCAGTAATCTTTTTCTGGATTTCTCTTATGCTCCTGCAGGCGATTCAGAATACCTTCACCGTTTTTCCTTGCTCCAGCCTGTCCAATATAAACAACACCTTTTCCAGTGGTGTCTGAAGTACCAAAGAGGAAATAAACACCACTCTGTTTTAAATCCTCTCGTTCCTTGCAGCGGTCAAGCTCTGTCCGAGGAATTTTATATGCAATACCTGTCCAATTCGCCAGTGTACATTTTATTCTGCCACCGGCCTCACCATCCATCAGAAACAGATTTATACTTTTGCCTCGCATCACTGTATCCTCCTCGCCTTATATTTCCCTTTTCACATAGGTCAGTTCTACATCATAACCAAGCTTTTCTAACATCTGCAAAAATGTGTTATTTACAATTCCGTCTTTCTTCTTTATCAGGCGATTTACATAGGACGGCGTAGTTCCAACTTCTTCAGCCAGCTTTGCCTGCGTGGTCGCAGCTTCTATACATTTTACCTTTACATCGACCTCTATATTATTTTTCAGCATACTTCCACCTTATCTGTTTGAAATATATTTCACTGTAAGTGTAATTTATTATATCCCAAGAATTGAGCTTTTTCAATCGCTTAGAGCTATTCCGTTTATTCATATTATTACAAAGTTATTTCCAAAAACAATAAATAAATTACAACCAAAATAAGTTCCCCTCAAATACATCAGAATACCCCCTCTATAATTCAACCGTTTCATTTATCTTAGCAACAAAATGAGGCGTATCCATATATCGTGGATACGCCTCATTTTGTTTATTCTATTATCTTTATACGTTTTACAGATGCAGCACGCGATCCTTGATTTCGGCGGTGCGGCCCTGGTTCCAGAACTGGGTACCGATGTAGCCGCAGGTGCGGCGGGCAACATTCAGCTTGCTCTGGTCGCGGTTATGGCAGTGCGGGCACTCCCACACCAGCTTGCCGTCGTCCTCCACGATCTTGATCTCGCCGTCATAGCCGCACACCTGGCAGTAGTCGCTCTTGGTGTTCAGTTCTGCGTACATGATGTTATCATAGATGAACTGCATCACTTTGATGACAGCTTCCAGGTTATCCTGCATATTGGGCACTTCCACATAGCTGATGGCGCCGCCCGGAGACAGGCGCTGGAACTCGCTTTCAAACTTCAGCTTGGTGAACGCATCGATCTGCTCGGTCACATGCACATGGTAGCTGTTGGTGATATAGTTGCTGTCTCT
>ENA-OZFB01000646-OZFB01000646.1-human-gut-metagenome-genome-assembly--contig:-NODE-646-length-11282-cov-7.988421_pt1 | contig 11282 bp, 9 predicted proteins | sample MGYA00244614_ERZ653626 | MGnify/ENA primary metagenome ERZ653626 (study PRJEB26926, sample SAMN06164992) | human gut metagenome | biome: ENVO:00009003; feature: ENVO:2100002; material: ENVO:00002003...
GGAAACGCAGAAGCTCCCGGTTCTCACGGTATGCGTCAAGAAATACTCTGTGTTCTGCCAGAAGCCTTTCCCGAAACTCCGGATTCAGCAGATCATCCGTCAGACGCTCCGTTTCCTCTGGAAAGCTGGTGCTATGGATATTACCCAAGCAGGACAGATACCCCAGCGACTTTGCTTCATCCGAGAAATCGTGATAAAGGTTCCAGACATCCACAGCAATACCCAGCCGCTCATAGCGCGGGGCTTCCGTGACCTCAAGATTGGTGGCAAATGCGCCGCCGTCCAGAAGCTCCTCAATACGCTCCGCCGCATCTGCCCAGCCTATCACTTGGGCAGAACGAAGATAGCGAGAGGTATCTCCGGTTGCAATATGGATACCATCGTCCCCGTACCATGCGGAAAGCCTGCCGTTATCCGTAATCAGGCCGTTGCCGCCGTAGTAAAGAGCTTTCAGAAATGCCGCGCGATCCTCTAAAGGTTTTTGCTTGGAGAATTCCGCAGCAATTTTCATCCGCGCTGCATCCGCATTACCGCCCGCGCGCAGGATGTGGTCAATATCATCCTGAGAAATGAACATAGAAAAAGCGGAGGGTGTTACACTCTCCGCTTCTGCGATGGATTGAATTTGTTCTGCCTCTGAGGGGAAGAAGGACATCTGCGCCCCAGCAGGGGCATCGAACATATTTAGCTGAACACCAGTTCCGTGAGGATCGTTTCCTCGGCCTGCGCTTTCAGCGTGTTCATCAGCCCTACCCACTTCATCGGGTCGCTGGCTTTCAGCGCTTCCGTCACGCCCGCTGACTTCATCAGCTCCGGCATCATCTGTTCCAGTCGGTTGTTCGCTGCCGCGTCGATCTCCCGCAGATGGGGGTACAGCTTCTCGGACAGCAGCAGGCTGTTCCACAGCACCGGACGATGCTCCTTCAGGTAATTCTTCCGCATCCTGCCGTACTTGCCCAGCGGGGCTTGCGGCTGCTCGGTCAGGCTCAGGTCGGGAATCAGATAATCCCCGCTGCGGGTGTAGGTCAGTTCGCTCATGGCTTTCGCTCCTTTCCGCGATTTTCTCGCGCTCATAATTCTTGATGGTGACTTCGATCTGCCGCAGCACCAGCTCGCTGGACTGGCTGATGGCCGTTCCAAGAGCGGCGACGGTCTGCGGGGTGTTGAAATCAAAGACATTCAGAAAATCCTCATGCTCGAAGTAATCTCCCGGCTGCATCCCGCAGCGGGATAGCAACGCATAGGTGGTGCTGACAACGACGGCGTTCCGAAAAGCGGCTCCGATGTTGAACTCATCATAGTCCTCCAAAAAGGAACCGTCAACGATGCCGACAATATCGCGCCGATTGTCGTGCCAGTATTCATCTACAAGCTGCGCCGCCACACGCTCCAACTGATCGGCAAGTCCGTTTTCACCGGAAACGTCAAAGCGCTGTTCCAGCGCCGCAGATACCACCTCACGATGCTCCTGCCGGTATTCCCAAAGATAAGGGCGGCGAGAGTTCTCGCCGCCGCTGGTATCGGAAACATCGAATACATATCGGAGTTTGGGTTGGTCGCTGCTGGTATCCACAAGGGCGATGCCCTTGCTGCCTCGCCGCACATAGCGGCGCATCTGCTTATTCCAAAGGTCGTATTCCGCGCAGGCCGTGGCTTCCGGGCGCTGGGCGAAGATCATGAGCTGCTCGTTGTAGGGGTACTTATACAGCCTTGCGGCGGTGGTCAGAAATGCCGTCCACTTCTGGTAGCTTCCCGTGATCTGCTCCGCCGTGCGGTCTGCCATCTGCGCATAGAGCTGTACTTTACTCGGCATCCATATCCTCCTTTTCAAAATCGGGGAACAGGTCGAGCGCGTCATATTCCGCGTCGCTCATCCTGCGCAGCTTTGCGATGGCGCTGTCCGTCAGCTCCCGCAGCTCCGTTTCATCCGCAGCGAGGTAGCCGCGCATTTCCTCCAGCGCCGCGATCAGGCCCGTGCGGGTGCCGGTGTTGTAGAGGCTCATAAGCTGGCGTTCTTCAAAGGTGATGTTCATATCAAAGCTCCTTTTCCGCGCTCTTTTTGGGCGCTGTTTTGTGTGGACGTTCTTGGGCCGGTTGGCTTTTGAGCTGCTCCAGCACGGAGGGCTTGCGTTCACCGGCATCCCGTTCCCGGTGGGCAGCCGCCGCCAAATCCATCAGGGAGATGGACATACCGGCCTTGACCTGTGCCTCAAGGTCGGCGACGGTGGGCTGTTTGGGGCCGTTGTTGATAATGCCGTCGATCATGCCGTAATCATCTTCCATCGACATCTCGGCGGCTTTCAGATAATTCTCCGGTTTCTGAAAGGCGGGCAGCTCCTGAAATCCCATGCTGTCACAGTAGTGATAGGATACCTTGCCGTCCTGTTTCAGCGCAACGATGTCGCTGACGGAGAGGCTGTGTCCCACAAAATCGCCGGGGCGCTCGTCGTTGAAAATGTAGTAGAAGTTTTCAAGGATTCTGCCGGTATCATCGTCCGGGTACACCTCACGGGTATAGACGGCTTCATAGTTGGCCGGGTCAGGCGGCGCGGCCAGACTGCCGAGGTTGGCAAAACGCAGCTCCACCGGCGCGTCCCGGCGCAGTTGATAGATCGCCATAGAATCGGTGGGGCTGTTCAAAAAGCGCTGTTCCACATCACGGGGCGGGATATGGCCTTTGACCGCATCCCAATCCGGTTGTGTGATCCCGAACATTCCGTCATGCTTGATGATGTCCTCGGCCTCAAAAACCATTTCTTCGGCGTTGTCGGGATGGAGCATATAAACCGTGATGTCATGCTCCAGCAGCTCCAGCGCCCGGTCTTTGGAAAGCGGGAGCATATCGCCGTCCAGATACCCATAGCTGCGCATATCGTCCACCGTCAGCGTGGGGTCGGGCATCGGGGTGGCCTGTTCCAGCTCTGGCGAAGTTGGAAGTGTGCCTGCGGCACGAGAACCGGCCTCCTCGTGAACAACCTGATTGTCGTCCGATGACAATTCGAGTGAGTACAAAATCCCTGCAAACTTGTTTGACAAAACTTCAAACGGCACGGTCTTATCATAGCCATGTGTTTCGCAGATACGAATCGCAGCCGCCAAAAGAAAGTTTACATCATCGTCATGTACTGTTCCGCTTTCCAGAAGGTGTAGAGTGTCCTTGTCGTAAAGTTCATAGGCATATTTTGCACCATCTTCTGTTATGCGAAGATGCTTGCTCCCACCATCAACCGCATACCAACGCTCATTAGCGTCGAGTTCCTTTAAGGAAGTGTGACTTTTCTGAAATGCCTCAACTTCCAACAGCAGCTCATTCGCTCTGTGCGCGTATTCATCGCTCTGCTCAAGTGTTTCGGACAGGAAGCCTTTTATCTCATCTGCTCCTGTCAACAGATCTTCGTAGAAATGCTGGAGGCAATCTTCCTGACTTGCAAATTCGCTGAGAAAGGCAAGGCCATTCGCATCGAGATACAGCTCTGAAATGCTTTTTGCCAAGTCAGCCGCAGACATATTGCTGTTCTCTTTTAATTGGCTTTCCGCTTGCTCGGATTTCTCCACAGAAATGCCGCGCTCCCTGCAAATCTCCGCAAAATGCCGGTCAATGTCCGTAATCAGCTCGGAAGCCGTCTTGTTGATGGTTTCCAGACTGGCGCGAAGCTCTTTCAGCTCCTTGCCCTTTGACCATGTGGCGATATAGCCGAAGCTGTTTTCTCCCGTTTCAATGCCGTAATACTGGCAGACCGCATAGGAGATGCTTTCGGCCTCGACCTCCTCGGTGTTGCGACTCTTTTCTCCGGGGACAAGGATCGTCTCACCATCGTCCGCAAGCTCTGTCATGTGTTCATAGTCGTGGAGCTTGGCGTGAGCAATCTCATGGACGGCGGCGCATACCGTCTGCACCTCACTCATACCGGCGCGGATGGTGATGCTCTGCGCCTTAATGCTGAAAAAGCCATCTGTGTCATGCGCAACGGGCTTTATCTCTATCGGAACGGGAGAAGCGCGGCGCAGCGCCTCCATGAAAACCTCATACTGCTGCACATTGCCGCTCAGATCAGCGGCAAGCTGGGGCAAGGGCTTTCCCGCAGTCTGTGACACATCAAAGACGGATACCACCTTGAACATAGGGATTCGGATTTCCTTTTCCTCAATGATGGCCTTGCCATCCGCATCCAGCACCGGCGCATTGGTTTCCGGGTCGGTCTTGATTTCCTCGACCTTTTTCTTATAGGGAGTAGGAGCGATGATGCGGATACCTTTTTCGCCTTTCAGGACGTTCCTGCCGAACTGATCGCGCCACTTGTTGAAGCCCGCCACATGGGTGGCGTCGGGGCGCTGCATATAGATGAGCATGGTATTATTGACCGAGTAGCGGTGAAAGCGGCTCATGGTGGCAAGGTACTTCCGGTACTTATCGCTCTCGAACAGCTCCTTGATGCCGTTTTCGATGCTGTCAACGATTTCCCGCATCCGGTCTTTGTTGGTTTGCTTTTCAGCCATGATGATCTCCTTTCAAAAAATAGCGCCCCTGCGCAGAAGAAAACACATCCTGCACAGGGGCAATTCTCCGCAGATAGATGTTGTTTTCGGGCTTGCGGATAGAATGTCTCAGCCCCTTGGGATTCCGCATGGAAAAAGCCTTGCAGCATGGGGCTTTTTCGGCCTCTATTTGCGGAGGTTCCAGTATTGTTCACGCTTCCGTTTGGCGTCCTGCTTTCGGCGCTCCTGCTTGGCGCAGACCGGGCAATACTTGGCGCGGTTGGAGGAAGAATAGACCGGCTTACCGCAGACGGCGCAGCGCTTTCCCGGCCTTTCCCGCATCACGTCGGCCAGCAGCTCATGGTCGGCGGGAAGCACCGCGTTTCGGAACCAGTTGCACAGCAGCGAGTAGGAAATACCCTGTACGCAGACGCAAGGCTCTCCATCATCCAGCGCGAGGCAGTTGCCGTGATCATAATTACAGCAGAGCTTCCGAATGAGCTTTTTGGAGCGGCGGAGCTGCTTGTGATCCATACGCGGCGCATCAGCCATTGTCGAACATCATCTTATAGCCCGTGCGCTGTCCATCGTCCTCCAGAAGAACGCTGGCATCATAGGTTTTCCCGGTCTTTTCGGAGTAGCAGCCTTTCAGCGGGGCGCGGCCATTTTTCAAAAGCGCAGCGGCAAGGGATTTTGTCAGCACCTTTTTCTTGGCGGTGAAAAAGCGGCTGTTTTTCCAGAGAACAAAGGAACAGGCACGGTTCTCGCAGAAAAAGCCTTTCGGTGATTCCGTCACCTCGGCTCCGCAGCGGGGACACTTGCCGACCACCTCACGCCCGGAGGGGAACAGGACTTCCGTACCGGGGATGGGTTTGTAGGTCTGCACCAGCTCATGTAGCATGGCGGCGATCCCATCCATGAAGCTGTCCGGGGCGATTTCGCCGCACTCGATCTCTTTCAGGCGGTGCTCCCATTCAGCGGTGAGCTGCGGAGACTGGAGCTGTTCAGGCAGAACGGTGATAAGCGCCGTGCCGGTGGAGGTGGGCAGCAGATTTGTGATCTTTTTGGACTTCCTGCGCTCCACAAAACCGGAGGACACCAGCTTTTCAATGATACCGGAGCGGGTCGCCGGGGTGCCGATGCCCTTGCGCTCGGCATCATCGGGCATATCCTCCTTGCTCGCGTTTTCCATCGCGGCCAGCAGCGTATCCTCGGTGAAGTGCTTGGGCGGCGTGGTTTTTCCGGTCTTGACCGATGCGGCAGATACGGAAAGCGTCTGATTATCCGTTACCACCGGCAGCGCGGGCGCTGCCTCCGTCTGCTCCTGCTCATAGCGCTTCCAGCCGGGAGCAAGGACGGTTTTGCCCTTGGCGGTGAAGCTCAGACCGGCACAGTCCACCGTAATGACCGTTTCTGCGTAGCGATGTGGTTCATCCACCGCACGAAGCAAGCCTCTTGCCGCCAGCTTCAGCACCTCGCGTTCGCCCAGCGGCAGAGAGGCCATATCTACCTTTTCCGCGCTGATGGTGGGAACAATGGCGTGGTGATCGGTGACTTTTTTACTGCTGCATACCTGCTTGGCGCAGATGGTCGGCGGCTTCTCCATGCCGCAGACAGCGGCAGCGGCGGCGACAAGGCCGGGGACGCTGCCCTCCATATCGTCGGTCAGATAGCGGCTGTCGGTGCGCGGGTAGGTACAGAGCTTCTTTTCATAGAGCGCTTGGAGATAGTCGAGGGTCTGCTGAGAGGTGTAGCCGAGAACGCGGTTGGCGTCGCGCTGGAGGGAGGTCAAATCGTAGAGCGCGGGCGCTTTCTCAGACTTTTCCTTGCGCTCCACGCTTTTGACGGTTACTGCCTTGCCCTTGCAGGCGTTGGCGATGGCGTCGGCGTCCTTCCTGTCCTTCATTCGGCCTGTCGTGGCGGGAAAGCCGCAATCGAGCTGGACGGTGTAGAACGGTTCTGCCACAAATGCGGAGATCTCCGCCTCGCGCTGTACCAGCAGCGCCAGCGTGGGCGACATGACGCGCCCAATGTTCAATGTGCGGCCATACGTCAGGGAGAAATACCGCGTGGCGTTGATACCAACCAGCCAATCAGCCTTGGCGCGGCACAGCGCAGATTGATGCAGGCCGTCATAGTCGCGCCCAGACTTAAGCTGCTGGAAGCCGTTGCGGATGGCATCATCCTCCATCGAAGAAATCCAAAGCCGCAGAATCGGCTTGGAGCATCCCGCAAGGCAGTAAACCGTGCGGAAGATCAGCTCACCCTCGCGCCCAGCGTCGCAGGCGTTGACCACCTCTGCCACATCCTCCCGGCGCACCAGCTCCCGCAGAATGTCAAACTGCTTCTGCTTTTCAGAGCGGACGATGAAGCGGAATGAGATAGGAATGATGGGCAGCGCTGCCAGCGTCCATTTGGCGTCATCGGCATTGTAAACGGCGGCGTCGGCCAGCTCTGCCAGATGCCCGAAACACCACGACACGATGTACCCGCTGCCCTCCAGATACCCGTCATGCCGTGATTTAGCACCCAGCACGGCGGCGATGCTCTGCGCCACGGATGGCTTTTCGGCAATCACAAGGCGCATGGTGCAGCCTCCATTCTCTTTACGTCACGGTAGCAGGGGCGAACGCAGCTCTGTCCGAAGCGCTTGCAGCCATAGCAGAAGTGTTCCTTGGCAGCGGCGGGAGGGCTGTCCTCCCGCGCTGCTTTCGGCTTCTGCATCATCAGGCGTTCCAGCGGATTATTGGTGAAATATCTCATGCGTCCGTATCCTCCGTAGTATCCTGTTCCGGTTCGTCCTCATACGGCTCAAACTCATATTCGTCCTCGCCGTAGTCATAATCGTCCAGATCGGCGCTGCCTTTGGTCTGCGGCTTGGCCTTTTTCTGCTTGAAAATGTAGAACGCGGCACCGCCGCCCAGCGAGACGATCAGCAGAACGACAAGGATACCGCCCACGCCGCTCTTTTTCTCCGGTTCCTCGGCGGCGGGTTCTGTCGGCTCAGCGGGGACTTCGGGCTTTGCCTCCTTGCCCACGCACTCGGTCATGTTGACCGCACAGACGGGGCAGGATGTATTGACCGTACCGGCCACGCATTTGGTGGTGCAGGAGCAAGTGGCGGGCGTTTCTGCCTCGCCGGTCAGCGCCATCAGGTCAGCCTCATCCACCTGATTTAAGAAGTGGACGGTTTCTTCGCCCTCATCGTCACGGTCAATAATCATGTAAAACACATTGCCGTTCTTGCTTTCCAACGTAATGAACTGTTTTCCTGCCTTGGTGCTGGTGCCAATATCGTCGATCAGCGTTAGATTGCCGTCCGGTGTCAGCGCGTCGCTGCCGCCCGTCATGCTGCCGACAAGGAGCTGCCAGAGGTCGGCCAGCTCTTTTTCATCAAACGGAAGCGTAATGCCGCCGATACTCACGGTGCTGTCGGCGGCGTCGGTGACGGTCAGATAGCTGCCGTACACATAGCCCACACGGGCAGGTAGCAGGATTTTTACCCAATCGCCGTCCCTGCCAATCACATCGACCACCGTGCCGTTGGGGAGCTGCGTAAATGCGGTGTTGTCCAGTCCCGCGCCGGTGCGGACGTTCAGGTTGCCGCCGTTGGTCGTGACCGTGCCGATCTGTTTTGTTTCCTGTGTGTCTGCGGCGCTGCTTTCGGCGGTGGGCAGCGCATCATCAGGATAATCACCGCCGCTGGCAAAGGCAGAAACGGGGAGAATCCCGATACACAGGAGCATCAGCAGCAGACTGATAAAAATGCGCGGTGTGTTCTTAGTCATGGTTCAACGCCTCCTTTTCCGAAGTGGCCGGTGCAGGCGCGGCCTGCATACGGCGGAACAGCTCGGCAAACTGCTCCATCGTCATGCCGTTCTCACGCACCATGCCGATGATGTCGGTGTCCTCCAGCTCACGAATCTGCTTTTCCAGCTCGCGGTTGCGGCCTTGCAGATCAGAGATTTTGCCTTTGTTCTTCTCCAGCTCTCCACGGAGCTTCATAATTTTCGGGTTCATATCGTTCACTCTCCTTTACGGCAAGCGCCCATAGCGGTAGAAATGGGACTGCCAATAGCTTGAATTTAAGTTCGCATAAGAGATCGGGTCGCCACAGTGGATCATCATATTGTTGCCGACGTAGATACCCACATGGCTGACACCGGGGGTATCATACGTTCCGGTGAAAAATACCAGATCGCCCGGTTTGACATTGGCAGAGGGTACGGGCGTACAGATATTGCATAGCCCCTGCGCTCCCAGCCTGCCCACATCCCAACCGGAATGATTGATGACCCAACTGACGAAGCCCGAACAGTCAAACGAGGTGGAGGGACTGCTGCCGCCCCAAACGTAGGGGTAGCCGAGATATTTTTCCGCTTCCTTGATAATGGCGGCGAATACCTCATCGTCCAGCGCCTCCGGGGGAATGTCGTAGTCGGTATAGCTGCCCTCCACATACTTGCCGATGTAGCCTGAACCGGGGAACAGGTCGGGACGGTTGCCGAGGGTGGCCATATAGGTGGCGTACATTCCGAGCTGTTCTTCGCTCATAATGTAAACGGGAACATGGGAGAGATTGAAGTTTTCCAGCGTGACCGTGCAGATGTAGTAGTCATACGGAACCTGATAGGTGTCCGTATGGGTGTTGCCGTCCGCGTCCGTCCATGTGTCGGTTTCTGTGCGGTAGCGGGTTTCCACCACCACATCCTCGGTCAAAATGTACTGGCGGTCAAAGAGCATCTGGAGCGTACCCTGCACCTCATCCAGCGTCCATTCCCCTTGATGCAGCGCCGTAATTATGGAAATGAGTACATAGGGGTCATGCTCGATGGTGTCCAGATCAAAGTGGTACTCATCGTAGTCATGGGTGCTTTCGTAGGTGTCGAGGTAGCGCTGAAGCTCTGCCTCCATTTCGCAATACTGCGCTTCCGCACCCAGCATATCGGTGTCCTGCGACGGATAGGTACTGGCCGCGATCCCGGAGCCGACGCCATCCATTATCACCGAGCAGGAGGACAGGCCGTTGAGCAGAAATGCCAGCATCAGCAGAATTGCGGCGGCAATGGCAAAGCCGCGCCGGTGTTCCCACACATATTTGCCCGCTTTCTCAGCCTTTTCAGCGGCCTTTTTCGCGGCCTTGGCGGTATTCTCTGCCGCCTTTGCCGTAGTCTGCGCCGCCTGATTGTGCTTGGCAGCGGCATACTGCTTCTTAATTGCCTGCTTCTGCTGCCATTTGGAAACGGGATTGCTGGTGGGGCTGTCGATCTCCGCTTTCTTCTGGAGCGCGTCAAGATTGGCTCGTTCCAGCTTTTTCTCTGCACGGATGGCAGCACGATAAGGCTTGAGCTGATGGGCGCGGTGGGCAGACTGCACCAGCCGCCCGCCGCTCTCCACGGCTTGCTCTATCTTGTGCGCGGCCTCTACGCCTACATTGTCATCCTCGCTCTGCCGCACCTCCCGGTGAACCTGAGAGAGAACAAAGTTGGCGGGGGCATCCCGCACGGCATGGGTCAGCTTTGAGGGCGGCTTTTTCTTATCCACCTCCTCAAACCGGAGCTGCGTTTTGACCTTGCCGGTGGCAGGATCAAAGCCGCGTTCCTTTTTGACCACGGTTTTCTTGGGGATTTTCGCTTGCGCCTTATCCGCCTTGACCTCCGCTTTTTTCACCCGCTTGATGGGCTTTTCCAGCTTCGGCTCGGCAAGATCGGCGTCGGAAAACTGCAAACGCGGTTCTCTTTTCATGCCGACGCCACCTCTTGCGGTTTGGTGGTCATGACGCGGTACAGCTCGGTGTCCTTCGGGAAGTGGTCAATGAAGGGCAGGATCGTGTTGCCGTAGAACAGCAGCCCCTCGCCCTCGCCGGAGTGGGTCACATAAGAAAGCTGATGCGGCGAAATGTTGAGCTGCTTTGCGAGAATCTGCCGGTCGCCAGCGGCCTGATTGAGCATATAGATGAAATCGCTGTTCTCAAAAATGTTCTCAACCTCGCGGCTGGATAACAGGTCTTTGACATTTTGCGTGATCCCGGTGGGGATGCCGCCCCATTTGCGATAGCGTTTCCAGATTTCGACACTGTACGAAGCCGTCTGTTCCTCCTTCAAGAGAAGATGGAACTCGTCAAGATAGTAGCGGGTCGTTTTATGGGCGGCGCGGTTGATGGTCACACGGTTCCAGACCTGATCTTGCACCACCAACATCCCGATTTTCTTGAGCTGCTTGCCCAGCTCCTTGATGTCGTAGCAGACGATGCGGCTATTCACATCCACGTTCGTGTGATGGTTGAACACATTCAGAGAGCCGGTGACGTAGATTTCCAAAGCAGTGGCGATGTACTGCGCTTCCTTTTCATCCTGCGCACGGAGGGCGTTATACAAGTCCTCCAGCAGCGGCATATTCTCCGGTTTCGGGTCATTGAGGTAGTCTCGGTAGACGATGCGCACGCAGCGGTCGATGATGGTCTTTTCCACAGGGGCAAGCCCGTCCTTGCCGCCGACGATCAACTCACACAGCGACAGAATGAAGTCGGATTTCAGGCTCAGCGGGTTATCATCGTCGCTGTAATCCAGATTCAAGTCCATCGGATTGATGTAGCAGGGCGAACCGTCGTAGCCCTTGCCGGTGGGCGACAGCTTAATGACCTGACCGTGCAAACGCTCCACCAGCGGTGTATATTCGCCCTCCGGGTCACAGATGATGATGTCATCCTTGGGGCAGATGAGAAACGCATTGGTGATCTCACGTTTTGCCGAAAACGACTTGCCGCTGCCGGGAGTGCCTAAAATCAGACCGTTGGGATTTTTCAG
>ENA-OZFB01000654-OZFB01000654.1-human-gut-metagenome-genome-assembly--contig:-NODE-654-length-11181-cov-5.990653_pt1 | contig 11181 bp, 9 predicted proteins | sample MGYA00244614_ERZ653626 | MGnify/ENA primary metagenome ERZ653626 (study PRJEB26926, sample SAMN06164992) | human gut metagenome | biome: ENVO:00009003; feature: ENVO:2100002; material: ENVO:00002003...
TACGAGATGTCTTAGGGTCTCGTGGGCTCGGAGATGTGTATAAGAGACAGTAGAAGCTCCGGGTCATGCTCTCATCGCTGAGAGAGATGAGCGGATAGCAGCTCAGTTCCTTCAGCGTCAGGCGCTGGCTGGCCAGTGCAGTGAAGGTCTTTCCACCCACCAGCACTTCACAAAACGGTTTCAGTTCCACCATCTTCAGGCCCTGTTCTACTTCCGCCGGGGTGGAGATGATGGCAAAATCCACTTCTCCGTTCTTCACAGCCTGCACCGCCTGGGGCGTAGAGTGGTTCGAGATGCGCAGCCGGATGCCGGGATACTCGGTGTGGAACGTCCGCAGCTTCTCGGCCAGATAGATGTTCAGCGCCGTCTCCGTCGCGCTGATGCTGATGGAGCCATGCTCGAGGGTGGCGCTGGCGCTCAGCTCTTCCTCCGCGTCCTGTATCTGCACCGCTGCCGAGGCGATGCGGGAGTAGAGCATCTCGCCCTCCGGCGTCAGGGTGACGCCCCGGTTGGAGCGGGTAAAGAGCACACAGTTCAGCTGGCTTTCCAGCCGGTTCATCGAGTGGGTGATGTTGGGCTGGTTGTTGCCCAGCACCCGCGCCGCTTTCGTAAAGTTCTGATACTTCGCCACATAATAGAAAATTTTGTAGTATTCCCAATCGACGTACATGGGAGCCTCCCCTCTTTCATACCAGAATCACATTTTTACTTCTCCCCCACCAGCGCCACGGCAACATCATTGACATTCGTGCCAGTAGCGCCGGTCATGATAAGGCCGTCCACAGCTTTCAGTGCATGGTAGGCGTCGTTGTTTTGCAGGGTGTCGAACACATTCCAGCCCTTGGCGGTCAGTGCGGAGAGGGTGTCACCATCCACATAGCCGCCGGCAGCATCCGTGGGGCCGTCGGTGCCGTCACTGCCCACCGAGAACACTGCTGCATCCAGCCCTTGCAGCGCCGGAGCCGCTGCAAGGGCAAGCTCCTGATTCCGTCCGCCGAGACCCTTGCCGGTCAGGTGGACGACCGTCTCGCCGCCTGCGATGTAGGCCAGCTTTTTTCCCTGCCCCGCGTGGGTCCGGACGATGGAGCCAAGGAAGCTGCCCGCCTCCCGGGCTTCACAGCAGAGCTGGTCGGTCAGCAGGACGGGCTCATAGCCAAGCTCCCGGCAGGCGGCAGCGGCAGCGGTGCAAAGCTCCCGCACACTGCCAGTGATCTGGGTCGTCACATTGTCCAGCATCTTGGGCGTTTCCTGCGCCAGAAGAACTTTTGCCTGTTCCGAGAGCTTCAGGTGATACTTCTCCGCAATGGCAAGCGCCTGTGCGCAAGTAGAGGTATCCGGCACCGCCGGGCCGCTGGCTATCATATCCAGCGGGTCGCCCAGAATATCGCTCAGCACGATGCTGAATACCTGAGCCGGGGCGCATGCCTGCGCGAACCGCCCGCCCTTGACGCCCGAAAGCCGTTTGCGGATGGTGTTCATCTCCACGATGTCAGCGCCACTGGCAAGGAGCTGGCCGGTGATGTCCTGCAATTCTGTGCCGGGGAGCAGCGGTTTTTCAAACAATGCACTTCCTCCGCCGGAGAGCAGAAACAGCACGGTATCCTCCGCCGCCAGGCCGCGCACCAGCTCCAATGCCTTCTCGGTGGCCGCAAAGCTGTTCTCGTCCGGCACCGGATGTCCCGCTTCATAACAATTTACTCCCAGAATTTCGCCCCTGACGTGCTTGTATTTGGTCACGACCACGCCGCCGTCCACACGGCCCAGCGCTTCCACCGCCGCGTGTGCCATCTGCCATGCGGCCTTGCCCGCTGCGACCAGCAGCACCCTGCCGCCCTTGGGTGCAAAGGCTTTCAATGCGCGGCGGACAGCTTCGTCCGGCAGGACAGCGTTCAGGCTGGATGCGATGATGGCATCGGCATCCTTTCGCAGAGTCGAGTTCATAAAACAGACCTCCTTGTGGGGTATGATTTACAGCAGACCGGCTTCGGTCATGGTTTTTACAAAGCCCCGTCTGGCCGGGCCGTCCAGAATCATTATACAGCAAGACCGACGTTTCGGGAATACTTTCGGCAATGGTTTTGAAATTGCTGTACAGCTCGACATCACGGACTGTACCTTCCTTAGTTGGGTCTTGTATCTGATTTTTATACTCGCTCTCTACGAAATACCAGGATCTTGTTTACAAACATCCCCCATGCAGCCGCCGGATCACCTTAAATGCGACCTCATGTTCTGTTGTCAGCGGTTTTTTCAACGCGAAGAAAACAACACCACTGGTCGGACAGGTGATCTCTGCCTCCACCTCTGCAGTAAACGGGTCAAGGATCACGCCCATTTTCTGACCATACTCCACTTCCTGTCCCGGCTCCACGAAGCGGCGGAAGATCCCGCCCGCCGGGGTGAGTACATTTGCCATCTCGTTTTCCTGCACGACGGTGGACAGATACCCGCTGTGGCAGTGGTATCGCAGTAAACCGACCCGGCTGAGATACCGCAGCACGGCGGCAACGGCTTCCTGTGCGCTCTGCTCGTCAACTTCGTCCGTTTCCTTGGTATAAATGCTGAACGCATTGGTCTCCCAGATCTGCCAATTATAGTTCAGCGTCGTCGTATCAATGGGGGCCGGTTTACGCATGCCCACATAAGGCAGGCCGAACAGATTGCCCAGGCTGGCCGTCTGATAGCCGGTGTTCATAATGCGAATGTGCGGAACAAAATCACCGGGCAGATAGAAGGACGCAAAATGGATATGCCCACACGCAGGACAAACCCCGGCTGGAGTTGACCGAGAAAATCGAAGCCAACTTCTATTCCCAAGACCTGACCCCGGCAGCATCCCAGATCCAGCAAAATAAAAAGCCGGCGGCAACAAAAATCTCCGGTAAGGAGATCCTTGAAGCCATCCGGCTGATGAATGCAAACGAACGCAGAGAGTTGACGAGATCCTTGTTCGCCTAAAATTTCTTCTTTTTATTCAAAGGAAAGCAGGCTGTGCAAACCTTGCGCAGAAAAGCCCCTGATTCGGGCAAATGTGCAAACGGTGTGCAGAAAGTGTGCGGCCATTTTCCTACATAAAAAAAGAACGCCAAATCTTACGATTTGACGTTCAATATCTAGTGCACCTCGCGCACTCATATCCGAACTTTTCTCCGCTTTCACAGCTTCCCCGAAAGCGACCGTTTCTGTACCTTCCTTATAATTAAAGGTAATAAGTACCTTATCATCGTAGAGATAGATGGCATTGATGAAGGTGTCCACCAGTGCCTGCCGCTGCTCCGGCTGGGTCATATCCAGCTTGCGGAAGCGAAGCAGCCAAAACCGGACGAACTCCTCTTTCATCTTTGGCTTAGCCAGCCGTTCCTCTGCAATGCGGGCTTGCAGTTCTTTTCGCTGATCTTCCAGAGCTTCCGGCCGTTCCTTGGTAGAGCTGGTCAGAATGCCCATCTGGATGGCATTCAGCATATTGGTGATGCCGACTTCCGTTTCCTTCAACTGCTTTTCGTAGATGGGCAAATCCGTGCTTTCCTGGTTTTGCAGTTCCATCACTTTGGCGATGATGGCATTCATGGAAGCGTCATCTTCCACCAGCTTCATGGTTTCGTTGACCACCAGATCTTCCAGCCACTGTTTCCGCACAGCCTTTTTATCGCAGGTCTTTTTCTTCTTGGCTGCAGCACACTTGTAATAGGTATACATTTTCCCGGTGTGGCTGACACCGCTTTCTCCGAACATCAGCGCTCCGCACTTACCGCAGTACAGCTTGGTGGTGAGCAGATAGCTTTCCTCTGCCTTATGACGGGCAGGGGCCTTTTTATTTTTCGCCAGCTTTTCCTGCACCTTGTTGAACAGGTTCGCGTTTGCGCAGCGAAGCGGAGCAATGAAAGCCCCAGTGGGGCTTTTAAGCGACAGAACGGTCTTGCGTAGCAAGATGGAGGGGCCTTGCCCCGACAAGTTCACCTGATACCAATGCCGGAATCGCATTGGGCTGTACCACATCCCGCAAACGCAATTCGCCGATGTACCGGCGATTACTCAGCATCCGCTGAATCGTATTGTAGGACATCTCCCCGCCCATCGAATTTTTGATGTTGTGCGCCTTCAACCAATCCCGCAGGTCAGTCATGGTCGCACCGTCCGCATACTTCTGGAACGTCTGCTCCACATACGGAGCCAGCAGCGGGTCTGGCTGGTAATGCCGGGTCTCATCGATCATGTATCCGAACGGAATCGTGCCACCATTATAAATGCCCTTGAGAGCGTTCTCGGTCATGCTGCGCACGACCTTTTCAGACAGGTCAGCCGAGTAGTATTCGGCGTAGCCTTCCAGCACCGATTCCAGAATAATGCCCTCCGGGCCAGCCGAAATGACTTCCGTTGCCGATACCAGTTTCACGCCGTTTCGCTTCAGCTGAGTCTTGTACCGGGCACTGTCGTAGCAATTCCGGGCAAAGCGGTCCAGCTTCCAGACAATGATGATGTCAAAGATGCCGCGTTCGCTGTCTTTGATCATCTGCTGGAACTGCGGGCGGTTATCGGTCTTGGCGGAGATGGCACGGTCAATGTAATGCTTGACCACCGTGAAGCCGTTCTTCTCCGCATAGGCGGTGCATTCCCGGATCTGACCTTCAATGGATTCTTCGCGCTGGTTGTCGCTGGAATAGCGGGCATAGATCACGGCGGTCATGGTAAGCACCTCCATTTATACATCATTAAACGGTAATACGTTCACCAAGGCAATGTTTCGTATAATGTATATGCCACAGTTTTTAACCGAATGCAATACTTTTTCCAAATAAAAGCCGCCATCATTCTCAGATCGTCCAGTTCTGGCTTGCCGACTGCAGATCCACCATGTGGGTGTACAGTCCCTTCCGGGCGTACAGCTCTGCCGGGCTGCCCTGCTCGGCCACGATGCCGCCCGACAGCACCACCACCTGATCCGCACCGGCTACGGTGCGCATCCGGTGGGCGATGATGAGGACGGTCTTGTTTTTTATGAGCCGGGATAGTGCCTCCTGAATGGCAGTTTCGTTTTCCACATCCAAGCTGGCGGTGGCCTCGTCCAGCAGGATGATAGGCGCATCCTTCAGAAAAGCACGGGCGATGGAAATGCGCTGACGCTCGCCGCCGGAAAGAGCGCAGCCATTCTCGCCGATGTTGGTGTTCCACTTGTCCGGCAGCTTTTCGGCAAATTCCTCGCAGTTTGCCAGCTTTGCCGCCGCCAGAACCTCCTCGTCGGTGGCCCCCTTGCGCCCCAGACGGATGTTTTCGAGGATCGTGTTGTCAAACAGGGTCACATCCTGAAAGACGATGGAATACAGGCTCATGAGCTTTTCCGGGTCGATTCGGGAAACCTCCATGCCGCCCACGGTGATGCTGCCCTTCTGGTAATCCCAGAACCGTGCTGCCAGCCGGGAAACAGTGGTCTTGCCGCCGCCGGAGGGGCCCACCAGTGCCGTGACCTCCCCCTGCTTTGCGGTAAAGGAGACATCCCGCAGCACCGTCTCGCCGGAGTTATAGGCAAAGCCCACATGGTCGAACACGATATCGCAACCCTGATTAGTCAGCTGCTCGCTGCCGGTCTGCAGGGGAGCGTCCAGAATCTCATTCATCCGCCCCACATTGGTACGCATGGCAATGACCGCCGCCAGATTCTGCAAAGCCCCCTGCATGGGGTCGTACATCCGAGAGGCCGCCATCAGGAACAGAAACAGGGTCAGTACGTCGATACTGCCCTGCACCAGCAGCACCGAACCGGTGAGCGCCACCGACGCAATGCCCAGCTTGAGCACCATGCCCGCAGAGGACACAAACAGCGCCGTTTCCAGCTCTGCCGCGATGGACTGCTTTTCCACTGCCCGGATTTTGCCGGAAAGACCGGACAGATACCGCTGCTCCGCATTGCTGGCTTTCAGGTCCCGGAGGGTCTCGATGTACTCCTGAATGCCGTCCGCACAGGCCATTTTCGCAGCCATGGTCCTGGCCTGCACCTTATCCTGTACCCGATAGCTGCCCACCACGATGGCAGCGGATACCGGAATGACCCACAGTGCCGCCAGTGCCATCCGCCACTCAAATGCAAACAGGCTCAGGGCAATGAGCACCGTGGAAATGAGGGAACCGAACAGACCGGGGATGAAGTGGGAGCAGTCCTTTTCCAACACCTCACAGTCCGCCATGATGGTGCTTGTCAGGTCGGCAAGGTCCCGCTTGCCAAAAAAGGACAGGGGCAGCTTCCGCAGCCGCTCCGCAAGGGTCAGGCGGCGGGTGCCGCTCTCTTTATAGGTGGTAAAATAGGTGCCGTTGTACTGGAACCATGTGGTCAGTAAAATCAGTGCAAAGCAGGCAAGGCACCCCAGCAGATAGAAGGTGCTTCTCCCGCTCGTGGAGCCTGCCAGCAGGTCTTTTACCAAAAGATACAACAGCCCGGTGGGCAGCATGAACGCCATGTTCTGGAACGCACAGGCCAGAACGCCCTTCACAAGCCCCTTTGCGCCCTCCGGGGAGCTGGCTGTGGCGTGTTGAATTTTTTCGATCATTCCTTATCCCTCCTTTGCGACCTTCCATTGCACCGACGCCTGATACTCCTGCCACATCCGGGCAAACAGGCCGTTCAGCGCGCACAGTTCGTCCTTTGTGCCAGATTCTGCAATCTGCCCATCCTGCACCACATAGATGCAGTCGGCGTTGGCGACTGTGGACAGGCGGTGCGCGATCATCAGCACCGTTTTGCCCTTGGCAAGCTGGGCAAAGGCTGCCTGCACCTTTGCTTCATTGTCCGGGTCGGCAAAGGCGGTGGCCTCGTCCAGGATCAGGATGGGCACATTTTTCAGCATGGCGCGGGCAATGGCAATGCGCTGCTGCTCGCCACCGGAAAGATACACGCCCTTGGTGCCGATGACCGTGTGGATGCCCGCCGGGAACTTCTCCACGATATCCATGCACTGTGCAGCTTTCAGCGCCGCCAGCACCTCGGCTTCGGTGGCCTGTGGCCTACCCAGACGGACGTTGTCCAGAATGCTACCCTTGAGCAGGCGGCTGTTCTGGAACACAAAGGAGATGGTGTCCATCAACTCTTCCTTGGGGATAGCCCGCACATCCGCTCCGCCCACCCGGATGCTGCCGCTCTGCACATCAAAGAACCGGCAGACAAGGTTTGCCAGCGTGGATTTGCCGCCGCCGGAGGGGCCTACAAAGGCCACCGTCTGCCCCGGCTGAATCTCCAGCGAAACGCCCTTGATGACCTCGGTTTTTCCGTCGTAGCTGAAATGCACATCCCGCAACGTGACAGAGGAATCCTTCGGGTACTGCGGAACAGCCTGCACCTGCATGGGCGCCGCCTCCAGCACCGAGTCGATGCGTGCCAGCGCATCCGCCACCACCATCTTGCTCTCGCTCATGTACATCATACGGGTCAGAGTCAGGGAGATCACCGGCGTGATGATGATATAGAACAGCAGGTTCAGCAGAAACTCCGGGGTGACGCCGTGGGTCGTGAACAGCAGCCCGCCCGCGATCAAAAAGGCGAACACGCCGTTGACGGCGGCGGTGTAGAACATCATGGGCAGGCGCAGGTCTTTGGTGTAGGAGACGACCCACTTTTCGTACTCATCAATGGCGGCCTTGAACTTTTTGAAGGAAAACACCGACTGCCCGAAGGTCTTGACCACCGGGATACCCCGGACGTACTCCACGGCCTCATTGGACATAGCCTCCAAGGCGTTGCCGTACTGCCGCATTTTTTCAGCCATCCGCTTGCCAGTCATGGTCGTCATAATGAGAAAAGCCAGCACCACCGGCGCAAGGCTCAGCAGACCCAGCCGCCAGTCGAACACAAGCAAAAGAACCAACAGACCTATGGGTGTTGCCATTGCATTATATTTGTCCGGCAGCTGATGGGCGAGAAATGTCTCCGCTGCGCCAGTACTCTCGTGGATGATCTTGCGCAGCTTACCGCTGCCAAACGTCTCCGTAAAGCCCAGCGGCAGTGTGGCAAGGTGTTCGGAAACCTCCAGCCGCAGATTGGTCGCCACTCGGAACGCCGACAGATGGGAGCACATCAGCGCCGCAATGTAAATGAGGTAAGACAGCACCGCGAATAACACTGCCATCCAGCCGTAATGGGGGATGTTCACCGCCTGCGCATAGTCCGGCGCGGCGTTCAGCACATCCCGCAGGATCTTCCAGATGTACACAAAAGGCACCAGCGCCACCAGCGCACTGACCGCAGACAGCACCCACGAAGCGTAGGTGAAATATCGGTAGTTCCCGGCGTAGCCCATCAGCCGGGAAAGATCGGACTGTTTTTTCACGGAAAGACCTCCTTCAAATAATTTTTATGCAAAAATGTGCCGTGGCGTTTTTGCTCCACAGCACATTCTGCGCATTAACCTGCTAGATTTTCAGTACAGAACAGCTCAATGCAGTTGTCGATCATAGTCTGGTCGCAATCCGTAGAAATGCCAGATGCCACCCAGTAAGCATATTCGCCTGCATCGTACTGGCTCAGAGCTTCTGCATCCGAACCATAGCGAAACTCAATGTGGTAGGTTTCCGCACTGGTGTCTGGCGCGAGGAAAAAGTAGGTGAACTCGCCGGAATCGGCATCATCACTTTCAAACTCATACAGTCCATGCACAGGCTCCATGCCAATGTAGTGATAGGTATGGGAGAACAGCACATTGCCGTCCTTATCGGTGCCGGAAATGGTAGAAGTTTCACCATCGAAGGTCAAGGTCGCAAGGCTATTGGTAAAGCCGCAGAAATAGGCTCCGCCGCCGTTGGCATACGCTTTGACTGCATCTTCGCCGTAAACATCACCTGTCACCATAGAGGACAGCTTCTCAAAAGCAGCTTCGGCATTGTCCTCGCCCACGAGAGCGGTACAATCATCCAGCCATGTCTGCTTATATTCGTCCGCCAGAATCACCGGCCACAGTTCCTGATAGCTGCCTGTTAGGTCGTTCAGCAGCTGTGCAGCGGCAGCTTCGTTTTCATCCACAGCAGAAGAGGCGGTCTCTTCTACGGAAGAAACAGTGCTTTCTGCGGCAGAACTTGCAGAAACGGGAACAGAGCTCGCCGTGCCGCTGCTGCAGCCAACCAGAAGAGAAGCAGACAGAGCTAGCGCAGCAGCTGCACTCAGAATTCTTTTCATCAAACGCATTATCAATTTCCTCCACAAAATCAGAATATCGGCGTTAGCTTCAACTAATCACGATACTGATTTTACTGGAACCGGACTTTCTGCGCAAGAACCAAATCGACAGAATCTATCCAATCGGACGCATCTTCCGATACTCCGTAGGCGTCATGCCGGCTGCTTCCCGAAATGCAGAAGAAAACTTATTCGGATTTTCGTACCCGACCCGATGGGCGATTTCAGCAACCGTGCAATCGGTTTCGAGTAGTAGCTTCTGTGCCAGCTGCAGCCGGTACTCTTTCTGATACGCATAGACCGAGCTTCCGTAAATGCCTTTGAAACAGCTTTTTAATGCCGTAGGCGAAAGGCCGACCTCCTGTGCAAGCTGTTCGATTGTACGGTGAACTGTCAGTTCCTGCGTGAGAAGAGCCGCAGCCTGCTTCACACACTCCACCTGATGCTGATTGAAATACTCTGTCTGCTGCACATCTTCCCTGTTTTTCAGCCGGGTCAGAATATGCAGCAACTCCAGCACTTTCAGCCGAAGATAGCCGGTGTCCGGCACAGAATGCGCTGTGTAAAGCTCTGAAAAAATATGGGCAATGGTCGGTTCTGACCGCAGGATACAGCAGCGGTTTTCCGTGCAGATGTACCGCCGTATGACATCAAGGTCTACGCCGTACCATTCCATTTGTTTCCGCATTTCCGGCGAGATCGCATCCAGATCCAGCAGAATGGTAATGCCGTGATAGTGCCGCAATGGGAAGCAGGAGGAGGATTTCTTGCGCGCTGCTGCACACACCGCAAAATCCCCTGCTGCCAGATAGCAGCAGCTATTTGCCCCAAAACTGCACTCGTAACGCCCCACGCGGCAGTGGTTGATCTCAATGACATTCCGCATTGGTGCCGTGGCTTCCTCAAAGAATGCAAGGTGCATATCGTTATAATATAGCTCTGCACCCAAAAACAGTGGACAGATAATCATACTCCCAGTTCCTGTCTCATTGGAAAATTTCACGGTGTGAGGCATTTCAGTCGAGGTCGTTTCTTCTATGGAAAGATCAAAAAGTGATTTATGCATAGCCATTCTCTTTTCCTGAAGATTCGCTTTTTCTTGCTGATTCGCAGACGTGAAGTGTCAAATTCCATTTCTCTGCAAAAATGTTTCCATCAAATCAAGATACCGTTCCGCCTGAACAATGAAGCTCACATGACCGCCCGGAACCGTGCGGATCTCTGCATCCAGTTTCCGGAACAGATCTGCGAACCGTTTCTGATTTTCTTTTTTGAAAATGTCATTTTCCGGGAGAAGGATCAGTATCCTCCCCCGCAGATATTCAAAATCATTTGCTCTGAAAGGCGAGTAATCCTTCAGCATATATACACACCGGAAGCTATGGATGCACTTTCTGCAAAAAACACAGACAATTCAGCAATCGCTGTCATCCTGCGAGGTGCGCAGAGTGCTTTTTCTCATACACCGCAGCCGCGATGCACCAGCGGATAAACTGCTTTGTTTCTGCTTTCTTCATTTTCTTCGCTTCCTGTTCGTAATCATAATAGCCAAAAGCGTTCCAGCTCCGACGCAAGCAGTGCCGGATGATTGATGATCTCGCCATGGCCGAAACCGGGGAAGCAGCGGACGATCAGGCTCGGATATGCCGTCCGCAGCCGCTGGATGGCCTTTTTCATGTGTCCTTCTTTTTCTCCGTACCAACAGGCGACCTTTGCATCGGGCTGTACCAAAAAGTCCGTTCGATAGAGATAAAGTCCTGCCGTCCAAGTGGCCCGGACGGATTCCAAGCTGATATGATCCGGGATACGGCGGAGCATAGTCTGCATTCCCTGCTCCGTCTGCCCCATAAAGCGCAGTGCCCATGCAGGCATGTACTTTTCGTGTGCCGTTCGATATTGCTTTTGCGGCATGACCTTCAAAATCAGTCGATTCAGCACTCCGAAATCCAGATACTCCGGCCCGCTGAGGATCATCCGATCCTGTCTCTTATACACATCTCCGAGCCCACGAGACCCTAAGACATCTC
>ENA-OZFB01000681-OZFB01000681.1-human-gut-metagenome-genome-assembly--contig:-NODE-681-length-10793-cov-5.793164_pt1 | contig 10793 bp, 10 predicted proteins | sample MGYA00244614_ERZ653626 | MGnify/ENA primary metagenome ERZ653626 (study PRJEB26926, sample SAMN06164992) | human gut metagenome | biome: ENVO:00009003; feature: ENVO:2100002; material: ENVO:00002003...
GTCTTAGGGTCTCGTGGGCTCGGAGATGTGTATAAGAGACAGGGGTATGGAACTGGCAGAGTCCGGCTTTTTAGAAGAGCACGGAGTAAAACTGATTGGTACAACCGCAGAGACCATTTTTAAGGCAGAGGATCGTCAGGCATTTAAGGATACCATGGAAAAAATCGGTGAGCCTTGTGCAGCTTCCCAGGTTGTAAATACCGTAGAAGACGGTATTAAGTTCACCAACACGATCGGATATCCGGTTGTGCTCCGCCCGGCATTCACCCTCGGCGGAAGCGGTGGCGGTATCGCCCATAACGAGCAGGAACTGGTCGATATCTTAAGCAACGGACTCCGTTTAAGCCGTGTCGGTGAGGTACTGGTTGAGCGCTGTATCGCAGGATGGAAGGAAGTCGAGTACGAAGTAATGCGTGATGCGAACGGAAACTGCATCACCGTATGTAACATGGAAAACATCGATCCGGTTGGTGTGCATACCGGAGATTCCATCGTAGTGGCACCTTCCCAGACACTCGGGGATAAAGAGTACCAGATGCTTCGTAGTTCTGCATTAAACATCATCAATGAGTTAAAGATCACCGGTGGATGTAACGTGCAGTATGCATTGAATCCGGATTCTTTTGAGTACTGTGTCATCGAGGTAAACCCTCGTGTATCCCGTTCTTCCGCTCTTGCCTCTAAGGCAACCGGATACCCGATTGCAAAGGTTACCGCAAAGATTGCATTAGGCTATACACTTGATGAGATCAAGAATGCCATCACACAGAAGACCTATGCAAGTTTCGAGCCGATGCTTGACTACTGTGTAGTGAAGATCCCGAGACTTCCGTTTGATAAATTCCTTACTGCAAAGAGAACGTTAAGTACACAGATGAAAGCAACCGGAGAGGTTATGAGTATCTGTGATAACTTCGAGGGCGCACTGATGAAAGCCATCCGTTCCCTGGAGCAGCATGTGGACAGCCTTATGTCCTATGATTTTACCGGACTGTCCGATGAAGAATTGGAGGCACAGCTTCATGTGGTCGATGACCGCAGAATCTGGGTGATCGCAGAGGCACTGCGCCGCGGCGTTTCCTATGATCATATTTATGAAATTACCAAGATCGACCGCTGGTTTATCGATAAGCTGGCAATCCTGGTAGAGATGGAGCAGCGCTTAAAGAGTGAGGAGCTGACCGTAGATCTGTTAAAAGAAGCAAAGAGAATCGAGTTCCCGGACAACGTCATCGCAGAGCTTACCGGAAAGACCGAGGAAGAGATTAAACAGATGCGTTATGCAAACGGTATCGTTGCAGCATATAAGATGGTGGATACCTGTGCCGCAGAGTTCGCCGCAGAGACACCGTATTACTACAGTGTTTACGGAAGTGAGAACGAGGCTGCAGAGACCACACCGCAGAAAAAGGTTCTGGTTCTTGGTTCCGGTCCGATCCGTATCGGTCAGGGTATCGAGTTTGATTTCTGTTCCGTACATTGTACCTGGGCATTTGCAAAGGAAGGCTGGGAGACAGTCATTATCAACAACAACCCGGAGACCGTTTCCACCGACTTTGATATTGCAGACAAGCTGTATTTTGAGCCGTTGACCGCAGAGGATGTCGAGTCCATCGTAAATATTGAAAAGCCGGACGGAGCTGTTGTACAGTTCGGTGGACAGACAGCGATCAAACTGACAGAGGCGCTTATGAAGATGGGCGTTCCGATTCTTGGAACCAAGGCAGAGGATGTCGATGCCGCAGAGGATCGTGAGCTTTTTGATGAGATTCTGGAGAAGACTCATATTCCGAGAGCAGCCGGTGGAACCGTATTCACCGCAGAGGAAGCCAAAGAAGTTGCAAACCGTCTTGGTTATCCGGTTCTTGTCCGTCCTTCCTATGTACTCGGTGGACAGGGCATGAAGATTGCATTCAATGATGAGGAGATCGAGGAATTCATCGGAATCATCAACCGTATTGCACAGGATCATCCAATTCTCGTAGACAAGTATTTACAGGGTAAGGAGATCGAGGTCGATGCCGTATGTGACGGAACCGACATTCTCATTCCTGGTATTATGGAACATATCGAGCGTACCGGAGTCCATTCCGGAGACAGTATTTCCGTATATCCGGCTCCAACGATCAGTGATAAGGTAAAGGATACCATCGTAGAGTATACAAAGCGTCTGGCACAGGCACTGCATGTGGTTGGTCTGATCAATATCCAGTTTATCGCCATGAACGAGGAAGTATATGTCATCGAGGTGAATCCGCGTTCCTCAAGAACCGTGCCGTACATCAGTAAGGTTACCGGTATTCCGATTGTAGATCTGGCAACCAAGGTGATCATCGGTAACACGATCCGCGGTCTGGGTTATGAGCCGGGACTTGCACCGGTTGCAGACTATATCGCAATCAAGATGCCGGTATTCTCCTTTGAGAAACTGCGTGGGGCAGAGATCAGCCTTGGACCGGAGATGAAGTCTACCGGTGAGTGTCTGGGTATCGCAAAGACATTCAATGAGGCACTGTACAAAGCATTCCTTGGAGCAGGTGTACAGCTTCCGAAATACAAGCAGATGATTATGACGGTAAAGGATGCTGATAAGCCGGAGGCTGTCGGTGTGGCAAAGCGTTTTGCGGCACTTGGTTACAAGATCTATGCGACAAGAAGCACCGCAAAGTATTTGCAGGAGCATGGTGTGAATGCATTGCGTGTCAATAAGATTTCGCAGGAATCGCCAAATGTCATGGATCTGATTCTTGGTCACAAGATTGATCTGGTCATCGATACACCGACACAGGGTAACGGTGATAAGACAAGAGACGGATTCTTAATCCGCCGTAATGCAATCGAGACCGGTGTGTACTGCATCACCGCTATGGATACCGCAAATGCACTGGCACGTTCTTTAGAGACCGCTCACGGGGAACTGACTCCGGTAGATATTGCAACGGTTAAGAATATGTAAGATAAATAAAAGCAGCCCCTGTGCCTATTGGTGAGGGACTGTTTTTACAGAAGTTTCATCCCGCCGGAAACGGCGGGATTTTTGCATGTGAAAGATTATTTGTCCAGATGCTGTTCGATAAGAACCAGAATCACATAGGCAATCAGGGAATAGAGAACAAATAAGACACATCGGTCTACGAAAGAACCAATATCAGCCGGATCACGGAACTGATGAATAAACTGGTTCATCCCTAACAGGGGACAGATGCATCCGACAGGTATCACAATTTTTCGGAGAAGGTCAATGATTTCCTGTTTATGGCGCTTTCCGCTCAATAAAACAAGGGAACAACAGATTCCGATGTAAATGAGGAGTGTTGGAACATCCCAAAGATCCAGCATATCCGGTAAAAGCATATGTGTAAATATTGCAAACAGTCCGGTAAGGATCAATAAAATGATACCCGCTGCACAGGGAAGGAGTGCAAAGCGCTGTTGTTTTTGATTGTCTTCCAAAAGGTTCATCATATTTTCCTCCGCTTTCATAGAATAAATTTCCGGTGTTAATTTTTCACCGGAGAGAAGTTCATTGACATTGATATCGAGAGTAGCACAAAGTTCGTTCAGAATTGAAGTATCAGGAATGCTGTTTCCGTTTTCCCATTTGGATATGGTTTTATCACTGACGCCGATCCGGTCACCGAGATCTTTCTGTGTAAATCCTTTGGCTTTTCTGGATTGTTGTATAAATTCGCCAATCTTATTTTGTGACATAGTGGAACCTCCATTTCGTAAGAGACAGTTGCTGCAGTGTCCGTCTGCTTTCAGTATAGAAGAAACGTGCAGAGAATACAATCTATGAGTTGGAGAGTTGGAAGTTTTCAGTCTCAGAGAAAGAGAAGGACGGTTCCGTCAAAAGAATTCTCCTAAAAGGAGAATCTGAAAGAAATGGCTTTCAAAAAGGAATCACTCATTTTATAATAGAATGAACAGACAAGAGAGGATACAAAATATGGACAAGAAAAATGAATATCAGGATGAGGGATTAAGGGGCAATGAAAGAATAGAAGATGCAATTTTTGCGCTTCAGAAAGAAGCCACACAGGAGCAGCTTGCACATACGTTGATGGTGATCCGGCGGCGGATGAAAGAGGGAGGACAACTGATCGTTGCTGTGGAACCGGACCCGGCACAGGCGCAAATGAAGTTACAGACAGTGAGGACTCCGGACGGTAAAATCTGGTGGTCGGCATTTACCAGCTTTGAGGAAGAATTAAAAGGTGCAGATCAGGTGAAGTCGACATTTTTGTCAGAGATCGGCAGGATGTTTGAAGCAGCACTTACTGTGCCGGAGATCGCAGGGATTATTATCAATCCCTGGAACCGGACAATCATGTTGGATAAACATCTGATCCGGATTATTATGCCGGACTGAAAATTTTCATATTTTTCGTAACTATATGCAATACGATTCGAAAAGAATAGTGATACTATCGGGGAAACAGTATGTTCAGACCAATGAGAAGAAAGAAAAGGGAATCAGCACAGAGACAGCAAAACAATTATTGCTTCATGAGCGGCGCAACAGTCGGATCAATATAGAGCTTACCGATCCGGAGGCGGATGTGACATTTTCTCGTATGAGACAAAATTAAGGAGGTATACAATGAGGATGATGGTTATGATAATCTATCTATTATTTTTAATATGCATGATCGTTTATTATGGAAAAATGATGTATAGAAATTATAAAAAAGAACTTCCTTTAGGATATGGGCAAAATAAAATCGTGTATTTTATGATCCTGCTATGTATCATAATCGGTCAATACACCATTCCTTCTGCTTGGGGACGATTGAGTGTAATTTTAATATTCGGAGTTGCATTCTTTTTGATCTATGCAATGATTGGTCTCCATAATAGAAAGAATCATTCCGGAGAATTATTTCGCTTATATCAAAAAGAAGTCACCACAGCAAAGAGGTGTATAATCATAGGCATAGGAGTTGTTGTAGTTGCTTTATTTTTGGTCTGTTTTATAAAAAAATAAACTAAATCTGCATCCGGATGACAAGCCTCCCCGCTTCATAAGCCGCATTCATCTGCCCGTGCATTTGCTCCACCAGCGCCCGCGCTATGGAAAGCCCAAGTCCGGTCGGTCATGGTAATGTCCGGTGTGATCCGGTGTCTTTTGAGCACCGCATACATTGCGGCAATGCTTCCCTCTAAAATGCGATTTACCGACACTTCCTGCAGGGGCTGTGCCAAAGGCACAGACAGGACAACCGAATACCAGAACAGTTCTTCCGTCAGTTGTGTCATCACATCCGTGCGTTCCCGGATGATGGCAACATACTGGAGGGAGGCAGCAGATAACGGTTCTTTTTCTAAAAGTTCCAGATAGCCGCAGATGGCAGTCAGCGGCGTGCGCAGATCGTGGGAAATGCTGGTGATTTTCGGATACAGAAGAGGTACGCAGATGCCTGGCAAAAGGGAGATGCTTGGATACTTCAGATTTTCTTAAGGATATCTTAGAATTTCATACACAGGACGTTCACAGTTGGCTGATAACCTGTAACAAGCAAAAAGGAAGGAATGAAAGGGAATGAAACTACAAAAGAAAGCAGCCGTACAGCTGCTGCTTCTTGCAGCAGCAATGCTTATGGTTTGTTATGGCGCGATGCGTGGGGAGGCAGCCACAGTACTCTCCAAAGCAATTAAATTATGTCTGGAGTGTGTTGGCATTGGATAAAAAAAAGCATAAGGTATCACATGTTCTTGCACATGTCCGTGGGTGGATTCAGGCTGTGGCAACGATTCTTACGAATATTCATCTGCCGAATTTTTTTAAGGGAGAGATCTACCGTGGTAATGCAAAGACGGTTTGTGTGCCGGGACTAAACTGCTATTCCTGTCCGGCAGCAGCGGGAGCGTGTCCGATTGGGGCCTTTCAGGCCGTGGTTGGTTCATCAAAATTTAAATTTTCATATTATATAACCGGTTTCCTGATTCTGGCAGGGGTTCTGCTGGGACGGTTTGTGTGTGGTTTTTTGTGTCCGTTTGGATGGTTCCAGGAACTTTTGCATAAGATTCCATTTAAAAAAATATCCACCCGGAAATTAAAGCCGCTTCGGTTTATCAAATATGGAATTCTTTTGGTTTTCGTTATTCTGCTTCCTATATTGGTGACGAACCAGCTGGGAATGGGGGATCCATTTTTTTGCAAATACCTCTGTCCACAGGGAGTATTAGAGGGGGCACTTCCACTTTCGATTGCAAATGCAGGCATCCGTGCGGCATTGGGAAAGCTGTTTACATGGAAGGCCGGAATACTAGTTGCAGTCGTGTTGTTAAGCCTTATGTTTTATCGCCCGTTCTGCAAATGGATCTGTCCGCTTGGCGCAGTCTATGCGCTTTTTAATAAAGTATCTCTTTTACAGATGCATATAGATACCAGTAAATGTGTATCTTGCGGCAAATGTGCCGGTGTCTGTAAAATGGATGTAGATGTGGTCCGGCATCCAAATCATACGGAATGTATACGCTGCGGAGCATGTGTGAAGGAATGTCCGGTAGAAGCAATCAGTTATAAGTATGGATTTGCGGAAAAATCAAAAAAGAACAAGGAGAATAATTAAAATGAAAAAACTTACAGTAATGTTACTGGTTATGACTCTGGTATTTGGACTTGCCGCTTGTGGCAATGCCTCGGAAAAAGGCAGCACTGTGATGGAAACGCAGGCACAGTCTGCAGAAGATACAGGGGCTGGTAATGCAGAACTCAACAAACTGTACGAAAAGGAAAATGCCATTATTGCGAAACATCAGGAATTGTGGAATACGGTTTTTAATAACATTGACAAGGATAAAGCCGCAGACGCAGGAGAACAAAATTATGGAACGTTTCTGGAGACACAGCTGGATCATGTGAAGGATCAGTTTTCGGAGGCAGACCTGAAAAAGCTGGATAAGGATATCAAAGAGATTAAGAAAATCGAGGATCAGGTAACGGAACTTACCGCGCAGATGGGAACAGAAAATTCCGGTGCCCAAAGCGCGAATGCAGAAACATCCGTCTTTCCGTCCTTTCAGGCGAAGGATCTGGATGGAAATAAGGTGGACAGCAGCATTTTTTCACAGAATGCGGTAACGGTTGTTAATTTCTGGTTTAATGGATGTACGCCATGTGTGGAGGAACTTCCGGCACTCAACAAATTAAATGAAGAACTGAAGACAAAGGGCGGTCAGGTCATTGGCGTAAACACGGATTCACTCGATGGTAACAAAGAGGGAATTGCGGAAGCAAAAAGCATCCTGAAAAAACAGGGGGCAGACTATACCAACCTTTCCCTTGATTCGGACAGTGAGGCCGGTAAATACGCAACAAATATTATGGCATTTCCAACGACAGTTCTCGTTGACCGTAATGGTAACATTGTCGGAGATCCGATCATGGGCGGAATCACGAGTGATGAAGTTTACAAAAAGGTGACAGCTGCGATTGACCAGATCTTAGAGAAGGATAAGCAGTAAGATGGATACGGATAGGGTGGTAACTTTAAAAGGAGAATCCCATGGAATATGAACACATTGTCCATTCGTTTGAACCGGTGTACGACAGAGCTTCCGAAATTCTCATATTAGGAACCCTGCCGTCCGTCAAATCAAGGGAAAACAATTTTTATTACGGGCACAAACAGAACCGTTTCTGGAAAGTGCTTGCAACACTTTTAAAGGAGCCGGTTCCGGATACAATTGAGGAGAAAAAAGCAATGCTTCTTGCCCACCGGATTGCCCTGTGGGATGTGATCCAAAGTTGTGACATCAAAGGCTCAAGTGACAGCAGTATTAAAAATGTACAGCCAACGGATATTGGCATGATTCTGGAAAAAACGAACATAACATGTATTTATGCAAACGGAAACAAGGCAGGACAGCTTTATAAAAGATACCAGTTTCCGGTCACGGGGATCGAAGCGATGGTGCTTCCATCCACAAGTCCGGCAAATGCCGCGTGGTCGCTGGAACGGCTGTGTGAGGCGTGGCATGTGATTCTGGAACAATGATAACAGAGCCTTTTATAAAAGATTTAAAAAGCCATCTTTGTAAAGAAAGATGGCTTTTTTTAGTATAAATCAACGGCAAAGTGACGAAATGACAAAGAAAAAATATGAAAAAATTGAACAAATAACGGAAAAATATGAAAATTTTTAATGTGAACCAAAAAATATTCTATAGTTTATGAGATAAAAATCCCGTATACTAGCATTACAAACAAAACAAGAAGGGGGAAATTCTTATGAAAAAGAAAATGGTTGCAATTATGATGATGGCGGTACTTGCACTTTCAACCGCAGCATGCGGAGCCGATGGGGGAAACAATGGCGGTGGCACACAGGCAGGCAATACAGGGGGAGGCACTTCTACCTCAACTGTCGCAAACAAGGATAAACCTTTGGTATGGTTTAACCGTCAGCCGTCAAACAGTTCTACAGGAGAGCTTGATATGACAGCACTCAATTTTAACAAAGATACTTATTATGTAGGGTTTGATGCAAATCAGGGTGCAGAACTTCAGGGTACCATGGTAAAAGATTACATCGAGAAAAATATTGACAAGATTGACCGTAACGGAGATGGCGTGATCGGCTATGTTTTAGCAATCGGTGATATCGGTCACAATGATTCCATTGCCCGTACAAGAGGTGTCAGAAAAGCACTTGGAACAGCAGTGGATAAAAACGGCGAGGCAGACAGTGCACCGGCAGGAACCAATACCGATGGAAAAGCATCACAGGTTCAGGACGGAAGCATTGAAGTAGGTGGAAAAACCTATGTGATCCGTGAACTTGCTTCCCAGGAAATGAAAAACTCAGCAGGTGCTACATGGGATGCAGCAACAGCCGGCAATGCGATTGGTACATGGTCATCTTCTTTCGGGGATTCCATTGATGTCGTTGTATCCAACAATGATGGAATGGGAATGTCAATGTTTAATGCATGGTCAAAGGATAACGGTGTACCGACATTCGGATATGATGCAAACAGCGATGCGGTTGCAGCAATTGCAGAAGGCTACGGCGGAACGATCAGCCAGCATGCAGACGTACAGGCATACCTGACACTGCGTGTTCTTAGAAATGCACTGGATGGTGTAGATGTTGACACGGGTATCGGAACTGCAGACGATGCAGGAAATGTATTAAGCAGTGACGTTTATGTATACAAAGAAGACGAGAGATCTTACTATTCCTTGAACGTGGCAGTAACCTCTGATAACTACAAAGATTTTACAGATTCTACCGTTGTATGGGAACCGGTATCCAAACAGTTAGATGCATCTGCCCATCCGACAAAGAAGGTATGGCTGAATATTTACAATGCTTCTGATAACTTCTTAAGTTCTACCTATCAGCCGCTGTTACAGAAGTATGATGACCTTTTAAATCTGGATGTTGAGTACATTGGTGGTGACGGACAGACAGAGTCTAATATCACAAACCGTCTGGGCAATCCGGGACAGTACGATGCTTTTGCCATCAACATGGTGAAAACAGATAATGCAGCTTCTTACACAGCTCTTTTAAATCAGTAAAACAACTTAACTTCGGGGGGAGAAATGCGGTTCTCTCCCCGAAAACAAAAGGATAGGAGCGGATAGTATGGGGGATCAGAGCAAAGATATTATCTTATCGATACGTGGCATGAGTAAATCATTTGGCCGCAACAGAGTACTTGATCATATCAACCTTGATGTGAGAAAAGGAACAGTTATGGGACTTATGGGAGAAAATGGTGCCGGTAAGTCAACAATGATGAAATGTCTTTTTGGAACTTATCAGAAAGACGAAGGAACTATATACCTTGACGGAAAAGAAGTGAATTTTTCCGGTCCGAAGGATGCACTTGAAAATGGGATTGCAATGGTGCATCAGGAGTTAAACCAGTGCCTGGAGAGAAATGTTGTGGATAATCTCTTTCTTGGCAGATACCCGGTAAATTCCCTTGGGATGATCGATGAGGGAAGAATGAAAAATGAAGCCTCGGAATTATTCCGGAAACTGGGAATGACGGTGAATCTGGATCAGCCGATGAGAAATATGTCCGTTTCCCAGCGGCAGATGTGTGAAATTGCAAAGGCGATCTCATATAATTCGAAAGTAATCGTATTGGATGAGCCAACATCATCACTTACCGTACAGGAAGTGGATAAACTTTTTGATATGATGCGGATGCTTCGTGACCAGGGCATCTCCCTTATTTATATTTCACATAAAATGGATGAAATATTTGAGATCTGTGATGATATTTCCGTACTCCGGGATGGAAATCTGGTCATGACAAAAAGTGCAAAAGAAACAAATATGAATGAACTGATTACTGCAATGGTAGGCCGTGTGCTGGAAAACCGTTTTCCACCGGTGGATAATCAGCCGAAAGATGTTATTTTATCAATCCAGCATTTGTCCACAAAATATGAGCCGTATTTACAGGATGTTACATTTGATGTCCGTGAAGGGGAGATTTTTGGCTTATATGGCCTTGTGGGAGCCGGACGGACAGAATTGCTGGAAACCATATTCGGTATCCGCACAAGAGCCGCAGGCCGTGTTTATCTGAACCATAAGCTTATGAATTTCAGCTGTGCAAAAGAGGCAATGGATTATGGATTCGCGCTTATTACGGAAGAACGGAAGGCAAATGGATTATTCCTGAAAGGGAATCTTACATTTAATACAACCATTGCAAATCTTAATGCATATAAAAAAGGCGCGGCACTTTCAGAACCGAAAATGACAAAGGCTACCGCCTGTCTCTTATACACATCTCCGAGCCCACGAGACCCTAAGACATCT
>ENA-OZFB01000682-OZFB01000682.1-human-gut-metagenome-genome-assembly--contig:-NODE-682-length-10781-cov-6.352415_pt1 | contig 10781 bp, 9 predicted proteins | sample MGYA00244614_ERZ653626 | MGnify/ENA primary metagenome ERZ653626 (study PRJEB26926, sample SAMN06164992) | human gut metagenome | biome: ENVO:00009003; feature: ENVO:2100002; material: ENVO:00002003...
ACGAGATGTCTTAGGGTCTCGTGGGCTCGGAGATGTGTATAAGAGACAGGTCACCCATCCGTCCGGCGGTATCTCCAAGCTGTACCGCGTTACCGTGCAGCCCCGCGCCGACGAAGCCACCATCCTCAAGCTGAGCAGCGGCGTCGTGCTGGACGATGGCACCAAGACCATGCCCTGTGCCATCAATGTGGTCACCGATGAGCCTGGCCGCACCGTGATGGAAATGACCCTGAAAGAGGGCAAGAACCGCGAGATTCGCCGGATGTGCGAGAGTGTGGGTCTTGAGGTGGTGCGCCTGAAGCGCAACGCCGAGGGTGTGGTCAAGCTGGGAATGCTCAAGCCCGGTACCTACCGCGAGCTGACTAAGGCCGAGGTGAACGGTCTGCGTGCCGCAGCGGTCAAGGGTCGTGCACAGACCCGTTCTGCTGCGCAGCAGTCCAAGGCTGCCGAGCGCCGTCCTCGCGGCCCCGTGGGCAAAAACGCACCCCGGAAGCAGAAGTAAGGAGTTATCGGATCATGGAACGAGAAACTCTGAAATCCCGTCTGGGCTTTATTCTGCTTTCCGCAGGCTGTGCCATCGGCATCGGCAACGTGTGGAAGTTTCCGTATATTGCAGGTCAGGGCGGCGGCGGTGCTTTTGTACTGTTCTACCTGATCTTTCTGGTCATTCTGGGTCTGCCTATCATGACCATGGAGTTCGCCGTGGGACGTGCCTCCCGCAAAAGTCCGGTGCGGGCGTATCAGGCGCTGGAAAAGCCGGGGCAGAAGTGGCACATCCACGGCTACTTCACCCTCATCGGCTGCTACCTGCTGATGATGTTCTACACCACCGTAGCGGGCTGGATGCTGCACTATTTCTACATGACCGCCGTCGGCAAACTGGCGGGGCTCAACGCCGAGCAGGTGGCCGGTAAGTTTACCGAAATGCTGGCCAGCCCCGCTACTATGACCTTCTGGATGGTATTTGTGGTGGTAGTGAGCATTCTGGTGTGCGCCAAGGGTCTGCAAAGCGGTCTGGAGCGCGTGACTAAGGGCATGATGATCGCCCTGCTCCTCATTATGGTGGTGCTTGCCGTCAACAGCCTGTTCATGCCCGGGGCAAAGGAAGGCCTTTCCTTCTTCCTTGTGCCGGACTTTGCCCGGATGCAGGAGGTGGGCGTGGTCAACACACTGGTCTCCGCTATGAATCAGGCCTTCTTCACCCTGAGCCTTGGCATCGGCGCCATGTCCATCTTCGGCAGCTATATCGGCAAGGAACATTCCCTGCTGGGCGAATCTGTCCGCATTGTGGTGCTGGATACCTTTGTAGCCATTACCGCCGGTCTGATCATCTTCCCGGCCTGCTTTACCTACCATGTGGACCAGACCAGCGGCCCCAGCCTTATCTTTATCACCCTGCCCAACATCTTTGCCAATATGTCCATGGGGCGGCTGTGGGGCAGCCTGTTCTTTTTGTTCATGGCTTTTGCAGCCATGTCCACCGTGCTGGCAGTGTTCGAGAATATCATCTGCTGTGGCATGGAACTGACTGGCTGCAGCCGCAAAAAGTCCAGTCTGGTGAACCTTGTGCTCATCATCCTGCTGTCCATGCCCTGTGTGCTGGGCTATAACCTGTGGGCATGGGATGGCTTTGCAGTGTTCGGCGGTGCTGTGCTGGATGTAGAGGACTTTCTGGTCAGCAACCTCTTCCTGCCGCTGGGCAGCCTGGTATATCTGCTGTTCTGCGTTACCCGCTACGGCTGGGGCTGGCAGAACTACAAAAAAGAGGTCAACACCGGCAAGGGTCTCAAGGTGCAGGACTGGATGCGCGGCTACCTGACCTATGTGCTGCCGCTCATCGTGGTGTTCATCTTTGCATTTGGTCTCTACGATAAATTCCTTGCATAAGTGATCCCAGCGTCTGCTCCGTCTTTGATTGACGAACAGGCGGAACAAGTGTAATATAAAAGCATATAGGGTGCTTCTCCCGGCGGGAAACACTGCTATATGCTTTTTTGTATTCAAAAAGGAGGAAACACACCCATGCACATTCTGGTCTGTGACGATGATGCGGCCTTCGCTGCACAGATGGACGAGTACATCTCGGAATGGTTCCGCGCCCGGGAGATTCAGGTGCAGAGCACCGTCTGCACCAGCGGCGAGCAGCTGCTGGCTACCCCGGAGCTGGAACGCTACCAGCTGGCGTTTCTGGATGTAGACCTGAAAACCACCGACGGCATTGCGCTGGGGCGCAGGCTGCGGCAGATCGCCCCAGACATCGTGCTGGTGTACATTTCGGCTTATCTGGAATTTGCCCCGCAGGGCTACACGGTCAACGCTTACCGCTACCTACTCAAGCGGGATATTGCCGCCCAGCTGCCTAGCTGTCTGGAGGATATTTTTTCCGGCATGTCCGACCCCCGAAAAACGCTGGAGGTGCACCACAACCGTACCACCAGTGAGATCCCGCTGGATCAGATCTATTATCTGGAAAGCGCTCTGCGGCAGATCAACGTCTACGGCGATATTCCGCACCAGCCCATCTGCACCTTTTACGGCAAGATCGCTGATCTGCCCGCCATGCTGTACGAAAACGGCTTTTTGCAGGTAGGGCGCAGCGATGTGGTCAATCTGCAATATGTGCGCTCCATCCGCAACTATAAGGTGGAGCTGCGCAGCGGGGTAGAACTGAGCGTCAGCCGACAGTACTATACAGCCATCCGCAGCGCATGGCTGGAATGGAAGGGGCAGTTCGGTGATGAATGAAGAATTCTGGCGCTGGTATATGTACGGCCACTGGGTCTGCCTGACCCAATGGCTCGGCTTTATCATGGTTGAATATGCTTACCTTGGCAAGGGTAGGGTAAAGCACCCTCTGGTGTGGTCCGGAGTTATAACCATGCTTACGATGACCCTCTCGGTCATGCGCAACCATGGCTTTTTTACGCCGATGGCAGTGGTTTACACGCTTCTTTTTCTGTTCATCACAGTTATGCTGTTTGGCGGCACACCGGGGCAGAAATTTACCGCCTGTCTGATCAACGGTACCATGTGCCTGTTGGTTGAAAACAGTGTGCGGTATGTCATATCGTGGATGCTGGAGTGTGAGCTACAGCAGGTCATCCAGCGCGCAGATTGTCTGATCATAATGTCATTCGCAAATCTGGTAGTCAGCACCGGGGTATCGTTCTTTGTGGGCAAGTGGCGCAGATACAATGCGCTGGAGCCTTTGCAGGCGCTGACCATGAGCTTTTTTCCGGGCGTGGTCGTGGTGCTGAACATCCTGCTCATGCTCACAGATAACAACAAAAGGGCCACCATGGCCACAATGGGGATGACAGTGGGGCTTACGGTGGCTGTCATGGTGCATCTGTGCATCGTGGCTATGTTCAACGATCAGGTCATGCAGCGGCGCAGCCTGCATTTTCAGGCCGAACTGGAGCAGCAGCGGGCTTCGGCTCTGCTGGATTCCTACACCGCCCAGCGCCGCCTGACCCACGAATTCACCAACCATATCGGTGCGTTGCGTGCCTTGCTGGCACAGGGAGATGTGGCCGGTGCGCAGGACTATATTGCCGGTGTGGATAAGGCCGTGGCGGCCAGCACTACCATTATGGACACCCACAACCCGCTGTTGGACTCCATCCTGACTCGCAAGTACGAGGAAGCCACCCGGCAGGGCGTAAGCGTGTATTTTGATCTTTGCGACCTGCGGGATTTTCCGCTGAGCGGGGTGGATATGGTCACCGTGCTGGCCAATCTGCTGGATAACGCCATCTGTGCCGCAGCGCAGGCGTACCCGCCGGAGGTCTACGTGCGAGTGCGCAAAACGGAGGAGGAATACCTTCTCTCGGTGCGCAATCGGGTGCAGCGGGACGTGGAGCTGCCGCCGGATGGGCAGTTGCCCCGCACCACCCGCAAGGAGCCCGGCCACGGCATGGGGCTTTCCAACGTGCGGGATGTTTTGCTGCGCCACGGCGCGGAGTATACCCTGAGCTGCCGGGACAATTGGTTCCGCTTTACCTGTGCGGTGCCCACCGGCAATTCATGACATCTGCACCGTCAGAATATGACAATTTTTGTGCAACAGAAGCGTAACTCTGCTATACTGTGGTCAGTAAAGGAAGCCTTCCGTGCGGACATGGTCACGTTGCGGTGGGAGGGTAACACCCCTCTTTTTAAGAGCTTTGTTGCTGGATGGAAAAACAGTCTGCGGTGCGTGTAAGCAGGCTGTCTACCTTTGCTTTTTTGGGCTGTGCAGGAATGCACAGTACCTTGCTGACGGGACTTTCTGCGGCGGGCCTTTTGGGGGTTGCAGTCGATAAAGTTTCTCGATGCGTCGCAATTCCGGCGCTGCCTGCTGTACGGGAATGGCATAGGCAAGCCGGGGTATCGTGCGCTGCAAAGAGTCCCGTCAGTTTTCTTTTGCACCAAAAAGGACTGCTGTACATGGGTTTTGCCCAGTATAGCAGTCCTTTTTATCTATTAAATCATCGTATCTGCCAGTCAGCAGAAAGCCAACCCGCCGCGCGACTGTTTCGGTAGAAAACCAGCGCGGCAGCTGCCGTTTCCCTCTGCGTCCCTCCCGTGAAAAAGCAGCTCAGCCAAGCCCGCAGGCTTGGCTGAGCTGCAATACTAAAATGCAATTCCTTAAACTATGCGCAGAGCGAAGCGGAGCGCATTTAAAATCGTAAAAAGCGCAGTTACTCCGGCTTTACCTGCAGCTCCTGCTCGCAGTAGATGCAGCGGTACTTGCCGTTGGAGCTCAGCTCAAAGATCTGGTCGCACTCCTCTTCAATGCTGGAGATGCAGCGGGGGTTCTTGCAGCGTACAATGTTCACCAGACGCTTGGGGGGCTTGGGCTGTTCCTTGCGGACAGCCTTGCCGTTTTCAATAATGGTCACGCTGATGTTCGGGTCCAGATAAGCCAGCACATCCAGGTTCAGCCAGGAGGCGTCGCCCTCTACCTTGATGATGTCCTTGCGGCCGCTGGCCGTCTTTTTGCTGCGGGCGTTCTGGATCAGTGCCACGCTGGCAGTGCGGTTGCCCGCAATGCCCAGCAGATCCATCAGACCAATGGCAGTACCTGCCTTGATGTGGTCGATGACAATACCGTTCTGAATCTCGTCAATATTCAACATATCAGTTCTCCTCCTTCGGTGCTTTGGGGTCTGCAAGCCCCAGCAGAGTCATAATCAGTGCCATGCGGACATAAACGCCGTTCTGCACCTGTTCAAAATAAGCGGCGCGCGGGTCGTCGTCCACATCCAGCGCAATCTCGTTCACACGGGGCAGGGGGTGCAGCACTGCCATGGTGGGCTTGGCCTGTGCCATCTTTTCGCGGGTCAGCACATAGCTGTTCTTCAGGCGGATGTAGTCCTCCTCGTTGAAGAAGCGCTCCTTCTGCACGCGGGTCATATACAGGATATCCAGCTCCGGCATGGATTCCTCCAGACTGCGGGTCTCCTTGTAGGGGATGCCGTTGGCCTCCAGCACGTCGTTGATGATATAATCCGGCACCCGCAGTTCCTCCGGGCTGATCAGCACAAAGCGCACATTCTTGCAGCGCGCCATGGTCTTGAGCAGGGAGTGGACGGTGCGGCCAAACTTCAGATCGCCGCACAGACCAATGGTCAGGTTATCCAGCCTGCCCATGCGGCGGCGGATGGTCATCAGGTCGGTCAGGGTCTGGGTAGGGTGCTGATGGCCGCCGTCACCGGCGTTGATCACCGGAATGCGGGAGTAGCGGGAGGCACGCAGCGGTGCACCCTCTTTTGGATGGCGCATGGCAACGATATCGGCATAGCAGGAAACCACCCGGATGGTGTCGGCCACGCTCTCGCCCTTGGTGGCGCTGGATACGTTCTCGCTGGGGAAGCCCAGTACATGGCCGCCCAGGTTCAGCATGGCTGCCTCAAAGGACAGGCGGGTGCGGGTGGAGGGCTCGTAGAACAAAGTAGCCAGCTTTTTGTGGTTGGCAACCTCCTGATAGGCGGCGGGGTCGGCGCAGATACGGTCGGCAAGATCAAGCAGCTGTGTGATCTCCTGCTGGGTGAGATCCAAAGGATCGATCAGATGACGCATGGACAGTATACCTCCGTTTAAAGCAGTTTGCGTAAGATAGAAAAATCAAAAAAGTTTGTGTAGTAGCTCAGCGAGCGCATCACCGGCCTGCACAAACGATTGAAACACACTTCGTCCAGCAGCAGCATGGCCTCGCCCGGGGCAAGACGCATGGCTGCGCGGATGGCCTCGTCGCCGCAGCTGGCCTTCAGGTGCGCCACGTTGGAGGAAATCTGCTGGTGGCACTCCTGCTCCAAAATCTCAAAGATGTCGCCGGTCAGGTCGATGCGGGTGTAGTCCCGGTTGCCGAACAGGCTGCGGGGCAGGTAGTCGATGGAGTAGATCACCGGGGTGGTATCGGCAAGGATACGCTTTTTGATGCAGATCACCTCATCGCCGACCTCCAGCGCCAGCGCGTGGGCCATCTCCTCGCCTGCACGAAGAAGCATCACCTGAATGCCGTCTGCATGGGGGTAGCTGCCAAAGCTGCGGATCAGCGGGTAGTACTCCAGCTTCTGGTCCAAACGGCTGCGCAGCCCCAGCACAGCACGGTTCACCACCGTGCCAATGCCGCGCACCCGTTCCACATAACCGGCGCGCTCCATCTCGCTCAGCGCGTCACGGATCACGGTGCGGCTTACCCCCAACTCGGTGGCAAGGTCTACCTCGGCGGGCAGGCGGTCGGCTTGGGCATAGCGCCCGTTGGTCAGCTCCTCCAGCAGGCTTGCAACAACGCGGTCGCTGATCACAGCGCCGCCCAAGCGGCTGGACGATGCCAGTGCGGGATCTTTCATGGATGGTTCCTCCGTTTCCGGGCGGCAGCGCCGCCCCGAACTTCATACGAACGGGCCGGGAGGATTCCTCCACAGCCCCTTCTCTCTTATTATAGCATAATTTGACATTTAGAAAAGCGTCATTTATACTGGAATCTGCTGAAAAGTACGATTTTATTTTGGAGGGCATAGTACAGATGGACTATTTTCTGCAAAAAGTAGGCGGCAAGTCCGCCCGGCAGGCTGTCACCCTGCGGCGCTGCACCCCTGTCGAAGCTCCGGCAGTGTTCGCGCTGCAAAACGAAGTGCGCGCCGCCATGCCGCACCCGGAGCAGTTCGTGCCGGATACGCTGGAAAATATCGCGGATTATCTGCGCACCGGGGTGTGTATCGGTGCGTGGCAGCAGGGGCGGCTGGGGGACTACCTCATCCTGCGCCTGTGCGGGCAAAGCGATGAAAACTACGCTACCTTTCTGGGCGTGCCGCAAAGTCAGTGGCAACACTGGGCGAATGCGGACAGCGCGGTGGTGCACCCGGACTGGCGGGGCAACGGCTTGCAGCGCGCCATGCTGGAAGCGGCTCTGCCGCTGCTGCCGCCACAGATCACTCATCTGGGCGCTACCGTCAGCCCGGATAACAGTTATAGCCTGCACAACGCACAGGCCGGCGGCTTCGTCATCCGCTGCCGTCGGGAGATGTACGGCGGCTACGACCGCTATCTGCTGGAAAAGCAGCTGTAACTCTATGCAGTTTTGGTGTACAACTATTTCGAAATGTGTTATACTATACGGTATGAATAACAGCGAAGGAAACAGGTGAAACCATGGCAGCATCTCTCGGGCAGGAATTCTGCACCCTGCGTGATACTTACATTGAAAAGCAATTCGGCCGCCTGAACGATATGCAGCGGCAGGCTGTGTTTACTACGGATGGCCCGCTGCTCATCCTTGCCGGTGCGGGCAGCGGTAAGACCACCGTGCTGGTCAACCGCATCGCAAACCTTATCCGGTTCGGCTCGGCACACGGCTCTAAGGAAACGCCCCGCCCGGTGACCGAGGAGGACGTCAAAGCCCTGCGCACCGCCATTATGACCGGTACAGACGCCCCCAGCTGGCTGGACGGGATGCTGCGCCGCAACGCGGTGCGCAGCTGGAACGTGATGGCCATTACCTTTACCAACAAGGCAGCAGGGGAGCTGAAAGAGCGTCTGCGCCGGATGCTGGGCGGCGAGGAAGGGGACGAAGTGTTCGCCTCCACCTTCCACTCGGCCTGTGTGCGCATTCTGCGCCGCTGGGCCGAAGAGATCGGCTACCCCCGCAGCTTTACCATCTATGATACAGACGATGCCCAGCGTGTAATGAAAACCGTATATAAAGAGCTGAGCATCGATGATAAATTCCTGCCCATCAAGGCCGCCATCAACCAGATGAGCCGCTGGAAGGATCAGCTGGTCAGCCCGGAGCAGGCACTTGCAGACCACGCCAGAGACGTGAAGAGCACCCAGACCGCCCGCATCTACGCAGCTTACGAGAAAAAGCTGAAAGAGGCCGGTGCGTTCGATTTTGACGACTTGATCTACCAGACCGTGCAGCTGCTGGCTGAACACCCGGACGTGCGGGAGTTCTACCAGAACAAGTACCGCTACCTGCTGGTGGACGAGTATCAGGATACCAGCGTGGCGCAGTTCCGTCTGGTCAGCCTGCTCACCGGGCCGGAGCGCAACATCTGCGTGGTGGGCGATGACGACCAGAGCATCTACCGCTTCCGCGGCGCTACCATTGAGAACATTCTCAACTTTGAAAAACTCTATCCCGGCACCAAGACCATCCGTCTGGAGCAGAACTACCGCTCCACCTCCAATATCCTCAACGCAGCCAACTGTGTCATCCAGCACAACACCGAGCGCAAGGGCAAGACCCTTTGGACGGACAACGGCGAGGGCGATAAGGTGCAGGTGTATACCGCCGAGAATGAGCAGGACGAAGCCAGCCATATCGCGGATATCATCGGCCAGCACCTGAAGGAGGGCGGGCATCTGGCAGACCACGCCATTCTCTACCGTATGAACGCCCAGTCGGCTCCCATCGAAAGCTACTTCACCCGCGCGGGTATTCCGCATAAGATCGTGGGCGGGCAGCGCTTCAACGACCGCAAGGAGGTCAAGGACATCCACTCCTATATGTCCATTGTGGCCAACCCCCGGGACGATGTGCGGCTGCGCCGTATCATCAACGAGCCCGCCCGCAAGATCGGTGCTACCACCGTGGATGTCATTGCAGACCTTGCCGGGCAGCAGGGGGTCAGTATGCTGGATATCATCAGCCATGCAGACCAATACGCGAAACTTTCCCGCGCGGTCATGCCGCTGCTCAAGTTTTGGCAGATCTACCAGCGTTTGCAGGATTCTCTTGCCACCCGCACGCTGGACGAGTTTGCCTCCGATGTCATCGAGCTGACCGGCTACAAGGCCATGTTGGAAGCAGACGCCGCCAAGGGGCACGAGGATGCCGCCGACCGTCTGCAGAACTTGGGTCAGCTGGTGAACAATGTCAAAAACTACTGTGACCAGCACGGCGAGGAAGCCACGCTGGAGGGCTATCTGGAGGATATCGCCCTCATCAGCGATATCGACAGCTACAACGAAAGCAGCGACCAGGTGGTACTGATGACCATCCACTCTGCCAAAGGCTTGGAGTTCCCCTATGTGTTCCTCATCGGCATGGAGGAGGGCGTTTTCCCCAGCGAGATGAGCAAATACTCCGAAGCAGATCTGGAAGAGGAACGCCGTCTTGCATACGTTGGCATCACCCGTGCCAAAAAGGAACTGTACATCTCCAACAGCGTCACCCGGATGTTGTACGGCCGCACCCAGCGCAACGAGCCCAGCCGCTTTCTGCGGGAGATCGAACCGGAGTATATCGAGGAGACCCGCAGCCCTGTACTGGAACAGCGTTCCCACATGGGCGGCTGGGGCTCTGAGTACAGTGATACCGTGCCCGGTGGAGCATCCGGTTACTCCGGCCCCTCCGGTTACAGCCGCAGCAGCTACGGCGGCGGTTATGGCTCGAGGTACAGTTCGGGCAACCGCAGCGGCTACCTGAACCGGGAATATAACGCCGGCGAAAGCCGTGGTTTCGGCTCTTCTTACGGAGGAAGAAACCCTGCTTCCTCCGGTTTTGGCAGTCACTATGGCAACAGCTCCACCCAGCCGACCACAAGAAGCAGCGGATTTGGCTCCGCATATTCCGGCGGAAATGCGACAAAAAATACTGTAAAGCAAACAGCCTTTACGGTAAATTCTGCCGTGAAACCGGCGGCTTCCGGTTCAAAGCACTATGAGCCGGGCGACATCGTGGAGCACAAAGTGTTCGGCCGCGGCACGGTGCTGAAGGTAAAGCCCGCTGCCGGGGATCAGATCGTAGAGATCAACTTTGAAAAAGTTGGCATCAAGAAAACGATGGCCAATTTTGCGCCCCTGACCAAGATTACGGAGGAAGAATGACCCTATGATGACTGTTCGTTTGATCGCCCACACCCCGGAACCGGAAAAGGTGGTGGCGGCTGCCGCAAAGCTCTGCTATTCCGACGCCCACATCACCGACCTTCTGGACGGGCTGGACGAGGAAAAAACTGCAAAATTCCTGACCATGCTCAGCGACCTTGGCCATGCCAGCCCCATCGAGCACGCCAGCTTTACTTTTGGCATCGAGGGGGTCAGCCGCACCTTGCTTGCCCAGATCACCCGGCACCGCATCGCATCCTTCAGCGTGCAGAGCCAGCGCTATGTGCGTCTGGATGATTTCCGCTATGTGACGCCCCCGGAGATCGAGGCTATCCCGGAAGCAAAGGCAGCTTTCCTTGCCAGCATGGAGGAGGACGCCCAGCGTTATCTCGACCTTGCCCACAAGCTGGAGGCTGTCTCTTATACACATCTGACGCTGCCGACGATCGCATAAGTGGAGATCT
>ENA-OZFB01000686-OZFB01000686.1-human-gut-metagenome-genome-assembly--contig:-NODE-686-length-10747-cov-5.904134_pt1 | contig 10747 bp, 7 predicted proteins | sample MGYA00244614_ERZ653626 | MGnify/ENA primary metagenome ERZ653626 (study PRJEB26926, sample SAMN06164992) | human gut metagenome | biome: ENVO:00009003; feature: ENVO:2100002; material: ENVO:00002003...
CCCGGAGTTCACCAGCCGGGTCTGTCCCGCCCTGTGCGAGGCCGCCTGCACCTGCGGGGATGTGACCGGCAGCAGCGTCACCGTGCGCGAAAACGAGCACGCCATCATTGAGACAGCCTACGCCAAGAACTGGCTGACCGCCACCCCGCCGCCGACCCGTACCGGCAAGAGCGTTGCCGTGGTGGGCAGCGGCCCTGCGGGGCTTTCGGTGGCAGAGTACCTGAACAAGCGCGGCCACGCCGTTACGGTGTTTGAGCGCGCCGACCGTGTGGGCGGTCTGCTGATGTACGGCATCCCCAACATGAAGCTGGATAAGGCGGTCATCGAGCGCCGGGTCAAGCTGATGCAGGCCGAAGGTGTTGTGTTCCGCACCGGCATGGATGTAGGCGGCGCCGTGCCCGCCGAGCAGCTGCTGGCAGATTTTGATGCCGTAGTGCTGTGCTGCGGCGCAAAAAAGCCCCGCGACCTGAACGTGCCCGGCCGGGACGCCAAGGGCGTGCACTTTGCCGTGGACTACCTGACCAGCGTGACCAAGAGCCTGCTGGACTCGGGTTTTGCAGACGGCAAGGCCATCAATGCAGCCGGTAAAAACGTACTGGTCATCGGCGGCGGCGACACCGGCAACGACTGTCAGGGCACTGCCCTGCGGCAGGGCTGCACCGACCTGATGGCGCTGGAAATGATGCCGCAGCCCCCTGCCGAGCGCACCGCCGCAAACCCGTGGCCGGAGTGGCCCCGGGTGCTGAAGGTGGACTACGGCCAGACCGAGTGCATTGCCAAGTTCGGCAAGGACCCGCGCGTGTACCAGACCACCGTCAAGGAGTTTTTGAAGGACGAGGCCGGTAACCTGACCGGTGCCGTCATCAGCTGCCTGAAGCCGGAGCGCGACCCCGAGACCGGCCGCACCAGCATGGTGCCCACCGGCAAGGAATTTACCTACGACTGCCAGCTGGCGTTTATCGCCGCAGGCTTTACCGGCTGCGAAAACTACACAGCCGATGCCTTTGGGGTGGAGCTGACCGCCCGGGGCAATGTAGCCGACCACAGCTTTAAGACCAACGTGGACAAGGTGTTCGTCTGCGGCGATATGCGCCGCGGCCAGAGCCTTGTGGTGTGGGGTCTGCGCGAGGGCCGCGATTGCGCCGCCGAGGTGGACCGCTGCCTAATGGGCTACTCGAACCTTTAATTTGCCATTCTCTTTCCTATCCTAAACAAGCAGAAGCGGGAGCCCGTTCAAGGCTCCCGCTTCTGCTTTTGTTGTATGCTGTTTAATTGGTATCGTATTCCGGCTCTGTACTGCCCTCCGGGGGCGTTTCCGGGGTGGTAGGCTCGGTAGCGGCAGGCTCCTCCGGGGTGGTAGTGATCTGCACACTGGGGTCTGCGGCGATATACACGGTGATCACCGTACCCACCGTGACCATAGCGCCCTCTTCCTTGCTGGCAGAGACCACACAGCCCGTAGCGTAGGAGCCATCGTTCACTACCATAAAGCAGCTGGCCACAAGCCCCCGGCTGCTCAGGATCTCAATGGCCTTATCCTGCGATGCACCGATGATCTTGGGCATCTCCACCTTCTCCGGGCCCTGACTGACCACGATCTGGATCACCTCGCCGTTCTCCATCACCTCGCCGGCCTCCGGCTCCTGCCGGATGACCTGCCCAGAAGGCACGGTATCGCTGTACTCCAGCACCGCCCGGAACAGGTACATACTGGTGTACTCGCGGTTATTCTTGATTTGTTCGTAGTCAATGCCCACAAAGTTGGGCACAAGGTTCTGGGGCTTCATTTCCTCGCTGCTGGCAGCTTCCGAGCTCGGCTCCGAAGAGGGAGTTTGTTCCTCCTTGCTGCTCACGATGCCCCACAGGGTGAGCAAGATCAAAACGGAAAGCAGGATCAGGATGCCCGCCAGCAACCCCTTCAAACTGAGCAGATGTTCCCTGCTCTGCGCGCTCTGCTCTGCCCGCACCGGATGCATCGGGGTCTCCGGCTTCATGGTGCGGGTCAGCTCGGCGGTATATTCCTTGGAAGAAAGCGCCTGATACAGCTGCGGCACGGTCTGGATGCGCTCCATGACCTTGAGCCGCAGCCCCAGCTGCAATACATCGGAGACATAGGCCGGTACGGCAGGCTCTACGGTGCGTGCCCGGGGGTTAGAGTCCGACACCACACGCTGGGCAGCGGGCATGGGTGCCTGCCCGCACACCATGCGGTAAAAGACGGCGGCAAGGCTGTATTCGTCGGTGTAGCGCCCCTCAAACTCGGCGGTGGTGTACTGCTCCGGCGCGGAGTAACCCTCGTACAGCTGCTCGTGCAGACCGCTGCCTGCGGTGCGCAGACCCACGGTGGCGTACCCGGCCAGACGGCAGCGGCCATCCGACATCACCCGGATATTCTCCGGGCAGATGCCGCGGTGCACCAGCCCCGCCTTGTGCATGGCCGCCACGCCCTCAAACACCGGGCGCAGCATGGCGCAGGCATCCTCTGCCTGCACCGGAGCGGGACGATTTTCCAGCCATTGCTCCAGCGGGGTGCCGCCTAAGTTTTCCAGCACCGCATACACGGTGTTGTTGGCTTCCACCACATCCAGCACAGCCTCCAGACCGCTGGCGGGGGTAATGCGCTGGACGGCGCGGTACAGGTCTGCAAAGTCCATGCGGGTGGTCTTGAACAGCACTTCGCTGCCCTGCTTGGGGCGCAGGATGCAGTCCGCCCCGCGCTCCGCAGAAAGGGTGACGGGCAGGTACTCCTTGATGGTCACCCGGAAAGCGCCCAGATTCTCCACGCCGCTGTACAGCACACCCTCGCCGTCCAGACTGCGCATCTCGCCCACGGTGTAGCGCCCGGCCAGCACCGTGCCCACCGGCAGGCAGCCCGCCGGGTTGCATCCCTCTAAGATCTTCCCGCAATGGGGGCAGACGGTCGCCGCAGGCGGCAGTTCCCCCATGCAGAACGGACACAGGCGTTTTTGCTCCATAGTGTTCTCTCCCCTTCCAAGCTTCTATACACTTTATTGTATCATAGTGTTCCCCGCCGTGCAAGCTGTCCGCATTTTGGTGCACACGCAAAAAAGACCGGGGCCCGCAGCCCAAAGGGCTGACAGGCTCCGGTCTTAAAGATGCAAGGGGTTTCCCTTATGCTGCGCTTAGTGGATGAACACAGGACCCAGCGGGTTTGCAATGGGGCTTACATAGCCGCCCAGCAGCTTGGGGATAGCAAGGCTGATGTCGGGGATGTAGGTCAGCAGCAGCAGTGCAATGAACATGCACAGGTAGAACGGCAGGGTTGCCTTGACTACCTTCTCCATGGGACGCTTTGCAACGGCAGAGCCGATGAACAGAACGGAGCCAACGGGAGGAGTCAGCAGACCGATGCCGCAGTTCAGAACCACGATGATACCGAACTGGATGGGATCGATGCCGATGGAGGTGGCGATGGGCAGCAGGATGGGGGTAGCGATCAGGATGATGGGAGCCATATCCATGATGCAGCCCAGAACCAGAATGATCAGGTCGATCAGCAGAGCAATGATGTAGGGGTTATCAGTGACGCTGGTGATGGCATTTGCAGCCAGATCCGGCACATGCAGCATGGTCAGGCAGTTGCCGAAGACCGCAGAGGTAGCGATCAGGATCAGCACGATGGACAGGGTGTTGACGCACTCGTCCAGAGCGTGCCACACGCCCTTCCAGTCCAGACCCTTATAGACGAACACGGAAACGAGCAGAGAGTAGATAACGGCGATAGCAGCGGACTCGGTAGCGGTAAACACACCGCCGACAACGCCGAACACCACGATGATGACAGCGGCCAGTGCCCAGATGGAAGTGCCCAGCTGCTTGACAAAAGCCTTGATGCTGAAGGGATCACCCTTGGGGTAGTTGCGCTTGACCGAGATGATGTAGGAGCCGATCATCAGCACGATAGCCAGCAGAGCGCCGGGCAGGTAACCGGCCAGGAACAGGCTGCCCACGGAGATACCACCGGCGGTGGTAGCGTAGATGACCATGTTATGGCTGGGAGGAACCAGCAGACCCTCGCAGGAAGAGGTAATAGTAACAGCGGTGGAGAAGTCTGCGCCGTAGCCCTGATCCACCATCATGGGGATCATGATAGAACCGATGGAAGCGGTATCGGCGGAAGCAGAACCGGAAATGCCGCCGAAGAAGTAGGAAGCCACGATGTTGACCATGGCCATGCCGCCGCGCATCCAGCCCACGCAGGCGTCAGCCAGTGCGATCAGCTTTTCAGAGATGCCGCCGGAGCCCATGAGCACGCCCATGGTGATAAAGAACGGCACAGCCATCAGGCTAAAGGAGGAGATGCCCTTGACCATCAGGCGGCAGACGTCGGTCAGTGCCTGACCCTGCACCAGCATGCACAGCACGCTGGACAGACCAACGGCGTATGCAATGGGGAAGCGCAGGAAGATCATAACAAAGAAGCTGACAAGAAGGACAATGATTGCCAGTGTCTGAACTGTCATATTACACTTCCTCCTTTACAAAAATGCTCTTGATGTGGTTGTACAGTGCCTCGATCTCGAAGATGATCATGGCAACACCGGCCAGCGGCACCGGGAAGTACATCCAGAAGCGGCTCAGCCAAGGCATGGAAACATAGAAGCCACGGCCGCCCAGCGTGGTGGCGTAGTTCCAGCCGACCGCCATCATCACCACACCAAGGATCATCACGGCCACGTCAGACAGGATGTCCAGCGCCTTGACCACTTTCTTGGGCAGGTACATATCAAAGGCAGTCATGCGGATGTGTGCGCCGCGGCGGATGGCCAGCGCAGCGCTCAGCACAGCCATGTAACTCATGCAGGTCAGAACGACCTCCTCAGACCAGGAGGGGTCCGGGATAAAGGGGACGTAACGGCCAATGACCGACATCGTGGTAATGAGGATATCTGCGATCAGCAGGATCTTGCAGATGAACAGAACCACCTTGTAGGTAAAGTCGTACGCCGGTCTGATCTTATCCAGAGTGGTAAAGATTTTCGGCATAGAAATTCCTCCATATAAAAACCCGGCGAAGCCTGCGGGCGTATTCCCGTGGGCCCCCGCCGGGCAATGTACTACTTAGATTGGATGGAAAACCAGCTTATGCCTTCATGTCCAGCAGCTTCTGGTACAGCTCAGCCTGATCAGAGGTGTTGTCCTTGATGACCTTAGCGCAAGCTTCCTGCCAGGGAGTCTTGTCGTCCACATCCACAACGTTGCAGCCGGAGGAGCGCAGCTCTTCCAGAACCTTGTTCTCAGCGGTCTCAGACAGATCAGCGTTGAACTTCTGGGTGTCGGCAGCAGCAGCCATAACGGCAGCCTGCTGGTTAGCGGTCAGCTTGCCCCATGCGTTGTCGGTGATAACAGCCTGCACAGCGCCCAGAGTGTGGCCGTCCAGGATCAGGTTGTTAGCAACCTCGGGGAAGGCATTGGACTTGTAGTTTGCGATGGGCTGCTCAGCGCCATCCACAACGCCGGTCTGCAGTGCGCTGTACAGCTCGCCGAATGCAACGACGGTGGGGTTAGCGCCCAGACCCTCGACCATGCCGTTCATAACGGGGTCGTTGGACACACGCAGCTTCATGCCCTTCAGATCATCGATGGTTGCAACGGGCTTGACGGTGAAGAAGTGACGGAAGCCCTCCTCGCCGTAGAACAGGCCGCGAACGGGCAGGCCCAGTTCCTGAGGCTCGTTCAGGAACTCAGGAGCCAGATCGCTGTTGGCAAAGTTCCAGAAGTGAGCGCGGTTGTTGAAGGTGAAGGGGATGGACAGCAGCTTGGACTTATTGCAGCCGTAGCTGGTCAGAGCGAAAGCAGAGATACGGCTGATATCAATGGAGGTAGAGCCGCCCAGAATAGCGTCCAGAACGTCGTTCTCAGAGCCCAGAACACCGGAAGCCTGCACATCGACGACCACAGAACCGCCGCTCAGCTCCTCGACCTTCTCCTTGAAGTGAGAACCGGTCTGGCCAACGATGGTATCCAGCGGGTTGACCTCGGCGTAGACCAGAGTCACCTTGGGATCGTTGGCAGCAGCTGCTGCATCACCGGCAGCAGCAGAAGCAGAAGCTGCGGTAGAGGTGGAAGCAGCGGTAGAAGTGGAGCCGCTCTTGGAACCACCGCAGGCGGTCAGAGCAACAGCAGCGGTAGCTGCACCGGCAACGGCCATAAAGCTACGACGAGAGATCATTTTCATAGGAATCGTCCTCCTTAAATAATTGTGAAATTCTCCGGGCGCACAGGTGCCGGAGCTTTCGTTCATTGACTGTACACACTTTAGCAAATTTTCCGAAATGAAACAAGAGCTTTCGAAAAATGTCCTATTTTTCGAAAGAATGTCAAGATTGTTTTTGACACATTGCACAATCACTTTCCGTCTTGTTTGTGCAACACTACTGACCAGTTGGATACATTCCTGCATTCATAGCAAAAAACAACACCCCGAAAAATGTCCATCCGGGCACTTCTCGGGGTGTCTTTTTCAGCTTTTCTGTATCCGGTCGATCAGTTCCTGCTGGGCAGAGAAGCCATCGTACATGGGCTGTACCGCTGCGCGGAAGCGGGCTTTTTCGGCCTCGTCCAGTTCGGTGACGCAGATGCCCCGCTTGCGCATATTCTGCTCTGCGTTCGCCTCCCGCCGTGCCCAGAGCTCCCGCTCTGTCTGTGCGCTCTCCCGGGCGCAGGCACGGATCACCTCCGGGAAGCTCTCGTCCAGCGCGGCAAGCTTTTCCATCACCGCCGGGCTGGCCAGCTGCACCTCCGGCACCCGGGTGTGCTCGTCCTTCAGGAAAAAGGGCGCCACCTCGTAGTGTCCCATCACCTCGTAGCTGGGCCAGTTGTTCTCTGCCCCGTCGATCTCGGCATTATGCAGGGCGGCATACACCTTGCTGTACACCACCTGCGCCGGCTTTGCGCCCAACGCGGTGATCATGTCGCTCATCATGTCCGACTCCTGCACCCGGATGGTCAGCCCCTGCAAATCATCCAGCCCGGTCACCTTTTCCCGGGTGTAGAAGCTGCGCACACCGGCATCGAACCACGAAAGCCCCACTAAGTCCATCCCGTCCAGCATGGCCAGAAACTCATCGCCGATGCTGCCGTCCAGCACCCGCCACATCTGCTGGGCATCGCTGTACAGGTAAGGCAGCTGCAACACGCTGAGCTCCGGCTCGTACTCTGCCAGCTGGCTCAGGGACACGCGGGAAAAATCCACCCCGCCGAACTGCATCTGCTGGATGACGCTCTGCTCTGCGCCCAGTTCCGCCCCGCTGTAAACCAGCACCTTCACCCGACCATCCGTGCGCTGCGCCACAAGCTCGGCAAAGGCCTTTGCCGCCTTGCTGGTGGGGTAGTCCTCCGGCTGGTTCTCCGCATAGCGCAGGATGAGCGGCTTCTCCTGCTGCGAAGAAGCAGACTGCGCCGTACAGCCTGTAACTGCCAGCGCCGGGGCTGCCGCAAGCAGACGCAGCAGCTGACGGCGGGTCACAGCCGCGCCTCCCGGGCTGCCTTTGCCGCTTCCTTCCGGTACTGGGTGGGGGTCATGCCGGTGCGCTTTTTAAAGGCGCGGGCAAAGTAGCTGGCGTCCTCGTAGCCCACCATGGAGGCCACCTCCGCTGCGGAGCGGAAGGGGTCGGCCAGCAGTTCTTTAGCTGCGTTGATGCGCAGCTCGGTCAGACAGTCCAGAAAATTCATCTTCTGGTATTTTTTGAACTGCGCCGAAAGGTACGCCGGGCTGATGTGCAAAATTTCGCTCACGCTGTCCAGCGAGAGGTCGGCCATATAGTTATCTTCCATATACTTGCGCACATGGTCCATCACCAGTGCGTTGCGGTCGCTCTCCCCTTCCCCGGCGGGCTCGGTCTCCTGCTCCGGGGCGGTTTCCGGCTCCGGGGCTTCCGCAGCCAGCTCGGCCAAGCGGCGGCCGGCCTCGATCTGCCGGATAGCGCGGCGGATGGCGGCCTCGGTCTCGTCCGGGTCCACCGGCTTCAGCAGATAGTCGCAGGCGCCCAGATGCACCGCCTCGTGGGCGTACTGGAACAGGCTGTACGCCGTGATGAAGATCACCTTGCACTCCGGCCGCTGCTCCAGCACCGCGCGGGCGGCATCCAGGCCGTTCATGCCCGGCATCTCAATGTCCATCAAAATCAGGTCTGCTTCCCAGAGCACGGCGGTATCGGCGGCTTTGCGGCCATTTTCCGCCATCTCCACCGTCACCTCATGCTCGAACCGGCGCATGACGATATCCGCCAGCGCCTCCCGCTCCATCCTCTCGTCATCCGCGATCAACAGACGAATCATTCCTCAAATTCCTCCTCATTCTCCACCAGCGGCAGATACAGGATCACCGCAGTTCCCCGCCCCGGCCGGGAGCGCACCACCACCCGGCAGCGGGCATCCAGCAACCGCAGGCGGGCGGCCACGTTATAAATACCGATATGTTCCCAGCGGGGTGCGGGCTGCTCCAATGCCGTGCGCAGCTGCTGCAGCTGCTCCGGCTCAATGCCCACGCCGTTGTCCAGCACCCGGATGCACAGCAGACCTTTTTCCCGCAGGGGGATCATGCGGATGCGCACCACGCCGCCCTCTTCCTTGGGGCAGATGCCGTGCTTGAAAGCGTTTTCCACGATAGGCTGCAAGATAAAGGACGGCACCATCGTCTCAGTCAGGTCCAGCGAATCCGAGAATGCCCACTCCATCTGCACCCGGTCGCCAAAGCGCACATGGTAGATGGAGTAGTACTCGTCCACAACGCGCACCTCCCGGGAGAGGGGCACCTGCTCATCGTTGCTCATCAGGCTGTAACGCAGCAGATGGGAAAGCGCCATGATGAGCGCCTGCGTGCGGTAGGCGGACTCTGTGCCCGCCATCTGCTGGATGACGTTCAGGGTGTTGAACAAAAAATGCGGGTCGATCTGGCTGCGCAGCTGCTGTAACCGACTGCGCTCCATGCGGTTCTGCAGTTCCAGCGCCTCGGTCTTTTGGCGATGCAACTCCCGCTCGATCTCATTTTTCTCCTGTAAGGTGCTCACCTGCTGCGCCATAGAGTGCTTCATGCGGTTGAAGGACTCCGCCAGCTGGCCGATCTCCGGCTGCTTGGGCAGCGGGATGTCCGGGGTATCGAACTGGCTGCGGCTGATAGCGCGGGAGGCCACGATCATCTGAGACACCGGAGTCAGCAGCCGCATGACCATCAGACCGGAGGCACAGCCCAGCGCCACGCACAGTGCCACCACCACGGTCTGCATCAGGGCGATCCGCTCGCCCAGCTCCGAGATCTCGGTGTAAGTAGTCTGGGCATCCAGAATCGAGGCTTTCAGCAGCTGCATGGTGTACTGGCTCAGATACCCGCCGCAGACCGAAACCTTGTTGTAGTACAGCTGGGAAGCCTTTGCTTCCTGCCCACTGGAAAGATAGCTCTCCAGCTCTTCCAGCAGGGTGTTGTAGCTGCCGTAGGTGGTTTCCACCGCACCGTACAGCACCCACTGCTCATCGCTGACGTTCTGCAAGCCGTCCATATTGGATCGGATGCGCCACAGCCATGCGTTGCTGGTGGAGCAGGCCGCCTGAAGCTTTTCCAGCATTTCCTCAGTCTCGCCGTTCTCCCAGCGGTACGCTTCCAGAATGCTGATGGAGCTTTCCACACCGCCCTGAAAGCGGCTGATGGCGTTAAAGTTGCCCATCTGGTCGTCCTGCACCTGCTGCACCGCCCGCGCCTGATAGCCGTTCAGGGCAAGCTGCAATGCAAAGGCCGCAAAAAATGCTGCCAGACACAGCACCATGCGCTGCTTGAGCGTAACGATGTGCTTCCAGTTGCGCTTTTCCATGCAAGGCTTCCCCCTTTTTCGTAAGGTGTATCTGAAAACAAAGAAAATGACGAATATTTCGCAAGCACAAGCGGGATTTAAGGCAAATAGCCGCAGGAATCCTTTGTGGATTTCAAGGCTGTTTAACGCAAAATCCAGCTGTGTTTGTAGAAATAGGCTAAATTTTCGACTTTTCGGATACACCTTAGGGTCTGCTTATTTTTTCAAGAACGAGAAAAAACCTTTTTTCTCGTAAGGTGCACTCTTTACGCCTTTGACCTCGTAACCGGTGGCATTGATGGCATCCCGCAGCTTCTGCTCATCCAGCGGCTGCTCCGAGTGGATCACGGTCTGCCCTTTGGCCTGCGAGGATGTGACCTTTTTTACCTCCGGAAAGGCCTTGCGCACTGCTTCGTTGACATGGCTCTCGCACATGCCGCACATCATACCATCTACTTTTACGATCGTTTCAATCATTTTATTCCCCTCCAGATGTCCTGCGCACACCGGCCCACAGGTATCCGCTCTGTTAGGAAATGCTAACCGCCGCTTTAAACAAAACGCCGCCGGGAACTGCCCCGGCAGCGGTGCGGAGCGGTTCCCTGTCTGCTGTCGGGTCTGCTCAGAAAAATGCACGCATGGTTTCTTGCCTTCATCATATCACACCGGTCGGATAAATGCAAGATAAAAATACCCCGCACCGGTGTCCCGTCTGTGTCAGTATTCAATGCCCTTCCGGGCCGCGATGCCCTTCTGGTACGGGTGGCGGCAGCACTTCATCTCGGTCACATAGTCCGCAGCATCCAGCATCCACTGCGGAGCGGCATGAGCGGTCAGGACACACTCCTGTGCTGCAGGCCGGGCCAGCACAGCTTTTTGCAGCAGGGCCTTATCCACCATATCCAGTTCCCACGCACTGCCCGCTTCGTCCAGCACCAGCA
>ENA-OZFB01000699-OZFB01000699.1-human-gut-metagenome-genome-assembly--contig:-NODE-699-length-10616-cov-7.525992_pt1 | contig 10616 bp, 8 predicted proteins | sample MGYA00244614_ERZ653626 | MGnify/ENA primary metagenome ERZ653626 (study PRJEB26926, sample SAMN06164992) | human gut metagenome | biome: ENVO:00009003; feature: ENVO:2100002; material: ENVO:00002003...
GCTACGGCGGCAACGGAGCTGATGTTCACAATATGCCCCTTCCCTTGATGGCGCATGAAGGGGAGAACCGCTTTATTTACAGTGACTGTCCCGAAAAAGTTCACATCAAACTGTGCTTTGGCTTGCTCCATGGACGTAAACTCCACCGCACCGGAAATGCCAAAGCCTGCACAGTTGATCACTGCATCAATTTTGGTCTCTTTTTGGATGACCTGCTGCACAGCGGCGTTGACCGCATCTTCATTGGTCACATCGACGGACAGATGGGTAACACCCTCCATAGGGATACTTCTGCGGCTGAACTCATAGACGATGCAGCCGTTCTCTTTCAGAGCGGATGCCGTGCACCGTCCGATGCCGGAGCTTCCTCCGGTAACAATGACCACCTTGTTGTTTTCTCCCGCCATGATTTTCCTCCTGAAAATGTTGATCTGGTTCGAGTATACCGCATCGCAGGGGCGGCTGTCTATACGGATAGCCGGATTGTGGAAAAGTACAGGAATCAACTTGCGCAAATTTTTACGCAGATTGGCCTCTCTTTTTTACACAGCCAATGCCAATTAGCGCTTGAAATCGAAACGCTGCGCAAGTATACTATACTAGTTATACTGTACAAGCTTGATCACAAATCAGTATGCCAGTTGACCATAAAAGACATACCAGAATTGAAGTGCGCGGCAGAATCAAAACCCTACGAGGATGAAAATGAAATTCGATAGAAGACTTACAGATGAAATCTACACTTCCGATACGGTAAGGCTGGGAAAAAATGCATTTCAGGCCATGCAGGAGACGATCTATCATAATGGCGGTGTCGGAACCATTACCGGGTACTATGATGCCGAATTGTCGATCCTGTCGGTCAGTGATCTGTTGCTGCATAATCTGAACCACAGCTATGCATCCCTGATGGAGCAGACAAAGGGTTCGCTGAAGAATCTTTTCTATAAGAAAGATGCCGCATTCCTCGACAATGCACGCTTTCGTCAGCTCCAAGGCGAAGGGGAAGGCCGGATCCTCACGGCAGATGGGGCTCCCGTCTATGTGCGTCTCTACAAAAAAGATGCAGTCGATACGGATGGAACACCGATCTGGATCATGTCAGTACAGATGAACTGGGCGTATGAGAACCTTGCGCTGGTTAATGAATCCATCCATTCTGCACTATGGTATTTTGAGTGTAATGAAAACGGTGAGATCGTTCATGTGAACTGGAGCCATGCGTTCCGGCAGATCCTTGGATATCATGACATTCTGGATTTTCCGAACAAACTGGATTCGTGGTCGAACCTTCTGCACCCGGAGGACTATGACCGGGTAATGCAGCTGCTTTTGGAAACGATTGCGGACAAAACCAATACTACAAAGTATAATGTTGAGTACCGACTGAAAATACAGGATGGCCAATACCACTGGTTCCGGGCATCGGCGGAGGTGATACGCCGTCTGGATGGCTCGGCCAATCGAATTGCCGGAATCATCAGCAACATTGACGCGGAAAAAAGAAGCCGGATGCAGGCGCAGCGGGCAGCGGCATTTCACCGTGCATTTACCAGCGCAAACCTCTGCGAATACTATGTAAATCTGGAAAAGAACACCTTTGATACTTTCAAAGTGGAGCCCTCTTTGATGACGGCCTTTGAGCAGAACCACACATGGGATGGACTGGTCAGATTCTTTGTGGATAACTATGTGGTTGAAGAGGACAAAAAGTCTGTAACGGATTTCTATAATCGCGCCTACATCACGGAAAAATTAAAGGGACTTGAGACGGAACTGCGTCAGGAGTGCCGCATCGTTCTGAATGGGGAGGAACGATGGGTCAGCAACGTGGTCATGCGCGGTGAGATCGAAGATTCCGAATATGCGATGATTTTTCTGCGGGACATCACAGAGTCCAAAGCAGAGACGGCACGGCGGATGCAGATGGCCTCAGATAACGCATCGATGGATCTTTTGATCAAGAGTATGGTGCGTCTGCTGGACCGCTTTGTCGTCTGCGATCTGGAGAATGACCGGTATCGGTTCTATAACCTGCAAGGCGACATGATCTATGCGCCGACGGGGGCTTACCATGATTTTGTGGAGCAGGTGGCTGCAAGGTATAAGACGTTGGAGCCATTGGCGGCGATGGACGCATTGTTCTCACCGGAAAATATCCGAAAGAATCTGCAGGGCGAGAACGACATCTACAAATTTGAATACTGCTCCATAGATGAGAACACCTATAAGATCGCTTCCTTCATTCCGCTGGAGTGGGATGGCACAAAGCTGGTCAAAGCACTGTTGGCATCTATGGATGTGTCACAGGAGAAAAAGGCCGAGATCGAATCCCATAAGGCACTGAAGGATGCGTACCGGGCGGCGGAAAACGCAAGCCGCGCCAAGACGGAATTTCTCTCCAATATGTCCCATGATATCCGTACACCGATGAATGCAATCGTTGGCTTGACCGCCATTGCGGGTGCGAATATCGAGAGTCAGGACAGGGTGGTCGAGTGCCTTGGCAAGATCACAAAATCGAGCCGTCATCTGTTGGGACTGATCAATGAAGTGCTGGATATGGCCAGAATCGAGAGCGGGCGAATAAGCCTTGCCGAGGAGGATTTCAGCCTGCCGGAGCTGGTCGATAACCTGCTCACCCTCACAAAACCGGCAATCGACGAGCACCACCATCAGCTCGAAGTCCATATTGAGCACATTGAGCACGAAGCTGTCTGCGGCGACAGCCTGCGCATCCAGCAGGTCTTTGTGAACCTGATGAGCAACGCCGTCAAGTACACCCCGGATGGAGGAAACATCACCCTTACGATCAAGGAAAAACCGAACGGCTTCTCGGAGCTTGGCTGCTACGAGTTTTCCATCGAGGACAACGGCATCGGTATGACGCCGGAATTCCAGAAGATCATGTTCGAGCCGTTCAGCCGGGCAGACGATCACCGGACGACCAAGGTGCAGGGCACCGGTCTTGGCATGGCCATTGCAAGAAACATCGTCAACCTGATGAATGGTGACATTCAGGTCGAAAGCGCTCCCAACAAGGGAACGAAGATCACGGTCACGGTCTATCTGAAGCTTCAGGAGAACGAGAAGGAACAGGAAAAAGAACTGCTCGATCTGCCGGTACTGGTCGTGGACGATGACAAGACCTGCTGCGAAAGCACCGTTGCGACCCTTCAGGAGATCGGCATAGCGGGCGAATGGGTCCTGACCGGTAAGGAAGCTGTGGAGCGCTGCTATGCGCGTCATGAGACCAACAGTGACTATTTTGCGGTGATCCTGGACTGGAAGATGCCGGAGATGGACGGTATTGCAACCGCCAGAAAAATCCGGGAACGGGTAGGAGAAGATGTCACGATCATCATCCTGACTTCCTTTGATTTCAGCGAGATCGAAGAAGAAGCCAGAGCAGCGGGCGTGAATGCGTTTATGGCAAAACCGCTGTTCCGTTCCCGTCTGACGGCAACTCTGCGGCAGTTTACATCCGGGAAGAAGGAGAAAAACGCCCGGAACTATCTGGAAGACTTTGCGAAGGAAAACTATGCGGGTAAGCGGATCCTTCTTGTGGAAGATAACGAGCTGAACCGTGAGATCGCAACCGAGATCATAGGCATGACGGGCGTGACCATTGACATTGCCGAAAACGGAAAAATTGCAGTCGAAAAGGTGATGGAAGCGCCAGAAAAGTGGTACGATCTCATTTTTATGGACATCCAGATGCCCATCATGAATGGTTACGAAGCCACTGCTGCGATCCGTGCGCTTGCCGGCAGCCGGGGCAAAGTGCCCATCATTGCCATGACGGCAAATGCCTTTGCCGAGGACGTGCAACTGGCAAAGAACACCGGCATGAACGAGCATATCGCAAAACCGCTTGATTTGAATAAGCTGAACGATGTGCTGAAACAGTGGCTGTGATCTGTGCATTGCCGTAAGGCGCGTGATACTGTTGACCGGGCAATCAAAAAGCATGAAATGAAGAACGCCGAGGAATCCCTTCCCATGTGGGAGGAACCCTCGGCGTTTGTATAGACGGACGCACTGCTTGCTGGTACAATGATGTTTCTTTTTGAGTCGGCTTATCTGTCTGTTTGTTAAAATTCATGTTGTGGTTATGCATTCATGAGTGTGGTGCTAAAGATTTATGGCAGTAGCACATTGCTTTTATACAAATAAAAGTGTACAATAATAACAACTTTGCAAGCAATCCCCTTCAAGGAATCAACTGGAACATGGGTGGAGACTGTACCTGTTAAGCGGAATTGTTGAATGAATTCAATTCAACATAAAAGACAGTTGCTCATTTGTGAGTAGGAGGAATATAGGATGTTTGATTGTGGTTTACAGAATATTTTCCGGCTGAAAAACGGACAGTCCCGTTCCATCAACTGGGAAAACCGGAACGGAGAAAAAGGAAAAGGCGGCATGGCATCCAGCGATCTTGGTCCGTCCAGAAAAGGTTCCCCGTGTATCCCGAAAATAGAAGCAGGAGAGACCGTAACACTTGGTGAGATCCAGGGAGAAGGCATCATTCAGCACATCTGGATCACCGTCACAGACCGTACCAGTGAACGTAACCGTTATGTTCTGCGGGATCTTGTTCTGCGCATGTACTGGGACGATGAAGAATTCCCATCCGTTGAATGCCCGCTTGGCGATTTCTTCTGCTGCGGCTTCGGTGTTTCCTACCAGGTAAACTCAGTCCCGATTGCTGTCAATCCGACCCGTGGTTTCAACAGCTATTTCCCGATGCCGTTCCGTAAAAACGCCCGTATTACCATTGAAAATCAGTGTGATGAGCCGATTCCGGCCTTCTTTTATCAGATCGACTATTGCCTGACAACGGTTCCGGAGGATGCTGCCTATTTCCATGCCCAGTGGCGTCGTCAGCGCATAACGGAAAAGGCAAAAGACTACGTTGTCCTCGACAACATCAAAGGGAAAGGCCAGTACGTTGGAACTTATCTTGCGCTTACCAGCCTCGAACGCTACTGGTACGGAGAAGGTGAGATGAAATTCTACATCGATGGAGACAAGGATTATCCAACCATTTGCGGAACCGGAACAGAAGATTACTTCGGCGGTGCCTGGAGCTTTGCAACACAGCAAAATGGCCAAACCGTTGAAAATCAGTACTGTACTCCGTATCTTGGCTATCCTTACTACTCTAGCCACGATACCTTCCTTCATAATGATTACCACAATGATGATCAGATGCCACAGCGCAGCTTCTACCGCTGGCACCTTCTTGATCCTATCCTTTTTGAGAAGGACCTTAAGGTAACTCTGCAGCAGATTGGTGTCAGCCACGGAGGTCTTTTTGAACGTCAGGATGATGTCGCTACCACAGCTTACTGGTACCAGACGCATCCTCATGTACCATTCGCGCCACTCATGTCCAGAAAAGAGCGCTGGCCAAGATGATTTTTGACGCTTTTCCTATTTTATATGTTTCATGACTTTGCATATCGGCTACAAGAGTCCGTTCCGAACAAATCTGCTTCCAACGAATTTGTCCGGAAACGGGCTCTTTCTTTTTTATATGGTATTCAAAAAGCGATCCGGATTACAGAGGTCCGTCTTTTCACAAAGCTTTCACATTTTCCGTCCATTCTTTAAGGTTCCTTTAAAGTTTCCTCATTATACTTAAAAATGTAAAAAACATTTCCGGAAGTAAATCAAACGAAAGGATCAATCGATTATGATGCAAAGCCAACAGATTCCCATGACCTTCCAACGGTATGAAACAAAATACATGCTTTCCCCGATCATGGCCCGCAAGCTTCGCAAGAGCCTTCCGGGTCATCTGCAGATGGATGAATACGGCCTTGATACCATCTGCAGCCTCTATTACGATACCCCGGATCACCAGCTCATCCGCCGTTCGCTGGAAAAACCCGTCTACAAAGAAAAACTGCGACTCCGCAGTTATGGTCCGGCCAAAGAGACCAGCCCCATATACGTAGAACTAAAGAAAAAATATGAAGGAATCGTCTACAAACGCCGCGAGCGCATGATATTATCAGAAGCGGTTCCCTATCTTGCGGGAAAATCAGAACCGGGCTTCGACAGCCAGATTCTCCACGAAATCACTTGGTTTCGCAACTACTACCGGGGGCTTGTTCCCGCTATGTACATCGCCTACGACCGCATCGCCTGCTTCGGCACGGAAGACAGGAACTTTCGTGTTACCTTCGACACCAATATCCGATGGCGTACCGACAATCTGTGTCTTGACGGTCCAACGGAAGGAACCAGGCTTTTAGAACCAGGCTGGTATCTCATGGAGGTGAAAACACCAGGTGCTGTGCCCCTATGGTTCAGCAAAATTCTGGATGATCTTGCAATCTATCCGGCATCATTTTCTAAATACAGCTTTGCCTATCAGATCGAAAATCAGAAAGAATCAGAAGAAAAAGAAAAAGCTTTCATACCATTCACAGATATCCGGCAAACCGTATCAAAAACAGCATTCCGTTAGCTGAATCAGGTAAGTCCTCTGCGGCCATTGCGAAAAGCAAGAAGCAGTGGGTGGACTCACAGCTTGCGAAAAGCCTTTTTCAAACATAATCTGCTTCACAAAAAAAGAAAATGTAACTATTCAGAGCCATGCAAAATAGAAGAAAAATCGCGAATCATGCTTGCATGAATGAGCGGTTTTTCTGGAACTTCATATGGCGAGAAGCAACATCGCGATGTAGCGTAAGCGGAATCGAGATGGGGCTCTGAATAGACAAGAAAATAAAAAAATTCTGGGAGGAATTTGCTATGCTTAACACAATATTCAGTTCCGTTTTTACAGAAACAACCGCCGCCTTCACCTTTGGTCAGTTCCTTGCCTGCACAGCAGTGTCTCTGATTCTGGGACTGTTGATCGCTGCTGTTTACAGGTACAAAAGTGAATGCACCAAAAGCTTTGCTGTCACGCTTGTTCTGATGCCTGTGATCGTACAGAGGGTGATCATGCTCGTCAATGGAAATCTTGGAACCGGAGTCCCTTGATTATACCAGTGTTTTTGACGATATCTTTGCCAGGTATCTGACCCGTTGCGAGCTTGTACAGGTAAAAACCACGAATATGGGAAGTCTTTTCAAGCTGGAGTATCGCATCGTATTCCGCGAGGAAGGCGAAGAGAAAAACATGATTGACCAGCTCCGCTGCAGAAACGGAAACCTTGAAATCCTGTGCAGTCGTGCGCAGACCGGAAGGGAGGAATTATAATGAATCGAAACAGAAAGAAAAAAAACAGAAAAAAAGAGACCGGCGCAGTCGTCAGCCTGCTTCTTGCATCATCGCTGGCCTTCGGCGGATGCGGCACAGCAGTGACATCTTCCAGCTCTGTGAATGCCGAATCTGCCCGTACAGAGTCAACCGGCGAAACATCTGCCGACAACGCGGATACCACATCAGAGAGCACAGATTCGGAAAATGCAATGGAAAGTGCTTCCGATATTAATTTTGACCTGGAACTGACCGAATCCACTATCGACACCGAATTCACAGACCGTGAGAAGAGCGGAAGCTATAAAGCATCAGAAGCCGTAAAAATTACACTTAATAAGACGACAGCTACCGTCTCCGGCAGCGGAGCCAAAGCAGACGGCAGCACAATTACCATCACGGAAGAAGGCGTTTACATCGTAAGAGGAACACTTGAGGATGGCCAGATTATCGTAAACGCATCCGATTCCGACAAGGTTCAGATCGTACTCGATGGAGTCCATATTAACTGTAAGACGAATGCTGCCATCTACGTTCGCGAAGCGGACAAAGTTTTCATCACGCTTGCTGAAAACAGCAGCAACACGCTTGGCGGTGGAAACGAGTACACTCAGATTGACGACAACACGGTAGACAGCGTTATCTTCTCCAAATCAAATCTTGTCTGCAACGGGACAGGAAGTCTGACCATCGAGGCAGACTACAAGCACGGGATTGTATCCAAAGATGACCTTGTGATTACCGGCGGAACCTACAAAATCGCCGCTGCGGACAACGGGATCACAGCCAAAGATCAGATTAAAATTCTGAACGGAAGCTTTGATATTGATGCTGCAAACAGTGCGGTCAAAGCGAAGAATACGGATGACGCAGAGCTTGGAAATATCTATATTGCTGGTGGGATTTTTACGATCGAGGCGGAACAGGACGGCTTCCATGCAACCGGCAGCATTGTTGTCGATGACGGAACCATCACCGTAAACTCCGGTGATGACGGTTTCCATGCGGATCTCGACACCGTCATTCATGGCGGAACGATCCTTGTTGAAAAAAGCTACGAAGGACTGGAAGGAAAACGCGTTGTGGTCAATGGTGGTGACATTACCGTAAATGCCAGCGACGATGGCGCCAATGCTGCCGGTTCCGGTGACGATGACAGCAATGCCGCAAGCGCAAACAACGATAGCAGTGCTGCCGTAAACTCCGGTGATGATAGCAGCATATCCGGTGCGGCAGACGGAAAGGAACCTCCGCAAATGCCGCCTGATACAGAAAACGGCAGCGATATGCAGCCATCGCAGGACTTCGATCCGGAGAACGCTCCGTCTGGCGGAAATGCGCCGCAGGACTTCGATCCGGGGGATGCTCCTTCTGACGGCGATGCTCCACAGATGATGCAGGGAGGCCCTGGCGGCGGGGGAAACTCTGAGCTTTACATTAAAATTACCGGCGGAACCCTGACCGTATCTGCCGATGGTGATGGTCTTGATTCCAACGGCGGTCTTCTCGTGACCGGCGGAACCACGATCGTGTACGGGCCGACCAGCGATGGTGACAGTGCCCTCGATTACGACGGAAGTGCAATTGTGACCGGCGGAACCTTAGCTGCTATCGGCAGTGCCGGCATGACGGAAAGCTTCGACGAAGCTTCCACCCAGCCCGTTATCACCTATTACTGTACGGAAACCCAGTCCGCTGACACTGCCATCACACTGACAGACAGCGATGGAAGTGCCCTCTTCACGGTCACACCCGAAAAAGCCTACGCCAGCATCGTTTTGACCTGCCCAGAAATGAAACTGGGCGCAACGTATACTCTGGCTGCCGGTACCGACAACGAAGAGATCACCCTCACGGACATCATCACCACCGCCGGAACCCGGTCTGTTAAAACGATGAGCGATCCCGAAGGTGGAAAAATGCCAAATAACAGCGACAACAAAGGAATTCCGCCTTCAAAACCAAGCAACACGGCTGAGTGAACCGTTATAGTTCATTCAGCACCGGAACATTTGCTGTTCCGGTGCGTAAGAAAGTGATTCTACCGTGGCTGTCTTCCTACTTCCAATTTACCGTATTCTGTGCTAAAATAACCTCACAAGAAAAGAGGTAGAAAAATCATGTATGATAAACTGACCGAAAACGATATTAAAAAAATGCAGGAAGAAATCGACTACCGCAAACTGGTTGTCCGTCCAAAAGAACTCGAGGCTGTAAAAGAAGCCCGTGCCCAGGGCGATCTCAGCGAAAACTTTGAATACAAAGCTGCCAAACAGGACAAAAACCGCAACGAAAGCCGCATCCGCTATCTGGAAAAAATGATCAAAACCGCTCACGTTATTTCAGATACCTCAAAGGACGACGAAGTCGGCATCAACAATACCGTCCAGGTTTACATCGAAGAAGATGATGAGACAGAAACCTACAAACTTGTCACCACCGTTCGTGGTAATTCTCTCAAAGGATACGTCAGTATCGACTCGCCATTAGGAAAAGCCATTCTGGGTCATAAAGTCGGCGACCGCGTCACTGTAAAAGTAAGCGATGCCTATAGTTATGATCTCATCATCAAATCCATCGAAAACACTGCGGATACCGATGATGAACTCCGCAGCTATTAAAGGACAGAAAGAAAGGAAAATACCAGTCATGGAAAAAATTGCAAGCTTTACGATCGACCATATCAAACTTAAACCAGGCGTCTACGTTTCAAGAAAAGATCATGTGGGTGACAGCATCATCACCACCTTCGACCTGAGAATGACCTCCCCAAACGATGAGCCCGTCATGAACACCGCTGAAGTCCACACCATCGAGCACCTCGGAGCCACCTTCCTCCGTAACCATGAGCAGTGGAAAGACAAAACCGTATACTTCGGTCCAATGGGCTGCCGCACCGGTTTCTACCTGCTGCTGGCAGGAGACTACACCTCCAGAGACATCGTCCCGCTCGTCACCGAAATGTATGAATTCATCCGCGATTTTAAAGGCGAAGTTCCGGGCGCATCTCCGAAAGACTGCGGAAACTACCTGGACATGAACCTCTCCATGGCCAACTACCTCGGCAAAAAATACCTGGATGAAGTCCTGTACGGAATTGATGATTCCCGTCTCGTCTATCCAGAATAAACCATAAAAAATAACACAGGGGGATATCAAAACATGAGAACCATGGAAAACGAAAACCTGCGCGTGCAGATCAGCGATCACGGCGCAGAACTTAGCAGCATCTATGACAAAGCGGCAGACCGTGAGGCAGTCTGGATCGGCGATCCGGCCTTCTGGAACCGCCACGCACCGGTCCTGTTCCCGTTCGTCGGAAAAGTAAACGGTGGCTTCTACACCTGTCTCTTATACACATCTGACGCTGCCGACGATCGCATAAGTGGAGATC
>ENA-OZFB01000704-OZFB01000704.1-human-gut-metagenome-genome-assembly--contig:-NODE-704-length-10593-cov-5.750047_pt1 | contig 10593 bp, 7 predicted proteins | sample MGYA00244614_ERZ653626 | MGnify/ENA primary metagenome ERZ653626 (study PRJEB26926, sample SAMN06164992) | human gut metagenome | biome: ENVO:00009003; feature: ENVO:2100002; material: ENVO:00002003...
ACGAGATGTCTTAGGGTCTCGTGGGCTCGGAGATGTGTATAAGAGACAGAAATCACGCAGGGAAGACATTTCTGACTATAGATACCGACCAGTCCTATACCGGAATTCCAGGTATAAGCAAAGTAGGAAACCTTACAGTAAAGGGCGGTGGAACATTTGCACCGGCAGCATTGGACAGCTGTACGGTCAGGCTGGAAGGGGCAAGTGCGATTGATCTTTCCCAGATGGAAACTCCACAGGTACATTCGATTGTGAGTGCGGATTCAGCAGGAAACCGACTGATCTTAGGAAAAGAACAGAAGCTGAATGTTACAGATACCATTACGGGTGCACTTACATTTGAAACCCTGAATGGAAGAAATGGAAAATCCGGAATTGCGGAGTATAATCACACCTATCTGGAACTTGGAAGGGCTGCGGATACGGCGGTTTCTTTTACACCGTCAGACGGACAGACAGGGATGGCACTGGAACGGACAATGTCTGGAAATGGAGAAATCTGGAAAACCAGTGAGTTGTCAGGGGATAAACCGGTTGCAGTAAAAAATATGACCATAAAAAATCCTGTACTTTTGGCGAATGTTTCAAATATTATGAGTAGTGATAAATCGTATTATCTGGATGTGGAATGGCAGGAAGGGACACCCGAAAATGGGAAAACTTTATATCATGTTCCACTTACATACGAAGTAGAGTTCAATAATCACATATATTATTCAACGGTTGGTGATGATGGAAATGCCAATGTTTCGGATCTTAGACTGGAATTTAATCCGTATACAGATCCGGATGGGGTACATACAATTACACCGGAAATTTATGAAGGTGCTGCGAGTGGGGAACTGAAACTGCCAGAACCGGGAACCTACTACATCACAATCCGTCCATTTTCAGCAGATGAACAAATTGAGCAGAAGGTAGTTCTGATTGTAAACAAAGATCCGGATACATCCGGTTCGACGGTTACTTCACGGGAAACAACCACTACGATAAATGGATTACCAACGGCCGTGTCCATGCAGGATGAACTGAATCTTACTGTGCGGACGGTCTATACAGATAGCAGCTTACAGGGACACGTGCCATCTGCTGGTTTTTCGGTATACATTAACCAGACCCCTTATGAAGTATCCGGCATCACGCTTCAAAAAGGAGTGGCAGCCATAAAGATTCCGGTTTCAGAGGCAAACGGATTTCATATGGGAGAAAATGCAATTACAGTTTCTTATGCAGGAGCAGCCAATGAAAACTACAGGGCACTTCCTTCCCAGGCAAACGAAACCGTGACGGTAAATCCAATTGCCGTAAAGATGCAGTATGATACCATCCAGCAGACAGCTGCATACACAGGGCTGAAACAGAGCTGCTTTGTTTCCACGGTAAATGTAGTCCGAAAGGACAACGGAAAGACGGTAGATTCGCAGGTAAAGCCTGAAGTTTTCTATCGGCAGGATGGGAAAAATGTTGTTCCGGTGCAGCCGGGCAGCTATGAGGTGTGGTTTAAAGTAACTGGAAACCAGTACGATGTGATAGCGGAAAAAGTCGGAACCTTTACCATTACAGCGGCGAAACCATCGATTCGTCTTACGGCAGAGACAGAAAACGGTAATTCCGTACATCTGTATGCAAAGGTAGATGGAGTCCGAAATGGCAGTATTCCGCTTGGTTCGATTTCTTTTTATCAGGACGGAACCATAATAAAGGCACAGGAAAAACTCGTATATGGGGAAGCCGATACGGTTGTATCAGGCTTAAAACGTGGCGGTTCTTATCAGTTTAAGGCAGTATATGAGCCGGATGATAAGGATGGACAGACTTATTACGAAACAGTGACAAGTGAAGCCGCGACCGTTACAATCAAAGAGGACAGTTCCACCGGAGGCGGCTCATCTTCTGGAGGAAGTGGAACAACCGGAGGCGGCTCATCTTCCGGAGGCGGTGGAACAACCGGAGGCGGCTCATCTTCCGGAGGCGGTGGAACGACTGGAGGCGGCTCATCTTCCGGAGGAAGTTCTGGTGGCGGAAATACTTCGGGTGGTAACACAGCCGGAGGGGAAACACCGTCCAACGGAAACAAAACCGATGCAGAAACACCGTCTAACGGAAATACAGCTGGTACACAAACACCGTCCGATGGAAACACGGCCGGACAAAATACACCAACCGCAACCGTTACCGGAACCCGGAAAAATAAAGCCATCAAAACAACGGTGACCGCTGATCTGATAAATCAGATACTGGAAGAAAACGATGGAAAACACACAGATGTGACGATCCAGGTTACCGATCCGGCTGGCAACGTAAGCTATACACTGACCGTAAATACAGCAGACATACAGACCGGAAATAAGCTGTATGTGTGTGCAAAAGATCAAAAGACAGGTGCCTATGTCCTTGTAAACGACAAGAGTTATACGGTTACAAAAGCCGGAAATGTGAATTTTTCAGCAGATTCCAATAAGAATTACGTCCTTATGGATCAGAAAGATATGGATCAGGTCACAACGAAAATATTAAAAACGGTTACATTGAAGAATAAAACCGTTCAGGTGAAGAAGGGAAAACAAAAGAAGGTTTCTCTGGCAGCCACCTTAAATATGGACAATGTAAAAAGCATTTCTTATCAGAGCAATAACAAAAAAATTGCATCTGTAAACAAGAAGGGTACCATAAAATCGAACAAAAAAGGAACTGCGTCCATTCGCGTGACAGTAACCTTAAACAATGGAAAGGCCAAAGTTTTAAAATTAAAAGTCAAAGTCAAATAGCAGATGCAGGAAAAGACAAAACCCCGGAAATAAATATCCGGGGTTTTTGTTTTACCTAGAGAGAAAGTGCACACTGATCAATTTTTTCCAATTCTTCCTCCGTAAACGGAGCAGAGTTTAACACTTTCAGATTTTCAAGAATCTGTGCCGGGCGGGAAGCTCCGATCAGAACAGAAGTGACCACACCGTCACGGATGACCCATTTGAGCGCCATCTGTGCGAGACTTTCACCACGGGCAGCCGCAATCTCATTCAGGCTCCGGATACTGTTCAGCCGCTTTTCATCGAACTGGTCGGCATGCAGGAAACGTCCGTCCGTGTTGACACGGCTGTCTTTTGGAATACCGTTTAGATAGCGGTCGGTCAGCATACCCTGCGCGAGCGGGCTGAAAGAAATAATTCCTTTCTTCCCATCTGCTGCGGCCTGTTTTAAACCGTTTTCTTCAATGGTACGGTTAAAGATATTGTAGGAATTCTGGTTGATAATAAACGGGCAGTGCAGATCTTCTAAGATGGCAGCCGCGCGTTTCATCGTTTCCCCATCGTAGTTGGACAGACCGACATACAGTGCTTTTCCGCTTCGCACGATCTGGTCGAGTGCACCCATGGTTTCTTCCAGCGGCGTATCCGGATCCATGCGGTGGTGATAGAAAATATCCACATAGTCCAGACCGAGCCGTTTTAAGCTCTGGTCAAGGCTGGCAATCAGGTACTTGCGGCTGCCCCAGTTTCCATAAGGTCCCGGCCACATGTCAAAACCGGCTTTGGAACTGATGATCAATTCATCGCGGTAGGAAGAAAGCTCTTCCCGAAGGATCTTCCCAAGATTTTCCTCCGCACTGCCCGGCTGCGGTCCATAGTTGTTTGCCAGATCAAAATGTGTGATCCCGTGGTCAAATGCCGTAAAGCACATCTGTCTCATATTTTCATACACACCGGTATCTCCGAAATTGTGCCAGAAGCCCAAAGATACTTCCGGCAGCATCAGTCCGCTGTCACCGCAGCGGTGGTATTTCATGGTTTCGTAACGTGATTCATTTGCGTGATACATAAGAAATCCTCCTTAGTTTGTAAAAAATTTATCATAAATGCCAAATCCAAAGATAAAAAGCACAATCAGCGGCAGAATATAGGTAATGTAGCCGCGCATCCAGTTTTTAATTTTTAATCCTTTTCCGGTATTGGCTTCGGTTGTGTAGTTTTTCCAGCCCCAGCCGTAGCGGCTTGTGCAAAACAGCAGATATACCAGGGAACCGAGAGGCAGGAACAGGTTGCTTACCAGAAAATCTTCCAGGTCAAGCACAGACCCGCCAAAGATTGAAAAACCTTTCCAGTTCCATACATTGTATCCGAGTACACATGGCAGGGAGAGTACAATGATCAGTACCAGATTAACGGCACAGGATTTCTGGCGGCTGCATCCGGTCAGTTCCATACCGCAGGAGATGATGTTCTCAAATACTGCCAGGATTGTGGAAAACGCTGCAAAAAACATAAACAAAAAGAACAGGCTTCCCCAGAGTCTGCCAAGCGGAATATGGTTAAAAATATTCGGCAGGGTGATAAAAATCAGGCTTGGTCCGGAAGTCTGGTCAACATGGAACGTAAAGCATGCCGGAAAAATGATAAGTCCGGAGGTGATAGCAACAAACGTGTCCAGAATGGCAATATTTACCGATTCACCAAGCAGAGAGCGTTCCTTTCCGATATAACTTCCCAAAATTGCCATCGCGCCGATTCCAAGGCTTAACGTGAAAAATGCCTGGTTCATGGCACCCGTAATGGTTTTTGCAATACCGATCTGTTTCATCCGTTCAAAGTCCGGGATCAGATAAAAGGCAAGGCCTTCTTTTGCCCCATCCATAAAAAAGCTGTTGACCGCCAGAATGATCATGATGATAAGCAAAGAAGTCATCATGACCTTTGTTACTTTTTCCAGACCGTTCTGCAGTCCACGGGAGCAGACAAATACGCCGGCGCAAACAACTACCACCATCCAGAAGCCCATGGTCAGAGGTTTGCTCAGCATTGTGGTAAACTGTCCGGATACACCGTCGGCATCCAGTCCCTGAAACTGTCCGGTGACCGTCATATAAAAATAATGAAGCATCCAGCCGGTGACCGTTGTATAAAACATCATAAGAAGATAGCAGCCGATCAATGTGATAATCCCGTGGATATGCCATTTCTGTCCGGGTTTTTCCAGTGCCTGGTAGGCTTTGACCGGACTTTTCTGGCTGGCACGCCCAACCGCAAATTCCATCGTCATGATCGGGAGTCCGAGAATAATCAGAAACAACAGATAAAACAGCACAAAGGCACCGCCTCCGCCCTGTCCGGCAGTGTATGGAAATTTCCATACGTTTCCGATTCCGATCGCACATCCGGCTGACAGGAGAATGAATCCCAGACGGGATTTTAATTTTTCTCGTTCTTCCATAAAATAATCCACCTTTTTGTAAACATTGTATAAAATACAAACGAAATTATACAATCTGTTGTGAGAAGTTTCAACCCTTTTTGACGAAATTTTACCAGGTATGTGTTGTATTTTTTTACAGATACTAGAGGAGAAGGTTGCGGAGTGTTCATGTTCTGCAATCAACAAGATTATCTTATGGAAAGAAAGAGGTATAAACCATGGTTTTAACAGAAAAAGAGATGGCTACAATTGAGGATCTGCACACACAGGAGCTGTCCTGCGTGGAGAAGTACAAACGTTACGGACAGGAAGCAAAAGACCCGGTACTTCGGGATTTGTTTGCCGATCTGGAAAAAAAGGAGCAGAAGCATGTGGAGTCTCTGGAACAGGTCATGAAAGGCAGCGTCCCATCCTGTAACGTCAATGACAGGGATGGAAAGATGTATGAGCCAAAGGCAACCTATGATTCCATGACCAATCCGGAAGATAAGAAAAACGATAATTTCCTTGCCACAGACAGCATTGGTTCTGAAAAAATGGTGTCCGGAACGTATAATACCGATGTGTTTGCATTCGGGGATTCCGATGTGCGCAAACTTCTGGCAGATATCCAGGTGGAAGAACAAAACCACGCGGAGATGCTCTATAAATATAAAACCGTAAATGGCATGGCATAGCAAGCGCATGGAGTGGATGTCTCAAAAGCATCCACTCTTTTTCTTTTTACCTAAGACTTACAGAAACCGGATAGTACATCTTACATAACCTGTTTATCATAAATCCTGTAATAAATCTTACAGATTTCACAAGGAGAACATATGTCCCGATGGCGGTGATAAGTGGGACATAGTTGGAAAAATATATCATATATGTCCCAACACACGATGCAAGTGGGACATAATCAATCTTTTATTTTCTATATGTCCACTATCAATTTGAAAAGTGATAGAACACTTGATTTTCTTAAAAAACACATGCAAATCTGTTTGTTAAAAAATGGTCTGGAAAATTCAATTCCAAAACAATCCCAGCGTATTAAAAATATATTGACATTTACGAACTTTACGCTATAATAGAATCAAACATATGAACAAATGCTCATATGAAAGAATGATAAAATGAAAAAGGAAAGTATGGAGGAAACCGACGATGAAGAAAACTTACAAAATTGATGTGGATTGTGCAAACTGTGCAAATAAAATGGAGGAAGCTGCAAAAGCTACTACCGGAGTAAAGGATGCAACTGTAAATTTCATGACACTGAAGATGAACGTAGAATTTGAAGAGGGTGCAGATGCAAAAGCGGTTATGCAGGATGTGTTAAAGAATTGTAAGAAAGTGGAAGATGATTGTGAGATCTTTCTTTAAATCCGGCTTTTTCCATAGGTATCAGTCAGATTGGAGGGCACCATGAATAAAAAGCAGAAAAAAGTATTGAAACGAATTATTGTGGCGGCAGTGCTTCTGGTTATCATCGGGATTGCAGGAAGCGCTGTTTCCATACCAAAGTGGCTGGAGTTTCTTTTCTATCTGGTTCCGTATTTTGTGATCGGTTATGATATTCTGCGGAAAGCCTGGAAGGGAATCTGCAACAGGCAGATGTTTGATGAAAATTTTCTGATGGCAGTGGCAACCATCGGAGCGATCGCCCTCGGTGATTACAAAGAGGGCGTTGCAGTTATGCTGTTTTATCAGATCGGAGAGCTGTTCCAGAGTTATGCAGTCGGTAAGAGCCGCCGGAATATCAGTGATCTGATGGATATCCGGCCGGATTATGCAAATATTGAAACAGACGGTCAGATTGAAAAAGTAGACCCGGATGAGGTGGAGATCGGCACGGTGATTATTGTACAGCCGGGCGAAAAAGTCCCAATCGATGGTGTGGTTGTGGAAGGACATTCTTCCCTGAATACCAGTGCACTGACGGGAGAGAGTGTTCCGCGGGAAGTCGCTGTGGGAGAGGAAATCATCAGTGGATGTATCAATATTTCCGGACTGTTAAAGATCCGCACCACAAAAGAGTTTGGAGAGTCTACGGTTTCTAAGATTCTTGATCTGGTGGAGAATGCAAGTTCCAAGAAATCACGTTCCGAGAATTTTATTTCCAGATTTGCACATTATTATACACCGGCAGTCTGCTACGGCGCGCTGGCACTGGCAATACTGCCACCGCTTGTCCGCATGCTGTTTATGGGGCTTCCGGCAGACTGGGGCATCTGGATTTACCGTGCACTGACATTTCTGGTTATCAGCTGCCCGTGTGCGCTGGTCATCAGTATTCCACTCAGCTTTTTTGCAGGAATCGGAGGTGCCAGTGCAGAGGGTGTTCTGGTAAAAGGTTCCAACTATCTGGAAGCACTTGCGGGAACACGCACGGTTGTCTTTGACAAGACAGGGACAATTACGCAGGGGGTATTTGAAGTCTGCGGAATTCATGGAACAAACTGTGCATCCGGCAGCTGTCCGGTTGTGTCCGGACATCCGGTATATACGAAAGAGGAAGAACAGCTGCTGGAATACGCGGCACTGGCAGAGTGCCACAGTACACATCCGATCAGTGTCAGCCTGCAGAAAGCCTATGGCAGGAAACTGGATGTGGACCGGGTCACAGATGTACAGGAAATCGGTGGACATGGTGTGATCGCAACGGTAGACGGACACAGGGTTGCGGCAGGAAATGACAAACTCATGAAAAAAGAAAAAATTGCGTATCGCAACTGCAGCTGTACCGGTACAATCGTACATCTGGCAGTCGATGGTGTTTATGCCGGCCATATACTGATTTCAGATATGCTCAAGCCGAATGCGGCGGCTGCCATGCAGGCACTGAAAAATTCCGGCGTGCACCGGCTGGTAATGCTGACGGGTGATGATGACCGTGTAGCACAGCAGGTAGCAGGGGAGGTTGGAATCACGGAAGTACATTCCCAGCTGCTTCCGGCAGATAAAGTTTCCGAAGTGGAAAAACTGTTGCAGACCAGGGAAGAAAAGAGTACCGTTGCCTTTGTCGGGGATGGCATCAATGATGCACCTGTGCTTTCCCGTGTTGATGTTGGAATCGCTATGGGAGCACTTGGATCGGATGCGGCGATTGAGGCAGCAGATGTGGTACTGATGGATGATGATCCGCTCAAGATTGCGAAAGCAATCCGTATCGCAAGAAAGTGCCTGCGGATTGTATATGAAAATATCTGTTTTGCAATCGGGATTAAACTGCTCTGCCTGTTTTTGGTAACGATAGGTATTGCAAATATGTGGATGGGAATTTTTGCAGATGTCGGTGTTATGGTGATTGCTGTGCTGAATGCAATCCGTGCACTTTTTGTAAAAAAATTATAGGGTATAATTCTGCCGGAAATGTTCCGGTGGAGAGGAGGAACTTCATGGAAAAAGAAAAGATTGAATGCTGTAGTGAAAATCAGGTACATCTGGATCTGCTAAAGATCGTGAATGACACGATGCCGGAAGAAACGGAACTGTATGATCTTGCAGAATTATTTAAAGTGTTTGGAGATTCCACCCGTATCCGCATTCTGTTTGTCCTGTTTGAAGCAGAGGTGTGTGTCTGTGATCTTGCAGCGGCATTGTCAATGACACAGTCTGCAATTTCCCACCAGCTTCGGATTTTAAAACAGAATAAGTTAGTCAAATGCCGCAGGGAGGGAAAATCTGTTTTTTATTCCCTGGCAGATGACCACGTCCGGTCAATCATTGCACAGGGCAGGGAGCATATTGAGGAAGATGCAATATAAGGATGATACCATATGGGAGAAAAGGACATTCGCTGTGGATGTCCTTTTTTTCGTACAGACGGATCTTAATATTTATTTAAGTTTCTTTAAAGATAGCCTTTTTTGGATGTGAAACTGCTATAATAAAGGTGCAGTAGAAAAAATACATCAATTAAAATATGAGGTAAATACATATGGAAACTTATGAAAGCGTAAAAAGTAATCCGGTGCAGCCGGAGCAGAAAGAAAAGAAAAAAGGCGGTGCATGGAAAGGGATTGTAGCGGTGATTCTTGCGGCAGGCGTTGTGGGAAGTACCACGATTTCCGCGTTTAATCTGGTGACTTTAAAATCCTATATTGCAGAGCAGAAAAAGGAAGAAAATCCTGAGACTACCGAGGATTACGTAAAGATCGCAGATAATTATGAGATCAAACCTACCACAAATATTTCGGATGCCTACAAATCCGGCGATACTTCAAAGCTGACAGACAAAGAAAAAGAAACCCTTGATATGGCAAAAAAAGCGATCAAAGATATGAAGATTACGGACAGCATGTCTGATTTTGAAAAGGAAAAGGCGGTGTATGACTGGATGACCAAAAAGCTCCAGCAGGATTCCGGGGCACTGACCGTTATTCCGAGTACACAGGAAGACTGTGATAATCCATACGGTGTGTTAAAATACCACAATGCCGTATGCGTCGGTTATGCAACGACATTCCGCATGTTCATGCAGATGATGGGAATTGAATGTAAAGTGGAACATAATACAGAAAAATTCCATAGCTGGGATGTGGTAAAAATTGACGGAGATTGGTACATTACCGATATTTATTCCGATGCAGGAAATGGAAATTATGCGAACTTTAATGTGACGGATGCCATGTATGGACAGTCCCAGAGCTGGGATCGCGATTACTTCCCGGCAGCTAACTCATTAAAGTACAATATGGCATACCAGAATAAGAAAACCGTGGACAGTATATATGATCTGCCGAAAGCATTGCGTGCTGCTATGGACAAAAAGCTTGGCGGGGTCATGGTTGCGTTTAAAGAGGATATTACAGAGGAAAAAGCGCAGGTGGCAAATGCCATAGCTTCTTCCATTGACAATTTCCTGATGTCCGGAAACTATAAGGATATGCCATACAGTCTGGGAACTTACAACTGGATTCAGGATCCGGATGGAAAAGGATATTTGTTTAATGTTACCATGCCGGGATATAACACGGACAATACAAGCCAGAATATCAGCGAAAAAGAACAGAAAAAAATCGACAAGGCTGTCCAGAAAGCATTTCAGGGACTGGAATCTGCAAACGGAGATGGCATGATGATGGATGGCGCAAGTGCTGATATCGGAAATAAGGATATGACCATGGATGAAGCGGCACAAAATGGGGCAACGTTCAGTACGGAAGAAACTGTGGAGGCCAGATAACAGATGAAAAAACAAAAAACGGGTTGGAAACTTCTGCTGGTGCTGACCATGCTGGTGATGTGTGTGGGATGTGGTGCGAAGAAAAACACGTCCGGTTCTGTCAGTATGTATGACCTGCGCACGGCGATGGAAGCAGCGGATCCGGATCTGCCGGAGATGCTCAATGCCAGCAGTACGGAAACTGTCTCTTATACACATCTCCGAGCCCACGAGACCCTAAGACATCTCGT
>ENA-OZFB01000722-OZFB01000722.1-human-gut-metagenome-genome-assembly--contig:-NODE-722-length-10365-cov-5.025897_pt1 | contig 10365 bp, 8 predicted proteins | sample MGYA00244614_ERZ653626 | MGnify/ENA primary metagenome ERZ653626 (study PRJEB26926, sample SAMN06164992) | human gut metagenome | biome: ENVO:00009003; feature: ENVO:2100002; material: ENVO:00002003...
CGTCGGCAGCGTCAGATGTGTATAAGAGACAGGCAAATGAAGATCCCAGAAAAGCAGGAACCTTAAATTTGGTACACAGATGGAAAAACAAGGTACCGAATCCTGCACAGAACAATGTCACCTGTACGGACAATACCTGTGAGGTACTCTGAAAATAGCTGTTTACCAGAATCGGTACAAGAATTGTCGCTCCGAACATAGCGAACATATGCTGCAGACCAAGCAGCAGCATTTTCGGCGTACCCAAAACCCTGGCATCTCTTATAATGTCTTTTTGTTGGTTCATTATGAAAAACTCCTCCTAATAATAGTATATTCTAATATCCGGCAATCAGCCGGAGCATTAGCTTATGTTTGATGGGATCTCCCCGACCACATCCAGATAAAAAATAACCAGTGTCTGTGACTGGTATGGATATACCCAGAGTGACCCGATGCCTAAAGACAGCAGACACAGTATCTGCAATCCGATAAAGCTCAGATAAATATAAAATAATCTTCCTTTATTTCCCTTCATGATCTGACGGCTGATCTTTAATGATTCGCGTGCCTTCATCTGCGGATGATCCAAAAGCAGATACAATGCCAGTGCATACCACATCTGCACGAAAACTGCCAGAATCGTGCTCACAATACCAAGTATCACCAGTACTGCAATCGCCGCAGGCGACTTGTCCAGGGCAAAAAATAACACAGCACCTGTGATCACAGGAATACAGCTGATCAGCGTTGCAATAATCAAAAGCAGTCCTGCAATGATATAACGGTCCGGGTGATTTTTAAACCCGTAAAATACCATGCCAAGTGTCATTTCTTTTTTCCGTGCAAGTGACAGATGAAGCTGAAGGATTCCGACGGACAATACCATGCTTAAAAGTGTGATCAGAAATTCCGCCACATAAAACATGATCGTCACCGGAAGCGGCTGTGCATCTTTCTGCAACATGGAAAATGGGAGTTCTACCGCCAAAGGAATCAGTGTGGCGGCAAGAAATGCTCCCATTGGTATTTTATAATTTCCATTTAAATTGTCTCTTGCGATTCGTTTTAATTCTTTGCAAGGTAGGTTCATTTGTTTATACTCCGTTTCTGTAACTGATTGCTTTTCTCATTATAGCATGGCTATGCAGATGCAACAATCTTTTTATTTTGCCATAAACTGCTTCATCAGTTCATTATAATCCATGCCCTGCATATCAGAATAGGCCTTTAAAAATCCATCGATACTTCCATACTGATGGATGGCATACCCCAGAACGGATGCATACAGTACAATTGTTGCAATTAATGCAATGATCCCCAGGATCATTCCGATCTGTGCTTTCGAAGTATAGGACATCATGCCTCCGCGGGAAAGTGTTGCAAAAATAATCGCCAGTGCTCCGCACGGCACCGCCAGATACAGGCAGGTACAGCTGATTACCGCGATCACACCAAGGATCAGGGAAGCTGCCTCCATGCGTGCAGATCTCCGGCTGCGATACGGCTGATTCGGATTTGGTTGATAAGATGATCCATACATATCCATAATACGTTTTCCTTTCTTTTTAGGATTGCTTTTATTGTAACATTTCATATATAATAGGGAAAGTATTATTTGACAGGAAAGGACTATTAAGGGGAAAATTTATGGATATTAATACAAAAATTGCGGAAGAACTCGGCATACGCAGGGAACAGGCAGCCGCTGCTGTGAAACTCATTGATGAAGGATGCACGATTCCCTTTATCGCACGTTACCGGAAAGAAGCTACCGGTGCACTGAGTGATGAAATCTTGCGAAACCTTTATGACCGTCTGGTGTATCTGCGAAATCTGGAGGACAAAAAACAGACCGTACTGGCCTCCATTGAAGAACAGGGAAAACTGACGGAGGAACTGCGTGCACAGATTCTCGCGGCCGAAACACAGGTAGCCGTGGATGATCTATACCGCCCGTACCGTCCGAAGCGCCGTACCCGTGCAACGATCGCAAAGGAAAAAGGATTAGAGCCACTGGCCAACCTGATCCTTTTACAGAAAATGACAGAGACTCCTCTAGAAGAAGCCAAAAAATATATCAATCCGGAAAAAGAAGTCAACACCGCAGAAGATGCCTTAAACGGTGCAAAAGATATCCTTGCAGAGTCGGTCTCCGACAATGCCGATTTCCGTACCCATATCCGGGAACTGACTATGAAGCACGGACAGCTTTTATCCGCTGCAAAAGATCCCGAAGCCGAATCCGTCTATGAGATGTATTATGAATTCAGCGAAAGTCTTTCAAAGCTTGCCGGACACCGGATTCTTGCCATCAGCCGTGGAGAAAAAGAGAAATTCCTCACAGTAAAAATTGATGCACCCGTGGACCGGATTCTTTCCTATCTCGACCGTAAACTCATCACCGCACCTTCTGCTCCCACAGCAGCTGTACTGCATGAAGTTACAGAGGATGCTTACAACCGGCTGATTGCACCTGCCATTGAGCGCGAAATCCGAAACGATCTGTTCGAAAAAGCTGAAGACGGTGCCATCCGTGTATTTGGCAAAAACTTAGAACAGCTTCTGATGCAGCCTCCAATCGCCGGTCAGGTTGTACTTGGCTGGGATCCGGCATTCCGTACCGGATGCAAACTCGCTGTGGTGGATCCGACCGGAAAAGTACTTGATACTACCGTGATCTATCCGACTGCCCCGCAAAACCGCGTGGACGAAGCCAAAGCGGTACTGAAAAAACTGATTTCCAAATACCATATTACGTTAATCTCCCTTGGAAACGGTACTGCTTCCCGCGAATCCGAGCAGATCATCGTACAGCTTCTCAAAGAGATTCCGGTACCCGTACAGTACATCATTGTAAACGAAGCCGGTGCCTCCGTATACTCTGCCAGCAAGCTGGCAACCGAAGAATTCCCGCAGTTTGATGTCGGACAGCGAAGTGCCGCATCCATGGCGCGCCGCCTGCAGGACCCACTCGCAGAGCTGGTAAAAATCGATCCGAAATCCATTGGTGTCGGACAGTACCAGCATGACATGAACCAGAAGAAGCTGACCGAAGCACTCGATGGTGTCGTAGAAGACTGTGTCAACCGCGTTGGGGTGGATCTAAATACTGCCTCTGCTTCCCTGCTGGAATATGTCTCCGGTGTGAGCAAAGCCATTGCCAAAAATATTGTCCTCTACCGCGAAGAAAACGGAAAATTTGCCTCCCGTTCCCAGCTTCTGAAAGTGGCCAAGCTTGGACCGAAAGCCTATGAACAGTGTGCCGGCTTCCTGCGCATCAGTGATGGCAAAAATCCGCTGGATGCCACCGGCGTTCACCCGGAATCCTATGCAGCGACCAAGAAGCTTCTCGAATCGCTTGGCTATACTCTCTCCGATGTCACCAGCCGCAATGTAGCAGGGATCTCCAAAAAAATCCGGGATTACAAAAAACTGGCACAGGAGCTGGAAATCGGCGAGCTGACGCTTCGTGATATCGTAAAGGAACTGGAATCCCCGGCGCGCGATCCCCGCGAGGATATGCCAAAACCAATCCTGCGCAGCGATGTACTGGAGATCAAGGATCTGACACCGGGCATGGTTTTAAAAGGAACCGTGCGCAATGTCATTGATTTCGGTGCGTTTGTGGATATCGGTGTCCATCAGGACGGACTGGTGCATATCTCCCAGATGTGCGACCGCTTTATCAAGCATCCTCTGGAGGTCGTCAGCGTCGGGGATATCGTGGAAGTGAAAGTTCTGAGTGTGGATGTGAAAAAGCAACGGATTCAGCTTACAATGAAGATCTAACGTTCTTGTTCCGTGTAAAAATCTGTCCACGGAATCAAATGGGACATATAGAAGAAAAAACAGGACATAATATACTACTTTTTTCTCATATGTCCCATTTCTCATACTTCATATCCCCAAAGTATAAATATTCTTCTTTCACCCACTGATGCGTCTTTTCCATTTTTTATCGGGAATCAGGAAAAATCATATTACACTTCACCTGTCAAGCATTCTATTTTATAAAACATTTGACTTCTATATGGAAATACGTTATTCTAATTTCAATAAACACATATAATTCCAAATCTGATGGGTTGTTCGCCCGTTTATCCACTGGAATTTTAATTGAATACAGGATCAAAAACGACTCTGTTTTCCCGTTTTTTTCGGTTGTAAAACTATGTTGTTTTGATATATACTAAAGGAAAGGCAGGATACTACATGGGGAACACTGACATTTCGGTAAACACGTTACCAGATGCCAACGAAAAAAACACTACAGAACACAGCACGATTTTTGATGATGTATTCCGGACGATCGCACAGAAAATGCCGCAGCTTCTTATTCCGCTGATTAACGAAGTTTTCCACACTTCCTACAGCGAGGAGGATCATTTTGAACAGTTGCGGAACGAACATTATGAAAAATTTGGAACTGTGGTCACGGATTCCATTATCCGGATCGGCAGCCATATCTATCATCTGGAGTGCCAGTCCACCAAAGATGAAACGATGGTCATCCGTATGTTTGAGTACGATATTTCCATTGCGCTTGAGCATGCTTCTTTTGCAGAACATGCGGTCTGGGAAATTGAATTTCCGCAGTCGTGCGTACTTTACATCCGCAATCACCGTTCACTTCCGGATTTTCACGAAGCGATTGTGAAGTTTGCGGACGGACAGAAAGTACGCTACCGCGTTCCGGTCATACAGGCAAAGAAATACACCGTTGACCGGATTTTTGAAAAACGGCTGCTGATTCTGCTTCCATATCATATCTTACGATATGAGCATTTTTTGAAGCATAACGGAACGGATTCGAAGAATGTGCAGCATCTGCTGGACGATTTCCGGGAGATTAACCGAAAGCTGGAGGAAACATCTGAGAAGGAACAAAAGTCACATCTTTATATGGATATGATCGTTTTGATTGAGGAGATTGCGGATTATATTATTCCGGAGGATAATGAGATCAGGAAAGGATTGGGTGAGATTATGGGTGGTAAAATTTTAAAGTTACGGTCGGAGGAACTGTTGGAGCTTGGAGAAGCTCGAGGGGAAGCCAGGGGGGAAGCCAGAGGCAGGCTTACCGGACTACATGAAGCCAAAATTGATGCAATTCAAAATATGATTGATCTTGGTTTAACCAGAGAACAGATTTTAAGGAAATATTCTCCTGAGGAATATGAAGAGGCTTTGCGTTCTATGCCTGAAAAAGTATAGTCAGATCCACTCCTGGCACATACCTAAAACCTCCTGTGTAATGCAGATATGGGCAGAACCCGGAAAATCGGGTTCTGCCCATTCGTAACTATTCACAAATCTTATATCAGTTTTTAACGTTTACACAAAACTTAAAACAGTCTCATCTCTTTCGTTCTTTCCATCGTGGAATACAATAGCTTCTCCTATGTTTTCCTTTGCTGATGCGTAAGTTGATACCACCGCCTTGCTTCATCATCAAGCACACTCTCCACTTCCTGAATATAAACTCTCTTTTCATCGGTTAACGACTGAGAATCTGCGCATTTTATTGCATTTACCCTTTGAATCTGTAACAAGCGATTACAGTTATTTCGGAATAATGACCATTTTTCCACACTACGCGCCATAACAAGAATGGATTCTATAACCACAATGGCAGCAGAAACAATTGCCAAAATTACCGGATATTTTTTCACCACGCTGATCATCTGCAAAACAGGAATACTGGCTGCAAGCGCAATTTTAATAATCGTAAACGCATAATAAAACTGCTTACACTTCTGCGCTCTTATGTGATAATACTTGATATACGATTGCACAATTTTATCGTAATCATCCATATATCCCGGATAATAATATTGTGTTATTTCATTTTCTTTGAACTTTTCCACACTTCATTTATTCCTCTTCATTTTATCCACCATCTCATTCCAAACATCCTTATTGGATAACATCATATCTTTGTTCTCATCGAAAATTCCTCCGACATATTTTGTATACATATCCCATATAAGCTGCATATTTCTTCGGGTTGCTTCATGTTTTGCATATTTTGAAACCCATCGCATAAGATATCCAAATTCTTCTGTTGGATGCAGCCAGTCATTTCCCATCACTTCTTTAATGAAAGCATCTTTTGTTATGTACTTTCTTCCCATATGAATATTATAAGCATTTCTCTGGCTAAACTGATAAATCCATTCTGCTGTCATCGGACGAATTATATAACACGTCTGTTTGTCTATTTGCCGGGATATATAAGGAATTTCTGTCACCTCCAAAAGGGAAAATTCTTCTGGATATTCTGTGAAAAAGCTGCCTTGTAAATCGCTCCATGAACGCAGATAAAATTCTCTGAGTGAGTTATATTTTTTCCCAGTTGGTAATTTCTTTTCAAATTTCCAAAAAACTACCCTCTTATTTTCTTTTTCCCCACGAACATTAACAGCAATCTTTTGTTTTTCCAATTCTTCTCTATCCTGTAACAGTTTCCACAGAAAGTTTTCTATAATAATTCCATTCTGTATCAGATAATAGAGTACATGGTCATCTTCTTTCTCATTTATATTTTCATTAAATTTCCATTCATCCTGTTCCAGATGCATATGCTGCATAATCCATGTCTGAACATCCGTATGCTGATATGTTTTTAATTCCTCTGCTGTATAGGAACTGCGATCATTCGATGCGACCAATAATCCTCCACCTTTTTCTTTTCGCTGAAAATATTCCTTATACACCTCCAGTATATTCCGCTTAATTTCCTTTATGGATATATCTGCCAAATTTAATCCCTGAGAAAATCCTTCGTTTTCTCTCAGAACCGGTGCCTCCTCTAACTTTCCCTCTAACTCCCCATTTGTTGGTTCTATTTGTTCTACTTCGCGCACTGCTTCTGACAACACATCGTCTGGAATTTTTTTCTTCTTAATACTAATTTGATACCCATCAATCAAATCTGTCTTGTAATCTTCCAAATTTTTTTCTATATATTCCCAAAATATATCCATATCACTATCCGGCAAATATAACATTTGCAATAAGCGCATCTTCATATCATACTCACCTGAATGCTCCAATGATGAATGGAAATATAACTGCAAATAACGAACGATATACTCCTCCAAGGAAAAATCTTCCCGAAATTCATTGCGGTGAATCTTTAAATCCCGTTTTGCCTGTAATCCCATAAAATCGAGTGAAATATCCAAAACCTCATCCAAAGCCGATAATGGATTTTCCACTCCTGTCATACGAACATTTTTATAGCAGATAGTCATCTTTCCATTGCTACCAGAAGTTCTCTTTCGAATTGTTACCAAAACTTCTTCTTCACAATCCCATGCTTTCAAATACAACTGGTTTTTGGAAACATTACTTTCATTCCACCTAGATAATATCTGATATCTTTTATCATTCCATGTCAATTCCTTAACATGGTACGGCACCTCGTTTATGTAGTATCTTTTTTTCTCATACCCTTGCACATATACTGCAATGGCGATCAATGGCTCTGGAATAATCTGATTCAAATAACTCAGTAACACCTTTCTCGTATAACCCTTGATATTTTCTTCATCAAATCCAACTTTATCTGCATACACATTGCTCTCAATGTTTTGCCGTTCCACTTCTACCCGATCATATCGAACTTTTGTTTTGTCATTTTGCGCAATCTCACTATTCCACCGCAAAAAAATGTCAACAGGAACTTTGATCTCTATCTTTGTTCCATGATGTCCCAATTGATATTCCTCAGTGATTACTTCTCCACCTGATTTTGGTGCATTCAACGTAATTTTGCGTCCGACGGTTTCATTCTCCGTCTGCGTCATGATCGTTACCGATGAGGTCACCATAAATGCAGATTGAATTCCAATTCCAAATCCACCCGTTGGCCGCATCCATCTTGGCATTTCCTGTATCATCCGGTCGTACTGCCTGCGTCCTCTCCAGCCTGTCCCAATGATAGATATGACTGCCATGCAGTCTTCTTCCATACCAATGCCGCGGTCTTCCACCGTAATTAACAGATTGTCATAATCTCCCGGAATACTTTCCACTTTCAGTTGTACTTCATAGCGATCATAGATTTCCTTTGAAATGTCAAATGGCTGCAAATTTCCCTCTTTTGCCAGCTCCATTATTCTTTCTCCGCACAATCCCTGCATAATATCTTTCCACAACTGCATCCGTGTGGCATCCATCGCGTTCTGCAGATATTCCCGTATAAAATCCATGCGGTTCGTATAAAAATTGGCTCCTGCCAGCAAATCGGTCAGTTTTTCCTTGTCTACCTCAAAACGCTTCTGACGGCCCAGATGATAGGCATGTTTTTTATTGTTGCTGTCTAACAAATACACGTGGCAGTGACTTCGCTTTAACGTACAGCCACGCAGTAATGGAGGTGCGATTTCATTCCAGCTGTAAATCAGATCCTGCACTTCCTGTTCGATCAGGTGAAACCAGTCCTGCGCACACTTACATACCTCGATCTGATCCGACTCAGCCTCTACCTGAATCTCCTCCGAGGTAATGATTATGTGACTGATTGCCTCATGTTTTAGCATATGCGTAGAACTCAGTCCCGGCATCTGCTCCATATGCTCCACGGAGTACAGTGAGAACCGATTGTTCTCTACATCCAGCACATCCCCAAGCCGAAGCAAAGCGGCTGTAAATCTTGGATAAATCAGTTCTGCTCCAATTCCTTTTTCCCGATACCGCAATCGTTCCATGATAGCATCATATCCATCATATGTATGCAATTCCGATACCAGTGCTACAATCTCGTACAATCTTCTCGGCACTTCCGAATTATCTTCTGCAACTACACGTTCTCTTACCTTTACATTGCGTTTGCTGTGCTGTCTTCGGACATAATCCGAAACGAGCCACTTTACATATTCAACAATTCTGTTTGGCCAGCATTCTTCAAAAATATCTTTCCGGTTCTTGTCTTCTGTATGACGCATATTTGTTTTGCTGCGAAGCAGCTCATCCATTTTCTGATAATAAGAAGCTGCCTCTTTCAAATCCGGATCTTTGGATGTCAGACAAGCTAAAAGATATTCCTTAAAATCCGGATCACTCCACAAATCATGTAATTCTTTTCCGGTCAATGCCATTCCGATGTCGTGGGAATACGCAGATTCCAGTAAAAGCCATAAATCCCCTCTGCTCAATTTTACAATGCGTTCATCTCCGATGACCAATTCGATCGTTTCAAGAATACTGACCGAATGGCTGGAGTCATGTTTACTGTAGTGTGCAAAATCATATATGATGGTATCTGTAATTTTACAATACTGGTCTTTGCGGTATCTCCACTCGGTAAGTACATCCAATCCCCGGTTCATATGGGCGCATGCCATCTCAAAACAATATTCTATAAAGGTATCTGCTTTGGAAAGTTTCACAAAACCACTCTCCAGACAACATTCATGCATACAGTCTGCTTTGATTGCTGCAATATATCTTTCGTTAAATCTGTCCCTCATTCCTTATTCCTCCATTATGTATGGCATACTCCTTGCAATGCGATCCAAATCCATATTTTCAAAATAACCGTATCTTACACCTTTTTTTTGTTCTTCCTGCAGGAATCCCCGCATCTGTGCTTCCCATTGCTGAATATATTGTTCTGTGTACTTTTGTTTTCCTCCTCCAGTTGTTCTTCCCTGTATTCTATATAAATTTACATAATACGGAATTTCCAGATATTCTTCCTTAAATTGCTTCCATGCAGCCTGATCTTCTGTTTTCTCATATAAATACTTATACAATGCAACTGCATAAAAAGAGGATACGCGTTCCTCCGCTGATCGTTTTTCACCACCAACAATCTTTACACGTCTTTCCGTTTTCCCCGGTTCTGTTTCATATGGTTCCAAATACAAAGACAGCATAATCCGAATTCCATTTTTTACAATCTCCGCTGCCGTACGTGAACATGCGGTCAATGTCTGCACCTGTGCAGCATAATGCTTCATCTTCGTTACATTTAAAGCGGCAATCATCGTGTGACACAGTTCTTCCATAGGGATTCCATCCAGATACCGTTCTCCTTCCGGTGATTCCTTACAGTTGCCACGCTCTGCGGCAATATCTAACAGATCACTTAATATCCATTTCACTCCCGGTTCCAGTTCACGAAAACAACTCCACGTTGCTACTGCTATTTCCATATCCTAACTCCCATTCATTTACCAACTGAAATATATGATCATATTCTCTCGTATTTCCATCCAGGTAATCCGCAAGTAAATATCTCACCTGAGCCAGTTTTTTTTCAATACTCCATATAGACCCTTCCGGTTCTGTCTGAAAAAAATCTTCAAAAAAATACAATGAATATGGACTGTCTCTTATACACATCTCCGAGCCCACGAGACCCTAAGACATCTC
>ENA-OZFB01000726-OZFB01000726.1-human-gut-metagenome-genome-assembly--contig:-NODE-726-length-10350-cov-5.022050_pt1 | contig 10350 bp, 9 predicted proteins | sample MGYA00244614_ERZ653626 | MGnify/ENA primary metagenome ERZ653626 (study PRJEB26926, sample SAMN06164992) | human gut metagenome | biome: ENVO:00009003; feature: ENVO:2100002; material: ENVO:00002003...
CGATGCCGTCGATGCTGCAGGGCAGCACGATGGTGCGGATGATGTGCCACTTGCCTGCACCCAGACCCATGGCACCCTCGCGGTAGCCCTGCGGCACGGTTTTGAGGGATTCCTGCGTGGTGCGGATGATGGTGGGCAGGTTCATCACCACCAGCGTCAGACTGCCGGACAGCAGACAGGTCTGGAAGCCCAGTGCCTGACTGAACACCAGCATACCCACCAAGCCGTAGATGATGCTGGGGATACCGGCCAGCGTTTCGTTGGTGAACTCGATGACCTCGATGAGCCGCCGGTTGGAGGCGTATTCGGTCAGGTAGACCGCCGCACCCACGCCCAGCGGCAATACGATGAGTAATGTCAGCACAATGACATACAAGGTGTTGAGGATGGCGGGCAGAATGCCGTCCGTCTTTTTCAGCACACTGGCGGTGGTGGAAAGGAAGTTCCAGCTGATGTGGGGGATGCCCCGCACCAGCACCATGCCGATGATCCCGGCCACCAGAATCATCACCAGTACTGCGCTTGCCCAGACCAGCACGGTCATTACCCGGTTCCATGCCAGGCGGGAGGACGAAAAGCCGTTATTCATCGCGGTTTCCTCCCTTCAGTACCACGTTCAGCACAACATTGATGAGCATGATGAACACGAACAGCACCAGCGCGATGCTGAACAGTGCCTGCCGCTGCAAGCCGCCGGCGTAACTCATTTCCTTGGCAATGGCGGTGGTCAGCAAAGTGACGCTGCGGAACAGGCTGTCCGGCATATTGGGGCTGTTGCCCGCCACCATCATCACAGCCATGGCTTCGCCGATGGCGCGGCCGATGCCCAGCACAACGCCTGCGGCAATGCCGCTTTTGGCTGCCGGGATGCTGATCTTGAACCATGTTTCGGTGTCGGTAGCGCCCAGCGCCAGACTGCCCTGCTCATACTCCGGCGGCACGGCGTTGAGCGCCGTCACCGACACGGACACGATGCTGGGCAGGATCATGATGGAAAGCACCACGATGGCGCTGAGCAGGCAGGCACCGGAGGCCTTGCCGAAGGTCTTTGCCACGGCGGGCACCAGCACCTGCATCCCCAAAAGGCCGAACACTACGCTGGGGATGCCGGACAGCAGCTCGATGGCGGTGACCACCACGGTGCGCAGTTTGGGGGCTGCGGCCTTGGAGAGGAACACCGCCGTCAGCAGGCCGATGGGCACGCCGATGATGGTGGCACCCAGCGTGCCGTAGACACTGGACAGGATGAAGGGCAGGATGCCGAACAGCGGCTCTGCTGCGGTGGACGCCCATTTTGTGCCGAAGAGGAACTTGAAAATGCCGATCTTATGGATAGCCGGCACGCCGGAGACCACCATGTACACCGAGATGAGCACCACACAGCACACCGCCAGCATTCCGCACAGAAAGAAGATGAAATTCATCACCGCTTCCAGCCAGTCGGCGGGGGTGCGGGGCAGGCGTACCCGGCGCAGAGAAGAGGTTGTATTTTTCATAACGCGATCCTATAAAAAGCCGCACCAGCCCAGCCTTTTAGGGCAGGCCGACGCGGCAGTTCTCTTGTTCAGATGCAGGGCAGGCGGTTCACCGGGGAGCTTTCCCCGCGAAATTCGGGGCTTCCAGCTCCCGCCCTATTGCCTGCGGCAACAGGGTCCCACCCTCGGATCATTCGCTGGGGAAACTCCCCGGCAAACCACCCGGCAATTACTCGTTCACGGGCACAGCGCCTGCGGTGCGGATGAGGTCGGCAGCGTCCTTGCTGGTGGCAAAGTCCACAAAGGCCTGTGCCTGCTCCGACAGGGTCACGCTCTTGTTGGTGACGAACACGAAGGGACGCTGGATCTTGTAGCTGCCGTCCTTGACGGTGTCCTCGCTACACTCCACACCCTCCACGGTGACCATGGCAACGGTGTCGCCCACAGCGGACAGAGAAGCGTAGCCGATGGCCAGCGGGTTTGCCTCCACAGCGCTGATGACAGCGCCGGTAGCGGTCAGCTCCTGTGCGTACTTGCAGCTGTCCTTCACGTCCACGATGCTCTCAAAGCCATCGCGGGTGCCGGAACCAGCCTCGCGGCCCACCAGAACGATCTCGCCGTCGTCGCCGCCGACCTCGGACCAGTTGGTGATCTCGCCGGTGAACATCTGCTTGAGCTGGTCAACGGTCAGGTCCTCGACCTTGCTGTCCTTGTTGACGATGATGGCGATGCCGTCCAGAGCTACGATCGTGCCGGTGACGCCGGTCTCGTCATCCTTCAGGGCGCGGGAAGAAAGACCGATGTCCAGAGTCTTATCGGTAGCGCCGGTGATGCCTGCGCCGGAACCGGTGGGGTCATAGCTGATGGTGACATCCGGCTCGATCTCAGCGAAGCCCTCGGTCAGGGCGGCGATGACGTTCTTCATAGAGGTGGAACCGCCGGTGGCGACATTGCCGGACAGCGCAGCCGTAGAAGAAGCGGAAGCTGCGGTGCTGGATGCGGCGGCAGAAGAGGCAGCAGTGGAAGAAGCTGCACCGCCGCAGGCGGTCAGGGCAGCAGCAGCGGCAGCAGCGCCGCAGATGGACAGAAACGAACGACGAGTGATCTTTTTCATAATAATATCTCCTTCAACTGGGCCGGCCCTTTTGTTCTGGCCGGGCTGTTTTCCTTTTCCTTGTTGTGTCTCTCTTGGGACGCCTTTATTGTAGCGCACCGCCCATCCAGCTGCGACCATGGCGGCGCAAAATGCAGGTAAAGCTTTGTGTGGTGTTTTTGCGCTGCTGTCATCCTCTGGTAAAGCCGGTGTGAAAAATAGGACACTTGATTTTACATTCCCGGTCAAACTGTCAAAAATCCGCACGTTCGTTTGTGCATCCCGCCCGCTGAAGGGTGCAAAAAAGGCTGCTTCACAGAACGTAAAGCAGCCTTTCAGAGCCTATGATCGAATCAGAATCTCTCTTCCGTGCCGTCCGGGCGGTAGAGCTGGACATATCTGCGCCACTTGTCCGCGCCCATCACCCGGCTGTAGCAGTCGGCCAGCTCTTTGTTGGCCGTCTCCGCATCCAGTGTCTCCCCCTCGGCAGGCAGGACCAGCACCCGGAACCATGCGTCGAAAAGATGCTCCGTCCAGCCGGTGTCAACGGCCCCGCAGCGGGCATAAAAGCCCAGACGCCGGGCGGCCATGGCCTCGTCGTCAGCCTTCTCGGGACACTCGGCCTCGATGAGGATGGCTTTTGCGCCCTCCTCGTGGGCGGGCAGAGCGGCCAGCAGCTTTGCGCCAATGCCGGTGCTGCGGTAGGCGGGCAGGACGGAGAAATAGTCCAGCTGGCTCACTTCACAGCCCATAGGCCGCACCATCAGCAGATAGGACACCATCGTCTCCCCCTCGAACACGCCCCAGGTGTGGGCCATGCCGACGGCTTCACTGTTCAGTATCATGCTCAGGGGTTTCAGCTCGCTGGGCGGGAAGTCGCGGCGCATCTCGTCCAGATACACCCGCGTCAACTCGTCGGCGGTGAGTTTCTTCCACGTAAAGGTCTGGGGCTTCATATCAAAATTCCTTTCCGATAAAAATACCGCCGGGCCGGGCGCAGCGGCCCGTTCCCGGCGGTGTTCGAGAAGCTGTTTGCGTGAGAAAACGGCTTCTTAGTTACAGCTGCTTGCGCAGGGCATCGTACACGGCCTGCACATCGCCCTTGATGACCACCTGGCAGGCGTTCTTGGCCGGGCGGATGACGCCCTCTGCGCCTGCGGCCTTGGCAGCGGCCTCGTCCACGGAGGCGTAGCTGTGTACCTCAAAGCGGAGGCGGGTGGCGCAGTAGTCCACCTTGACGATATTATTCTTGCCGCCGAGGGCTTTCAGGATGCCGGAGGCCAGTGCCTCGCTCTCGGCAGAGCTCATGCTGGGCGTCTCGGCCCCGCCGTTCTTATGGTTGTGATAATACTTGCGTCCAAAGTAGAAGCAGGCCATGGACACCATGGCGAGAACGATCTTGAACGGCAGCGTGATCGGAAGGAATGTGACGATGAGCGCGATGACGATAGCAGCGATCCAGCTGTAAATATCCATTCCTAAAAACATACGATAATTCCTCCTTTGGGGAACGATGCGGCGGGCGCTTCCGGCAGGAAGCCGCCCGGACCCAGTCCGGGTACAACACCATATTAACATACTGCCGGGAAAAAAGAAAGCCTTTTCGGGTATCTTTCGGCCCGAGAGCTTGCATCCCGGGCCGGAATCGGGTACTATAAAGACAGTATATCCCCAATACACGGAAGGAGCATCCTTATGGAATGGACTGATATTCGCCTGACCGTATCCAAAGCCGACGCCGAGGCCGCCGAGGCCGTGGCCACCATGATCGCGGAGGGCGGCATTTATATCGAAGACTACAGCGACATCGAGGAACAGGTGGAGCAGATCGCCCACGTGGACCTCATCGAGCAGGAGCTGCTGGACAAGCCCCGGGACACCGTCATCATCCACATGTACCTCGAGCCGGGCGCTTCGCCGGTGGAGACGCTGGCCCTCATCGCGGCCCGGATGGAGGCCGCAGGCATCCCCTACACCTCCGAGACCGAGGGCGTGGAGCAGGAGGACTGGCAGAACGGCTGGCGCAAGTATTACCACCCGATGGACGTAGGCCAGCGCCTCGCCATCGTGCCGTCCTGGCAGGACTACGACACCGACCGCGTCAAGCTCATCCTCGACCCGGGCCTTGCTTTCGGCACCGGCGGCCATGAGACCACCAACCTCTGCCTCGAAGTGCTGGACGAGCGGGTCAAGGGCGGCGAGCGGGTGCTGGACATCGGCACCGGCAGCGGCATCCTCGCCATCGCAGCCCTCAAGCTGGGCGCAGCCGTGGCTGAGGGCGTGGACATCGACCCCGTGGCCGTCCGCACCGCCGGCGAGAACGCCGCCCTCAACGGCGTGGCCGACAAGCTGACCGTCCTCGTGGGCGATCTGTCCGACAAGGCCAGCGGCAAGTACGACATCATCACGGCCAACATCGTGGCCAACGCCATCATGTCCCTGGCCCCCGCCGTCCCCGGCCTGATGGCCGACGACGCCGTCTTCATCGCCAGCGGCATCATCGACAGCCGGAAGGATGAGGTCATCGCCGCGCTGGAAGCCGCCGGCCTCGCCGTGCTGGAAGTGAAGGAGAAGCGCGGCTGGGAGTGCATCGTCTGCAAGAAGGCATAAGGCCAACCTCTCAGTCAGTGCTTCGCACTGCCATTGCCGGGTTGCGGCTCCCAGCATTCGCTTCGTGCTTGAAAAGCACTTGCGCCTTGCTGGCCGCGGCCCCAACAACGACTCCCTGCTTCCGCCACTGGCGGCGGTCGTCGTTATTGCCCCTGTGAGGGGAGCCTAAGATGTAAAGGATCAAAAAATATGCCGCACCGTTATTTTACCACTGAAATTTCCGACGGCACCGCCGTGCTGCGGGGGGCCGACGCCCACCATCTCTCCCGCGTGATGCGGGGCAAACTGGGAGACACCGTCATCCTCTGCGACGGCAGCGCCGTCGAGTATACTGCCACCATTACCGGTTTCGGCGACGAGACGGTGGAGTTCAGCGTGGAGCCGGGCTACCCCAGCGCCGCAGAACCCACCGTGGACGTCACCCTGCTGGTGGGCTACCCCAAGCAGGACAAGCTGGAGCAGGTCATCCGCCATGGCGTCGAGCTGGGCTGTGACCACTTCATCCCGTTTTTCAGCCGCTACTGCGTGGCCGCGCCCAAGAAGGAAGAGCAGAAAAACGAGCGCTACAACCGCATCGCCTTTGAAGCCGCCAAGCAGTGCGGCCGGGGCATCCTGCCGGATGTGGCCCTTCCGCTGCCCAACTTCGGGGCCGTCTGCCGCAGCCTCGACCAGTATGACCTCGTGCTCTTCTGCTACGAGTGCGGCGGCGCACCCCTGCGCCAGCTTCTGGCTGAGGCCAAACCCGCCGATGGCGAAAAGCTGAAGATCGCCATCATCACCGGCGCAGAGGGCGGTTTCGCCGTCGAGGAAGCTGAGATGGCCGCAAAAGCCGGCGCAAAGACCGTCGGCCTCGGCCCCCGCATCCTCCGCTGTGAGACGGCCCCGCTGGCCGTCGTCTCTGCCGTCATGACCCTGACGGGGAATCTTGAATAAGTTCTGACATCAGAAACGGCGTCCCGCCGAGGTGGGACGCCGTTTCTCATTTATTCTGCATCTGCATCCCGCAGGGCCTTTTTGATGGTCAACAGGTTCTGTGGGCTCATGGAGAAGCTGCGCAGGCCGAGGTGGAGATACTGGGTCGCGTTGACGGCATTGCCGACGGCGAGGCCGCAGATGGTGACGGGGATGTCCGCTTTCCTGGCGGCGTCCACCACCATGGCGATGAGCTTTTTCATGGCCGGACTGGCGGGACGGTAGTAGTGCTCGGCAATGGCCAGTTCCCGGCTCACCGCGTGGGTGTACTGGGTCAAATCGTTGGTTCCGATGACGAAGAACCGGCAGCCGTGAGCCGTGAAGTCCTCTGCCGTCAGGCAGGCGGCGGGGACGCTGAGCATGACGCCGAAGGGGACATCCGGCTCGAACTCCACGCCCCGCTCGGTGAGCTTGCGGCGGCAGTGGTCTACCACCTGCATGGCGGAATCCCAGTCCTCGATGTCTGTCACCATGGGGAACATGACCCGCAGCGGGCCTTTTGTGGCGGCACGCATGAGGGCGCAGATCTGAACTGCCATCTGAGGCAGATTGCGCAGGCTGCTGCGGATGCCCCGCAGGCCCAGCTTGGAGGACTGGACGCCCTGATAGGCGTCGGCCATTGTGCGGTCAGCACCGAAGTCGAAGGTGCGCACCGTCACCATCCTGCCCCTGGCGGCGGCGAGGCAGGAGGTGTAAAACAGATACTGCTCCTGCTCGTCCATGGCGTGGCCGGGCATCATCATGTAGCTGCTGCGCAGCAGGCCCACGCCGGACGCGCCGGACTCCATCGCGGTTCCCACGTCCTCGGGGCCGAAGCAGTTGGCCAGAAGCTCGAATTCTTCGCCGTCCCGGGTGCGGTTGGGCAGCTCAAGCTGGGCGTTCAGCTCCTCGTTCTGGCGCTGCATCTCGCAGATGCAGGTGATGGCTCTCTGCCGGGCGGCGGCATCCGGGTCAAGGATGCACTCACCCTCGGTGGCGTTCAGGATGACCTCGCGGCCGTCGCAGTCTTTCAGGAAATCTTCGCCCACCTGGGTGATGCCCGGGATGTTCAGCGAGCGGGCGATGATGGCCGCATGGCTCTGGCCGCTGCCCTCAGCGGTGATGAGGCCGAGGATGCGGCCCGCCGGGACACTGAACAGATCGGTGGGCATGAGCAGGTCAGACGCAAGGATGACCGGGTGGTCGAGGGCCAGCCAGCTGCGGAGCCGGTGGCAGAGGATGTTGGTGATGCGCTGGGTCACGTCGAGGATGTCCACGCTCCGCAGCTGCATGTAGGCGTTGTCCTTCATGGCGGCCAGCTGGGCGGCGTAGCGGCGGCCCACACGGTCCATCGCCTCGGCGGCACCGACGCCGGCTTTTATCTGGAAAGCCACCTCATTCATGAAGCCCTCGTCTTCCAGCATCATGCTCTGGAACAGGAAGATGGCCTGCTCCGTGGGGCCGCTGCGGTCTGCCATGCCGTCCAGCTCACGCTGGGCTGTCCTGACAGCGTTTTCCAGCAGGCGCTGTTCCCGTTCCGCGTTGAACGGCCCGGCAGAAAAATTTTCGTGCCAGCGCTCCAACCGGCTCACCTTTCCCATCACAAGGCCCGGCGAGGCGCTGTGTCCCTGATAGACCTTCATTCCTCGATCACCTCCGGCAGTACCGGCCCGGTAAGGGCACGGCAGACCAATGCCTGTAAGAACGTATTGGGCAGCAGAGCGGCCCGTGCGGCCTGCGCCGGGCCTGCTTCACCCTCGAACAGCGGCTCGAAGCTCCTGAGGCGCTCGAAGTCGCATTTTGCAAGGAAAGCTTCTCCCAAAGTACGGGTGGTGTAGTAGGGAGCGGGGTCTACGCCCACGTCCTCAGCCACGGCTTCCAGCGGGGCAAGCTCTGCATCTGAGAGTTTTGCCAGCAGGAGAGCAGCGTCTGCCGTCAGGGTGGAGGGGTGCTTTTCCCGCATGTCCTTCTGGACGGCCTCGAAGGCCGCATGGAATGCGGCAGCATCCGCGCTGCTCTCAGCCCCGCTGTCCACAGCGTAGGCGCAGCCCCGCAGCCGCCCGAAGGCCCGCAATGTATCGTGGTAGCCCAGCTCGATGTTCCGCCGGGCGGTGGCGGGCTCGAAGTGGAGGATGTCGCCCAGCTCCCAGTAGCTTCGGATGAGGGTGGTGGGCAGGCCGGTGCGGTTGGGCAGGGTGATGCCCACCCCTTCCAGATCAACACAGACCAGTTCCTCCGCGCCCATCTTCTGGGCCAGCGCGGTGGGCATATTGTCCCGGTAGCCGCCGTCGAGGTAAGACACCCCGTCGATGGTGTGGGCCCGCAGGGCGGGGAAGCAGGCTGCAGAGGCCAGCAGGTAGTCTTTCACCTTGCCCTCGGGGATGTCTTCCAGCGGAAGCTCCCGGGCCTTGAGGGTCTTCTGCTCCACGGTCACAAGGCCCAGCCGGATGGGGCTTTTGCGGAGTTTATCTTCGTCCAGCACCCGCTCGACGATCTCTTCCAGCGGAGTGACGTCCATGCCGCCCTGAGTCACAGCGTCTTTGAGGAATGCGTGCAGCTCGGAAAGCGGCGCATCCTCGGCGGGCAGCTCCATCACATCCTGGCTGCGGATGGTCAGCCACATGTCCCGGGCCGTCTCGTAGAGGTCGAGGGCGAACATGGCGCCGTTCAGGCTGCCGACGCTGGTACCCGTAATGATCTGGGGCCGCCAGCCCAGCTCGATCAGCGCCCGCCAGACGCCCACCTGATAGCTGCCGCGGGCGCCCCCGCCCGCCAGCACCAGCGCCTTTACGGGGGTGTTGTTCTGCGCCATGTTTTCTGCCTCCTTTGATGTGTTCCGGTTTTTCCTAGATTATAGCATATTTCCCGGGAGATTTCTCTCTGTTTTTGTAACAAAAAATGTGCTATAATAAATTCACCTTGCCAGAACGATTCAGGAGGACGACAGATGCACCGCAAGCAATGGATTTTCGACATGGACGGCACCCTCACCGACAGCATGACTGTGGTGTGGCAGGGCGCACCGCTGGAGCTGCTGCGCCGCTATGGCCGCACCGCAAGACCCGGCATCCACGATGTTCTGCTGAGCATGGGGATGGTGGAGGGCGCGGAGTATCTCATCCGCACCTACGATCTACCCCTGACCCTGCGGGACTACGAGCCTGCCATGCGGCAGGTCATCCGGGACCTGTACAAAAAAGTTGAGCTGAAGCCCGGCGTCCGGGAGATGCTGGCCCGGCTGAAAGCCGAGGGCGTGCGGATGTGCATCTGCTCCAACACCTGGGCAGAGCAGTGCGAAGAAGTGCTCACCCGACTGGGCGTCGCAGACTATTTCGAGTTCTTCTACACCGCACAGGGCGCGAAGAGCAAGGCCCACCCCGAGGTGTTCCACGAAGTCCTCGAGCGGCTGGGCGGCAGCGAACCCGCCGACGCCGTTGTCTGCGAGGACGCTGTCTACGCCACCCGTACTGCCAAGCAGTGCGGCTTTTACCTCATCGACATTGAGGACGAGACCAGCGCTGCCGATAAGCCCGAATTGCAGCGCCTTGCCGACCAGTACATAACGGATTGGACGCAGCTGGACTGGACAAAATTATAAAGCAATGGGGAGGCTCTTCCGGGCCTCCCCATTGCTTTATCGGAACTGCTTTTCCAGATAATCTTTCAGCGCCGTGCGGGCTGCAGGCTCCCGACCGCGGGGGACAGGGACCCGTGCGCCGCTCTGCATCCAGAACTCACCCGCCGCCAGCTGGGACACCGCCGCCAGATTGACCACATAGGAGCGGTGGAGCTGGACGAAGCGCTCATCCGCCAAAAGCGGCTGGGCCACCTGTGCGAACGGCACCCGGACAGACAGGGACGGCACATCCTCGCCGCTGGCGAGATGGAAATGCACCACATGGTGGGTACACTCGAGGTATTCGATGTCCGCGAAGGGCAGCACCCGCAGACCCGACGCCGTGGCCACCGGGATGGCCGGACCGTACTCCGGCTCGGTGGCCCGGGCCAGCAGAGCGTCCAGCTGTTCCGGCGGAACAGGCAGCAATAAATACTGCATGGCGTCCACCCGGTAGGCACTGTAGGCGTGGGCGGGCGTATGGGCCAGAAAAGCCAGCGGGCTGCGCCGCCCCCGGCTGCGGAGTGCAGCCGCTGCCCGCAGTGACGCGGCGGCTGCCGTGGACGGCAGCTCGATGCTGTCTCTTATACACATCTGACGCTGCC
>ENA-OZFB01000746-OZFB01000746.1-human-gut-metagenome-genome-assembly--contig:-NODE-746-length-10179-cov-5.715725_pt1 | contig 10179 bp, 8 predicted proteins | sample MGYA00244614_ERZ653626 | MGnify/ENA primary metagenome ERZ653626 (study PRJEB26926, sample SAMN06164992) | human gut metagenome | biome: ENVO:00009003; feature: ENVO:2100002; material: ENVO:00002003...
GTGGTGGAGGCTCCGCCCAAGGAGCTGGAACTGCTCAACTGCCTGGCCTCCCACCCCAACCGCGTGTACACCCGCGACCAGCTGCTGGACGAGGTGTGGGGCTTTGAGTACTACGGCGACAGCCGCACCATTGATGTCCACGTCAAGCGCCTGCGCGAAAAGCTGGCCGGTGCCTCCGATAAGTGGGAACTGAAAACCGTCTGGGGCGTGGGCTATAAGTTCGAGGTGCGTCAATAATGCGTAAAAGTATCTCCACGGCCTTTTTCTCCATGGTGTCCACCCTGATGGTGCTGGGCATCGTGCTGATGGGCTGCTCGGAGTGGGTGCTGTTCAAGAATTATTTTGCGAAGGATCGCTACGAAACACTGGATCAGGTGGTAAACGTTGCCAAGCGCACCGCAGAGTATCTGGTAAACAGCGAGACCATGCCGCAGGGTGCAGAGCTGGACGCTTTGAACACCAAACTGGAGATCATCGGCGAGAGCGCCGAGGCCTATCTGTTTTTCACCGACCGACAGGGCAATGTGCTCATCGCCTCCGACCCGGACAAGCTTACCACCACCACCGTGCCGCTGGATATCTGCCAGCGCGCCAACGCAGTGGCTGACCCGGACGCCCGGCACTACCACGCTTTCGGCGATTTGGGCGGTGCCCTGACCGAAAAAAGCTATATCGCGGCGGTGGAGACCATCGACGACCAGAGCCTGTTCAGCGGCTGGCTGTTTTTGTGCTCCTCCGGCGCGCAGCTCACCGACTTTAAACAGCAGTTCTGGTCCAACTTCCTCATGTCTGCCTGCGTGATGCTGCTGTGCGCCAGCGTGCTGACCCGCCTGTTGATGCGTCAGCTTACCGACCCGCTGCAAAAGGTCACCGATGCCGCCCAGCGCTTTGGCGGCGGCGACCTCTCCGTCCGCGTGGAGGGCGTGGAGGGCGATGGCGAGGTGGCAGACCTTGCCCGCACCTTCAACCAGATGGCGGAGAATATCCAGTCCAACGATAACTCCCGGGGTCAGTTCATGGGCAACATCGCCCACGAGCTGCGCACCCCCATGACCACCATCAAGGGCTTTGTGGACGGCATTCTGGACGGCACCATCCCGCCCGAGATGCAGAACCACTATCTGCAGCTGGTCAGCGAGGAGACCGGCCGTCTGGCACGGCTCATCCAGAATATGCTGGATCTCTCCAAGCTGGAAAGCGGCGAGTATCAGGTGAACGCCCGGATGTTCAATATCTGGGAGACCCTGACCGGCGTGGCACTGGCGGCAGAGCAGCGCATCAACGATGGGATGATCGAGCTGGAAGGCCTGACCATGGACGAAAAGGTGCTGGTCTACGCCGACCCCGACCTGATCCATCAGGTGGCATATAACCTGCTGGACAACGCCATCAAGTTCACCCCGGCGGGCGGCACCATCCGCTTCAGCGTGGAAAAGCTGGGCCCCGAGGCCGAGATCTCCATCTGGAACTCCGGGCAGGGCATCAGCCCGGAGGCGCTGCCCTATGTGTTCGAGCGGTTCTATAAAGAGGATCGTTCCCGCGGTCTGCACGCCCGTGGCTCCGGCCTTGGACTGAACATCTGCAAGGTGCTGGTCAATCTGGCCGGCGGGCAGATCCGCGTGGAGAGCCAGCAGGGCGAGTGGTGCCGCTTTGTGTTCACCCTGCCCACCTGTTCCCCCAATCCCGGCGGCATGAAGCGCCTGCCGGACGCCGCCGGTCAGCCCGGCGCGGTGGAGGACCCCGCCAGCATGAAGCCGGTAGAATAAGACCCCGCAGCCAGACTGCCCCGCCCGGGCGGTCTGGCTGCTTTGGCGTTGTTGGAATAAAAATTCTGCTTACCGCTGTGACCCCCTCTTGTGAAAATGCGTTTGGAGCACTCCGCAGAGTGCGACAAACGCGGAATTAAAAATCTATTTTCCGCTAAATATGGCTAGCAACGACGACGACCGCCGCCAGCGGCGGAAACAGGGAGGAGTTGTTGGGGCAGCGGCCAGCAAGACGCGAGTGCCGCCCAAGGCACGAAGCGGATGCTGGGTGCCGCAACCCGGAAGCAGCGGAGGCCATTCCAAATCGTTCTGCTTCAAAGAAAGCTGCTGCAAAATGGCAAGCCTTCGGCGGCAGCTGCGCGGCACATGGAGATGCTGCCGCGCAATGGACTTTTTGCGCCATTTACGACTTTTCGGTGAAAAAAACGGCTGCGGGTTTGATTTTTTGGCCGTTTTCATGTAAACTAAAAGATAACCATGCCCGCGTATTTTTTGCCCGGCAGAACCCTGCAAAACGTGCAACGCATGGGATAAAAATTGCTAAAAATAACGGAGCGTAATGAAATATTATGGCCATCGTAAGTCCTTCGATTCTTTCTGCTGATTTTGGCAAGCTGGGTGCAGACTGCCGCATGGTGCTGGATGCCGGCGCACAGATGCTGCACTACGACGTGATGGACGGGCATTTTGTGCCCAACATCAGCTTTGGCGTGCCGGTGCTCAAAAGCCTGCACAAGGCGCTGCCGGATGCCTTTTATGACGTGCATCTGATGATCAGCCACCCGCTGCAATACGCCGAGCCCTTTATCAAGGCCGGTGCTACCCTGTATAATTTCCATCTGGAGTGCGAAGATGATATTCAGGCCACCATTGACGCCGTGCGTGCGCTGGGCTGCAAGGTGGGTCTGACCATTAAGCCCGGCACCCCGGCCGAGGCGCTGGCACCGTGGCTGGACCAGCTGGATCTGGTGCTGGTGATGAGCGTGGAGCCCGGCTTCGGCGGGCAGAAGTTCATGCCCTCGGCGCTGGACAAGCTCCGCTGGCTCAAGGCAGAGCGGGAAGCACGCGGCCTTTCCTACCTGCTGGAGGTGGACGGCGGCGTGGATGCCGCCACCGCACCCTTGTGCGTGGAAGCCGGAGCCGACGTGCTGGTGGCAGGCAGTGCCGTGTTCGGCGCCGCCGACCCCGCTGCGGCTGTGGGCGCACTGGCCAGCCTGTAAGGAGGCCCGTATATGGATGAAGCTTTGATCCAAGAGCAGGAGCGGCAGCTGCAAAAGACCGGCCGGTACTATAAGCACGTTTTCTGGCTGTGTGTGCCGCTGCTGTGCATGGCCTGCTATTTCTACGGGGCGCGTCCGCTGCTGCTGTGCGGCATCGCCCTGCTTACCGGCAACCTGTGCGACCGTCTGGTGGCGCTGCTGCGCCATCGGGTGTACACAAACAGAGATTTCTCCAACGAGAGCTTCAGCCTGATCATCGCCCTGCTCATGCCCGCCACCGTGGACATCTATGTGCTGGTGGTGGCAGTGCTGGCGGGCGTATTGATCGGCAAGGAGGTCTTTGGCGGCTACGGCAGCTATCCCTTCAACCCCGCTGCCGTGGGCTACGCCGTGGCGGCGGTATCGTGGCCGGAGCAGGTGGTGCGCTACCCGCAGCCCTATACGCCGCTGCCCCTGTGGAACGCCTCTGCCGTGCCGGTGAGCAGCACCATCGAGGATACCCTGCGCAGCGGCGGCATCCTGAACCTGAATGCCCTCGCCGTTGTGCTGGGCGAGTTTGCTGCCCCCATGGGCACCGGCGCGGCACTGGTCATTCTGGCCTGCGGCCTCGTGCTGTGGACCCAGAAGGACGTGCACATCGGCGCATCGGCAAGTTTTCTGATCACCTGCGGGCTCATCGCCTTCTTCTTCCCGCGTCAGGTGGGTCTGGCGGACAGCACCCTCTTCAGCAGCCTGCTGCCCTGCCTGCAGGGCATCCGGGACGAGCTGCACACCGGTGCGGTGCTGTTCTGTGCGGTGTTCCTGCTCAACGAACCCTACACCTGCGCCCATCACCGGCTCGGACGCATCCTGTACGGCGCCCTGGTGGGTGCTGCCACCATGGGCTTCCGCTATTTCGGCGTGTACGAGACCGGCGTCTGCTTTGCACTGCTGGCCGTCAACAGCGTGTCCGCGCTCATTGACCGCACCGAGGAGCGGCTGTACCGTCTGCTGCACCGTCTGCCGTCCGAACGAAAGGAGGCTGCGGAATGAAAAAGCGTACTGCGGAACTGATTTTAAAGGACCCCGAAAAGTTTGCCCATCATGACCGCGTGTTCCTGAATAACCCGGTGGTCATGCAGGGCATGGGTCTGGCACCGCTGGTGGTCGTGGCTACCACCGGGCAGAACGGCCTGATGCTGGCGGCGGCGGTGACGCTGCTGCTGGTGCCCTCCCGCGTGCTGGCCTGCCTGCTCAGCCGCCTTGTACCCCTGCGGGACGAGGAGCCTACCCCGGAGCAGCTGCAAAAAAAGCTGCTGCCCCGCGCACTTTTGTACGCAGCCAGCGCCGCTGTGGTGTACCTGGCGGCATATCCCATTTTGAACTTCGTGTTTGGCACCGGGCTTTTGAACCTTGGCATCTACCTGCCCATGCTGGTGGTGGAGCCGCTTCTGACCTACCGCTTCGGCCGCGTGCAGGAGACGGTGCACAAGGCCGTTTCCAAGGGCGTGCGCATCACCGTGGGCTACGCGCTGCTGCTGCTCGTGGTGGGCGTGGTGCGCGAGTGGCTCAGCCTTGGCACCGTGTTCGGCGCCCCGGTGGGACGCTGGGCGCTGCTGCCGCTGGCTAAGATGCCGGCGGGCGGCTTTATCGTGCTGGGCATCCTGTGCGCCATCTGGCGCGCTGCGGCTGCAAAGCGCAAGGAATATCTGAAAAAGGAAGCACGGGATACCCTGACCGTGCACTACCAGAAGGAGGGAAACCGCGAACCGTGAAGGAAGTTGTAAGCAGCTCGGCAGTGTTTTTCAGCTATGCACTGCTGGCCATTTTTGCACAGAACGCTGTCTTTACCCGTGCACTGGGCGTGTCCCGCATGGTGCAGCTGGTGGGGGACGACCGCACCAGCAGCGCCTTGTTCGGCATGATGCTGTGCATCACGCAGGTGCTGGTGGCGCCGGTGGCTTTTCTTGCCGGGCGGTTCATTGCCCCGCTGGATAACCGCGCCCAGCTGCGCCCGCTGGTGTATATTGCCAGCATTGCCGTGGTGTGTCTGGCGGAGCATCTGGTGCTGTGGCTGCTGCGCAGCCTGCCCCGCCGCGCCCAGCTGCTGCGCATCGTGCCGCTGGCCGCGCTGAACAGCGGCGTGCTGGGCACGGTGCTGGTGGAGCGCACCCAGTCCTTTACCCTTGGCCAGAGCCTTGGCTTTGGCCTTGGCAGCGGCCTTGGCTATGTGCTGGCGGTGCTGCTGGTCACCGAGGCGCGCCACCGCCTGCGCAGCAAAGCCATCCCCAAGGCATTCCGCGGCCTGCCCATCACGCTGGTGTATATCGGCGTGCTGGCGCTGGCGATCTATGGCTTTACCGGACATTCCGTCATCCTGTAATGCAGACAGGGAGGAAAAGATACCATGGCTAAGAATAAACGTCAGAAGGTCAAGCATTATCACCGCAGCTTTTACAGCCGGGAAATGCGCGTTAAGCGCGGCATCGGCATCGTGGTGCTGGTAGTGGCAGTGCTGGCAGCAGCATGGTTTGCCGCACCCCATGTGCTGGATTGGGCCACCCACACATGGTATACCGTGGTCAAGGACCGGGACTTGGAGGCCGAAAGCGCTTCCCGCGCCGAGGCAGCAGCCTCCTCTGCGGCGGCAAGCAGCGCTGCCGCCTCACAGGCAGCGTCTGAACCGGAGCCGGAGGAGGAAAAGCCGCTGGACGGCAAGGCCATTACCGGCGGCAGCTGGGCAGAGCTGGACGTGACCACCCTGACCGATGAAGCCGCCATCCGCACCGCCGCCCGACAGCTGAAGCAGCAGGGCGCAGACTACGCCCTTGTCACTCTGAAGGACGCCGCTGGCACGGTGTATTATGCTTCCGGCGTGGCAGCTGCTGCCCAGAGCATCACCGAAAACCCGGTGGATGCGGCCAATATCGCCGCCATCCTGCGGGAAGAGGGCATCATCCCGGCGGCACAGCTTGCCGCCTTTACCGACCCGGTGTCGGTGTACACCGACCGCAGCATGGGCGTGCACTACGATGGCAACAGCCTCTGGCTGGACAACGTCAGCGCAGCCAAGGGCGGCAAGGCATGGATGAACCCCTTTGCCGCAAGCGCGGTGCAGTTTGTCGGCGACCTCATTGAAGAGGTGCGGAGCATGGGCTACGAGCAGGTGGTGCTTACCGGGGTGCAGTTCCCCAACATCATCACGCGCAAGCAGGACTTCGGCGCTTCCGGCGGCAAGAGCCGGGAAGGACGCGCCGCCCAGCTGACCGCTGATATCGCCGCATGGCAGACCCGCTTTGCAGGCAGCGTGACCCTGTGGGTCAGCTACCCTGACGCACTGTGCACCGCTGCCACCGATGCCCTTGGCACCACCGGTATGTCTCTTGGTATGGAAAATCTGCTGGTCACCAGCAGTGCCGCGCTGGATGCGGACAGCCGCGCTGCGCTGGAGCAGGCCGCTGCCGACGCCGGTGTGCAGCACATTGTGGTGCACGACACCACAGCATTCCGCTGAGAAGCGGCTTTTATAAAGAGGGGAGGAAACGACTATGAAACCGACTACCTGTTTTGCACCCGCACACATCCTGCTGCCTTCGGAGCAGGTGCCGCTGGAGCAGTGGGGCTGCATCGCCTGTGACCAGTTTACCAGTGACCGCAGCTATTGGCAGCGGGCAGAAAAGACCGCTGCAGGCGCACCCAGCACCCTGAACCTGATCCTGCCGGAGGTGTATCTGGAGGACGGAGACGCCGACGCGCGGGTGGAAAAGATCCACGCCACCATGCAGGATTACGCCAAAAATGTGCTCACCCGGGCGGTGGACGGCTTTATTTATGTGGAGCGCACCGAGCAGAGCGGCCGGGTGCGGCAGGGTCTTGTAGGGCGTGTGGACTTGGAAGCTTACAGCTACCGCCGGGGCGAAAAATGCACCGTGCGCCCCAGCGAGTGCACCGTGGAAAGCCGCATCCCGCCCCGCATGAAGGTGCGTACCGGCGCTGCGCTGGAAACGCCCCATATCATGATGCTGGCGGATGACCCGGACTGCACCCTCATCGAGCCCATTGCCGCCCACAAGGACAGCCTGCCCAAGGTATACGAGGGCGAGCTGATGCTGGGCGGCGGCCATGTGGCAGGCTGGGCGGTGGAGGACCCCGCCCTCATCGCACAGATCGAAAATGCTCTGACCGTGCTGGGCAGTCAGAAAGAATTTGACAAGAAATACCCCGATGCCACCCGCCGCGACCCGCTGACGCTGGCCGTGGGCGACGGCAACCATTCGCTGGCTACCGCAAAAGCCTGCTGGGAGGAGCTGAAAAAGACCCTGACCCCGGAGCAGGCAGAAAATCACCCCGCCCGCTGGTGTCTGGCAGAGGTGTGCAACGTGCACTCCCCGGCCATCGAGATCGAGCCCATCCACCGGGTACTGTTCAACGTGGACTGCGCCACCGTACTGCTGAGCCTCATTACATGGAGCGATTCCAACATGGCAGGCTGCTGCTTTGGCGGCAGCAAAAAGCAGCCTTTTACGCTGGCGGGCCCCCACATGGCCAATGTGCTCAGCTTTGAGGACCCCACCGAGCCGCTGACCGTGGGCACCATCGACGATTTTATTTCGGATTATATCGAGCGCCACCCGGAAGCAAAGGTGGACTATGTGCATGACGAACCGGCTGTGCGTGCGCTGTGCAAGCAGGGCGCAGTGGCGTTTTTGATGCCGCCTTTCGCCAAGAGCGACCTGTTCCGCGGCGTCGTGATGGGCGGCGTGCTGCCCCGCAAGACCTTCAGCATGGGACACGCGGAGGAAAAGCGCTACTACATCGAGTGCCGGAAGATCACAGAATAATAGGAGAACCATGACATTTAAAGAATTGAATCTGTCCGCCCCGCTGCTGCGCGCTGTGCAGGAAGCGGGCTACGAGACCCCCTCGCCCATTCAGGCAGCGGCCATCCCGCCGGTGCTGGCAGGCCGGGATCTGATGGGCTGCGCCCAGACCGGCACCGGCAAGACGGCGGCTTTTGCGCTGCCCATGCTGGACCGGCTCACCGCCAATGCGCCCCGCCGCAAGGGCGCTGTCCGTGCGCTGATCCTGACCCCCACCCGGGAGCTGGCCTTGCAGATCGGCGAAAGCTTTGAAGCCTACGGCAAGTACCTGAAATTGCGCAGCACCGTCATCTTTGGCGGTGTGGGACAGGCACCGCAGGTGGAAGCGCTGAAAAAGGGCGTGGACATCCTCATCGCCTGCCCGGGACGGCTGAACGACCTGATCGGGCAGGGCTTTATCGACCTGTCCGCTTTGGAAATTTTTGTGCTGGACGAGGCCGACCGGATGCTGGACATGGGCTTTGTGCATGACGTGAAGAAGGTCATCGCAAAGCTGCCCGCAAAGCGCCAGAACCTGATGTTCAGCGCCACCATGCCCAAAGAGATCGAGCAGCTGGCCGCAGGCATCCTGCACGACCCCGCCTTCGTGAAGGTGGACCCCGTGTCCAGCACGGTGGAGCGCATCGACCAGAGCCTGTATTTCGTCGAGAAGGGCAACAAGAAGTTCCTGCTGCCCTGGCTCATCAAGAACCTGACCCCGCCGGTGCAGAATGCGCTGGTGTTCAGCCGCACCAAGCACGGCGCGGATAAGATCGCCCGCGATCTGACCAAGCAGGGCATCACCGCCGCTGCGATTCACGGCAACAAGAGCCAGACCGCCCGTGTGGCGGCGCTGGAAGGCTTCAAGGAGGGCAAGACCAGAGTGCTGGTGGCCACGGACATCGCCGCCCGCGGCATCGACATCAGCGAGCTTTCCCATGTGTTCAACTACGACCTGCCCGAGGTGCCGGAGACCTATGTGCACCGCATCGGGCGCACCGCCCGCGCCGGTGCGGACGGCACCGCCGTCAGCTTCTGCGCCCCGGAGGAGCAGGAGTACTTGGCAGGCATTGAAAAGCTGAACCGCCGCAAGATCCCGGTGGTATCCGGCCACCCGTGGGACGGCGTGCCCGCCCCGGTGCGCCCGGTGCTGCCCGTGCGTGGCAAAAAGCCCCGCCCCGAAGCGGAAAACTTGGCCGAAGCGCCGAAAAAACAGGCCGAAACTGCGCCCGCAAAAGCTGCAAAGACAGCTGCGCCCGCGCCGAAGCAGGAGCCGAAGGCTGCAAAGAACGCGGTGCCTGCAAAACCGAAAAAAGAGGAAACACTGATGCAAGACAGCAACGCAAAGCGCGGGGCCCGCAACGACCGCCGCGCCAACAACCGGGGCGCAAACGCCCCCAAGGAAGCGGCAGCGCCCCGCGCTCGCCGCGAGAATGCCGCCCCCGCCCGGGGCAGCAACGTCCAGCCCAAATTTGACCCCCATTTTGTCAGCGCCCCGGAGGCTACTCCGCTGCGCCCGGCACGCAAGACTCCTGTTGCTCCGGCAGCACCCGCCATCCGCAGCGCACAGGAGACCCAGAATAACCAGAACGCAAACCGCAGCGGCAGCCGCCGCAACGACCGCAGCGACCGGGGTGAACAGCGCAATGCCCGCCCCGCTGCCCAGAATAATAACGCCCGCCCTGCCCGCAACGAGCGCGGCAATGCCGGGAATCAGAGCCGCACCGGCAGCGCACCCCGCGCTCCCAAGGCCGAGCCTGCCCGCCGCGGCCGCAATGCTGCCGCCCGGGACGAGGACCCGGGGCTGATGCTCATCAGCCGCCGCCCGCCCCAGCAGAAGTACACCAGCTTTGAGGAGTATATGGACGCCCACGGCGGTGCCACTGCACCCATTGAGGATCACAGCGAAGAAGTATGAGCCGGAACGAAGCCTTTGCCCCGTGGCAGTGCCCCCTGTGCGGCGGCGCACTGCAAGGGGAGAATGACCTGAAATGTGAAAAGGGCCACTGCTTTGACCGTGCCCGGGAGGGCTACTGGCATCTTTTGCCGGTGCAGAGTATGCGCACCAAAGCCCCCGGGGACAGCAAGGAGATGGTAGCCGCCCGCCGCGCCTTCCTGAACGCCGGATATTACGGCATTTTCGGGCAGGCGCTGGGGGAGTTGTGCCTTGCCCACGGCGTGCCCGCCGCGAAGGACGCCCCACTGCATCTGCTGGACGCAGGCTGCGGCGAGGGCTGGTACGACCGTTGCATCGCGCAGCAGTTCGCGGCGGCGGAAAAGCCGTTGCAGCTGGCCGGGTTCGATATCGCAAAGCCCGCCGTGCGTCTGGCGGCGGGCAGCGCCTTTGCCGCCAGA